>Ga0210410_10000493_pt1 | contig 44034 bp, 50 predicted proteins | sample IncBWC4MmetaG_FD_161058 | JGI IMG/M metagenome (GOLD analysis project Ga0210410, IMG submission 161058) | Forest soil microbial communities from Barre Woods Harvard Forest LTER site, Petersham, Massachusetts, United States - Inc-BW-C-4-M | ecosystem: Environmental > Terrestrial > Soil >...
GCTCGAGTACGCCAAACGCGCCTTCGACCTCTGGGGTCAGATCGATGGCTTCGTAAACAACGCTGGAATTCAAACGCCAGTACGTCCGATCGTCGACTTCCCCGAGGAAGACTTCGATCGCGTGATGGCCGTCAATGTCCGCGGCATGTTCCTCGGACTCAAGCACGTCTTGCCTCGCATGCGGGAAGGCGGTTCGGTGGTCAACATGTCGAGCGCGCTGGGCTTGGTGGGCGGCGCGGGCATCTGCGCCTACGTGGCGTCCAAGCACGCGATCATCGGCCTAACCAAAACCGCCGCGCTCGAACAGGGGGCTCGGAAGGTGCGAGTCAATGCCTGCTGTCCAGGTCCCATCGCTGGAAGGATGACATTCAAGCTGGCCGAAGAGGTGTTCGCGGGCAGCAACAAGAACTTTGCCGAGACTGTTCCGTTGGGTCGCCACGGCACCCCGGAAGACGTAGCGGGCCTCGTCTCCTACCTGTTGTCGGACGACTCCATGTATGCGACCGGCACCACACATTCGGTCGACGGCGGCTTCACGACCGCCTGATCGTGTTTTCTGGTGAAACCGTCGATGCTCAATTTACAAAGAAGCGGAAATATACGGCACAGCGAAACTGATTTATGCCGGATGAGTGCCAGAAATGGAGCATGGAGATGATTACGTTTAAATCGAAACCGATCACCCTAGGTTCCGCGATATTCAACAGACAAGTCTCTGACAAAAGGAGAGCCTACGATGAAAGCTCGTATCGACTACACGAATGTTCCGGAAGCGCTCCGCGGGATGTATCAGCTCGAGCATTACATCCACAACTCAGGCCTGGAGGAATCGCTGGTCCACCTGGTGAAGATGCGCGCCTCGCAGATCAATGGATGCGCGTATTGCCTCGACCTGCATTCGAAAGACGCCCGCGCTCTCGGCGAGACCGAGCAGAGACTCTACGTGCTCGACGCGTGGGAGGAGGCGCCTTTTTACTCCGAACGCGAACGCGCAGCGCTCGCGCTCACTGACGCCGTCACCCGGATCACGGAAGGCCATGTGCCCGACGCCGTCTTCGAGCGCGCAAGAGCGCACTTCAAGGAACAGGAGATGATTTCGCTGGTGTTTACCCTGACTACCATCAACGCCTGGAACCGCCTTGCTATCACGATGCGTACCGAGGTGGGCAAATATCAACCGAAGGCCCGCCCGTAGGAGGAGATCAAACCACACTCATGACGGGCATCATATCTGATGCCGGTCCTGCAAAAAGGAGGCATGATGAAGCTCACAGGCAAGAAGGCTCTTATTACCGGTGGCAACAGTGGCATCGGTCTTGCTACAGCCCGACTTTTCATTGCGGAGGGCGCGCGGGTCGCCATTACTGGTCGCGACCAGAAAACGCTCGATGAAGAAAGATGACGAAGGGCAAGCTTCGACAGCTCTTGACCTAGCTCTTGGCGAATCGGATCGATTCAGCCAAGCGATTGGAGCATGCGATGAACACGTTTGAACAACCGATGACAACGCACCGTATCGGAACGGGAGGCCAGGGATCGCTAGAGAACTTCCAAGCCCGTCGGCGGGCGTTTCGCGCTCTGCACGAGGCAGGCTGTTTCGTGATTCCGAATCCGTGGGACGTCGGCTCTGCACGGTACCTGCAGCAGCTCGGATTCACCGCGCTGGCGACGACCAGCGCGGGCTTTGCGTTCTCGCAGGGGCTGCCTGACTCCGAAGGTGCGCTCACTTGCGAGCGCAACCTGGCATACATAGCCGATATCGCGGGCGCGGTCGATGTTCCGGTCAATGCGGACTTCGCCTCTGGCTACGGAGCGTCACCGCAAGATGTGGCCGATAATGTCACGCGCTGCATCGCGGCCGGCGTGGCGGGCCTGTCGATCGAGGATGCAACCGGTGATCCATCGTCCCCGCTTTACGAGTTGCCGCTCGCCGTCGAGCGTGTGCGCGCAGCGCGCGAGGCGATCGATCAGTCCCGTGCCGACGTTCTGCTGACGGCTAGGGCAGAATGTTTCCTTGTCGGCCATCCTGATCCGCTTCGCGAGTCGGTCCGGCGTCTGCAGGCATTTGCTGAGGCCGGGGCGGACGTGCTATTTGCACCCGGCCCCCACGATCCCACAGCGATCAAGGCGCTCGTTGACGCGGTTCGGCCGAAGCCGATCAACGTCCTGGTGGTTCGGGACAGTGGCTTGAGCGTCGCCGACCTAGCGGCGCTCGGCGTGCGACGCATCAGTGTCGGCGGCGCGTTGGCTCTTGCTGCATGGACCGGTTTCACGCGCGCAGCGCAGAAGTTGAAGTCGGAGGGGAGTTTCGCAGGCTTCGCGAGCTTGGTGTCGTACGCCGACATCAACGGGTTCTTCGTGACCGACTACCGCACGCGGCAGTCTGAAGGGCGGCGATCGGCGGAGTCATCAAGCTAAGTATTCGAGGAAGCGACAGATGACAAGAGTGGTTGACGTATCGAACTCTCCCTCCTTCGAAGACGTGGCCGTGATGAAGCTCTTCGAGGCCTCAACCCGCAATCTGCTCGCACAGGAAGCGGCCGCTGGGGTAAGACAGGCGTTGAACGTAATCATTGTTATAGGGGAGCTGTGCGCGGAATTTGACGCTTCGCGCGGAATTTGTACCTTTTTGTGCCCACGCGAAAACTCTTCCACAGGCGTAAGTGCTTGATTAGGAATGGCGGGGACGACGAGACTCGAACTCGCGACCTCTGCCGTGACAGGGCAGCGTTCTAACCAACTGAACTACGTCCCCGCGGTAGTGCTGTCACTAGCGGATGGTGGGCAGTGCAGGGCTCGAACCTGCGACCTCCTGCTTGTAAGGCAGGCGCTCTAACCAACTGAGCTAACCGCCCTCTGCTCACATTTCTCCATGCTACAGGAAGCAGGCCGCATCGTCAACGAAACGCGAAACTTTCCCGTTTTCGCCGGCATTTTCCAGAATTCCGCCGCGCCCGCTTCGGTTGCGAAATATTCCCGCAGCCAGTAAACTCAATGTCTTGCTATCCGTCAAAGGAACATCCCAGAGATGCTGCTGAACCGCGATTATGTGGGCCACATGGCCTCGCAACTGGTCAAGAAACTCGTCGAAGACGAGCAAATCGCGATCAAGGAAAAAGACACGGATCCGGTGATCCTCCGCGTGCGCACGCGCATGATGGAAGAGATCACCATCGAAGACAAAATCAACGAGGAAGTTCGCACCATCCTAACTCAGCACCAGGACGAGATGCGCCGCGCCGGAATTTCGTACCAGGAAATGTTCAAGAAGGTGAAGGGCCAGCTGGCGCGGGACCGCAAACTGATTTTGCGTTAAGCCATCAGTGAATTTGCAGCGGCAACAAGATAGGGGCGAAACAAAAGAATGCGATTGAGCCGGGAAAAAATCGTGCGCATCTCCCACCAGATTGTGGACCTGCTGGTGCAAAGCAATGAAGTGGAATTCATAGAGGACCGCGACACCATCCGCCAGCACATGGTCCAGACGATGACCAACATCCTGCGAGAGGAAGAAAAAATCGAAGTCGAAGTCCGCAAGAAGATCTCCTCGCAGAAAAAGGAGATTCTCGAAGGCAGCGAAGAGTGGGACTTGCTGTTCCGGAAGTATTATTCCGATGAGCTGAGACGAGCGGGGATTGCCGCGGCACCCGAAGAACACCAGAAAGCCGGCCACGGCGGCCATCGCTAGCGCGCCAGAAAAGTTGAACGAAATTGCAAGCCTCGTTTCCCGGAAGGGAAGAGGGGCTTTTTTGTTTTTAGCGAACAGCAAACACCCCACCAGCAGACAGCCGCCAATCAGGCGGATCAGGGACGCGGTTTCGCGCGGGGATCTTTGGCGGGATCGAAGTAGCGGGTGTCGGTGGGGCCGTAGCCGGAGATCTGGACGATGACGGGATCGGTGGTAGTTTGCGCAAAATGATTGGTGCCACCGGGTTCGGAGTAGACGCTGCCTGGAGGCAGGGTCTTCAGCGCCGCCGCGTTGAATTCGTTGCCATAGCCGAAGTGCCACTCGCCGGAAACCACGGTGGCCATGCGATTGTCGCGGTGAGAATGCGCCTGGATGGTGGTGTGCGCGGGCACAAAGAGGAGAATCGAGTAGTACTCCGCCTTCGTGGGATCGCCAAACAGCACCCGCCGCTGACCCGCGGCGCTCCCGGCGCCTCCGGTCTGACCGTCCCCCGCGCCACTCGCCGCAATTTCCGCCGGCGTCATGCGCATTTGCGGCAGAGAGTTATCCGCTGTCTGAGAAGCGGTCAGGAAAAGCAGACCTGCCATCATTGAGGATTTGAGCATTTCTTTGCCCCTATCTGAGTTTCAGTTTTAACGGCATTTTGCGGCGATCAAGGTGATGTCGTCGTGCTGCTTTTGTGGACTGAAGCGGCGGACTTCGTCGACGATCGTGCGGAGCAGTGCCGGTGCGGCAAGTCCTCGATTGCGGCGCAATGCCTCAATGAGGCGCTCTTGTCCGAATTGCTCCTCTGCATCGTTGAAGGATTCGGTGACGCCGTCGGTGTAGAAAACCAGGGTGTCGCCCGCGGAGAGGTGGTTTTCCCCGACCGAGCAATCCCAGCGATCGAAGAGGCCGACTACCGTGCTGGTGGCATCCAGGGTTTCCAGGGCATCATCGCTCCGGAGAATGAGCGCAGGAAGGTGCCCGCAATTCGCGTAGCGTAACCGCCGCGTCGCATCGTCGTATTCGACGAAGAGCAGCGTGGCGAACGCCCTGGCAGCCGTGTTCTCGCAGAAAAGCTGATTGACGGCTTGCAGCAGTCGTTGCGGCTGCTCCACGGCAAACGGCGTGTACGGGCGGCTCGAATACATGGAGCACAGGTTGCGCAGGTGCGCCTGAAGATTCGCCATCAACAACGCCGCGGGGGTTCCCTTGCCTGAGATGTCACCGATCACGAAGCCGAAGCGGTTGCGGCCGAGCGTGAAGTAATCGTAGTAATCCCCGCCGACGGTCCGGGCCTGCATGCACAGGCCGCAGTATTCCAGCGTGCTCACTTCAGGTTGCGTCTGCGGAAAGAGTCTCGCCTGCACTTCTCTCGCGGTTTCCAATTCCAGCGCGGCCATGTGCTCGGATTCGAGTCTCTCGGCGTGCTCGCGGCGCTGCTCCTCGATTTCGCGCACGGCGGACTCGTTTTCGACGAGGAGGAAGGAGTTGCCGTCCACGTCGAGGAACGTCGCGGACTTTCCTGCCCAGGCTTGCGTTTGCGGCGGCTGAGAAAACGCAACGCCTTTTTTGCACCATTCTTCGTACTTGCGCTGGACATTCTCCGTCAGGAACGCAATCTGGGTCGGGCGTCCGATGAGCCTGTATTCCTCGGATCCGGGTTTGGGCGCGACCAGGACGAGAATGGCGGTTCCATCAGGCGGGCTGACCGCGAGCCACGGGTCGCCCGAAGGCAAGTGCGCGTCAAGCGCCAATTCAAAGCCGAGCTGATCCAAATAAAAGCGGAGGCTCCGCTCCTGATCGCGGACGAAAACGGTGACGGTGGCGAGGCGGACGTAGAGATCCTGGCGGTCTGGATGAAAGCTGCACCGGTGCGCCTTATGGCTGTGACTATGGGTATGGCTTCGTGCCGCCGAACTCATGCGCGCCATTATAGTCGCTCCCCGGTTGTGCGTAAACGCGCCATGTGGGCGTTGAAATTCCTTGGTTCCATCGAGTCTTTTGGGAGGATCGTTGGTCGCCACGGTCCCTCCGCTCCGAGCCGCAAAAGGCGCGGCTCTCCGGTCGGGATGACAGAGCGGAGAGTGGAAGAGAGAAAACCCGCACTCTGAACGGCGCAGGCCCGTCGACGCTGCTCAGGGTAAAGCACGGTGCTCGCCTACTTGGCTGCGGCGTGGTGGTCGTAGCTGATGACGCGCGTGATTTTCCAGGCGCCGTCTTTGTATTGCCACAGATGAATGAACTTCCCTTCACCAACGGGTTCTGTGTCCTCATGTCCAGGGTGGTGAAAACGATGAACTCCCACCTCAACCGCTCCGTAGCCCTTCATGTAATACACCTGCAGCGTTCCTGGAACGAGTTCCCGGCTCACCCTGCCGCAGATATTCTTCTTTACGCTCTCGGTCAATGCTGTCCTGCCCAGGGTCACGCCACCCTGATCGTGGTAAAACTCCACATTGTCCACAAAGAAGGCTGCGAACTTTTCCAAATCGCACCGGTTGTAGGCATCGAACAAGGCGGCATCGAGCGTGGTGACAACCTTATCCAACTCCGCCTGGGATTGGATGCTTTCCAGCGACTGGACTGCCTGAGCCTCCGCGCGCAAGCCACAAACGGCGATTAGTGGGAATAGCAGCAGCGTTCCTAAAAGTTGCTTCATAGGTCTCCCTCTTGGTTGGTGTGAAGTACACACGCATATACGACAAGGAGAGAAGGATTGTTCGCCGTTCCCCTACTTCGATAAAAAGTTGGGGCCAGGTGGCCCAGGTTCCGAAGCTTGTCCTGGGACAATCTTTCTTCTCCCTCTCTACGGCAGGGTGAAGGGTCTCGCGCGGCGCGTGCTATCCTTGCGCCACTCGGTCAGTTTCTATGCTCGCCTGCCGCTATATTCTCGTCTGCAAGGGGGTTGTCAACCGGCTGGCGTGTCATTCGGTAGCGGATGAAGTTGCAAGAAGGCGGCTGCGGCGTCCCGGGCACGTCCCGCGATTTCGCGGGGGTTCGGTCGCTCGGCGACGCCGAGCAGCAGGCTGACCATCAAATCGCGCCAGAGCAGCCCGGCGAACTGCTCGGCAAGTTCGCCAGGACGGCCTGTGAGCAGCCCGGACGCCTGGGCCCGGGCCATGATTTTACGCAAGGCGGCGCGGCTTGTCTCGCGTCCTATAGAGTTGAGCACCCGCGCCACTTCGGGAGCCTGGACCACCTCGGCGACCGCCAGTCGGAATACCGCAATGACGGCGGGATCGCTTACCTCGCGGACGAGCTTCGTCCCGAAAGAAGTCAGCACCTGCTCCAGGGTCTCGCGATCGCGTAGCACGGGCAGGTCAGAGGGCACGTCAAATCGCCTGGCGCGCTCGCCGATGCAGGCGATCAGCATTTCCTGTTTGTTGCCAACCAGCGCGTAAAGCTCTCGCTTCGAAACGCGCGCGCGCGTCGCGATCTCAAGCGTGCTGGTCATTGCGTAGCCGTTCTTTATGAACGCCGCAAAGGCCGCTTCAAGGATGCGCTCGCGCACCGCGGCTTCGTCGTCGGCTTTCTGGCGGCGTTTTGACATCGATGCCTTAGCCATCACCTTCTCCTTGACAACGCTGGTACCGCATCGTACCATAATGAGTGTGTGGTACCGAATGGTACCAGCATGATGATTTCGCGAGGAATCAAAGGAGCTGAACAATGAAGGTCGAAATGTCCTACCTGCTGCTGGCGTTCGCGACGGTCCTGGCATTCCGGTCGGGCCACTCTTGCCCCTCGGGATGCTATTGAGAGATAGCTCAAACAATAAGTAAATAGGAGGCCAAATGTCACCGGAAATCATCTTCAATCTGCATCTCATTCTAGGTTATGTCGCGTGGCTGCTTTGCTTCGGCGTGTACATCCTGCCCCGGCTCAAGTCGATGGACCTGGTCGCAGCGCAGCGCGCCATCGCTACGCTGCACAGCTTCCGCTTCTTCGGACTCGTCTTTATCCTTCCAGGCGTCGTCGGCCCGAATCTGCCCGTCGCTGGCTTCGCCACGTTCGCCGCCTACTGGGACCTGGCAACCGGATTGCTCGCCATCCTGGCGCTTCTCACAGTGAGGATACGTCCGCTCTTTTGGCTGTTCGTCGCGGCCTTCAATCTCGTGGGGGTGGTCGATCTCATCCTCGACTATTACCACGCCACTCAAGTTGGCCTTCCTGCGCTGGCGGGGCAGTTGGCCGCCACGTACGCGATCCCGATCATCTACGTGCCCGTGCTGATGATCACGCACGTCGTCGCATTCTATTTGCTGCTGCGTCCTCAGCCCAAGGCGGTTCGAGCCCTCGCCAGCGATGCGGCGGCATCTTAGAGTCCCCGCGTGTGTGTTCAGAAGCAGTTGAAGCTAGAAGAGCCGCGCCTGTATGGGAGTGTCTAAAGTGACCGGCGTCGCGGACTCCGCACCCTCATTCTGCGACTCCTTGTGCCACTCAAATCGACGGACTTGGTTTGCGTGGATGGCCAACTGATTTGATAATCTTTTCCGGAGGGAGAAGATGCCATTCATCAGCATCACGCGCTTGAAGATTCGATCGCTCCGATTCATGCCCGGATTCGCACTATATGCCATTCAGGCTCGAAGCCAGGCGAGAAGTGCCGCTGGATTTCAAGATGGAAGTCTTCTGGCAGATCGGAGCTTGACCTTCTGGACGATGACTGCTTGGGACAGCGAGGAAAGTATGCGGCGCTATATGACCGCAGGCTCTCACAAGAACGCAATGCCGAAGCTGATGGATTGGTGTGATGAGGCCTCAATGGTGCATTGGGAACAGAGTCAAGCGGTTCTGCCGTCCTGGACGGAGGCTGATCGACGAATGCGCGCGGATGGAAGAGCTTCCAAAGTCCGAAAACCAAGTCCCCAGCACGCCACACTAAGCTATCGAACCCCTCGATTGACGGGAGCTGTGCCGATTCGCTCAGCAGGTAAGTAGAGAAGCCTCTGTGAAAGGTAAGAACGCCATTCGGGAGAATGGCGTTCAAGGGCGGGCGCACGCATGTGGCGGAATGCTGGGCATCCTCATTCGTTGAGTGTGCAGAAAAAAAGCGCTGGCGATGAAGCCAGCGCTACAAGGAATTTCGGAACGGCTTGCTTGGCGCAGCCCGCGCGCTACTGGCCGTCGGGGCGGCGCTTCAAGGTGGGCCGATCGTCGTCGGAGCCGTCGCCACTGGTGGTGGCGTTGGGGTCGCCGTTCTTTTGTTTGTCGGTCTGCTCGGTCTTGGTGCGTAGAGTGGGCTTGCCGGGCTGATTGTCCTGGACCTTCTTCGCGAACATAACGTTGCGGAGACGCGACTTCACGGAATCGAATTCGGAGGTGGTGACGATGTACTCATCCTTATCAGGCAGGATGCGCGCGATTTCTTTTTGCGCGAGTTCGATGCGCTCCGGCGTGGGCGGATGCGTGGAGAAGAATTTCGGGATGGTGCCGGGGCGGCGCTTTTCGTCGGCCTGGATGCGCTCGAAGAAGGTAACGTAGGCGTTGGGATCGTAGCCGGCTTTGTACATGTACTGGATGCCGAGGAAGTCGGCTTCGCGTTCGGCGTCGCGCGAGAATTTCAGGAAGGTGAGCGGAATGGCGAGGTTCATGCCCTGGTAGATGCCGTAGCCTGCCCAGCCGTAGGGCACGACGATCATGGCGGCCATCGCGCCAAGCTGGATGAGTTCACCCTTGGTGGCTTGCTTGGTGCCGTGGCGCGCGGTGACGTGCGAAATTTCGTGGGCCATGACGCCGGCGAGCTCGGATTCTTCCTGAGCACGGAGGATGAGGCCGCTGTTGACGTAGAAGAAGCCGCCGGGAAGCGCGAAGGCGTTGACTTCGTCGGAATCGATCACCTTGATGGTGAAGGGCACCTGGGCGTCGGAGTTGCGGACGAGGTTCTGGCCGACACGATTGACGTATTCGGTGACGACGGGATCGTCAATGAGCTTGGAACTGCGCTCGACTTCCTGGGCGAGGGCCTTGCCGAGGGCGATTTCACGTTCGAGCGAGTAGAAGTTCATGCCCTTGCCGACGCTGCGATTGCCAATGGCGTCGACGTCTTCCTTGGAATTTTTCGGGTGTACCGTTTTGGGCTGATCGGGAGGCGCGTCAGCAGCGGCAGAGGGCTGCGGGGTCGTGCTCGCGGGCGCGGGGGCCGGAGCCGGGGTGGTCTTGTCCGGCGCGGGCGGCGGCGGAGGCGGCTGCTTGCTGAGCGGAATCGGAGAAGCCGACTGAGATTGGTCGGGAGTCTGCGATTGGCCGGCCTGTGGCTGCGTTTGCGTCTGGCTCGGCGGATTAGAAGATGGCGTTTGCGCGGAGGAGATGGCTGGCCATGAAGCCAGGCCTGCGGCAAGCAAGAGAGCCAAAAGGAACTGCGAGGACTTACGCATAATGCCTACCTCCCGGGTCCAAACCTGAGTATACACCCATGCGCGGGGTGGGGATTCTCTTTGTTCTAGGATGTGGAAGGGGCGGGGAAGGTTTCCTAGGGAAATGAAGAAGTGGGGGGGCGGCCGGGTGTTTGGACAGTTGACAGTGGGGGACAGCGTACATAGAGTCAATGGCGAGAATATGAGCGCACGGAAAATTCAGATTGGGCAGCTTTGGAAGAAAAGAGACACCGGGGACACGTTTTTGGTGACCCGGGTGTATACCGAGGCGCTGAGCACGTTCGTGGTGCTGAGGAAATCGGGGTCGGAGGGCGAAAGCCTGGTGCGGGTTAAGGTGGAGCGGACGCCGGATGGGCAAGGCCTGCCGGGGTTTGTGCCGGCGGTGGAGGATGATTCGGTGTAGCGAGGCGGTTGCTGCGGCGGGTTTTGGCGAGATCGCGACTGGCGAGCGGGACCCAGGGGAAATGGGTCCTTTTCTTTTGCTCGCTGTCTTTTTTTTTGGTGAATCGCAGCGAAGGCGGGCCGCCAAACTCGAGAGACGGGTGTAACGGAATGACGGAGAGCGTGGCAAATCCAGGCGACGAAATGCGGGCAGCGGGCGGCTCGAGATTTTTTTATTGGCTGAGAGTCTTTTTGTATGAAGACGGGCGATTTCACATGCCGTTACGTGCGGCCGCGCTGCTGACGTTCGTGATTTTTCTGGGGACGGCGTTTTTCACCGGCTGGACGAAATCGGAGACGGATTTTCCCAACTACTACACGGCGGCGGTGCTGGTGCGCCAGGGGCAGCCGCTGCGGAAATTTTACGACTGGACCTGGTTTGCCCGGCAGATGAATGCCGCGGGGCAAGGCGTGCAGTTCGGAACGTACACCGCGCAGACGCCGCTGACGATGCTGCCCATGGTGCCGCTGGCGGGATTTCCGGTGCAGCGGGCAAAGCAAATCTGGCTTGCGTGCAATCTGATTTTTCTGGGCGCAGCGGTGTGGTTGATGTCGCGGATGACGCGGGTGCGGTTTGAGAGCATCTGGCTGCTGGCGCTTTGCGGATTTTTTTCGTTGCGCAATAATTTTATCTATGGGCAGTACTATGTTTTCCTCTTGTTCCTGCTGACGCTGGCATTTTATTGCATTCACCGAGGGAAATTCTGGCTGAGCGGAGTGATGAGCGGGATTGCGTTCGGACTGAAGTTGTACGGCGGGCCTTTGCTCTTGTACTTTGCGGCGCGGCGGCAGTGGAAGGCGCTGCTGGGAATGATCGCGGTGACGCTGCTGCTGGTTGGCCTGGCGATTGCGATGTTCGGAGCGGCCGACGTGCGCTATTACACGACGCAGATTCTGCCGCGATCGCTGGAAGGCGGGCCGACCGATCCGTACACGCCATGGAATCCTACATTCACGACGCTGCTGCGGAAAACTTTTGTAGGTGAGGCGGAATGGAATCCGCATCCGTTGTGGCAGGCGCCGCAGATTTATTTTTTTCTGCGCAGCTTCGTAGGGATGGCGATTGTCGTTTTCCTTGCGCTCGGGGCAGGGAGGAAGCACGCGAGCGAGCGGCATGACTTTGCGTGGTTTGTGATTGCGGCGATGCTGCTTTCAACGAGCGTGGCCTCGTATACCTTCATCATTTTGTTGTTGCCCGTGGTGCTGTTGCTGGAAGAGGCCGGGCCGCGGGAGAGCGCGTTTCTGGTGATTTCTTATGTGCTTTTGAGTCTGCCGTTGCATCCGGTGGCCTTGTTTCCGAAGATGTGGCTGGTGGCGGCGCTTTTTGTGGTTGCGGGAATGGCGAGCTGGCGAGGAATGTCTTGGGAATGGGTGGTGACAGGGTTGGCGTTTGCGGCGACGTTTGGGCTTTTCACTGCGGAACGGCAGATGCGCAGTTATGCATCCGAACCGGCCCAGCACTTTGAGCGGGTAGGCGTGCGGCAAGGGGCGATTTTTTCGTCGTATCCGGTGGTGACACCAGCGGGGATCTTTTATCAATCGATCGGGAAGGACCGGTATGTGTTGCGTTGGTTGCACGAGAATCGCGACGAGGAGTTGGTGTTTGCAGGGAACGCGCTGCTTCCGCGTCTTGCAGCCGATGGCGTATCGGTTGAGTTTGAGTTGGTTGGCGAGGGAGAGTTGAAGAGGATGGAGTTCGATCCGGTGACGAGGGAGGCGGTTGCCTTACCGGCAAAAGCTCCGGGCGATTGGGCGCATTCGGTTGTGTCACCAGATGGAAAGTGGATGGCGTTTGAGCATGAGCAGGAAGGGCCAACGCGGATCTGGTTGCGCGAGATGGCGTCCGGCAAGGAAAGGGAATTGACCGGCGGGAATTGCAACAGTTTGGCGCCGGCGTGGGAATTGGATTCGCGAAACATTATTTTTGCGAGCGATTGCGGGCGAGGGTTTGGGTTGCCGGCGCTGTACCGCGCACGGTTCGGGGAACAGGGAAATTGATTTTGGTCACGCGTGTGCCGGGAGGAAGTACCTACTTCAAATACGTGCGAACGATTTGAATGATGTCTTCGGCGGCATCTTCGGCGGACTGCGAGTTCTGTGGCATGTGGTTCAGGATGTGATCCTCCATCAGCTCCGCCATGAGCGCGTTGATGGAGCCGCGGGCGGAGGCCAGGCGGCGGAGTACCTCGGTGCAATTTTCATCGGCATGGAGGCCCTTGAGGACGGACTCGAGCTGGCCGATGATCTTCTTGGTGCGATTGACGAGGTCCAATTTTTCGCGGGAAGTATGCGACATTTTGCTTGACTATCCTACCCGGCTAGGGTATTCAGGAAAGGTGCCTACCCAGTAGGGGTAGGGTACGAAGGGCAAGTTTACCCGATATGGAAAAAATGCCAAAAGAACCGGAACCTCCGGGTAGAAGCAGCCGCCTGGAATCCAACAAGCTGCGAGTGTAGCGCGACGACGAACAGAACTCCCGCTCGCTCCCGCAAACCACAATAACACGAGCGAGTGGGGCGTTTTACGCACTCCGCAAAATTTCCCACCTGACAACTCAATTTCAGTCTCGCAAGGCCGCTACCTGCGCGATCAGGAAGCGTGTGTCTTTCGAGATGCATGGAGCAAGGCGAAGGCCTGCGCCAAAGGCGCTGCGTCATGCGCGTTGTTCATCCAGGCAACGAATCCGAAAGTAATCCAAGGGAGAGAGTCATGCCTCGCACCAATTTCAGAATTTTATTTTTGCCCGTCGCCATATGGTTCCTGGCCATCCTCGTGCACGCCGAAGTCGGCGGGAAAATCACAGGCGTCGTGAAGGATCAGTCGGGGGCAGTGATACCGCGAGCGGCGGTGGCGGTTACAAATACGCAAACCGGCGCGAAGCTGAGCGCTACGACGGATGGGGAAGGCGCTTTCACGTTTCCTGTTTTGGCCGTAGGCCAATACCAGGTGGATGTCGCGGTCGATGGATTTCAGCCCTACCGAAAGACGGGATTGGCAATCGACATTAACAGCGCGCTGGTGCTGGACGTCACATTGCAGTTGAGGGAGCAGGATCAGTCCGTGGTGGTTACCGAGGGCGCCACGCAAGTCGAAACGACGGACACACAGCTTGGACAAGTCCTGGGAACCAAGAAGGTTACGGAGATCCCGTTAAACGGACGCAGCTACACAGACCTGTTTGCTCTGCAGGTAGGCGTAACGCCCGTCACGACGAGCGGCGCGGGAAACAGCACGTCCGGCGGGGGTTTCGGCACGGTCCCCGCCGCAGGCGAAGCCAACACAGGACAGTTTTCGATCAACGGGCAGCGCGAGGACGCCAACGGCTTTTCCTTGAATGGAGCCAGCGTGGAGGAAGGCATTGGCCAGCAGGCGGGAATCATTCCGAATCTTGACTCGATCGCGGAATTTCGGATCCTGACGAGCAATGCCGACGCGGAGTACGGCAATTACAGCGGCGGGTTGATCAACGTTGTTACCAAATCCGGCGGGAATGCTTTCCACGGATCGCTGTTTGAATTCCTACGCAATACCGATCTTGATGCGAAAAGCTATTTCTCCGCCAAGCGCTCGGTCTTTCAGCAAAATCAGTATGGGGGAACTCTCGGAGGGCCGATCAAGCGCAATAAGCTTTTTTTCTTTGGAGATTACCAGGGGCAGCACACCAAGCAGGGGCAGGATACCGGCCAGGTGGGTGTGCCTTCCTTGGCCAATCGCGCCGGAAACTTCTCCGACCTAATCACGCCGAGCAATCAGAATCCTCTGCCGGGCACCGTCAATGGCGACTTCCTGGCGCAGACGCTGACCAAAGCACTCGGATACCCCGTTCATACGAAGGAAGCTTTCTACACACCCGGTTGCACACAGGACACGTGCGTCTTTCCAGGCGCCACTATCCCGCGATCGGCATTTGCCGTTCCGGCGACGAAGCTGCTTCAATATATTCCGTCTCCCAATATTGGACCGAATACTTTCGAATCTTCCGGCGAAGCGCTGACGATTCACGACGAAAAGGGGGCCGGGCGGGTCGATTGGCACACCGCAAAATCGGGAGACTTTTCCTTCTACTATTTCTATGACAAATACAATCTGGACAATCCGTATCCCTCCGGGTTCGGCGGGGCGACCGTGCCCAATCCGAACGGCGGCTCCTTTGACGGCGTTTCGAATGGCGTAGACCAGCTCTTTGTCGTCAGCAACACCAAGACGTTTGGCTCAACCCTCGTCAACGAGGCGCGGCTTAGCGGAACCCGCTTGAACAACAATCTCGGCGTTCCCAAGGGGGGCGTGGGCACAACGCTTGCCGACCAGGGGATTACCGCAGGAGGACAGGGCATCATTCAAGGCGCGCCGAAATACGCAGGCGTGGAAGCGCTGTACTTCAATTCGTTTACGACGGGAACCGAGCCCTTCTTTGTGCAGCAGGTGAACAATACGTTCCAGGCGAGCGACACGGTTTCCAAGGTCATGGGCAAGCACACAATCAAAACCGGCTTCCAGTACACCTGGTACAAAATCAAGCAGAATCCGGATTTGGTTGCCAATGGAACGTTTTCGTTTTTTGGCAGCGGCAGTCAGACGACCGGCAACGGTTTCGCCGATTTCCTGTTGGGACTTCCTGACTTTTATTCCCAGCAATCCTCCCCAGCTTTTCATGAACGTGCCGCCGACGGCGGTGCTTTCGCGCAAGATAGCTGGCGGATCAGGCCCAATGTCACCATCAACTATGGCCTTCGCTGGGACTACATTACCCCGTGGGCCGAGGAACACAATCAAATCACGACCTTCGTGCAAGGCGTTCAATCGAAGACGTTCCCAGGCGCCCCTCTCGGCTACCTGGTGCCGGGAGATCCCCTGCCAGGCGGCGGCCACGTTCGACCGGCCATTGGGCTTTCGCCGTTGGATAATTTCTCGCCGCGGCTGGGGATTGCCTATTCGCCGAATTTCTCTGATGGCTTCCTGGGAAAACTATCGGGCGGACCGGGCAAGACCAGCATCCGCGGGGGCGCTGGACGCTTCTTCACCGCGGTCGAAGGGTTGACAATCGCCTATCCCACAGGCAACCCACCGTATGGGTTGACCTACACAAGTCCAGAGTCTCCAGTGATGGCGACTCCATTTGTCGGAGCGCTGACGGGGACGAATTATATTCAGCAGTTTCCGGTGAATGTTCCTCCCTACAATGTGTCTCCGACGAACCCCGATACCAACATTGATTGGACGCGCTATACGCCCATCAGCGGCGCCGGAAGCGTGTTTCGCGGCAACAAGACCCCGTACACTATGTCGGCGAACTTGACGATCGAGCGGCAACTCGGCTCGAACATGCTGTTAAGCATCGGCTACACCGGCTCTCTCAGCCGCCATTTGCTGGCTGTTCACAGCGTCAGCCCCGGCAATCCAGCGCTTTGCCTTAGCCTGAGCCAGACGCAAGACGTTGCACCCGGAAGCCCGCTTTGCGGCCCCTTCGGCGAAAATCTCGTGTACACGCGAGCCAACGGAACGGTTGTCAATGGAACGCGGTCCCCATACCCGAACACGATCGGCACGGATGCCGTGTACCAGAACATGGGAAACTCCAACTACAACAGCTTCCAAACGTCGCTTAAGCGAACCGCAGGCCCTCTCACGTTGTTGGCCAGCTACACCTACGGCAAATCGATGGACTGGGCCTCCAGTATTCAGGAGCAGGTCAATCCCTTTGATTTCCGCAAGGAATACGCGATTTCCGCTTTCGACCTCAAGCACAACTTCGTCGTCAGCTACAACTACGAATTGCCATTTGACAAGTTGTTCCGCAAATCCAATCGTCTGACACAGGGCTGGGCCGTTTCCGGAGTGTCGCGCTTTTCGACGGGATTGCCGGTCACCTTTCAGAGCTTTGGAGACAACGCTCTGGTTCAAGTCCAGAACAACGGTGTCAACAGCGTGAGCATCGATCTGCCGAACTACAATCCCAGCCTGGGTTCGTTGAACGTCAACCACAATCCGCGGGGCAACCCGCTCGCTTTCAACACCAAGCTCTTCAGCCCGAATGCGTTGGGCACCTTCGGAACTTCCTCCCGGCGTTTCTTCTACGGTCCGGGAATCAACAACTACGACATGGCACTGCACAAGGTCACTCGACTCACGGAAGCAAGCTCGCTCGAATTCCGATTTGAGACCTTCAACACGTTTAACCATGCGCAGTTCGACGGCGCCGGTGTTGTCGATGGCAACCGGGATGACGCTACGTTCGGACAAATCCTAAAATCACAACCAGGGCGTGTTTCTCAGGTGGCCGTCAAATTTGTTTTTTGACGAGGGGGGCGTGTCCGCGGCGGCGGTCGGGCCCTACGAGAAGCGAGTCAGATGGAGCGGACGGGCAGAGTGACGATGTCTTCGGCGGACATGGGCTCCTTTTGGAGGAACGGTTCGCCGTATTTCGCGCCGATGAGTTGGCCGTGATGGCGGGCCAGGAGGTCCATGCGCTGGTCGAGTTCATCGATGGCGAGAAAAACGCGCTGCTTGCGTTCGCTTTTGGCGGGGCGGAATTGCGAGCCGTACGCGAGGACGGCTTTGCGGCGCTGGGCGTATTGTTTGGTGATGTCCACGATGAAGGTGGGGGCCATGCCTTCAAAGGAAGTGGCGTAGAGAATTTTGAACGGACGATGAGGTTCGCCGGTGAGAGGGAGTTGCTTGAGGCCGGCGAGGAAGCAGCCTTCGTAGCCCAGCGTGGAAGCGTGATAGTGATCGGGGTGACGCGCTTCCCAGTAAGGAAGGATGACGGTGTGCGGGCGCAGATCGCGGATGACTTGCGCGAGGCGCATCTTGTTCTGGCGGGTCGGCTGCACATCGGAGTCGGGGACGCCGAGGTTTCCGCGCCAGGAAACTCCCAGGATCTTCGCGGCAAGCGCGGCTTCCTTCGCGCGGGTTTCGGGAGTGCCGCGCGTGCCCATTTCGCCAGCGGTGAGATCGAGGATGCCCATCTTGTAGCCTTTTTGAGCCATTTTGATCAGAGTGCCGCCGCAGGTGAGTTCGACGTCGTCGGGGTGCGCGGCGATGGCGAGAATGTCGAGTTTCATCGAGAGGCCTCGGATGAGTCCCGGGAATTGTAGCATCGGAAGGATTGAGGCGATGCTATCATGGGGACAGAGCAAACATAACTGTTGCGAATGGCTCATCCAACCTTTCCTTGAGGGGTAGTATCCTAAATAAGTATAGAAGCGCTACCGTCCAGCAGTTGCTTGCTTCTGGCGCACCAACGGATTCCATCTTCCGCAAGCCACGTCACTGAAGAAGCTGTTCTTTCCCTGGTGCCTCCTAGCAGCAACTTGGGGTGTAAAGCGCAGATCAGCGGGCCCACAAGGCCTGTTCGGCTCCGATGAGTCGAGCAGGTGAACCATGCACGGGTACAGTACAGACTCGGACGAACGGAGGGTTGTTCCTCTCTTCCTCGCGCTTGTAGCGATTTCTTTGGCGTGGCTATCTTTTAGATTTCTCGCGGTGATTCACTTTTCGGTTCCATGGTGGGCGGACGCTCCTTCCCTGATGGCTTTCTATGGCGCGCTCTACAGCCTTTTCGACAGGCACCTATGGCGGAACGGCTTCGTGTGCAAGTTGGGGCTGGTCAGAATCCCGAATCTTGCTGGATGCTGGCGAGGTTACCTCATTTCTTCTTTTGACGGTCATGCAAGGCGTCACAACCTGGTGATCAATATCTTCCAGACTTGGACGCAACTGGCCGTATTCCTCGCCACGGCCACATCCATCTCACGGAGTTGCGCCGCGGTGGTTCAAGTCGGCGATCCGGAAGGTGTCGCGTTGATCTACCAGTATCAGAATCAGCCACTGGTGGGCGCGGCGGAAACGATGCACATGCACTTCGGCACGGCGATGTTGAGAGTCTCCAACGGAGGCTGCCTGGTCGGAGACTATTATTCGGGGCGTGACCGGCGGACCTTCGGCCGGATTTGCTGCCGTAGACAATTGGCCAACGCAAAGAGGAAACAAGAATCCGTCTCTACAACTTGAACTGAGACAAAGACTCTCGACTGGAGTGGGGAAAGGCGGCGATGGCGAGAATGTCGAGTTTCCTGAAGATCTCGGAATAATTCTGGGAAGTGTAGCACCACAGCGGGGCAGGGAAGTTGGCTTGCGCGGTGATCGCAAGAGTGTTCAGTTTCGAAGTGCGAGTATCCGAGCACACTTTTCTGCTTAATGTGATAATCAGGCGCCATGCTCGAACTCAAGCATCGTTTCATTGAGACAAACGGCATCCGCATGCATATCGCCGAGTGTGGCGACGGTCCGCTCGTCGTCTTGTGTCATGGCTTCCCCGAATCGTGGTACTCCTGGCGCCATCAATTGCGAGCGCTCGCTGAAGCAGGCTTTCACGTCGTCGCACCCGATATGCGCGGCTATGGCCAGACCGACCGGCCCGACGCCATCGATCAATACACCCTACTCCATTTGACTGGCGACATAGTCGGCTTGCTGGATGCGCTCAGCGCCGAAAAGGCGGCCATCGCAGGTCACGATTGGGGCGCGCCTGTTGCCTGGCATTGCGCGCTTCTGCGCCCTGATCGCTTCCGTGGGGTCATTGGCTTAAGCGTGCCTTTCTGGTCAAGATTTCCCATCCGGCCCACCAGCCTTATGCCGCAAACCGACGATGCGCTCTTCTATCAGTTGTACTTTCAATCGCCGGGTGTTGCCGAGGCGGAATTCGAGCGCGACGTTCGCCGCAGCATTCGCAGCTTGCTCTTTTCGGCTTCAGGTGACGCCTTGCGTCCTGAAAACGCCGGCGCTCCCGGGAACGCGGTCGGCATGGTACCGCGACACGGTGGCTTCCTTTCCCGCCTGGTGGATCCCGCCTCGCTGCCGTCGTGGCTGACCGGCGCTGACATCGATTTCTACGTCGATGAGTTCACCCGCACCGGCTTTCGTGGTGGGTTGAATTGGTACCGGAACATTGACCGCAGCTGGGAACTCCTCGCGCCTTTCGCCGGGAGTTGTGTAAACATCCCCGGGCTGTATATCGCTGGAGATCGCGACCTCGTGGTGGGCTTCCCCGGCATGGAGCAAATTATCGCCAGCCTTGCGCATTTTGTGCCGCAGCTTCGCGGTATCCTCATGCTCCCCGGCTGCGGCCACTGGACGCAGCAAGAACGCCCTGTCGAAGTCAACAACGCGATGATCGGCTTTCTTCAACAGTTGTAGGCCAGGATCACTAGATTTCCGGGCCGCCTCGGAAGGCGGTCCCTACACGGAGAAGAAAGAGCAGATCCACCCACTGCGCAGCGCGAAACGGCGGCGCTGCTCCGGCCCCTTCGACTTTGCTCAGTGCAGGCGGGATGACCGGAAATTTGGAAGGAGTGTGTTAAGTTGGCGGGATGAGCGAAGAGAAAAAATTGGCGGGGCGGGTGGCGCTGGTTACGGGTGCGGGGAAGCGCTTGGGGCGGGCGGTGGCGCTGCGGCTGGCGAGCGAGGGCGCGGATGTGGCCGTGCACTATGGGAAGTCGGAGGCGGAGGCGCGCGAGGTTGTTCGAGAGATCGAGAAGTTGGGGCGGCGGACGGCGGCGTTTTCGGCGGAATTGACGGATGTGCTGGCGATACAGGAGTTGGTGCAAAGTGTGGCGTCGCGGTTCGCGCGACTGGATATTCTGGTCAATTGCGCGGCGAATTTTCTGGAAACGAAGTTTGGGGAGACGAGCGAGGCGACGTGGGACGCTTCGCTGAGCGCGAATCTGAAGGCACCGTTTTTTTGCGCGCAGGCGGCGGCGCCGCATCTGGCGAAGAACGGGCGCGGCGTGATTATCAATTTTGCAGACATCGGCGGCCTGTTGGGGTGGACGGAGTTTCTGCCGCACTCGATTTCGAAGGCCGGCGTGATTATGCTGACGCGGATTCTGGCAAAAGAGATGGGGCCGTCGGTACGCGTAAACGCGATTGCTCCGGGAACGATCACGATGCCGGGCGATCCGCCGGAGTGGCAGGCCGATTTTATCCGGCGCGCGCCGTTGAAGCGGACGGGGCGGCCGGAAGAGATCGCGGATGCGGTGATGTATCTCATCGGAGCGGAGTTTGTGACCGGGCAGGTTTTGGTGGTGGACGGGGGAAGGACACTCTAAAGAAGAGCCTTTAGCCAACAGCCGTTAGCCTACGGCAAAGAGCAGATCCATGGGCACAGTCCCTTCGACTTTGCTCAGGGCAGGCAGGAGTGACTGTGCCGCTGGAAGTCTCGAAAAAAATGTGTGGCGGCGGGATGCGAGTGCTGCGAGTAGGGTGTATTCTAGTTGGTTAGACGCAAAGCAATCAGACGCAAACCAAAATGAATGTGCCGGAGGCGAGTGAGCCCCGGCGGGAAGAAGAGAAAGGCCATCGCTCTCATGGACCAGGAAACATTCGCTCAGCGGAATATGGAAGACGTTGAAATTCAGGAGTGGCTGGAATCGCTGGACTCCGTGCTCGAATCGAGCGGCCCGGAAGTAGCCCGGGAAATTCTGGAACGACTGCGGGCGCACGCGACAGTGAACGGAATCGATCTGCCATTCACGGCGAACACGCCGTATGCGAACACGATTCCGGCGCGGTTGGAACCGTTGTTTCCCGGCGACCAGCAACTGGAGCGGCGCATCAAGTCGCTGATTCGCTGGAACGCGCTGGCGATGGTGGTGCGCGCCAACAAGGTGGAGCACAACATCGGCGGGCACATTTCGACGTATGCCTCCGCGGCAACGCTTTATGAAGTGGGATTCAACCACTTTTTCCGGGCGAGAACCGAAAATTTTGAAGGCGACACGGTGTACTTCCAGGGACACGCGGCGCCGGGCATCTATGCGCGCGCGTTTCTGGAAGGCCGTCTGAGCACGGAGAAGCTGGAAAATTTCCGTCGCGAGTTGAAACCGGGAGGCGGGCTGTCTTCGTATCCGCACCCGTGGCTGATGCCGGATTTCTGGGAATTTCCGACAGTGTCCATGGGCTTGAGCCCGCTGATGGCCATTTACCAGGCGCGTTATAACCGCTACCTTGAAAACCGCGGGCTGAAACCGGCGACGGACGCGAAGGTTTGGGCGTTTCTGGGCGACGGCGAAACGGATGAGCCGGAATCGCTGGGCGCGATCACGCTGGCTTCGCGCGAGAATCTGGACAACCTGATTTTCGTAATCAACTGCAACCTGCAGCGGCTGGACGGACCGGTGCGCGGAAATGGCCAAATTATTCAGGAACTGGAGTCGGCGTTCCGCGGCGCGCGGTGGAATGTCATCAAAGTTTTGTGGGGCAGCGAGTGGGATCCCATTCTGGAGCGTGACACCGAAGGACTGCTGGTGAAGCGCATGGGCGAGATGGTGGATGGCGAATACCAGAAGCTGGTGGTTTCGAGCGGCGAGTATGTGCGGCAATTTTTCTTTGGCAGCGATCCACGGCTGCTGAAGCTCGTGGAGCCGCTGCCGGACGAGGCGCTGCGGCGCTTGCGGCTGGGCGGGCACGATCCGCGTAAGGTGTACGCGGCATACAAGGCGGCGGTGGAGCACAAGGGCGGGCCAACGGTGATTCTGGCGCGCACCATTAAAGGATACGGTTTGGGCGAGGCGGGCGAAGGAAAGAACGTCACGCACCAGCAGAAGAAACTGAACGAGGAAGAGTTGCGGGAATTTCGTTCGCGCTTTGGAATTCCCATGGGCGACGAGGAGATTGCGAAGGTGCCGTTTTACCGGCCGGTGGAAGACAGCGAAGAGATTCGCTATTTGCGGGCGCGGCGCGAGGCGCTGGGCGGGTACGTGCCGCAGCGGAAGGCGCGGGCGGTGGCGCTCTCGGGCGGGCACACAGAGCTCTTCAAGGAATTTCTGGAGGGCAGCGAAGGGCGCGAAGTTTCGACGACCATGGCGTTCGTGGCCATGCTGCGCAAGATGTTGAAGGATCCGGAGATTGGCAAGCTGGTGGTGCCGATCGTGCCGGACGAAGCGCGGACGTTTGGCATGGAGTCGCTGTTCCGGACGGTAGGTATTTATTCGAGCGTGGGACAGAAGTACGAGCCGGTGGATGTGAACACGCTGCTCTATTATAAGGAAGCGAAAGACGGGCAGATCCTGGAAGAGGGAATCACGGAAGCGGGCTCGATGGCCTCGTTCATCGCGGCGGGCTCGGCCTACGCGACGCACGCGATCAACACCATTCCGTTCTTCATTTACTACTCGATGTTTGGATTCCAGCGGATTGCGGACTTCATCTGGGCGGCGGCGGACATGCGCACGCGCGGATTCCTGCTGGGTGGAACGGCGGGACGCACAACACTTGCGGGAGAAGGCTTGCAGCACCAGGACGGCAACAGCCATGTGCTGGCGATGCCGGTGCCGAACCTGCTGGCGTACGACCCCGCCTATGCGTATGAGATTGCGGTGATCATCGATGAGGGCATTCGCCGGATGTACAAAGAAGGTGAAAGCATCTTCTATTACATCACGGTAATGAATGAGCCATACGTGATGCCGCACATGCCGGGCGACGTGAAGGACGGCATTCTGAAGGGCATGTATAAGTTCAAGCCGGCTTCGAACAAGAAAGCGAAGCTGCGGGCGCAGTTGTTCGGCAGCGGCGCGATTTTGAACGAGGTGCTGCGGGCGCAGGAAGTTCTGGAGAAGAATTACGGCGTGGCCGCGGATGTGTGGAGCGTGACGAGCTACAAATGCCTGTACACGGACGCGATCGAGACAGAGCGCTGGAACCGGCTGCATCCGGACGAGACGCCGCGGGTGCCTTACGTGAAGCAGTGCCTCGGCGAGGAGCAAGGCGTGTTCGTGGCGGCTTCGGATTATCTGAAAACGCTTCCCGCGGTGATTTCCAAGTGGCTGCCCCGGCGCATGGCCGTGCTGGGCACCGATGGATTCGGCCGCAGCGAAGGGCGCACCGCGTTGCGCGATTTCTTTGAGGTGGATTCGCGCTTTGTGGTGCTGGCTACATTGCATGAGCTTGCACAGGAAGGGTTGGTCGGCGAAGCGACGGTGCAGAATGCAATCAAGGATCTGGCCATCAATCCGGCAAAGCCGAACCCGGTGACTTCGTAAGCGAGTTGCAGGCACTCCGGTGAACACCACCGGAGTCCCAACACCGGAGCTTGTCGGATGCTCTCTGGATGAAAAGTTTGCGGCGGGTTAGGTGGACGCGAAATGATATTTCGAGGTCGCTTTGGCCTTGCGGTTGTGTTTTTGACGGTTGCCTTGGGATTCGCAACCGAGGCATGTTTCGTTCAAACAAGCCGGGTCAGCCCACGAAACCAACAAGCCTTTTTGGAAAGGTTGTCCGCTGCGGCGATTGAGCGGACTCATCACGTCGTACGCTACGATCCAAAATACGTGCGAATCCCATACCCGGGAGGAGATGTTCCGTCGGATTCGGGTGTGTGCAGCGACGAAGTAATTCGTGCGTACCGCGCGTTGGGAATTGATTTGCAGAAAGAAGTGCACGAGGACATCGCCGCAAGCTTCTTGTCGTATCCGAACCACCTGCGATGGATGACAGTTCGCCCGGATACGAATATTGACCATCGGCGCGTGCCGAATCTGATGGTTTTCTTCAGCCGGAAAGGGACGTCGCTGCCCATTTCTACGCGTGCTGAGGACTATGAGCCGGGGGAGTTGGTGACCTGGGATTTGGCCGGCAACGTGCCGCACATTGGGATCGTGGTGGACCGAAAGTCGGCGCAGAGCGGAAGGTACATGGTGGTTCACAATATCGGAGCCGGCCCGAAGATGGAGGATGTTTTGTTTAGCTGGAAAATTACGGGGCATTACCGGTATTTTGGGCCGACACAATAGCAAAGACCTCCGCCGGGCGGAGGCCGGAAAAGCGAAAAAATAGAGACTTGAAAATTATGAGTGGGGAGGGCGCGGGGGATCGCGCCCTTTTTTCATTTTGGTGGGAGCGGTTCAGGTGAGGTTGTTCGCCTATCCTTGTCGGATAAGCTCAGAAGGTCGACGCGCGAGGCTGGGTTTAGTGGATCCGGGGAAGCGGTTACCGAGTCATCCGGCACTGGCGAGGAGTTCGGAAGGCTTGATGCGGCCGGTGGCGAGGTGGGCGAGTAGTTTGCGGTTGGCGGCAAGGAAATCGTAGGCGGAGAGTTCTCGAGGGAGGACCCAGGCGATCTGTTCGAACACGTGCGGGGAGATGTCGGGCTCGGCGTATTGGGCGGCGAAGAAATGGATTTCGAGTTCCTCGGCGGTGTTGGCGTACTGGTGGCGGACGCTGGCGATTTCAACGGATTTCGTGAGTGTGACACCGAGCTCTTCGCGGAGTTCGCGGGAGAGCGCCTGTTCGAACGTCTCGAGGGCGCGGACTTTGCCGCCGGGAAATTCCCATTTCAGGGGAGAGGTGTCGCCACGGCGGCGCTGGCCGATGAGGATACGGCGGTCGGAACGTTCGATGACGGCGGCGACGACGTGGAGCATGGAGAAGATGATTTTAGAAGTAAGGAAGCAATGAAGCAACGAGGCAGCCGCGTAAAGTGAGTTGACCTTGGATGATGGGTGTGATGGAGTTTGTAACCGAGGACTGGAGGATGCGCGTGAGAAATTTGGGGATTGCGACGGGGATGGCGTTGGTGCTTTGGCCGGCGGCGGTTTGGGCGCAGGCGGCGGATGGCGACGTTGTGCATTTCAAGGGAACGATGGAGAACGTGAAGGCCACGTTTGGGCCGGCGGAGCCTGTGGCGCATGTGAAGGCGGGTGGCTTGCTCGAAGCAAGTTCGCTCGATTGTTTCGGGAACGCGCTGCAGAAGCCAGGCGATCCGCTCTCGTTGATCAAAATTGATAATCCGCTGACCGGGCCGTTCTTTATTGATGGCGCGGAGCCGGGCGACACGCTGGTGGTGCGCATCCTGGATTTGCAGGTGGACAGCAAACAGGGAGTCGGCACGTTTTCGCCCGGGTTTGGCGCGGCGAACGCAACGCACTACACGCCGATGCTGGAAAAAGAGCCGCTGCCGGAGCGGGCATGGTATTACCCGATCGACGCGGAGAAAAAGTTGATTACGTTTCAGGCGACGGATTCGGACTTCAAGGTGCAGTTTCCTCTAAAGCCATTTTTGGGGTGTATCGGCGTAGCGCCGGCAAGTGGAGAAGTGAGAAGTTCTCTGGTACCGGCGGAGTTTGGCGGCAACATGGACGCGCCGGAAGTGTCACCGGGAAACACGCTGTATTTGCCGGTGAACGTGAAGGGCGCGCTCTTTTATTTTGGCGATGGCCACGCGGCGATGGGCGATGGAGAAGTAGCGGGCAGCGCGGTGGAAGTGCCGATGAAGGCGAAATTTCGGTTTGAGCTAGTGAAGGGAAAGAGCACCGGCTGGCCACGTCTGGAAAATGAACGGGAGATTATGACCACGGGGATTTACCGACCGGTGGATGACGCGGTGCGCATCGCGGTGACGGAAATAGTCCACTGGATGCATCGCGATTACGGATTGTCGGAACTGGATGCGTATGAACTGTTTTCGAAGGTGGGAAAGCTGCATTTGACGGAAATGGTGGATCCGAATTATGTGGTGGTGGCTTCAGTGGAGAAGAAATATTTGCCGGTGAAGAAATAAAGAGGCGAGAAGTGGGACCCATGTTCAGCGAGATGGTGTTGGAGCATTTTCAGCGGCCGCGGAATGCCGGGGAGTTGGTTGGGGCTACGGCCGTCGTTGAGGTGAGTAATCCGGTGTGTGGGGATGTACTGCGGCTGGCGATGATTGTGGAGAATGGAGTGGTGCGCGAAGCGAGGTTTTTGTGCAGGGGATGTACGGCGTCGATTGCCAGCGCGTCGGTGTTAACGGAAAAGATCAAGGGCCGAGCGGTGGGCGAGCTGAAACAAATGCATGCGGCGGAGATTGCGGCGGAGTTGGGTGGACTGCCGCCGGCGTCGTTTCATGCGGCGCAGTTGGCGGAGGACGGAGTGAAGGCGATATTGCAAAAGCTTTAGGGGATCTCCTCACGCCGTTCAACCTGCCCGTTGTCAGAACTCAAACCATAACTCGTCATCCTGCGCAATGCGGTCAGTCGGCGGACCGGGTGACGCGGGCGAAGGTTTCAGGGTCGTTGAGGTTGAGGACGCAGCCCTCTTCGTTAGTGGGGAATTCGCAGATTTCGGAGCGGTGCGCCCAGACTACGGCGCGGGCGCCAACGTCGGGCGGCGCAGCTTGCAACTCCGGAAAAAGTTTTGCAGAAAAGATGACCGGGTGGCCGCGGCGGCCGTCGAAGACCGGCAGAACGATGGGCGCGTTCGAAGAATAAAACATGGCGATGAGATCACCGACGAGGTTGGCGCTGATCAGCGGATGGTCCACGAGGCAGAGGAGCATGCCATCGAGCCCGTCCGGCAGGCTTTTGAGCGCCGCTTGAACGGAAGAGAGCTGGCCCTTTTCCCAGTCGGCGTTAATGACGACTTCGTCGACGGACAAGTGGATGGCTTTGGCGATGGGTTCGGCGTGGACGCCGAGCACCACACGCCGCGCGGTGATTTTCGGATGGCGGGTTACTTCGAGCAGATGCTCAAGGAACGGGCGGCCCTGGAAGGGAAGAAGGGCCTTTGGAGAGCCCATGCGTTGAGAGGCTCCGCCGGAGAGGATGACAGCGGCAAGCATGAAAACTCCGGAATCTACTTGGTCTCGACTGGGTACGCGGCAGCCAGCTTGATTCTCTTGTGTGCGGCGGATTCCACGTTGCGGCGCACGGCCACAAGTTCCGCAACGATGCTGACGGCGATTTCTTCGGGTGAGAGAGCGCCGATGTCGATTCCCATCGGTGCATAGACGCGCTCGAATTCTTCCATAGTGTAGCCCTCTTTTTCGAGAGCCTTGTAAACGCTGAGGACTTTGCGGAGGCTGCCGATCATGCCAACGTAGCGCGCAGGTGTGCGAACGGCCCAGGCAAGCACGCGCATATCTTCCTTGTGGCCGCGGGTCACGATAACGAGATACGACGAAGAGTTCGGCTGAAGTTTCGCGAAGGCGACGTCGTAACTCGTGTAAATCTCCTGGGCCATCGGAAAACGCTCGGAGTTGGCGAAGGCTTCGCGGTCGTCAATGACGCCGACGCCGAAGCCGACGGCTTGTGCGGCCTTGGCGACCGCGGTGGAGACATGGCCGCCGCCAAAAAGATAAAGGATCGGCTGGGGGAGAATGGGTTCGATGAAAATTTCAACCGTGCCGCCGCAGATGAGGCCGTTGTCGTAGGTGGCTTCGTTGTTGAGGTGGAAGACGATTTTGCGCGGGGCTTCCCTGTGCATCACTTCGCGGGCCGCGGCCCAGACGTCGGCTTCGACGCAGCCGCCGCCGACGGTGCCGAGAGAAGAGCCGTCCTCGCGGACGAGCATACGGGAGCTTTCGTAGCTCGGGATGGAGCCGTTGGTGTGCACGATGGTGGCGAGGGCGCCGCGCTGGCCGGCGCGCCGCATGCGCACGATTTCTTCAAAGAGGTCCATGCTTGGTCCAAAAACTAGCGTACGGCGCGAAGAAGGGGAAGTCAATTCAAGTGGCGCAAGGTTTTGGAGTTCCCGATTGCGACGTTGAGGAGTCTGGGTAACCATGACATTCGGCCACCTGCTGTTGAGGATGGTGGTGGTCGGTGTCGGTCGCGGCCGCTTACGTTTCTCGAAAATATTTTGAGGACAGATTCCTGCGGCTTAAGGACTAAGGCTTGCCCTTCTATCTGGCGACAAATTAAGCAGCGAGGAAGACCAACAGGATAAGGTGAAGGATGGCGAAGCGCAGACGTATCGTGATGCGATATGATCAGTGAACGCGAACCAAGTTGTGTTTTGGAGGGCGATCATGAAAGCAGTTGTGATTCACCAGCACGGGAATCCATCGGTTTTGCATTACACGGAAGTGGCGGAGCCGGACGTGCGGGCGAACGAGGTGCTGGTGCGCGTGCATGCCTGCGCGCTGAACCACCTGGATTTGTGGGTGCGGCGTGGGATACCGGGAGTGGTGTTTCCACTGCCACATATTCCGGGAAGCGACGTGGCGGGTGAAGTGGCGAAGATCGGCTCCGAAGTGACAACCGTGCACGTAGGCCAAAAAGTGCTGCTGGCGCCGGGAGTGACTTGTGGGAAGTGCCCGGCTTGCATTTCGGGGAACGACAACCGTTGCCGGGATTTTACGAATCTCGGCTACATGATTGACGGCGGATGCGCGGAGTTTGTGCGTGTGCCGGAACTGAACGTCATGCCGTACCCGGAGAATCTCGACTGGGCGCATGCGGCGGCGGTGCCGCTGGTGTTTCAGACGGCGTGGCACATGCTGGTGAACCGCGCGCAATTGCAGCCGGGCGAAGAGGTGCTGGTGCTGGCGGCGGGAAGCGGCGTGGGAAGTGCGGCGGTGCAGATCGCGAAATTTTTCGGGGCGCGCGTGATTGCGACGGCGGGAAACGACGAAAAACTTGCCAAGGGAAAGGAGTTGGGCGCGGACGAGATGATTCATCACGGCATCATGCCGATTGCGAAAGAGGTGCGGCGGCTGACGAACAATCGCGGGGTGGACGTGGTGGTGGAGCATGTGGGCGTGGCGACTTGGGAGAACAGCGTGAAGAGCCTGGCGACGGGCGGGCGGCTGGTGACGTGCGGCGCGACGACGGGCTACGACGCGAAACTCGATTTGCGGTTTTTGTTTACGCGGCAGCTTTCGATCATGGGGTCGTACATGGGGACGAAGTCGGAATTGCGGACGGTGTTAAAGCTGGTGGCGCAGGGAAGGCTGAAGCCATGGGTGGACAAGGTGTTTGATTTGGGCGATTGCATCGCGGCGCACAATTATCTGGAGAACGCGAAGCAGTTTGGGAAAGTGGTGTTGCGGGTGGAGTGAGGAGAAAAGTTGCTACTTCGCGGTGCGGCCGATGCCGGCAAGGACGCGGAGCTCGCCAAGGACGACGACTTCGAGATTTGCGCGCTGATTGTTGCGGGAGAGATCAGCTTCCGTCCCGCCGTTGTAGCCCTGGATAAAGAAAGTGGAGTCGCCTTCGTGCTCAAGGCGGGCCGTGTTCTTCACGATCACCTGAAGCTTTTTGGAATCGTAGTGGACGGTGATGATATCGGGCTTGCCGGCGCAGCGGATGCGCAGATCACCGAGGATGGTTTCCTTGCAGCTGAGCGATTCCGTCTTGGTGATCGCGTTCCACGCCTCGCATTGGGCCATGAAGGTTTCGGCAACGCGCTTCCACACTTTGGGCGCCAAGGCAACGGCGGCCTGTCCGTTGAGCCGCTCTTCCTCGATTTGAACCGCCTCCGTGAATTGTGCGGCGAGGAATTCCTGCGCCGCGCGCTTGGTTTCATCCGTGGCCATGAGTTCCGTGGTCTCCGAAAAAAGTATCGCCGACACACCATCGTAGCGGCAGAGGTGTCCGTGGTGTCAAGTAGCTTGGCTGCGCCAGGTGCGACTGAGGAACGAGGGAGCTATGAGGCCGGGTTGTAGGGAGAGTAGCTGACGGCGGAACTTTTCAATCGTGCAGGAAGCGGCCGTTCGAGCCAGCGAATAATCGTGAATTCCACGAAGCGGTTGGTGCCACCGGTTTTGCCTTGCGGGTCGGGCTGGTCCCAAAGTATTTCGGCGCTGGCGGTGAATTGCAATTGGCGACCGTGTTCGAAATCGGGGATGAGCAAGCCCACTTGCGGATCGCCGGCCACGTTGCCGAGGGAGTTGAACAGGCCGTTCCCCGGATAGTCGGGAATGCGCAGCGTGTTTTTGTTGACGACTTCGATGAAGCCGGGACTGCCGCCGCGATGGGAAGCGTCGTTGCCGCGTTGCGCGTTGCCGGTGGCGAGGAAGAGCACGTCGGCGTTCTCAAGCATTTTTTGCAAACCCGCGGGCAAGTCTGTTCCCTCGGACAATTTAGGTTTTGCTTCCGGCACTTCGGCTAGCTCCACTTCTAATTCGCGCTTGGTGATGTATTTTGGGCAGTTGGGAAAGGATTCGGTGACGTTGAGCAGGATTTCGCCGTGGGTGATGCGCGCATCGCCGTTGATGCGGAGGCGGCGGCGATTCGCCAATTCGATAACCAGAAGGCCGAGGCGGGGATCGGACTGGAGATTTTGCCAGAGAGGGTCGCGGGCATTGCGCTCGGCGGCGGGAACAGCGATGTGGAGAGATTCGCGGCCGTCGGGTTCGAGAAATCCCTTCGGGCCGAAGACGACGGAGGCCCAGCGATGGCCGTCAGTGTCGCGCGTACTGAGAATGGCCATTTGCTGTTGGCGGATGAAATTCAGGGCCCCGGCGTAGAGCTTGTCTGCGATCATCGCACTGTTGGACTCGGCGTCTGCCTGTTGACCGGCGCGTTCTTGGATTTCGAGTTCGCCTTCGTGGAATGGGGATTGGATAGACATCAGCCTTCTCCTAAACCAACAGCGAAGAGCCGGTTCCGCGCCACAGCGGCCGTCCGCCACGGCGGACGAGCCCTGCAGACGCAAAGGTGGTGGAGTTACTTTACGTTCTTTGCTAGGAAGTCGCGAATGTATTGCGCGATGAGCGCGCCGTCCTCTTCGAGAGCGAAATGGCCCGTGTCTAGCAAGTGCACTTCGGTGCGGGGATCGTCCTTGGCAAAGGCCTCGGCGCCCGCGGGCAGAAAGACGGGGTCGTTCTTGCCCCAGATGGCGAGAACCGGCGGGTGATATTTGCGCAGGTAATCGTGCCATGCGGGGTAGAGCGGCGGATTCTTGCGATAGTCGTAGAAGAGCGCGAGCTGAATTTTGTCGTTGCCGGGTCGGTCTAGCGTAATTTGATCGAAAGTGTAGGAGTCCGGGCTGACGTTATCCGGATTGCGAAAGCCCTGGGTGTACTGGAATTTCGTGAGATCGGGAGTCAGAATCTGGCGGACTTTGGCTTCCGTCGTCGGGTTGGGATCTTTCCAGTAGGGATAGAGGAATTCGGCCCAGAAAGGCGCGAGTCCTTCGTCATAGGCGTTTCCGTTCTGGCTGATGATGGCTTGAACGCGGTCGGGATGGCGCGTGGCCAGGCGAAAGCCGACGGGGGCGCCGTAGTCCTGAATGTAAATGGAATATTTGGTGATGCCTTGCTGGTCGAGGAAATGGTCGATGGTGTCGGCGAGATGGTCGAACGTGTAGGCGTATTGCTCAGGCGACGGGGAATCACTGTAGCCGAAGCCGGGATAGTCGGGAGCGATGACGTGATATTTGTCGCTGAGCGCCGGGATGAGATTGCGGAACATATGGGACGAGCTGGGATAGCCGTGGAGAAGTACGAGCGTGGGAGCGTTCTTCGGGCCGGCTTCTCGATAAAAAATCTTTAGGCCGTCGATCTGTGCGGTGTGATAGGTGACACGCGTCGTGTCGGGCGTGCTGGTCTCTTTGACGGCAGACATCTGGGCGAAAGCGTGGCCGGTAAGTGCGGTGAGCGCCAGCAAAAGCGCCCCTGACTGCAATGACCTGTGGAAATGCATCGGTGATCCTCCTGTTGAAATCGGGTTCAAAGCCCGTTGGCAGTCCGTTTATAATAGACCGCATGGTCTATTTGTGAGTTTTGATGTATGAACGGGCAAAAGGTTTCAGGATTTATTTGCCAGAGCGCAAGGAAATTGGCGAGAATTAGACCGAGCGGTCTAACCGTTGGGCCTTGAGCAACATCCAGGAAAAGAGCGGAGTTTCGATGCGGCCATCCAAGCTATCGGACCAGCAACTATTCGAGCGGCTAACCGAGGTTTTTCGCCGGCGGGGTTACGACGGTGCTTCCTATGCGGACCTTATGGCAGCCACCGGCCTCGTGAAGGCCAGCCTGTACCACCGTTTTCCGGGCGGGAAAGAGGAGATGGTAGGCGCGATTCAGTCGGACGTGGATCGCCACTTCGCCGAGTACGTGCTGGCACCGGCGATTGAAGAGGGCGAGCCGAAGCGGCGCGCGCGGCGGATGGCCGAGCGGCTCCGCGAGTTTTATGACAGCGGCAGGTCGTGGTGCCTGCTGGACACGCTGAGCCTGGCGGACAGCCACGCGACGCTGGCCCATGCGAAGAAGTCCATGGAGTTCTGGGTGGAGCGATTCGCTCGGGTTGGGCGCGAGGCGGGACTTTCCGCGGGAGTGGCAAGGAAGCGAGCGGAAGAAGCAGTCGCCGCGATCGAAGGAGGGCTGGTGGTCGCGCGAGTCCTGAAAAATCGCCGGCCCTTTCTGCGCGTGCTGGCGGGCCTGCCAAAAAAGCTGACCGAGTGAGCCGATTGTGCGCGTTGGAGCGATGTGCGAATATAGAGAGGAATACGAGGAACCATGGAAACTACCCTGGCAAAACATGTCACGCTGACGAAACCGGATGATTTCGGGAAGCTGCTGCAGGATGAAGGAATCATCTTCACGCAGCTGGATAAGGCCGTGAACTGGGCGCGTCGGAGTTCGATCTGGCCGCTGGGATTTGGCCTGGCGTGCTGCGCGATTGAAATGATGTCCATGGCGGCTTCGCGGTTTGACATTGCGCGTTTTGGCGCGGAAGTGTTCCGGCCATCGCCGCGGCAGGCGGACTTGATGATCGTGGCGGGGCGGCTTTCGCAGAAGATGGCGCCGGTGATCCGGCAGCTCTACGATCAAATGCCGGAGCCGAAGTGGGTGATTTCGATGGGCGCGTGCGCCACGTCGGGCGGCGTGTTCAACAATTACGCGATTGTGCAGGGGTGCAACCAGGTGATTCCCGTGGACGTGTACGTGCCGGGATGCCCGCCGCGGCCGGAAGCGGTGCTGTATGCGGTTTTGCAACTGCAGAAAAAGATTGATGCGGAGAAGGGCTCGTTCAAGCGGGCATTGAATCTCGCGTAGGAGATTCCCGTGGCTTCCCCAATTCCGGAAACCGTTAGCGCGCGCGATTTGCTGAGGCACTGCCTGGCTACGATTGCCTATCGAGCCGGCAAAGTGCTGCGCGACGTCCCCGAATCCTTCGCCAAATTTCAACCGCCTGAAAAAGCGCGCACCCCGGAGCAGATTTTGGCGCACATCGGCGACCTGTTGGACTGGGCGCTCTCTATGGCCAAGGGCGAAGGGGCATGGAAGGATTCGCAGCCGCTGCCGTGGTCCAGGGAAGTGGAGCGGTTTTTCGCAGCGCTGGGGCGCTTTGATGTGTACCTCGAAGGGAACGAACCTCTGCACGCCTCGCCGGAAAAGTTGTTCCAGGGACCGGTTGCCGACGCGCTGAACCACATCGGGCAGATCGCCATGCTGCGGCGGATGGCGGGATTCCCGATAAGGGGCGAAAACTACTTCAAGGCGGACATTGCCGCCGGACGAGTGGGGCCAGAGCAGTCCCCGCCAAAACGCGAGTTTGACTGAAGTTGTTCTGGACCTTCACCCCAGCCATAGGTAGACTGCCGGGCACTGTAAGGACGGGGCCTATGAGTGTGGTTGAACAGAGGGCCTACCCACGGATAAAGCCGCCGCCCAGTGTGTTGGGGGCATGGCGGTCGGGATTGCAGCGGGAAGTTTCGTATGTGGAGAGCCTCGCGCTCGGCGGGGTCTTCTTGCGAACCAAGAAAAAAGTGGCCCTACGCAGCCTGGTGCAAATCCTGCTGGACATGCCACTGGGACAAGTACGCGGGCGCGGCGTGGTACGGCGCTACCAGGAGCACTACGGCATCGCGGTGCAGTTCATAGCCATGGACCCGGAAGACCGCGGCAGACTCGTGCGCCAGATCCGCGATTTAACTCCCTCGACGATGGGTTAAGTCGCCGCGGGTTTTTCGGTCCGGGCTTCATTGTAGGCACACTACTGTGGGACGCCGTTCACCTCAAGGCCCACACCTTCCCCCAGAAACTTCGTATGACTTTAGTTTTTGGGAACGACGCTGGTCAGTGGACCATCTTCCTGCTGCAAATCACGGCCATGGTGGGGACTTGCAGCAGGCCCATCAAAAGATGCTCTGTTTCGATATACGGACTACCGTAGTGGCTGGCTTCGAAGCGCGCGAAGAAAATGACGCGGCGGGCCTTCTCGGTGTAACGCTCGAACATGATTCGGCAAGTTTATTCCAGGGCTACGGAATTAGGCAATTGGCGTGGCTATGACGGTGGCGGAGCCTGCGGCGTCTGGGAGTTCGACGATGGAGCCGGGGGTGGACTTTTCGCGGCGTATGTACGCCATGCCGATGGGAGCGTTGAGCGCGGGAGAGAAGGCACCGCGCGTCGTGAAGCCGGCTTCTTTGCCTTCGGAGAGGAGCGGCGTGCCCGGCGCAGGCGGCTGTGACGCGTCGTATTTCAACGTGACGCGGACGCGATTTACCTGGCCGCGCGAGCGGACGCGTTCGACGATTTCCTGGCCGGTGTAGCAGCCTTTGGTGTAGCTGATGTGCGAATCCTGCAGACCCGCTTCGTGCGGAATTTGCTTTTCACCGAAGTCGTAGCTGAACCAGGGAATTCCTTGCTCGAGACGTGTGGAGCTGAGCGCCTGGTAGCCGGCCGGGCCGCCGCCGTGTTTGCGCACGGCTTCGAGAAGAATGTTCCAGAGGGTTTCGGCGTGCGAGCGGTCGACAAGGAATTCGGCGCTGGCGGTGCCTCCAGGTGAGCGCTTGCCGAGTCGGCAGGGAATGCGGTGTACGGAGACGAGGCGGGTTTCGAGTTCGGCGAGATCCGCGGGGTCGACGCCGGTGAGCTCTTCGGCCAGTAGCGCGGCCTTGGGGCCTTCGAGCGCGAGCGACGCGAAATCGCTGGTGCGGTCGGTGAGGGTGACGTCGTCCATGATGATGTATTTGTCGAGGGCGGCGATGAGCGGTTCACGGATGAGGGCGTAGGAGACGCAGAAAAGTTTTTCAGGTAGCGCTTGCGTTTCAATTTCGGCCAGGATGCGGCCCTGCGGGTTCAGGAAGAGCGAGATGGTGCCGTGATTTTCGGGCAGGTCTTTAATGTTGTTGGTGAGGATGGCGTTGAGGTAGCGGGCACGGTCGGGGCCGGTGAAGTCCAGATAAGCGCGGTAGTTTTTGTCGAGCAGGGCGACGCTTTCGTGAAGGCATCGGTATTCGCCGAGCCAGTCGCCGAAGTGTTCCGGAAGGGAGCAGCCGAACCAAGTACCAAGTTGCGCGCCGGATTGACGATGGAATTCGGTAAGGGGAGTCGAGAGGAGTGCCACGGGTGAATTGGATAGAATGCTCATTACTTGTCTAGTGTAGCAAAAGCGGAGACCGCGACTCTCTTCGGCAGGCCCTGGGCCAGCCGCACTCCAAAGGGGTACCAGAGGAAATTCTTCGGAAAGTCGATATACTGCTGGGCATGGACGCGACTCACAAAATGGCGCCGACCTCGGACGCGGCGGACCCGGGCATGATTTACATGAGGCTTCCGGTGGGCATGCTGCAGTGCAACTGCCAGATCATCGGGGACCCGAAAACGCTGGAAGCGATTGTGATCGACCCCGGCGACGAAGTGGAGCGCATCCTGAGCATGCTGGGGCGCTACAAGCTGACGGTCAAGGCGATCATCAGCACCCACGCGCACATTGACCACGTGGGCGGATTGGCGAAGCTGCACATGTACACGGGCGCTCCAGTAATGATGCACGGCGAGGATTTGCCGCTGTATCACGGGATGGAAGAGCAGGCCGCGTTCCTTGGCATGGTCACGCCGGAACTGACGCAAGTGGATCACCTGTTGAAAGAAGGCGACACCCTGCCGTGGGGAGGGTTCCATGCGAGCGTGATTCATACGCCGGGGCATACGCCGGGGAGCGTGTCGCTCTATATGCCGAAGGATTGCGGGAGGGTGAAGCTGGCGCAGCCGCAACTCTTTGCGGGAGACACGCTGTTTGCTGGAAGCATCGGGCGCACGGATTTGTGGGGCGGTTCGATGGAACAGATTATGGAGTCGCTGCGCGAAAAGCTCATGCAACTGCCGGACGACACGCTCGTGCACCCCGGCCACGGGGGATCGACGTCGATCGGCCTCGAAAAGGAAACTAATCCGTTTTTGAAGTAGGCGCTCGAAGCCGGCGGGTCAGAACGCCTGACAGGAACTCACGAACAATTTAGCGAGGAGGGCCAGCCATGGGGCAAGAAGTGATTTGCACTGCGCGTTGGGGAGGGAAAACTGTGCGCGGCAAGGTGTTGCTGGAGACGGCGGAAATAATATTTCGTGGGGAAGAACGGTTGAAGATTCCGTTTTCGACGATACGTGGGATGGAAGCGAAGGATGGCGAACTGCGGCTGACGACGGACGAGGACTTAGTGGTTTTTGAACTGGGCGAGCGTGCGGAAAAGTGGCGAGAGAAGATTGCGAATCCGAAATCGGTGATGGGGAAACTGGGTGTGAAGCCGGGTGAGCCGGTGGCCATGTTTGGGAAGCTGGACCGCGAGTTTTTGAAGAAGTTAAAAGATCAGAAGTCGAGCGTGGAGAAAATTGTGGATGGCCTCGGCTGGATTTTCCTGGCAGCGGAGACGCGTGAGGAATTGGACGCCGTAAGAAAGATTGCCGGGAAAATGAAGGGAAGCGCGGCGTTGTGGGTGGTCTACCCGAAGGGGCTGAAGAGCATCACGGAAATGGACGTGATTGGCTCCGGACGCAAGGCGGGTTTGAAGGATGTAAAGGTGGTGGGATTCACTGCGACTCACACGGCGCTGAAGTTTGTTATTCCGCTGGACAAGCGGTGAGCGGAGCAAGTCGACGGCCCTGGTTAGTTTGTTTCGCGGGCCTTCCGGAGTTCTTCCATCACCGATTGGATGAGTTCCTTGGCGTGGCTGAGTTCCTGCGTGACCATGCGGAGGTCCAACGCGGGAACGGTCGGGTTGCGCTGGCTGGCGCAGTAGACGCCGTGCTGGCCAACGAGGACGAGGGCGTTGGTGATGCGGTCGAGCGAGACGGCTAGGCGTCCGCGGTCGCGCCCGAAGCGCTGCTCGGAGTGCTCGAGTTCGTCGTGATGCTCCTTGAAAGCCGACATGAAGGCTCCTTCTTGCGGGCCACAATTGGCCCAATTCCTGCAAATTGATGGGCGTTGCACTTCGGGCACAGGGCCGAGGCGCGAATCTTTACCCTACCGCATGGCCAGAAGATAATCCAATTGAGCCGCAGCCACGACCAGAAAGCAGCGCCATATTTATGAGCCTTCAAAAGCAGGCTGGCAAAGAATTCGTTCCATTCGGTGACAGGCCCGGTGGGAATTGGGAGCATCCAAACATGCGACGTTCGGACCTTGTGCAGCATAAAGAAAAGGAAAACGGGCGGATCGATCGCACTTCGCAGATCGTGTTCGGGGAACGCCAGCACCTTTTGCGAGTGCTGGATTCGCTGGAAGGCACGCAGTTGCCGATCGCGCGGATGCAGCAGGAGCGGCGGGTTCTGGAAGAGTTGATCCATGCGCGGACGCGCGAATTGAACCAGATCAACACGGCGTGGGACGAAAAGATTGGCCTGGTGCTGAGCGCAGAAGCGAAGCCGGAAATGCTGGAGAAGCTGGTGAAGCAGGCTCCGGAAGAAGACTATTACATGCTGCGGCTGATCAGCGAGCATCCGCGGACGAATGCCAAGACACTGAGCAAGCTGGCCAAGCATCCATACGGGGCAATTCGCGAGAACGTGGCGCGGCACCCGAATGCCGATGCGAACACACTGACATACCTGAGCAAGGATAAGACGCAGCCGTTGTGGTACCTGGTGGCGTTTAATCCGAACACACCGAACCCCCTACAGAGGAAATTGCGCGATCGGCTGAAGAAGCTGGGCGAAGCGCAGCCCATGCGGTAGCGGTTGCGGCCAGTTATCCTCTTTCAACACTTCCTCCAGGTTTGTTTCACCAATACAACTGTGTCCGAGGCAAGCCTCCCCGTTTTTGGGTGGACAGCGGGAAACGATACAATACGGCGCATGCGAACCGAGACGGGTGTGACGAGCGAGCTTCCAGGTGAAGCTTGGCCGCGGCCGGAAGAAGTTTCTTCTCCGAAAGTTCAGCGGAAATCGGAAATGGGGCTGGTGTTGCTGGTTTCGGCGGCGGTTCTGATTCCGTGTTTCTGGCAGCGGCACATTCAGGCGGGAGACTTGGCAAGCCACGTGTACAACGCCTGGCTGGCGCAGTTGGTTGGCGAGGGAAAAGCGCCAGGAGTGTATACAGTTTGGCAGGGCAAAAATGTATTGTTCGACCTGATGTTGCTGAACTTGGGCAGACTTGCTGGATACGGCGCGGCGGAGAAGATCGCGGTTTCGCTGTGCGTGCTGGTGTTTTTCTGGGGCGTCTTCACGCTGATCAGCGTGGCAACGCGAAGGCTCCCGTGGCTGCTGGTGCCCGGATTGGCGATGCTGGCGTACGGCTACGTGTTTTACATGGGTTTCATGAACTACTACCTGTCGCTCGGATTGGCTTGCTTTGGATTGGCGGCGCTTTGGCACGGCGAGCGGCGAGGGATTCTGATTGCGGTGGTGCTGGCGCCGCTGGTGCTGCTGGCGCACCCACTGGGGTTTTTGTGGCTCATAGCGGCTGGGGCGTACCGTCTGCTTTGGCCGCGCATGAAGGGCTGGGAGGAGTGGCTTCCTCCGGTCGCGGCGATTGGAATTGGCCTCGTTGTGCGCTGGGTGCTGGCGCGCCATCCGGAATTTCAACCCGACTGGCCCGACCCGCCGTTTTTCCAATGGAATGGGGTGGACCAGTTCTGGGTATTCCGTCCCACGACACGATACGTGATGCTGGCGATGATTGCTTTTGTGGCAGCGGCGACTTTGCTTGATTTGCTTCCGTGGCAGCGAGAGAAGGGGAATGGCAAAGAGCGCAGGCTGTTTCCGGAATCTTATGCGGTGGCGTTTTGCCTGACGTCGCTGTTGCCGGAGAATCTGCGCCCCGACGAGAGTGCCGGGTGGATTGGTCTACTAGTGACGCGGCTGACGCTGATCGGCGCGATCTTCATTTTTTGCTGGCTGGGGACGCTGCGGCCGCGGAAGTGGCATTTCTTAGCGCTGGCCGCTTGCGCGGCGGTGTATTTCACGTTTGTTTACCGCGACACGCGGCTGGCGAACCAGTTGGAAGAAAACGCGGAGAAGGTCACGCGCGAATTGCCGCAGCGGACACGCGTGCTGGCGACAATTTTTGAGCCGCCGGATTACCGGATGGTGACGCTGCACGTGGTCGATCGTGCGTGCGTCGGCCATTGCTTCCTGTATTCGAACTACGAGCCGGCCACGAAGCAGTTTCGCTTGCGGGTGATGGAAGGAAGCCCTGTGGTGGTAGCATCTTCGGATGACAGCGAGGACATGCAGTTTGGGTCGTATGAAGTGCAGGACGAGGATTTACCCTTGAAGGAGATTTACCAGTGCGACGCGGCGGATTGGACGAAGGTGTGCATCCGCGATTTGAAGGTGGGAGAGAAAAACGGGGCGGGCGGCATCCGGCCGGAGTGAACCCGCTTGCGGAAGACAATTTGGCTCTTTTACTAGGCCAATTTCTGGTAGAATTAGGCTGGGGTGAGAGACAATGCTGCCATTACACCTTCAGCCCGAGAGTCATATTCCCCTCTACATTCAACTGCGCGACCAACTGCGCTCCCTGGTCCATGCGGGCGATTTGCGCCCCGGCGACCGCATTCCCGCCAGCCGCGAACTGGCGCAGATACTGGGCGTACATCGCACGACGGTGGCGAACGCCTACGCCGAGCTCGAATCGGAAGGACTGATCCAGGGACACGTCGGCCGCGGCACGTTTATTCGCAACAACGGGAACGGCCTGAAGATCACGCCCCCCGCACCGGCAAGTTTGTCGAACGGCGATGGCCTGCGCTGGGAACTGCTTTTTGCCGATGAGCGCAGTGAAGAGATTTTGAGCCGGCTGACGGCCGAAGCGCCGGTAAATTCCTTGTCCTTTGTGATGGCGCGCCCCGACCCTGAATTTTTCCCGGTGGAGGAGTTGCAATCCTGTTCGCAAGCGGCCCTGCGGCGCGAAGGGCAGGAGATCCTGAACCTCGGCGCCTCGGACGGCTACGCGCCGTTGAAGGAAGCGTTGCTCGAAATGTTGCGCCAGGACGGCATCCCCGCAAAAGACGAGACACTTCTGGTCACGGCGGGCTGCCAGCAAGCGCTGGATTTGATCGCGAAAGCCTTTGTGCGCCCCGGCGATACGGTGGTGATGGAAAATCCGACGTATCCAGGCGCCTCGATGGTATTTCATGGAGTGCGTGCGCGATGCCTGGGCGTGCCGGTGCGCATGCATGCGGAACCGGGTAGCGCACTTGGAATCGATCTGGAAGTGCTCGAAGCCACTCTGGCAGCGAATCGCGTAAAGCTGCTTGTGCTGACGCCGGACTTTCAGAATCCGACGGGAACCTCAATGCCGCTGGCGTCGCGCCGCCGGGTGATGGAAATGGCCGGACGCTATCAGGTGCCGGTGGTCGAAGACCACATCTACGCGCGGCTGAACGCGCAAGACGAGCGGATTCCTTCCCTGAAGCAACTGGATCGCGGAAACCTGGTCATCCACATCGACAGTTTCGCGAAGGTGGCATTCCCTGGATTGCGTGTGGGCTGGATTGTAGCGCCTCCGGCGGCCATCGAGCGGCTGCGCCTCGTAAAGCAGATGACCGACTTGCACACAGATCAACTGGCGCAGGCAACGTTGGCGGAATTCCTGAAGCGCGGGCTATTCCAGAAGCATCTGGCGAAAATGCGCAAGGTCTACGCGGACCGGTTGCGTGCGGTGGATGAAGCGCTGCGCCGGCAGATGCCGGAGGGCGTGCGCTGGACGAAGCCGGATGGCGGGATGTGCCTTTGGCTGGAATTGCCGCCGGGATTCGATGCCAGCGAATTGATGATTCACGCGCGGGAACGCGGCGTGCTGTTTGCTCCCGGAAGATATTTTTACGTGCAATCGCCGATGCCGAACACGCTGCGGCTGGGCTTTGCAAGCCTTAACGAAAAAGAGCTGGCGCGGGGCGTGGCCACGCTGGCCGAATTGTTGAAGAGCGAAATGCGTAAGCGGCAGCGCGGCACGCGGCGAGCGGAGCGGGCCCACGTGGCGCTGGTGTAGGGATGGCGAAAATCGTCAAACTCGAAACCCAGGAAGCCAACCGGTGCTTTGGCTGCGGCGGAGACAACGAAGCCGGAATGCGGCTGGTGTTTGACCTGGATTTTGATGCCAGGCGGATACGCGGGCGTTTCGTGCTGGGAGCGAACTACGCCGGCGGCGCGGGATTTGCGCACGGCGGGATCATCGCGGTGGTGCTGGACGAGGCGATGGGTAAGATTTCGAAATTGACGGAAGAAAAAGCGGTGACCGCGGAGTTGAACGTGGTGTACCGGAAACCGGTGCCCGTGGACCGCGAAATTGTGGTGGAAGGCTGGCAGGAAGAAGAAAAAGGCAGAAACCGGTTTCGCGTCGGAGAGATTCGCGACGCCGAAGGCAACCTGCTGGCGCGGGGCACGGCGCGGTTTGTGGCAATTGATAAAGAGCACTTCGAGCGCGTGCGCGCGGCTCAATAAAAGTTTTTAGGGATTCTCAAATTTTTTCAGAGGAGAAGCAACATGCAAGCAAAGAAAGCAAACGGCACCGGCAATGGTCATGGCGGCAAGGCCAAGGGTTCGAACGAGTGGCGGGTGAAGGTCGGCTTGGCGGAGATGCTCAAGGGCGGCGTGATCATGGACGTCACCAACGCCGAGCAGGCGCGCATTGCGGAAAAGGCGGGAGCTTGCGCGGTTATGGCGCTGGAGCGCGTCCCTTCGGACATCCGCAAGGAAGGCGGCGTGGCGCGGATGGCGTCCATCAAGGTGATCCGCGAAATCATGAAGACGGTGACTATCCCGGTGATGGCCAAGGTGCGCATCGGACATTTCTCGGAAGCGGAAGTGTTGCAGGCGCTGGAAGTGGACTTCATTGATGAAAGCGAAGTGCTGACGCCCGCGGACGAAGAGAATCACATCTGGAAGCACGACTATCGTGTGCCGTTCGTTTGCGGTGCGCGGAACCTGGGTGAAGCGGTGCGGCGCATCGCGGAAGGCGCGGCGATGATTCGCACGAAGGGCGAAGCCGGTTCCGGCAACGTGGTGGAAGCGGTGCGGCACATGCGCACAATCGTTTCCGAGATGAAGCGGCTGACCACACTGCGCGATGATGAGCTGATGCGCACGGCAAAGGAGACCGGCGCGCCGCTCGACCTGATTCGCGAAATTGCAAAGACCGGGAAGTTGCCGGTGCCGAATTTTTCGGCCGGCGGCATTGCGACACCGGCGGACGCGGCGTTGGTGCGGAAGCTGGGCGCGGAGGCCGTGTTTGTCGGCTCTGGCATTTTCAAAAGCAGCGATCCCGCCGCCCGCGCGAAGGCGATCGTAAAGGCGACCACGCACTTTGAGGACCCGAAGGCGATTCTCGAAGCTTGCGAGGAACTCGGCGAAGCGATGCCGGGAATCGACGTACGGCAACTGGAAGAGAAAGATCTGCTCTCCACGCGCGGCTGGTAAGGTGGGCTTTGAAGAGTCGCGCCAAAGGCATGAGGAAGACTGATTCGAGAAAGAAAACGGCCGGGCGGAGTGCGGCGAAAACCGTGCGAGCCCGGCCGCGCCATTCTAACGTAGCGAGAAAGAAGAAGGGACCATTGAAGATCGGAATCGTGGCTGTACAAGGTGATTTTGCTGCGCATGCGGCGATGCTGCAAGAATTAGGCGCGGAGACAGTGGAAGTGCGTGCTGTGCAGGATTTGGAGGGCTGCGACGGGACCGTGCTCCCGGGCGGAGAATCCACTACGCAATTGCAATTCCTGAAGGAAGAGGGGTTGTTTGACGCCATCCAGAAATTTTCGCGGAAGGGCGGCGCGATTTTCGGTACGTGCGCGGGGGCGATTCTGCTGGCAACGAAGGTGAATAATCCCCCGCAGGAATCGCTCGGCTTGCTGGACATGACGGTTTTGCGGAATGGCTACGGGCGGCAATTGGCGAGCGACGTATTCTATGGGCCAAGCACGCTGAAGCAGGAGCCGTTGGAGATGGTCTTTATCCGCGGACCGATTATTGAGGAAGTGGGAAAGGACATCGCGGTGCTGGCCCGGCACGAGGGGCAACCGGCGCTGGTGGAGAAGGGGAACGTGCTGGCGGCGACGTTTCATCCAGAACTGACGGACGATACCACCGTGCACAAACACTTCCTGGAGATGGCGGCGAAGGGGACGGTCGAAGCGGCCATTGGGCGGTAACGCGCGGATTGCAATTTACAGTGACTCCGAGAAAAATGGGCCACAAAGGGAAAACACGGGTACTGTTTGTGTGCATCGGGAACGCTTGCCGCAGTCCGATGGGCGAGGCCATTGCGAGGAAAGAAGCGAATGACGTATTCGAAGCATCGAGTGCTGGGTTTTATCCGATGGGGATGATTCCGGAGATGACTCAGACTACTTTAGAACGGAACGGGTACTCCGCGAAGGGATTGCGGTCGAAGGGTCTGCGGGAAATTGTGTCCGAGGAAATCGACCTGGTGGTTAATCTCAGCGGATACACGCGGGCTCAGTCCCTGGAGAAGTTTATGCAGGTCGAGAACTGGGAGGTTTCCGATCCCTATGGCGCGGACGATGCCACTTATCAGAGAATTCTGGAGGAGATCCGTGGGCGCGTGAGGGAGCTGGCGCAGCGTTTACGAGAAAAGCGGCACGCCGAGGTTTAGGACGGGCAGGGG
>Ga0210410_10000494_pt1 | contig 43809 bp, 40 predicted proteins | sample IncBWC4MmetaG_FD_161058 | JGI IMG/M metagenome (GOLD analysis project Ga0210410, IMG submission 161058) | Forest soil microbial communities from Barre Woods Harvard Forest LTER site, Petersham, Massachusetts, United States - Inc-BW-C-4-M | ecosystem: Environmental > Terrestrial > Soil >...
ACCACCGCTCCAACAACCTCTTTCCCCTTGCGCTGGGGATAGGACCAGTATTCCGCAGGGAAACTTGTTCCGTTTGCTGCCCACAGGACTTCGTCGTCGACGTGGACGCCTTGTCCCGTTTGCAATGCCCGCATAATTCGACATTCCCCCGCAGGGAACACCATGCCATCAGCACGAGAATGATGAATCAGATCGTGCATATCCCTGCCGAGGAGTTCGTCGTTGCGTTCATATCCTAAAGCACGAAGGCACGCTGGGTTGCAGAATGTGCAGCGGCCTTCGAGGTCAATCCCATAAATGGCTTCGGCAGTCGAGTCGAGCAAGAGTCGAAGCTTATCCTCACTCTCGCGCAGAGCATGTTCTGTCGCCCTACGGTCGGTGACATCAACACAGGATCCAATGTAACCGGCAAATGAGCCGTCCTGATTGAATCTAGGAACCCCAATATCTAGAACCCACCGATATTCTCCGTCATACCGGTGGAGGCGATATTCCATGCTGAACTTCTCCCGGCGATCGAACGCTTTAACATAGGTCTCCAGGCAAGCTTTAAAGTCCTCGAGGTGGACCCCTTCGGTCCAGCCGTTTCCAATCTCGGATTCAATGGATCGCCCCGTGAAATCCAGCCACGGTTTATTGAAATAGGTGCATAACTTATTCGTATCGGACATCCAAATAAGGACAGGAGCGGTGTTGGCGACCAATTCAAATCGCGTCTCGCTCTCGCGAAGGGCCTCTTCGGTATTCTTGCGCTCGGTGACGTCCGCAATTACACCTAGCACACACGACTGACCGTCAAGTTCGATCACTTCTGCTGACACATTGCCAATACGGATGCTTCCGTCTCTCATACAAAAACGGGCCTCCAAGTCACGAAGGTTGCCTTCGGCCAGAAGCCGTTTTATGACATCAACTCTTTGTGCGGGATCCGCCCAGAGCCCAAGGTCAAACGCCGTGCGTCCAATGACCTCGTCACGGTGCCAGCCGGTTATACGTTCAAAGGTCTCGTTAACCTCGATGTAGCGATGGTCTTTGGCGTTCGATAACGTGAGTAGCATCGGGATTTGCCGGAATGCTTTCGAAAACTTCTCTTGTGACTGCGCCAGAGCCTGTTCCGCGTGTTTGCGCGCGGTGATATCGGCGACCACTCCTATCGTGCGGAGCATCCTGCCTTGGTCGTCAAAGAAGGCCCGCGCTCTCTTCTCTAGCCAAACCACGCTGCCATCGTGACGCAAGACGCGGTAGGTCATCTGGGAATTGGGGTGCTCAGAGGTGGGCTGCGGACGGTTGGCCGCAAACTGCTCGCGGTCGTCGGGATGGACCCGGGTGGTCAATTCCCGGCGAGTAATCTGCAGCGGCTCATCCTTTCCGAGAATATCGACGCACTCCGCAGACCGTATCACTCTGTCGGTTAACGGATCCCACTCGTATGCATACATCCCCCCAGCCTGAATAGCCAGATGTAAGCGCTCCTCGCCCTCGCGCAGGGCCTGTTCGGCCTTTTTGCGTTCCGTAACGTCCGCCACCATGCCTACTATCCGCAGCATTCTGCCCTGGTCGTCGAAGTGAGCACGGCTGTTTCTTTCCACCCAGATTAGGGTGCTGTCGGGACGAACTATGCGATAGCTAATCTCAAGGTATGGCGTCTCGGTAGTGAGCGCGGTAATTGCAGCCTTAAGTCTTTCTCGGTCGTCCGCGTGAACATTCGCTAAGACTTGCTGGCCGGTAAGGGGTGTCCCCTCATCTATTCCGAGAATCTGCGCACTCTCTGGGGACCGCACGACCACATCAGTGGTGGCATCCCATTCATAAGCGAACATCTTTCCAGCCTGGATCGCCAGACGAAGCCGTTCTTCGCTCTCTCGCAGAGCTTCCTCTATTCGCTTGCGGCCCGTAATGTCCTGCACCGTTCCGCGAAGCTGCACGACGGCGCCCGATGCATCGCGATGCGCCTCGCCGTGCGCAATGAGCCATCTCCTGGCACCGTCAACGCGAATCATCTGCAAGTCCAACTCGTATGGCCTTCCGGTGCGAAGCGCGTCTTCCACCGCGGGTCGCAAGCGTTCCCAGCTTTCAGCCGTGTAGAGTTTGGAATGATCTTTGTAGCTGACTGCGGGCATGCTGGGATCCATTCCCGCGATCCGATAAAGTTCTTCCGACCATGTAACGGTATCGGTTTTTGGATCCCACCCCCAGCTGCCTACCTGGGCCAAGCGCTGCGCTTCCGTAAGATCCGCCTCTTTCTGCCGTAACGACTCCTGCGCTTGCTTGCGCAGGGTAATATCCACCGAAATACCCAGCATGCGCTGGGGCTGGCCGTCGGTCCTGTAGAAGAACCTTCCCACTGATCGCAGCCAGTGCAGCGTCCCGTCTGGCCACACGACACGAAACTCTTGGTCGAATTCCGCGTGGTTCTGTCTTGCAACCTCGATGGCATTCTCTAGCTGTTGGGCGTGCTCCGGATGCACCCGATCCCAAAAGTCTTGTACGGATCGGGAAAATTCAGCGGGTGTCATACCGACCAACGTATACGCCTCGCCAAACCACAAAGTACGCCCACTCTTGACGTCCCATTCCCACGCCCCTAACTTGGCGGCCTCCATGGCTAAGCGCAAACGTTCTTCGCTTGTATGCAGCTCGTCTTGCGCGCACTTGCGGTCTTCTACGAGAACCGCCAGGACCATAAAAGGCATGGAAGCGAATAATAAGAAGAGCTGTAGGAACAAGACCCGGTCAATTGGGTCCGTTTCGGTGAAGGGACCATGTCCGTGGACTGCACCCCAAATGGACATCAGGGCAACTATGCTTGCCGAGGCGCCGACGCCCGTGGACCCGAAACGCAAAGCGGACCAGATTAGAAATGGCACAAGAGAATAAAGCAGAGCCGGTGGAGCGCTCCGCCCTGGAGCTGCGAACATGAAATAACTCAAGGAAGCTAGCGCCGTGACCAACGCCACGGCTTCGACGTACTGCGCCCGAGACGACTGTAATGGCGGCCACCCTCGGCCAAACAAACCCAAAATAGCGGGAGTTACAGTGAGAAAGGCCAATGCTTCCGACAGAAAGCTAAACTTCCAGCTGAGCCAACTGCCCCCATGTAAGCCATGTATGCCAATAGACGAGACGATGAGCGGCGCGAGGAACACCGCAAAGAATAAATACTTGGCGAGGGCTTTCAAGCTGTTCAAACGGGGCAGGCCGTCCAGGGAATAGCTAAGTCCCCAAGCAGCGATAAGAACTTCAAGAGTGTCGGCCAGAATGAGCCAGGCAATCCTAGGAATTGACACACCCGCTTCCAAGTCATAGAGAACAAAACCGGCCAGTCCCGCGGGGAGAAGAACCGGCCAGATTTTGCGCGGCACGAGCAAGAGAATGGCGACTAAAACCGCGCACCCTGGCCAAAGTGGCCAAACCGCTTGAGGGATGTTTATGATCAAAGCCCCACCCAGCTTCGCAGCCAGGTAGGACACGGTAGCCGTAAAGAACGCTAGGATAGTCGTGCGGAAACTGGAGTCCAGATTCGCTGCGCTGACTGACGGACGGTTGTCGAACGAGCTCATATGATCCTCGACCCGGCGTGTAGGTACATCCACCAATATGCCGCCACCAATAGCAGAAACCCGCGGGTGTCTCGATGAGTGATATGCCGAATCCAGGGAAAGACGGAGAACCGTGGGAATAAGGAGGGCAGTATCGCAGCCGGTGACACCAAATTAGGAGCCGAGTCGGAGCCAAGTCTTACGTACATTTCGTCCGCCACGTTCGGAAGGCTAACGGCGAAGACGCCTCAAACCTCCGAGAGAAGCGATTATCATACATGTTAATCAGAACTAACGGCACGATAGGTATGTAACTTTTGACAGTAGGAAGCCTCTCTGCACCCGTCAGAGGATGAATATTCTCCTCTCCCTGCGCGCTCCGGGTCGCTCGATCATCTGGAGGCGCCTTGCCTCGGAAGCTGCGAGGTACTGGGACCGCAAGGGCCCAGCGGCGTACGCTCACCCTTTGACATTACGCCGCGGGGAGCAATTAAAAGTCGCCGAAGGGGGTGAATCGTCGTGAGAAAGCAATGGCTGTTGTTCGTGACTGCACTGGCCATCCCCGCGCTCCTAGTGGCCAGTGCGCCAAAGATGGAGCTGAGTTGGAAAAATCCGAACTATTCCGGTGGCCACTTTACAAACATTCTCATCCTAGCTTTGAATGGAAAGGCGGAGAACCGCGCGGAATTTGAGGACGAGCTAGCGGCCGCAATCGCTAGGCCGGGAATTCAGGCTACGCAGAGCTATGTGTTCCTGGTACGGCCCAACGCGACACCCATCGACTTGAACGATTTGAAGGAAGTGATACGGGAACAGCACTTCGACGCTATCGTCGTGGCACGCTTAACCAAAGCAGAAAAGAAGACCACATATGTTCCCGGTCAGACCTATAGTCCGTATCCCTACTATGGTAGCTTCGCCGCCTATTACGGAGCGGTCTACCCGTTGGTTTACTCCCCCGGATATCTAGTGAAAGAGCGAAGTGCGCAAGTGGAGACAAACTTCTACTCCACGGGAAAACCCGACGGTGAGCTTGTGTGGACAGGAACCACCAATACTTTCAATGCCGATTCGCCGATGAAAGTGATCAAGGAACTTATTAAGGTCGTGGTTAAAGAGTTGGAAAAACAAAGCGTCATTGACCAACGGTCCTAATATTCCAGCGCGGGTCGGCAGCTAAAAGGACCAGCCGATCCCCGAACTTGTGCCGAGCTCATTCTTTCTTGCCGTGGCCGGCGGCCTGCTATCGAAGTTGTCCCAAAACGTGAATTGGAGGTAAAAATTGTTTCGTAGTTTGATCGTGAGTGAGTTATTCGTCGTTAAGCGCACACGGCCGGAGTCGCTCAGCCCTGGAAATACTCGCACTTGAGATTGGAACTCTCCGAGGTTGAAGCGAACATAGTTATATTGCAATCCCGCGACAGCCTCCATACTCTGGTCCGACGGATTACCCGCGCTGGTGCCGAAGGACTCGTTAATGTACACAACGCCCCCCAGCCAGGCCAAATTACTGTTCGTGGTGCGTTTCAAGTAGCGTCCATAACCACCGCCAAGAGTCGTGCGCAGGTTCAAGTCTTGCTGGCTGCTGTGAAGAAGATCGGAGAGGGCGGCGACGAAGGAATTTCTATTTAGAAATTTGGTGAATGTCCCCTGGAAGTCTTCACGATTGGTCTTTGACGCTCCCGGCTGCCCGCTAAACGTCGAGTCGAACGACGTTGCAGCCTCCCATGCCTTGGTTCGGTACACCGCGCTTGTGTCCGCGTTCAATGTGGTTTGGCTATTGCCGCTAGTGAAGCTTGAGCCGAAATCTATAGTGCCCTGCAATTGGCGCCAAAATGTCGACTTGCTCGAGTCGATTTTCACAATCGAGCCCGACGGAACCTGAACCTCCCCAGTGGCTTCGCGAATCAGAAAGTCCTCTTGCTTTGCTTTTTCACGAGAGATCTTCTCAATCTTCCCAACGAGTCTTTGACCGTTATTCAAGACAATCTGGAAGGTCGCAGCGGTTTGGACCGATTGCACTTGATTCCAATCCAGGCCAATATTCCCGGACACGTAGTCCGTCTCGACGAACAACAAGCCGTTTTGCAAGCGCTTTACTTTTCCCGTGAAATGGTCGCCATTGTTCATAACGATTACATCTTTTCCATTTGCCTGAGCCGCAGAACAGAGGCATACAAGGAGAACGGGGATCAGGAGTAAACGGTTCGTTCTCAGAAATGCAAAGACGGAAGTAGTCATGTGCATGACTCCCAGGGGTTGCTGCACAAGGGCAGAGTAGCGTGTGAAATCATTTTCAGTCAGACGATTCGGTGCTTGACAGCATATCTCACGAGTTCGGCGCTGGTCTTGATCTGCAGCAATTCCATTACGCGATATTTATGCGAAGCGACAGTTCGCACCGTGATGTTCAACAAGCTCGCAATCTCCTTCATCGAACGCCCTTCAGCCAATAGTTGAATGACCTGCCGCTGCCGGGAAGTTGGTTCCTGGGAGTGTTCACGAGCTTCGGGGTTCAGCAATGAGATATTCGCCAGCCCCCCGGCAATGCAGGGCGTAACATACGTCTGTCCTTTCAAGACATCGGAGATCGCTTTCGTAAGTTCGAATGCCGCGCCTTGCTTAAGCAAATATGCGGACGCTCCAGCACGAAAGGCCGCATCCACCAGGTATGGATCTTCGTTCATCGTCAGAAAAATCAATTTCACCATGGGCATCTCGTGTTTCAATCGTCGGCCGGCATCCAGCCCGTTCAATAGGGGCATGGCAATGTCCAAAACTACGAGATCTGGCCGCAAGTTTTCCGCCGCTCTCAAAAGTGCAAGTCCGTCCCCGACCGTGCCCACAACCTCATAGGTGGGTTCCAATACCGTCTTGAGCGCGTCTACTAACATCAGATGGTCATCAGCGATTAGTACTCGTGGACGACTCAAATGTCACCTCACTAGGCCGAGGTGGAAAAGGGAGTCAGGGCACTTGAGAGTGAATCCTCGCACCCACCGGGTACCGATTGGACCGTAAGCTCACCGGCCAACAGCCGTAGGCGATTCGTGTTCGTTGCGGTCGTAAGAGTCTGCAACGCATTACTGCGCCAGGAGGAGATCGGCGCCCAATCGGTTCTCTCTTGGTAGAATCCGGACCCTGTAATGCACTCTATTTTGAGAAACTCTGCAATCCGGCGGAGAATTGTCTCCATAGTATAAGGAGTGCTGGTATAGCACTCACTACGACCCCACGCTTCTGGTGATTGGACTCGGCATCCTTCTTCCTGCTCAATTCGTGTTTTGCAACTTGATTCAACAGTTTTAAAGCAAGCAGAACAGTCCCGGTAATTGAGACCCTCTTACCAAGATCACGAACTCTCAACGTCTAACAGCCTCGAATCGAGAGCCTTTGAAGCTCCACGGAGCGCAATCACTGACTCTTTTCAACCTCGTTGCGCGCCGGCTTTGGCCTCTGCCAGAGAATGTCTAAATCCGAAGCCGCCGTCGGATAGAAGCGGGAGGATTCGGCATTCGTAGGCATCAGCACGATATCCACTCTGCGTTGATAAGCGAACAGAGTGGTCGATTTCCGAGCCGCCTGGGCTGCAGGCAGTGGTGTCGGGTTTGAGGCTTCGAGCTGCGCAACAACCTGTTCATCCAAAGGCTTCCCTATTCCCTCAGAGCTGGTGTCGATCTTCTCTGCAGCAATTCCCTGGGAAACGAGAAACTGCTTGGTCAGTTCAGCTCGGCGGAGGCTCAAAGGATCGTTGTACTTTGCTCCGCCTCGCGGGTCTGCGTGTGCAATAAGAGAGAGTTTCGCTCCCGGATCGTATTCAAGGTACTTAACGAAACCTGATGCCAGCGTTGTAAGAGCCTGACGCTGGCTGCTGAGCAGACCGAGATCTGGATTGTGCTTGTCGGGATAATCAGTGGGATAAAAGACACTCTTCAACAACACTGCGGGAATCGGATCGATCGACCCTTTTACACGCACCGAGACAGTCTTGGTGTCCGAACCTCCACAAACGTTGGTGGCGGTCAAAGTGTATTTGACCTCCTCATCAACAGGGCCGTCCGTCGTCTGCGTTGGCGCCAGACTGATAGCCTTGGTTCCGCTGCCCTCAACGGAGCCGAGCGGGCTCAGCGAAGCGGCGTCGGAGTTCGACGACGACCAATTTAGCGTCGTGCTCTCCTGTTGGATCACTTTGTCCCCGATGCGGCGGTAACGAACCTCCGTCGGTGAGGCGTCCAGCGTGGACTGCACGACGGTATTTACTTCCACTGTTGTGCTTGTTTTGGTTACTCCGCCCGGACCTGTAGCCGTGAATTCGTACGCAGTAGTTTGCCTCGGCGAAACAGTTTTTTCCCCAGTCGTTGGAACAGGGCTCATACCACTCATATCGGCATCAATCGTTTCGCCTGAAGTCCAGGCTAACTGAGTTGGTTGGCTGCAATTGATATTTGGCGGATTTGCGGAAACCGATCCGCCCACGGGCGCCACAACGATCCTGGCACTCGCGGTGCCGGCCTTAAAGCGCGGAATGGCTCCGTTCAGCTCGCCAGATCTGCTTGCCCAATCTTTGACTTTTTGTTTCCCGTTTGAGATATCGACGATTACGCGTTGGTTCGCGGCGACCGCAACTGCACCAGACCAGATTTCCTTGCCATACCTGGTCACGGTAACTTGGTGAGTTCCGGGGGGAACGATCAGTTCCTGATGAAGTAGTATGTCGTTATTGAACTCGTCTATGTGACCGACAAAGTATTGAGGCTTTTTCCCGTTGAGAAGAACAGCTGCATCACCGGCACGGAGCGTCCCTACCTCGATCTGAATGCGTCCCCGCGGACCCGGCACTTCGGATCCTGCGGATACGAGATCCACTTTCACAGGCATGGTTTGGTCCGAATCGATAGACAAATCCTGTTCGAAGAATTTGTAGCCGTAATTGGCAACAATCAAATGGTGGGGCCCAGGCGCAAGCTTGATAGTCCGATTGCCGGGCCCAATTGCCTTGCCATCGACAAACGTATACGCCTGCTTGGGAGAAACCGTAACCTTCAGTTTTCCTGATTTCTTCTCCTGAGCAAAGGCACTTGCGCCGAGGATGACGGCTGTGCCCACAACGGCCAAAACTATTGTGGCTTGTGATGTCCTCATAGTGCCTCCCGCGCATAACCAGTAGTTTGGTCTGCATCTACAAACTAATTGGCGATTCTTGTTCGCGATACTGACAAAACTGACAGTCAGAGAATTAGCCTGCGGTCTTTTCCGGGAAGCCAGAACTCAACCTAGGGCCATGAGATCAATTCACTAGGAGGGGTTAGTTGTCACCAGTTGAATGACCTTCGATTATCTTTGTAAAGGGGGCCGGCCCAAACGTAGGAAGGATTTAGGTATCACCTGCCTCGCCTCGGGGGGAGGTTTTTTTCGGCCCGGTCCCCCTTTTTCGGTTCGCCTAGCGGGAGAATATTGGGTATTCGAGGCTGGTGTGAACTGTCAAAACTACCAGTGCCTCGAAGATCGTTCGAAGAACGATAAAAAACGAAGACCGCGGAGGGGCACTGGATTATCCCACCGCAGTCTCTCGCTACTTGTCGTGAATCCCTGACTTCAGCTTCCACCGAAAACCGGGATCGTTGGCGCACGCTCTTCAAGCAGACTTTTGGTTAGTGGCTCCGCCTCACCAGTTAATGACCACTCCGCTCTTCAGTCGAAAGCTGTTCTGACTGTTGTTGTTGCTGCAGCCTGCAAGGGCACAGTTATTGCCAAAGCGAGTATAGAGATACTCAGCCTGGACGAGCCGGAGCGAGAATTTGTGATTCAGCTTAACCTGAAAGCCCCCGCCTGCCGTCAGAGCGAAAGCGTTCGTACTGAAGGTTCTCCCGCCCGTGGCATTGACGCAAGGAATTGCGGTGCTCTTGCAACTAACCGATATGCGCGTTCCGCCGAAGTTGACCTCGACAAATGGTTCGAACTTGCTGCCACTTCGATAGGTAAGCCGCGGCCCGAACAAGTAGGTAAACTCATTCCCGTCAATCGTGTTGCCGACTGCGGCGTTGTTAGCCAATATCTTGCACCCACCCAAGTCAGCAGCTATCCCGATCAGACTACTAAAGTTGTAGGCGAACGTGCCGCCGCCACCAACGCAATTTAAGGGTTGTGGTGATACTACCCGTCCGTTTAGCAAAAATGGATTGATGCCGGAGCTAGTACGGATGTACATGAATGCCGGTGCCGTTTCAATTTTCGGATAATCCTGAGCCAGGCCCGCACACGCCGTACACAACAGCAATCCCGCCAATACAAAGAATCTTCGCATTATCGTTTCTCCTTTTCGACTTAAATTCATTTTTTGTTCGCTGATTTTTTGTTCGCTGTTACCAATCCGGATTTTGTATCCCCCAATGCAGGTACACGCAGCCTATGGAGGCCGCGAATGTGCGACCCTTGGTGCTTCGAAATCTGCCGCCTTCATCTTTCTCATACGCGTTTGCAGGCCATAAGGACTCTGGCGATTACCTTGCAACTAGCCTCTGCAAGTCCTCAGGTCTCTGATAGGCGCCACGATGATGGAAGAACAACCGGACAGAAACTGTCAAAAGTGACAGCCATGGCCAAATCGAGAATGTCGGCCTAAAAACATAAAGGGGTTAAAGCTTTGAAGTAGTAGCCGTGGTATGGCATTCGCCACGGTGCCAGGCCCGCGGAAATATCTGCCACGCACCCAAAGCAATTGACAATTTGAGAAGAGGGGACCGCGCTGACTAAGTTATTCGACCCACTCGTTTGTCCTGTTACTTCTAACAGGTCCAGCCCCTAACGAGGCTGGATAAAATCCCAAGTTGTTAAAGTTGTTCCGCGCTTATGGACCAGTCAGGAAGGCAAGAAGGACTCCCGGCCCGACGCACGTGAGGAGATAAGTTATTATGAAGGCACATTTTACGGGTCTAATCTTCACAATTCTTAGTGCCGCAAGCGCCTCCGTTCATGCCCAGTCATCTCCCAACGTGCCGCCCTCTAGCCTCATCACCAAGTCTACGGTCGCGATCGGCTTCACTGTCGGTGGCGGCAGTACAAAAGTTGATCTAAAGGGCGGTGAGCTAATGCCTCAGGCCAATGGTGAGGCAAAGGTACAGGCCAAAGCGAAAGCAGGCCTGACGAACATCGACGTGACCGTCAAGGGGTTCACTCCGCCTTCAAAACTCGGCGCGGAATATCTAACCTTCGTGCTCTGGACGGTCACACCGGAAGGGCGCACCGGGAATGCTGGGGAAATTCTCATCAACAAAGACGGAGCGGGCAAGCTAAGCGCGACCACACCGGCCCAAACGTTCTCCATGATTGTTACTGCGGAACCGTATTTTGCCGTCCGCGTGCCCAGCGAGATGGTGATTCTGGAGACCGAGACCCGGAAAAATACGAAGGGCAAGCTCTTTCCGGTCACCAAATACAAGCTGATGAAGCGCGGCCAATACGAGAAGCTGGGGAATCCGCTAGCCATGACCCCGGACCTCGCGCGCGTGCCGCTTGAGATGTATGAAGCCCGCAATGCAATCGATATCGCGAAGTCGCGCGAGGCGGATAAGTACGCGCCGGAGATTTTCTCAAAAGCTCAAAGCAGCCTTGACCTCGCAGAAAATGCTCTCGCGAGAAATGCGGACAAAAAACAAATCATCTCCACAGCTCGCCAGACCGTCCAATTCTCAGAGGATGCGCGTGCTCTCGCCGTACAACGCCAGGAGGAAGCTCGCATAGCCGCAGAACGCGAGGCGGCCGCCGCTAAGGCCAAGTCCGAAGCGGAAGCCAAGGCTGCAACAGAAGCCGCGGAAGCTAAGCGCAAGGCTGATGAAGAGGCCAATCGTCAGGCTGAGCTCGCCGCCGCTAAGGAAGGTCAGATTAGGGCGCAGGCCGATGCGGCTGCCCTTAAGGCGAAAATGGAGGCCGATGCCTTAAGAGCGAAAGAAGACGCCGCCAAAGCGGAAGCCGAACGTGCTCGCGTGGCCGCCGCTCAGTTGCGCGCCCAACTGCTCGAGCAGTTCAACCGCGTTCTGCCAACCACGGACACACCGCGTGGCTTGCAGGTCAACATGGGCGATGTTCTCTTCGATACTGGGAAGTTCAACCTGAGGATGGAAGCACAGTTGGGGTTAGCAAAGCTCGCGGGCATCGTGCTGTCCCACCCGGGACTCCTTCTCGCCATTGAGGGTTACACTGATACCACCGGAACTGTGGCGTTCAACAAAACCCTTTCGGACCAGCGGGCAAGTGCCGTGCGCGACTATCTTGTCCAGCAGGGACTCAACGCCTCTTCCGTAACCGCAGAAGGATTTGGACCGGCGAATCCCGTAGCCGGCAACGACACGTCACAAGGCCGTCAGCAAAATCGCCGCGTGGAGATCATCGTCTCCGGGGAAGTAATCGGCACTAAGATTGGCAGCGTTGCCTCGCCGCGTTAGGAACGCTTATACCAAGCGCGAGCCGCTGATCCTTGGATCTGGACTCATTAGCGCAATCATCTTTGCAGTTCTTCAATGAACGCCCTGAAGGTGTCGCAATACAGATGGGTAACAAGCGTTACGCGGGTCAGTTGAGTGCGTGGGGAATACCTACTGCATACGCCGCAGTTGCAATTGCGGCCGGGCTGACGCTTCCACGAGCGGAGGGCCGTATATTTCCGGGCTTGGTCTCCGTATTGAGCGTCGGTCAAGCGACCGCAATCTACTCCGCAATTGCCTCGGGCATGATTGCGCTGACGGGCATCGTATTTTCGCTCGCTTTCGTGATGGTGCAGTTCAGCGCAACCGCCTACTCACCACGACTCGTGCTGTGGATAGCTCGCGATCCAGTGATGTCGCATGCTCTTGGGATATTTACAGCCACCTTTCTCTACGCGATCGCTGCGCTCACAGGTGTAGACCGAAGCGGTTCGGGGAAGGTTCCATTTGTCAGTCTTTGGCTCGTCGTCGCCTTGCTCCTTGCGAGCGTGGCTATCTTTATCGCCTTGGTCCAGCGGATCAGTATGCTTCAAATCACTCGCATGTTGGTTTTCACCGGCGACCAGGGCCGGAAAGTAATTGCGACAGCCTATCCGGAAGCAATGTCGACGCCTGCGCCTACGGGATCAGATGATTTTCGTCTATTGCCTTGCACCCAGACGCTAATTCATCACGGACGACCGCGCTCCATTCAAGCCGTCAATGTAGCCACCTTGGTGAATTTGGCTAGAGCGTCCGATGGAGTCATTGAAATGGACGTGGCCGTCGGCGATACGGTCGTGGAATTGATGCCTTTGTTGCGTATCTTCGGGGCCTCCCGGCGGATTGATGAACGAGATTTGAGAGACGGAGTTGAACTGGGCGCGGAACGTATTTTTGCTCAAGATCCTAAGTACGCGATCCGGCTGCTTGTTGACATAGCCATTAGGGCCTTGTCACCGGCAATTAACGATCCGACCACGGCCGTACAAGTGCTCGACCAGATCGAGGACCTGCTGCTTCGTTTGGGCCAGCGCCATTTGGAATGTGGAATGTATCGCGACAGTGAAGGCAAATTGAGGCTCACGGTTCCATTTCCTGCGTGGGAGGATCTCCTCCGCCTGGGCCTTAGTGAGATTTCCTTTTGCGGCGCCGCCAGCGTGCAAGTCATGCGGCGAATGAACGCGCTCGTCAGCGATCTGTTACCTGCAGTTCCGGAAAAACGCCGGCCTGCGCTTCGATACTGGGAACGACGATTGAAAGCTACGATCGCGCGTTCTTTCACAAATAGTGAAGAAAGATTGGAAGCTCTGAAGGAAGATCGGCAAGGGCTCGGTGTAGCCCGCCAGTGTTGTTCGCAGAACCCTAAATCTTTTACAGAAAGGCACTCCCTCGCGAAAAAAAATACGTAAACTCGTTCTGGCAGCGGTGCTCGCAGCTTGCCCTGTGCAGCTGCTTCGCGCTCAGAAATTCGCGCCTCGAGCCTATATCATCACTCCGATCCATTGGAATGCGGTCACCCTCACCTATTCCTTCTCTAACGGTGGTATTTCCACAGACAACGCTGTCCCGATTACGAATGCAACCGCGACCCTTCACGTTCCGATCTTCAACTACTTTTGCTCCCTGAATTCCTTCCGTTGCCCCGGCAGTATTCCTGGCTAGAGAGACCAAACTGAGGGTGTCATGCTAAAAAATCAACAAAGTGCGGCAGCAATCCAGGAAGAGGCACAATTCACGCAAGAGCTGAAACTGGCCGACAAGCTTGCTGTTGAACGGACAGTTCTAGCTGCAGACCGAACTATGCTGGCCGGCGTGCGCACATCGATGGCATTCATCGGCTTTGGATTCACGATATTCAATATTCTGAGGTTCGTGCAAGAGAATGCTCCCATCAAACAATTCATGCGGCCTCACACGCCGAGGAATATCGCACTCTTTATGCTGGTCGCAGGAACCATTCCATTGTCTGTCATGATCGTTCAGTATTCTCGGACATTAAAGCGCATGGGTAAAAAAGAGAGTGTGGTCAGTAACCCTAATTTTCAGATGGCCGGCGTAATTCTATTGCTTGGAGTCATTCTCCTACTCAGTGTGATAGGGAATATTTTTCTGCTGTGAGCATCGTCAAGCTGCTAACCACAAACCCTTCGGTGTAAGTGAGCTGGGCGCAACTCGCGAGAATCAGACGCCTTTCCCTCCGGCTTGTCACTTTCGCGGCTACATCCTGAGCCCGCTCGAGCGCACATCGCCAAGAGTCATTTGAGTGTGATCGTGGCCCCAAACACGACGCCCGCAGTAGTGGCATTGAAAACGAAGCCGCGGCTGCCGCGGTAATCCACATTTAGATACCGGTATCCTGCTTGCAGCGTCCACGCCGGCTTGATTCTGTAGCCGAGCAATCCCGCTATCTGGTACTCGAGCTGCGATCCGGTGCCCCATCCTCCGACGTCACCCAGGACATTGGCCACGATTTTCGGTGAGAGCGCCACCTGAATTCGCCCGCCCACCAAGGGGTCCACGAAGTTCTGTGATCCGGAAAAATTAAGGCCAAGGAGGGATGGATTGAAGTTCAGGCTCTCTCCCAAATGCCAGTAGCGGAATCCCGTCAAAGCATCGATCTTAATCTTTTCGTTGTTGATTACGCGGAGGCCGATTTTGGGAGTCAAGAGGAATTCCGTGGCTTTCATGTTCGCGGTTATTGCTCCCAGTCTCGGGAACGGGGTCACCTCGCCAGCCTTGTCAGCCTTGAGCCTGATCCAGAACACGTCAAGTGACGCGACTACCCGTTTGTGGCGAGCTTCGCCGGTCCCCATCAGCCCAAATCGGAAATGCGAAAGAAGATCACCAGGGCTCGCACGGAAGCCGACGCCGCGGCCACCCGGCGCCACCACAGTTCCGTGTACTCCCGGAAACCATAGATAAGGACTCACGGCAAAATGCCATCCGTTATCCGGACCGGTCGAGGCTCCCTGAGGAGGGCCTGAGGCAGTGTCGGCAGTCGGTGGCTGGTCCGCGATCGCAAGAGTGGCTGGTGCGGTCGCGTTCCCGTCGTCGGTCGCGAGCAGGTACGCCTCGTCCGTGGCTGGTGTGGCTTGCGCTCGGCTTGGGCTGGCAGCCGCGAGCAATAACAGGCTCAGAGCGATTGTGATTAATAGTAGGGTGGTCGTAAGTCTCTTTTTAGAAGCCATCAAGAATTTCCTTTAGTCTGGAATGCAGCGAGAAATGTCTCCGCTGCTCACTGTCGTTCTGAAGGGCGCTGCCATTGAGACACTCGCGTTTTATCAGTGGGCCGGGAACGTCTTGCTCCCGATTCTTACGCAGGCGCGCTTGGCACCGGAAGGATGCTCCGCCTGAAGAGCTGTAATAACTGTCAAAATTGACAGGAGCTGGAGATCGCCCTGACATAAAGGCCTCTCCAGGCCGGGCTCCCCAACATCCCGTCCTGCTTTGCGTCAGTTTCGTCCAGCCATTTGGAGCGAACGACGCCGTCAGGCGTGGGTCGGCGAACCCCCCGGAGGTAGAGCAACGCGGCGAATCAGGTCTTGAAAGCGCGGGTCGTCACGCAAGGTGTCCATGCCGGGATCCATATGAAGATAGAGGAGCCAGTGAGACTTCTCTTCGTACGCCCGCTGCAGGTACTCGAGAGCGTGGTCGTTTTCTCCGATGCCGACGTGGATTCCCGCCAAGAAGTAAGGGGCGACATACTTTTCCTTTGCTAGTTTCAGCAGGTTCTCCAGTATTTCCAGCGCGTCCTTAGTCCTATTAGCAGTTCCGTAGGTATGGGCCAACGCCGCACGCATCAGTGGGCTGCCGCCTGACAGGTCCACTCCGCTTTCACCTTCGGTGATGGCCATTTCGTATCGACCCGTTTTCCTGTAGGCGAGCCCAAGAATCCAATGCGTGACCGGATAGCTTCGTTCCAACTCCAAGGTTCTCCGAAGCTGCTCGATCGCTTCGTCGTATCGGCCACCCATGTAGAGCGACCATCCGACAGCCACGTTGATAATGAGGGAGAGTGGATCGAGTGCTTGGCCGTGCTTTATCTTATCGATGGCCTCGTCATGTCGCCCCATGGTCATTAGATACTCGGCGTACCAATGATTCGCCGTTGGGTAGGCAGGACCAAGTTGGAGACTGCGCTTGAATTCTGTCTGAGCCTCTAACCAGTTCCAATCGTGTAACCACAGCGGAGCTGCCAGCGATGTATGCGCTTCGGGGAGATTCTCGTCGAATCGCAGGGCTTTCATTGCTGCCGCCTTGGCTTTGGGAAAGGCGTTTTTCGGCGGCAGATAGCTGTTCCATGCCAGGAGCACGTATGAATCGGCCAATCCAGAGTAGGCCAAGGCGTAGCTAGGATCTTTCTCGACAGCTTGTTGGAAGTACTCAATGCCTTTGTCTAGTCCTTCTTGAGTCCATTTGTTCCAATAAAATCGCCCTTTTAGGTACAGCTGATACGCTTCGGCACTCTCCGTGTGGCGCCTGGCTAACCGCTTCTTCTCCGCTGGGCTCAGATGCAGCCGCAGTTTGCCGGAAATTTCGTTGGAGATTTCCTCTTGGATGATAAAGATGTCTCCCGGTTTGCGATTGTACTGCGCTCCCCACAGTTGAGAGCCCGTCGCTACATCCACCAATTCGGTTCCGATAATTAAAGAGCCGCCTCGCTGCGCTATTCTTCCTGTGAGGACGGTGCGAACCTCGAGTTCGCGGCCAATAGTTTGAGGGTCAATTTCCCGGCTCTTATACCGAAAGACCGTGCTTTGCGCCATTACTCGCAGTTTCGGTAGAGTTGCCAAGACATTGATGAGAGATCCAGTGATTCCGTCACTCAGGTATTCGTTGTCCGAGTCGCCACTTATATTTGTGAACGGTAAAACGGCAAGTGAGTTGATGCTCTTGGGAACTCGTTGTTGACGAAGCGAGCCTCCGGCCAGGAACGCCCGTCCAGACGCCATATCTCTCTTTAGCCGCTCCAAATCGGCTCGCAACTCTACGGCGCTTTGGTAACGCAGAGCGCGGTCTTTCATCAGTGCTTTGTTGATGATGCGTTCCAACTCCGCGGGCAATCTCGGGTTCAGGTGCAGTGAAGAGACCACAGGATCGTTTAGTATTGAATCGGAGATAATCCAGGAATTACTCCCCGTAAATGCGCGCCGCCCGGTAGCTAGCTCGTACATCACTGCTCCAAATGAGAAAAGGTCGGTGCGCGCGTCCAACTCTTCGCCACGTACTTGCTCCGGGGACATGTACGCGACCGTACCTAACGATGTTCCGGGAGTCGTCAAGCATTCGCGTTCAACGGGAAATTTTGTCAGAGTGATGACGTGGGCAGCGGGCTCTTCTTTCGCTGTAATCTTGGCCAGGCCAAAATCTAGAATCTTGGCATGCCTTCTCTGCGTGACGAAGATGTTCGCGGGCTTGATATCTCGGTGAATGATCCCTTGAGCGTGAGCGGCATCCAGCGCATCCACGACCTCCAAAAAAATATCCAAAAGACGTTCCACTTCGATTGGATTGCCGGAAATACCACCTAGGGTGTCGCCGTCCAAATGCTCCATCGCAATGAAGACTTTGCCGTCCTCTTCGCCAATTTCATAAACGGTGCAGATGTTAGGGTGATTCAGAGCAGATGCAGCTCGGGCTTCGCGCTGAAAACGTTCCAAAGCCTCGGGGCTTTCCGCCACGTCATCGGAAAGAAATTTCAGTGCGACAAAACGGTGCAAGCGTGTGTCCTCGGCCTTGTAGACCACACCCATTCCGCCGCCGCCGAGTTTTTCCAACATCCGATAATGTGAAATCGTTTGACCAGTTCTTGGACTTGATTGGGGCACGTCGTATGGTGAGCCGAAGTCACGCCTGAGCCTACTGGTAAAACTGACGGTCTGCATCGCGAGAGCCGGAGCTGTGGACGGGAGCGGAGACCGCCCTCACCTAAAGGCCGCTCCGGTTTGAAGGTTGTGCTACACCTGATCGCAAATTCCGGTCTACAGTGGCATCAGTTCCCGGCCAGCGCCCCTAACGGGCGGTCGATTACGACGCTAGTTTTTCTTCGAAGCCTCGGGCCGTTTCGGAAATAGGAACGCAAGTTGTAGTCGCATTCCCCACGGAGAACCCTCGGTCGGATGCACAGCGTTTCCGTAGAACTGCACCGTGACATTAACTGGCTGGAATCCCAAACGGAAAATCCGCCCCACGCCACCGCCCACTGGCACTGTCCATACGTTGTCGCTCGTAGCCCTCCAATTGGAGGTGATGATCGGTGATGACGATAGATACCAACCCTTCTTCAAGTTGTAGTTGACGAAGTACTGGAGCGTCATTTGATTCACGCTTGCGCGTGAAGACTGGCCGGCAAATGACCACACGTTGTTTACGAGTGCTCCGATGGTCCAAGGACCTGGCTGAACCAACGCAACAAACGAAGGCCCCACGCTGAGCTTTCCTTGACCTAAAGCCTGACCCGTTGCCGTGGGTAAAACGAAAACTGGCCCGGCGCCCCAGATCAGCTTGTGTGGTTTGGCCGGCGACAGGAAAAAAGTTGGCGTCATGTCTCCAAAGCCGAATACTCCAGCGTGTGCTTGCACATCTTGGGCTGCCAGGAATGCGGGTGTGTTTTCCTCGATACCGAATACCTCCAAATTCGCCGTGCCAGGAGCCGGTTGCCATATGACTGGCGCGATCCAGCGAATGATCACGTTCCAGTTCGGACTTAGGCTAATCGGAATAACCGGCTGAATGTTGAGCACGTTTTGATTTCGGTCAAAAGGGCCTATGCCAAAATTGGTATTGTTCTGAATCGGAACACTGATCAGGCTAGCTACCGGGTTCTGCGTAGCTTTCTGCAAGTCTCCGGTGCTTTCGGCAGTGGGTTTCTCCTGGTCGGGAGACTGTGCTTGACTCGCGGGTGGTGCGACCTGTGCAAGCGCAAAGCCAGCAATAGCGGCCAAAAAGGCTCGTCGCATCGAAAGCCTCCAGTGTAGAGGGTGTTAAGTCCAGCGCCATTTGGAGCACGGCAGGCTGGATGATTCCCTAACCTGCAAATTCTCGGCTACTGTCAGATTTAACAGATGAATGGAGACAACCGGGATGGCTTCGACCCTTCGTGGTCGTCCGTACCCTGTAGAACGAGATTCGATCCTGGCTGTCACTTTTGACAGTCGCAGCCGGGAGACTGCGACCACAATATCTCAACGGAATCTCATGTTTCGAAGCCACAGCCAGTGACTCTGGGAAGAAGAATACAAATGACTCTGCTCGCACTGACAGACGACCAGGCGCGCGCCATCGGCGTGGATGCCTACCTCTATTTTTATCCGCTCCTCTCTATGGACATTACCCGGAAGCAGTTCACGAACATTGAACCCGGCAAAGAGCTTGGCAAGGGACCGATGAATGGGTTCGTCAGCGTCCCCTCGTACCCGCCCGCCGATTTCAAGGGGGTCGTGCGCCCAAACTTCGACACGCTATATTCCATTGCGTGGCTCGACCTCACCAAAGAGCCGTTGATTGTTTCCGTACCCAACACAGGTGGGCGGTACTACCTCCTCCCGATGCTCGACATGTGGACCGACGTTTTCGCGTCGCCGGGCTGGCGCACGACGGGAACAGAGGCGGACAATTTCGTCGTCACGCCGCCGGGCTGGAACGGCACGGTTCCATCCGGCTTCACGCGCATTAGCGGGCCGACTCCGTATGTTTGGATCATCGGCCGCACCCAGACGAACGGTCCGCAGGACTATGATGCGGTGCACAAGATCCAAGCTGGCTTCAAGATCACTCCACTCTCCGAGTGGGGCAAAACTCCCAAGCCCGTCGAGGTGAAGATCGACCCGACCGTCGATATGAAGACGCCTCCGAAGACTCAGGTGGACACGATGCCAGCCGGCAAGTACTTCGCTTACGCGGCCGAACTCTTGAAGCTGCACCCGCCCCACATCACCGATGAGCCGATCATTGCGCGCATGAAGGGCATTGGCATCGAGCCCGGAAAGAGCTTCGATATCGCCACGCTCGATGCCGCGGTGAGGAAAGTGCTCGAAAGTGTCCCCGAAAACGCGCAGAAGCTAATGGCGTGGAAGGTTCCCACACTCGCTCGGGTTGCTAACGGCTGGTCGATGAACACCGACACGATGGGCGTCTATGGCAATTACTATCTCAAACGCGCCCTCGTTAGCCAATTTGGCCTTGGCGCAAATCTCCCCGAAGATGCGATCTATCCGTTGAATCTCGCCGACGAAGATGGCAAGCCGCTCGATGGCGCGAACAAGTACACGATCCACTTAGATAAGGGGACCGCACCGCCGGTGAACGCATTTTGGTCAGTCACACTTTATGATGCCGAAGGCTTCCAGGTTGGGAACATTCTGAATCGCTTTGCTGTGAGCAGCTGGATGCCGTTCAAATACAACGTGGACGGTTCGCTCGACCTCTATTTTCAGAATGAAAGTCCGGGTAAGGACAAAGAAGCTAACTGGCTTCCCGCGCCAAAGGGGCCGTTCAATCTGACCATGCGGCTCTACTCTCCACAGCCCGAAGCATTGACGGGGAAGTGGAATCCGCCTCCCATTAAGAAGGTAGAGGCGATCGCGTTGCGAGCAGCGCGATAAAGGCGGGCGGCGAGGAGTCAGCTTAGCCGCAATATCCGGCGATTAAGTGAATAATTGTTGGAGAGTTTGCTTGTGGACAGCAAGCGGCCCTCGCAGAGGCGGGCCAACTCCCGATAAGTCGCGTTACCGGACATTGAGATTCAGTTTCCGGTAAGCGCGTTTACCAGGACTCGGGCTCTCAGCAGTCTAGTCTGGCAATTTTGCCAGTTATGACAGCCGCATAACGCTGGAATAATCTGACTGTCTGTAATGTTTCTGGAGGCAAACGTTGGCGTCGTCCCTCGGATTGATTCTTGTCGCTTCCGGGGTTATCACGGCTGGGGCTGGTCTGGCAGCCCTTCTTTCCCCTCGTTTGCTTTTGCGGATAGGCTTCGGAGTGGAAAGTCCTCATAACGCCGTGGTGTTTTTTGTCCGGCATTGGGGAGTGCTGATTGCCGTCGTCGGCGCACTGACCGCATATGGCGCAGGCGATGCTGCAGTCCGTACGCCGGTCTTGCTTGCTGCCGTCGTCGAAAAAATCGCACTGGGGTTATTGCTCTTTACCGGGTCTGTAAAACCAACGAGCATAATCAAAGCCGCGGCACTCGGGGATTGCCTCTTGGCGATTCTGTACGTTGGGTGTCTTGTAGGGTAATATCGCCTTCCGACAAAACGGAACACCATCCTGGCTAGGGTTTGATCGGTTGCGGCCAGACAAAGCAATTCTCCAAGCCGAAGTGCTGCCGGATCAATTGACCAGATGGTGTTGCATCGATCGGTTGGGCTGGCCGCGTCAATCGGGCAAGTGAACCATACTCTGAAGGGTCGCTCGCATCGGTTCGCCCTTGCCGCCTAGTCATGAGCTGTGGCAATGGCTTTTGCAGCAGTCTTTTTTTCAACTTCGGACAGCTGGGAAGCCCCAAGTTTGAAGGTCAGTTTGTCGATTTTACCGGTGAACTTAAACGGCAGCTCGTAGCTATGATCGACTCCTGTGCGGGTATCGAGCCCAACGTCGAAGGTCTCATCCATGCTCATTATCAGCGGAATCGTGTGCTTAATGGTCTTCTTGGCCAATTCCTTGCCGTCCACCGAGAGCACCCCGGCGCCGCCCTTGCCGGGACCGGGACCGTTGTATTTGAAATCAAATTCGATGGTATGTTGCCCCGGCTTTAGCTCTCGGCCAAACACGTCCTCGCCCAAGAGGCCGCCCAAGCCGCCCTCCCAACGAAACCGCTCCAGATCGAGCAGGTTGTAAACAAACACCGGCTTGCCATGTTGCAGGAACAGGCCGTAGCCGCCGAAGCGGCCACCAAATGTCACGATCATGCCCTCCGCGCCGCCTTTCGGGACGGTTATCTGAGCTGTGATGGTGTAATCCTTGTTGAGGATGTTGGGGGCATACTCGGGAGGTATGCCAGCCTTCTCACCGGTGTAGGTGAGAACGGACTTTCCTGCGGTCGGGCTTGGTCGCGGCGTTAAGATGCGCGCAAAGGCCCTGTTATCCAAGGGGAAGACTTGATACTTTGCGGCCTCGGCCAGAAACAACGCCTGCAGTTCCTTGAGCTTCCCCGGATTCTTCTCCTTGACGTCGTTGAATTGTGAATAGTCTTGGGTAAGGTCGTAAAGTTCCCACTGGTAGTCGTTGACTTCCGGCAGCTCCCCTGTGGCCAAAAGCCAGGGCGCGGCGAAAGGCGTCGTGCAAGCGTACCAGCCCTCGTGATAGATGCCGCGATTGCAGCCCAGCTCGAAATACTGCGTGGTGTGTGTCGAGGGCGTCTTGGCGTTCGCTTGGTCAAATGTATAAGCCATGCTCACCCCTTCGATAGGCTCTTGCGGGATGCCGTTGACCATCTCCGGGGCCTTGATGCCGGCGGCTTCGAGGATCGTTGGCACGATGTCGATGAAGTGATGGAACTGCGAGCGGATGCCGCCTGCATCCTTAATGTGGCCGGGCCACGATATGACCATGCCTTGGCGAGTCCCGCCGAAGTGCGACGCCACCTGCTTGGTCCACTTGAAGGGCGTATCAAACGCCCACGACCACTGAACCGCCATGTGCGGGTAGGTTTTCTCCGAACCCCAGTCTTCGTAATGCAGCATTTGCAATGCTTCCGGGAGGGTCAGAATGCCGTTGTAGGCAGTCAACTGGTTGAATGTGCCCTCCTCTGTGCCTTCCGCGCTGGTGCCGTTGTCGCCGCTGATGTAGATGATCAGCGTGTTGTCGAGCTTGCCCATGTCCTCGACCTGCTGAATCACCCGGCCAATCTCATAGTCGGTATAGGCCACATAAGCTGCAAAAACCTCCGCCTGGCGGGCATAGAGTTTCTTTTGGATCAGGGAGAGCGATTCCCACCTGGGCAGTTTGGCGCCGCCATACTCGGCCTGCCCGTCCGGCCACGGCGTGAGCTGTGCATCCGCTGGAACCACCCCAAGCCGCTTTTGGTTGGCGAAGATCTCCTCACGCATCTTTTCATAGCCCATGTCGAACTTGCCTTTGAATTTCTCAATCCATTCCTTCGTAGGCTGGTGCGGCGAATGCGAGCCGCCCGGCACGTAATAGAGGAAGAACGGCTTCTCCGGCTCAGCAGCGTTCAGGTCGCCCAAGTATTTAATGGCCTCGTCCGCCATGTCGGTGATTAGGTTGTAGCCGGGATTCCCGATCCATGGACTAATTGGGGTGTGATCCTTAAACAGAAAAGGCGTCCATTGGTCGGTCTCGCCGCCCATGAACCCGTAGAAATAGTCAAAACCCAGCCCCGACGGCCATTGGTCGAACGGGCCGGCAAGACTGTATTGAAACGTGGGGGTGTTATGGTTCTTGCCATACCACGAGGTGGCGTAGCCGTTATCGCGTAGAATTGTGCCGATGGTGGCTTTCTCCGGGCTGATGATGGAGTTGTAGCCGGGGAAACCCGTAGACAGTTCGCCTATTATGCCGGAACCCACCGAGTGATGGTTGCGACCGGTAATGAGCGCCGCGCGCGAGGGTGAGCAGAGCGCCGTGGAATGAAAGTGGGTGTAGCGTAATCCAGCCTCGGCGATGCGATCCATCGCGGGTGTCGGGATGACGCCGCCAAAGGCGCTAGAAACACCGTAGCCTTGGTCGTCCGTCATGATGAGCAGAATGTTCGGCGCACCCTTGGGCGGCACGACGCGAGGCGCCCACCAAGGAGTGGAATCCTTGGCGCTTTCCTTGATCACCCCGCCGAATTTCGGGGGCGGCGGCGGAAGCTGTTTCCCGTCAAGTGAGGTCGTGGCGCTGGGCGAACCCGGAACGCCAGTTATCTTTTGATCTTTCATTTTGATCTCCTTGTGTTGTGACTCTTAATCACAAGCGGCCACCTTGCGGCGTCAACCTACTCGTCAGATCCCAGACACAGCGGCTCTCGATCACATGTATCAGTCCCAGAGAAGGCGGGGTACTGTCAAAACCTACAGACGGGGCGCAGTTTTCACTTGGACGATAAGTTTGAATGCATAAGTCGAAGGAGGAGCGCTTGGTGTACAAAAGCTGAACTCAGCGACCGAGCTGATTCAGAGACACCAAGGAGGCTCCCCATGCAGACTATGTATTACATCGGGCTGGATGTTCACAAGAGGACGATCAGCTACTGCGTGAAGGATGGCGGTGGCACGATTCACGTTGGTATCCGCGAAAAAACAGTGGCCATCGCCGCCCGAAGCCGAACCCGAGAAAAAAGCAGAGCGTGCCTCACGCTCTGTCACTTTTGACACTTTCGTCACAAACCTCAGTCCGTCAATATCGTTGCACCTCTGACGCCACGCACACTTCTCTTCGAGGGCAGAGCCGCACAGTCCGAGTAGTAGCGTCGAAGTCCCTCCATCACGGGTAATCAAAACATGGGAGATCGCTCTTCACAACGGGTGCTGTTGGTCGATGACTTCAAACCCTTCCTGCAGTTCCTGTGTTCGACGCTGGGAAAAAAGCCAGAAATACAGATCGTCGGTCAGGCCTCAGACGGATTGGAAGCCGTTCGCAAAGCGGAGGAACTGCGACCGGATTTCATTGTCCTGGACATCGGGCTGCCCAGTCTGAATGGCATCGAAGCCGCGCGCGTGATTCGCGTGGTCTCCCCAAATTCCAAGATACTATTCCTGAGCAATGAATCTTCGAAGGAAGTTATCCAAGAAGCTTTTGACATCGGCGCGTGCGGCTACGTTCAGAAAACGGGAAACGACCCTTTCTCGGCCCTGGAAATCATTATCTCGGGAAAGCGCTCGGCAAACGACCTGTAACGTTCTCTCACCCTCAAGGCACCACCAATACGTCCATATACGACCATACCCATCAACCTTCAGGATGTCCTGCTTGGGACACTCCTATGCGCCTTGGTTGCCATAACTCATTCAATCTAGGCTCTTTAATTTCTCACTTGACAAACAGTAACGGATGCGGTAATGTCCAGCCCAAGGTTCCGCTGACCGTGTCTCCGTTTCGTTTCCTCCCTCACCCGCAACTCGATCCCTTTTCGCGTTCGCCTCATCCGCTAAGTCCTTTATCTACCGCTTTTACGCCGAATCGCCCGCTAACTCCTTTATCCACCGCATTTACGCAAATACACCGGGGTGGGGCACCCTCATACTCCATGTCGTCTCAGTGGCTGGCCACGGCGGGCCAGGCCGTGCACCCAAAGGCGCTAACTCCCTTTAGGATGAACACTTGCAAAAGTGTATCAAAACAAAAGACTTTAAGTACGTGCACAATCAACACTTATGCAAAAACCGGGAGGAGGGGGAGGTTATTGTTAACCGGGCCGGAAATGGCTCGCACCTTATTACTCGCACCTTATTATATGCTGCTCACGGTCCGCGAGGCCCCTACTCGATTGTAGATTTGACACCCTGCCGCGCCGGCGGCAACCGATCTGCCGCGGACTCGGCAGTAACTGGGAGCTCCAAGGCCCCTCCCGGGCATGAAGCGTGGTAGCGGGGCCGCGCCGCGATAAGCTTCTGCACTTCTGTCCGCGGGAGCAAATGTGGACCTCCAAGCGCCTCGGCGGTCAGCATCACCCGGGCAAAATGCTCCACCGTTTCCATGCGCTGAAAGGCGGTCACCAGATCCGGGCCGCAGGTCACAACTCCATGATTTTCGAGCAAGATGGCATCGTAGTGGTGAACCAGCGGCTCAAGCCCCGCGCACAGTTCCCACGTGCCGGGGGTTCCGTACGGCGCCAGCGGAATCTTGCCGAGGCAGACGACCACTTCCGGAAGAACCGCTTCCTCCAGCGCACGGCCAGCGGTCGCAAATCCCGTCGCCGTGGGAGGATGCGCGTGGCAAATCGCTCGCACATCGGACCTGGAGCGGTAGTAAAGGAGATGCATTTGCATCTCCGAAGAGGGTCGTTGCGACCCGCCGAGAGTCTTGCCGTTCAGATCGATGATCAACAGGTCTTCAGGTGCCAAATCCCCTTTGCAGCAGCCCGCCGGCGTCACGAGAATTCGCTCTGTATCGAGCCGCACCGACAAATTGCCTTCCGCCGCGACCACCAGCCCACGCGCGTACATTCTCTGCCCGATTGCGCAAATCTGTCGCCGCAGCTCCATCTCGATCAGAAGCGTCCTCCCCCGGTCAATCTCCAGGACCTCTTGAATCATCGGTCACTCCTTGTCGGCGTCTCCCGCGGATTCCTCAGCACCTCATCCGAACAGTCCTTCAGCCTCTAGACTGAAAAATTGCAACACATTAGCAAAAGAAGCTAACGAGTCCGATTGCAGCACGGAACTGTCACTTTTTACAGGGCAGTAGTCGCCACACTAAAACGGCACAGCATTCGTCAAAGATACTTCGTACTGACAAAACTGACACTTCCCTTCTGTATTGACCTGACTCTACGATCCATTCGAAAAACAACAAACACTTGCCGTCCTCGTTGGCACGTGTTCGGCCAGAGAACCCGCTGCGAATGCATTCATCAGGCCTTGTGAGGGTATATGCCGCGTGGCAGCAAGAGGGGCGTTCGAGACGTATTGCGGCGGAGAGGCAAGTGGATCGTGTTTCTGTTATTTGTTGCCCTCATGCCGCTCGCGATCAATCAGTACGTAGTTCAAGAAGGTCTTGTCGTCTTGGCCGCGCTTGCGTTTGCATTTGTTCCAGTACTGCTTGTTCTGATCGCTTTCGTGCTACTGCAGGAAGGTATAGGCCGAACCCTCCTCGCGCTAAAAACGGCCGTGGCGCACTTCGCTCTCTGGAATCACGTGCACCTCTGGGCGGGCCGTTTACGAGGCAGACCTTAGCGGGCGCTGCAGGCCCGGGAGCGGAACGGCGGCAACTATTTTGCGGTCGTGCCTGGGCTCTAAGGCCGTCAACGATCTTCCTTCCACGGCCACTGTCACTTTTGCCAGTTAAAAGGGCCGCGCGCTCCGTGTCATCTTGTGCGAGTTGGAGGGAAAGCACATGAGGAAATCGTTGTTCGGCAGTTTTCTGTTGGCAGGTAGTGTCGCAATCGCCGGCCTATTTCCAGCGGTTACTTTCAGAACCGATGCCCAGGATAAACCAAAGCGCGAAACCATTCAGGCTACGGCCATGGGTCAGCAAAGAGCCATGGGAAAGATGTTCCATGTGACGATCAACGTCGAATCATATTCGACTCCCGAAGACCAAGCGGTCTTGATTGATGCCTTCCAGCGCGGTGGGCATCACGCGTTGGTAAAAGCGTTAAGCAACATGGAATCGAAGGGAAGAGTCGCGATCACCGGGACTCTGGGCTACCAGATCGCGTATATACGGACCGTTCCGACCGAGAACGGCCGGAGGATTCGCCTCATCACGAACCGCCCTATCCAGTTCGCGGAAGCGTATGCAAGCACACGCACGAAGGACTATGACCTGTCCGCAATGGAAATCAACATTGAAAAGGAGCAAAAGAACAGCAACGGGAGTCTGGTCGTTGCGGGCAAATTCAAGGTCGATAAAGGCCAGAGGATCAGCTTCGAGAGCTATGGATCAGGACCGTGGAAGATGGTGAACGTGATGGAGCGCGACTGATAGAGCGCGAGCGGCTTCCAGTGTAAATGGCCGAAGAATGGTGGTACGGCCGATGCGCTTGCGGCAGCCTGCGTCGTTGCCGGCCAGCAATTAAAGCCAGCGCCGCCATCACCAATTTTGAGAGGTAGCTTTCGTGAAAAATAGCGCAAAAAAGATACAGTCCGAAAAATCGCTAATCGACAGAGCGCGAAGGGGCAATACGGAAGCATTCTCGGAATTGGTCCGGATGGAGTCGCGACACATCTACAGCGTATCGATGAGCATTTTGAAGAATCATGCAGATGCGGAAGACAATGTGCAGGACGTCCTATACAAAGTTTATAAGAACATCCGCCGGTTCGAGGGGCGCTCTCGGTTCTCGTCATGGGTGGTTCGCATAACCATCAACGAAGCATTGATGAAAATTCGGGCTCGACACCCTGAACCTGTTCTGGTTCACACTGATATCCCGAGGTTCGATGAGGAGCACAGCCTAGTTCCGGAAATCGAGGACGGGCGCCCTACCCCGGAGCGTCAGTACATCGCCAGCGAGCTGATGACGAAAGCGTTTCACGGACTACACCCGCTATACAGACGAATGTTTACTCTGCATGCCGCTGGCGGATGGACGCACCGCGAGCTAGCTGGTGCAATTGGAATTACTATATCGACGGCTAAGTCACGCATTTTCCGAGCGCGTGCGCAGATGCAACAGAGTCTCCACGCCCACTGATAGTTGTCCTTCCCCGTTTAATGTTGATTCCGATCCCGACTTGTTCGAACGTGCCTCGTTACCAGCGCTTTTGGCCACGTTGTAAATTTCCTGCTTGCCACTGACTTGGCGTCCGAATTAACGATTCACTACATCTGTCGAATCCTCCGTTTGCTGGGTAAGACCCCTCTTATAAGCGGTTCCGTGCATACATTCGCGCCTCGAACGCCTGCTAGATCACATTAGTTGCGCTCTCGCAACGAGCACGGGAACAAAAACGTGTAACCTAAGGTTTCTTTCGGATTGAATCTTTGCTATACCTCTTAGCAACAGTGATCAACAAGGACGTTGGTTCGGGGGGGAGTATGGCAGCAAAGTGTCGGGCATTTTCATTGCTTGCCCTGAGCGTATTGGTGTGCGCGCCCGGGTCCTGGTCACAATCGCGACCTAACGTGCGCATCGTCACAGACGTGGAACTGGTGCAAATACCGGTGACCGTCTTTGATGACAAAGGGGCCCTGGCAACAAACCTCGACAAAAGCGACTTTCTGCTCGTGGAAGATGGGGTTGAACAGCACATAATATACTGTGAGAAGGAGCGCGAGACGGTTTCCTTCGTGCTTCTTGCTGATCTGAGCTCCAGCATGACGAAGAAGATCCCCTTCGTTCAGGAAGCCACGCTGTCGATTCTCGACCCCGTCCAGTCACAGGCTCAGTACCGCGACGAATTTTCGGTTTTCGGCGTTGGAACCCGGGTGCAGCGTCTCGTTCCATTCACCCGCGATCAGCAGGACCTTCAGCGAAGACTCCCGTTGCTTCTCACCCCCACCAATGGGAGCACTGCGCTTTTTGATGGGATCTACTGGGGCGTAAATGCGGTCAATCGCGAGGCAGAAAACAAGCGCCGCGCCGTGATCATTATCTCGGATGGCGGGGACAATCACAGCCGCTACAATTTGAGGGAGACGAAACGGTTTTTAGAGGAAGCCGACGTGCCGGTGTTTGCTGTCATGGCAGGGCCGTCCTTTGATCTACCGGAAATCTTCACTCGCCGAGAGAAGAAACCAAACCCGTTTCCAGGCCCGCAACAGAAAAAGACGCCCTTGGACAATTTTCCCTTCCAACTTCCGCAGAAGGAATACATCGGTCCCGCAGAACGGCGCGGGCCTCATAACCTGAAGGATCTTACGGAAGTGACCGGCGGCGGTGTCTTTACAGCTCACAATTTGGAAGACCTTCCGCGTATCGTTCGGACTATCGGGCAAGCAGTCCGATATCGATACGTTCTTACCTACAAGCCGATCGTTCAAGCAAAGAGCGTGGTTGCAAACGGCGCATCCAAATGGCATAAGATCCACATCGAACTGCGCCCGAAAGACAAATTTTCCGGATATGGGATTCCGTACTACAAACGCGGATACAGCAGAATGGAATAAAGGCCCGGGCTTGCGGCGGTTACTGACTCGGACAGCCTGACCTGCGTTCACATCAAGCATCTTCCAGCAAAGGCTAGACGCCTCTTCCCCGCGCGGCCGCATTAGCTCGCCCACCTGTTAGTTTTGCCAATTTCGATATATCCCATGGAACGATAGTTTTTAGGCCGAGGGCGCGTTTCCACGAGGAAGGCCAAAGTCACTGTCTCCTTGAAGAGGCCACCTTGTTGCATTTATGTGGAGCAGCGTGATGTTTGTCATCGCGGTGATTTTGGTTGTGCTGATTCTGGCCGTGTTCCTGTGTATCCCGATATCCAGTTTAACGGCGCGATCCAAAACGAAGCACAAGCTTTAGGATTGTTGACAAGAGAGCAGCGGACTCAAGATCTAACCGTCCGATTCCCACGGTCCATCCATTCTGTAGTGCGGCCTATAGGAGTTGTAGAGCAATGAAAAGTCCACCAAAACAGGGCAACTCGACCGATGACGTTTTGTACCGCTGCATCTCTCAGGAGGATTCCTGCAGACGGCGATTTTTGCGAACAGCGGTGCGCGGGACATTAGCAGGTCTGGCTACAGCGGCAGGCATGGAGTTTGCTATCTCCCGTCCGGTTCGCGCGCAAAGTAAGGTCAGCCCGGATGCTGCACTTCTCGAACTGATGGATGGCAATCGACGCTTCACGTCCGGCCGCCTCACTGCGCACGAGCAAGACCTCGCGATACTCAAACAAAACACAATAGAAAAGCAGGAACCTTTCGCCGCTTTGCTCTCGTGCGCCGATTCCCGCGTCCCCGTCGAGATGATATTCGATCAAACTATCGGTCACGTATTTGTAACGCGCGTTGCCGGAAATGTAGTGACCCCAGAAATCATTGCGAGTCTGGAATATGGCGCGGCGGTCCTAGGGACGAGAGTGATTCTGGTGATGGGGCATGGCGGTTGCGGGGCGGTGAAAGCAACCATTCAAGCGAAGGAAGTTCCCGGGCAGATCAGCGCGCTCTATCCGCATATACAGCCGGCTGTGGATCAGGCGGGGTCGGATCTGGAGGCAGCAACGAAGGCAAATGCCAAGATCCAGGCAACCCTTCTGCGAGAAGCGTCCACGGTAATATCCGGTTTGGTGAAAGACGGCAAGCTGAAGGTTGTGGCCGGCTATTACGATATTGCGAGCGGTGCTGTCAGCATGTTGAATCAATAGAAGCATGCCGATTTGCTGCCCGCGGAGTTCCTCAATCGGGCTGGGAGCCTGTCAGTCAGTCCAGGATTTGCCCAGAGTCGTACTCGGATATGGAGGCAACCTCCCTACCGGCGTTCCAGCAGCTGTTACTTTTGACAGTTTCGGGGCAACGGCGAAACACCTACTTTGAACTCACTCAGAGCTGGAGCGGGTACCGTCAGCAGCGATAAGCGAAGTGTGCTTTGAGGCGGCCGATAACGACAGGAAAGTCCGCTCTGGACTCAACGTTAACAGTCCGAGTTTGACGAAGTTGCTTCAGGACCCAAGAACAGCATGAGAGAGACGACTTCCAATGGTCGCGGGAATGCTCGAAAAGCCGAGCGTATTCTTCTGGCCATCGGTCTAACGCTGGTCGCGATATGGGCGGGAGAACGGCTTTACGGAAGCCTGGCCTCTCGCGCGGCGATAGAGCGATTCCAAGCTGAGGCAGGAGCGGCGCCGAGCACCAGCAACGGTGCCCTCACATGGGACGCTGCCGTACTTGATTCCGCAACAGATTTCACGCTTTGGAATCCCAAACGCGTCATAGCGTACAAAGATAGTCTTTCCGCAAAGACCGATCTTCCCCTCGCGATTCTGCTGATTCCCAAGATCAAGCTCGTGGTCCCCGTATTCAACGACACCGATGACCTGACATTGAACCGCGGAGTGGGCCGGATCCTTGGCACGGCCCAAATCGGACAATTGGGCAACCTAGGAATCGCTGGACACCGGGACGGTTTTTTCCGCGGGCTCAAGGACATCGGCCTTAATGACACCGTGGAACTCATGCGACTCGGACGAACCGACCGGTACATCATCACTCAAGTGCAGATCGTCAAGCCGGAAGACGTCTCCGTTCTGACTTCCACGCCCGCCCTGACACTGACGCTAGTCACATGCTTCCCGTTTTATTACGTGGGGAACGCTCCTCAGCGATACGTGGTGACGGCGTCTTACCAGACTTCGAGCGGAACAGATGAGAGTGTCAGCGGGACTTCAATTTTCACGAGCAAGAAAACTAACAATAAGGAGAAACAAGATGAAGTCAACTAGGTTCTCAGGAACTATTGGTGCCGTGCTGGGTGGAGCGGCTCTTTCCGTTTCCCTTTCTCTGGCAGCATTTGGGCAAGTGGAAACAACCACGAAATCAGCGGCTGTGGCGGAGCCAACAAAGACCATCAAGGTCGAGCGTGGCACAGTGGTGTACGTTTCCGGTAACAGCTGCATTATTAAAGCGGAGGATGGAACGCTACGGCATTTCGACAACGTTCCGGACAGCGTCACGGTAACGGTGGACGGAAAACAGCTCAATATTCATCAGATCGAGCCAGGCATGATATTGGAAAGACAGACCATTACGACAACCACCCCAAAAATGATTACCACTATTAAGACGGTCAGCGGCAGGGTGTGGTACGTCGCCCCGCCCAATTCGGTCATCTTGACGATGGAGAACGGCAAGAATCAGCAGTTCAAGATTCCGAAGGGGCAGAAATTCATGGTCAACGGGCAAGAAACAGACGCCTGGGGCCTCAAGAAAGGGATGAAGGTGGATGCGCAGCAAGTAATTGAGCAACCAGAGACTGTGGTTGCACAGCAAGTGGAGAGGACAGGAACCCTGCCCCCGCCGCCTGCGCCCGCGCCCAATGTGCCGATTCTAGTTCTTGTCGTGCCCGCTGAAAGGCCTGCTCCGGTCGAAACGGCCGCAGCCGCGCCAGAGCCTGCCCCCACGCCAGAGCCTGCCCCCACCAAGCTGCCCACCACAGCGAGCAATCTGCCGTTGATCGGCTTGCTGGGAATGCTGTTCTGCTTGCTCTCTGTGGCCAGTATTGCACTTCGTGGAACTCTTTCACGCCGTATCAGCTAAAGAGCTGATTAACCCAACGAGGTTCTCTCACTGAGGCAATAGCGAGTTGAACCCGAAAGCGCGCAAAAGCCGGTTGGACGTGGCTTCCCCCACCCCAACCGGCCCCCGCCCTGAGAGCAGCCAATTTCCGCTGAAGGCGAGCGCTGCTGGGGGCGGATATCCGAACCTCTGAGACTTACCGCACTAGGCGCGGGCAAGCGATGTAGGAGTGCTGCCATGCGAAACCAATCATCTTTATCTTTAGCTCCACTAATTCTTGTCATGCTTCTCGTACCGGCGATCGCGTTGTCGCAGGCTGGGCAGCAATCCCAGACTCTCATCGTGAGTGGTCAGTCTGGGCAAGTGGCCGTTGTTCATTTGAACGGTCATTCCTACGTGGATGTGGAAGGCTTGGCACGAATTGCCAATGGTTCCCTGAGCTTTAACGGGGATCAGATCACGCTGACGCTTCCGGGCTCCACGACGACGCCAGAGGCTGGAGATCCCTCAGCAGACCCGACAGCGGACACTGGACTGTCCAGAGGATTCCTGAAGGCGGGTATCGAGGCAATGTCGACGGTCAGGGAATGGCACAGCGCGCTTGCTAATGCCATTCAAAACGGATTCCCGATAGCCGCGGACTGGTTGGGGAACTATCGGAACCAAGCCGGCACGGCCCTCAGACTGGCTTCGGTTGCCGCATCAACCGATTCCGATCAAAATGCATATCAACTTCTGAGCAACGAGTTCGAAAATATGAAGGCCCTGAGCAATCAATATGTTGCCACCCGTCAAGCGCTGGATTACATCGCACCTAACGCGCTGTCAAACGATCCGTTGAACCAGAAACTCATTGACTGCGGACACGCTTTGGCGGCAATGGCCGCTAATGGTCAATTTGTGGATGATGGATCATGTCAGTGAAGATACACCATCCCTTTGCATGGCACGGAAGAGTTCCAGTCTGTTTTCATGCCAGTGACAAAGCCTTATGGTATTTCTGACAGTAGTTTGAGAATTGATTTGCGTTACAGCTTGAGTGGTTTGAATGTATGAGTGCCGTGCCGCAAATTGAGAGCCGACCGATCGCCATTAGAACTGCGATTGTCGTTGACGCCAATCCCGAGGTCGATGAGGTAGTCAGCAATTCGCTAAACCAGTCGTGGAGTGTCCGGCACGTTTCCAGCAACGTGGCCGCGCTGGCTGTGGCCGAATCGGCTCCATGCGATCTCATCCTTACAAGCGAGAAAACGTCGGGCAGGGATGACTTGGAACTTCTGCGCAGGATCCGGCGCGTTCGGCCACACACTAAGCTGATCATTCTCACAGACGCGGCGACTCCAGCCGACGTCATCGCCTCCATGCGTGAACGTGCATTCAGCTACTTCTCCAGACCATTCTCATCTGATTCACTCGCCGCCATGATTCGCTCTGCGGCCGAAGGCCCCTGCTGGGATGAAGGCATCGAAGTCCTCTCGGCAACACCCAACTGGATCCGTCTCGCTGCGAGCTGCGATCTGAGAACTGCCGAACGCTTGGTACAGTTCATCAACGAAATCGCCGATCTTCCGGAAACCGAGAGAGAGAATGTCGCAACCGCCTTCCGCGAAATACTCTTGAACGCAATCGAGCACGGCGCGAATTTCAATCCCAACGAATACGTGGAAATTTCATATCTTCGTGCTCGTCACATGGTTATGTGTCGCGTTAAAGATCCCGGTGAAGGCTTTTCGCTGGAGCAAATTCGCCACAGTGCCTTGGCCAACCCTCCGGAGGACCCAATTCGCCACGCTACCTACCGCGAGGAGCAAGGCTTGCGCCCAGGCGGCTACGGTGTCTTAGTCGCCAGAGGGCTTGTCGATGAGCTTATTTACAACGAAAAGGGTAACGACGTTTTGCTGATCAAATATCTCGAGGGAGCCGCGGACCAGAAGCTCGCCAAACAGGGTGCGCCAAACACATGATTATTCGCTTTCTTCGTCCTCACGGCCAGTCGAGGCCATCCAGCTTGATAAGGCTAGGACTCCTAAAGTGTTTGCCGAGAAGCACCGCTTGTATGGCCATCAACAGCGCTGCTCCAGCATCCCACTTGAGAACATAGCCCTCTGCACCCGCGCTGAAGGCAGCTCGCATCAGCTCAGTATCAGAATGTGAGCTCAACATGAGTATTTTGGCCTTGGGAACGCGTTTACGAATTTCCCGAGCTGCTTCGATCCCACTTAAGTTGGGAAGGCTCACATCCAGCAGAATCAAGTCTGGCTGAAGCTCGTCTGCCTTCAGTATGGCTTCTAATCCATCAGACGCCAGGCCGACAACCCAGACGTCCGGCTGTTGCGCTAATTCTTGGATGACAAAGGTTTGCCACGGCCTGAAGTCATCTACTATCAAAACACGAACGATCGACATCTTGAATTCCTTTGCCTTCCTTAGCTGAGTAACCCGCGGGCGCACTACGAGTTTCGCGTCTGAACACCCATTAGAAAGAATTACATGTCTGGGCGAATGGCGTCGCTGTCCCGAGTCAACGTTGAAACTGCGCAGGAGCAATTAGGTATGGAATCGAAACGAGCGATCTAGCGCGGGGGTTAAACTATGTGCAGAAACAACCGGTCGGGAGAACGCAGTAGGATCTTGCCGCGCCGCTTGGCGATGGCGCCGTCGGTCTGCCATTCACTCAATAGACGAGACGCGGTAAACGGAGAGATATTCGCTGCGCTGGCTAACTCTTCATTTGTGGCGTCGAACTCCACACCGCCTCGAGTTTTCTCGCCAATAACACCGGACAAACAAATCAACGCTTGGGCAAGTCTCTGGCGAGCTGTTTGACCGATTAGAGCCACATGATCGGCAACATACCAAGCCAAATAGCTGGAAGCGATTAATAATGCATTCTCCGCCAGCCTTGGGTACTGTTCAGCAAGGCCACGTATGATGGCACGATCCCATACCAAGACAGAGCTATCTTTCAACGCCTCGGTGCTAAGGAGATAGTCCCTGGCCTCGGACAAGAACGCTACGCCGCCAAAAATCTCGCCAGGCGGGAGCCAAAAGAGAAGAGTTTTTCTACCTTCTTGGGTAATGAAAAAGTGTCTGGCGCGACCGCTGATCAACAGGAACAAATGATCCGCGGGGCTACCCTGATTTGTGATGACAGAATTAGCAAGATAGCGCCGCTCTTTCGCAGCCGCCCATATGACGTTCAGGTCACGCGGCGCCAAACCTGCGAAGAATCGTGAATTCAGGTCCGATGATTGCTGGGCAAGTCCTGCTGCGGGCATCAAACGAATCTCCCCGAAAGAAGGCCGCGTCCTTCACGCCTTGAGGGTCTCCACTCGCACACGCCACTGCAACGGACAACTAGCCCTCGAGTCGAGGAACGCTCCATACCTATGAGGACCCATCCAAGAAGATTTTCCCACTGGCAGAAATAACAGCTCCAAATCTGACTCTCTCGGCTATGCTTCACCGGGGGCGAGTCACGGTAGATGATCTTGTCAGGAGATCCTAGTGAGCACAGGTTTCATTTACGGGACAAATGAAATCATCGTCCTCTTTGTATTCTTCGCGTTGATGCTTGCGGCAACCGAGGCGGGCTTCCGTCTCGGCCGAAGGTCCGAAATGCACACCGCCGAGAAAATCAAAACATCAGTCTCTGCTGTCGAGGGCGCGATGCTTGGCGTCGTTGGTTTGCTGCTTGGATTCACGATGTCCATGGCTGTGTCGCGTTTCGAAGCCCGCAAACACCTTGTGTTGGATGAAGCCAACGCTATTGGCACTGCTCGCCTCCGTGCAGAACTCCTTCCCGCACCGGAAGGCCCTGAGATCCGGAGTCTTCTCCGCCAGTACATTAATGTTCGGGTGCAATATGGGAGTACGGGTAACGATGCCACGCAGTTCAACAGAACGCGCACAGAATCCGCTCGCTTACAGAATGAGCTCTGGACGCGAGCGGTTGCTTACGGACAGAAGGATCCCAACGCGGTCAGAGCCGGCTTGCTGTTGCAGTCTTTGAACCAGGCCATCGATCTGGAATCGGCGCGCTGGATGGAATTCCAAAATCGTGTTCCTGATACCGTGATTTATGCGAATGGCATCGTGGGCATACTGGCCGTTATGCTGGTAGGACACGCATTTGGGCTGAACGGACGACGACACATCTTCTCGATATTCGTACTCGCCGTGGCCATCACCCTGGTTCTCGGCGTAGTCATCGACCTCGACCGGCCGCGTTCAGGCTTCATCCGGGTAAGCGAGCAACCCATGATTGACCTTCAGCATTAGTGTGAAGTGCTAAGCGCACCAGAATGGCCTAGGTCCGGTCACGGATCATGATCAGCCGGTCTAGGGTTTAACCCCACTGGTAAAACTAGCAGTTGTATCCTCCGGGCCGGTACGGCAATGTCTGCATCTCATCCGGCCCTTCGACAATTTCGTTTAAGAAAGTTCTGTAGCTCCCTAGAGGTGTCTGCGGAATCTTAGCTGCCACATTAGCGAGATGGCTGAAGCCATCGATTTAGGAACGCCCACCGACGTGTCTTGTTACGTCGGACAGTATTCTTTACTTGTATACGCGCTTATGAGAGGAGTACAGTCGACTTTTGCTAGGAGTAGAGCCGAGCAACGGGTTTAACCTCGCATCGGTCGGGCAGTCGGGATTCGGTCGTTGGGTCCGTTATGCGCCGCAATGGCCATCGGTGATCAGCGTCACGTCACGCTTGTCACCTACGTAACCGCACTTCTATTCCGCGCACTCTAGCATTCGCACCGGTGTAGGGCAGCCATCAGGAGGGGGCGAGCCAACTGCGCTGATTCGAGTGCCACCGCGCAAGATTGTCTGAGGAAAAATGAAACTTCCACGTGCAATTTTAGCCGATGACCATAAGTTGTTGGCCGAGGCCTTCCGCAAATTCTTAGAGCCTCACTGCGAAATTGTAGCAACGGTATCTGACGGCCGAGCCCTACTAGATGCTGCCGCAACCTTCAAGCCGGACATTATTTTGCTTGATATCGGCATGCCCTTGTTAAATGGTCTCGAAGCCGGCCGGCAACTCAAAGGCAAGATGCCAGGCGTCAAATTAATCTTTCTAACGATGCAAGAAGATCCGGATCTGGCAATTGAGGCGATGCGTTCGGGGGCGTCGGGCTATTTGCTAAAGACATCCGCTCCTTCGGAACTCATCCAGGCGATTCAAGAGGCACTTAAAGGAAAGTCTTATATCACGCCGCAAATTTCTCATGGTATGGAGAAAAGCTTCATTCGCGATCCCCGGCGCCGACAGCAGCCTAAATCATTGACGGCGCGGCAATGCGAGGTCGTACAACTCCTGGCCGAGGGCAAGTCCATGAAACAGATAGCCGACGTTCTTAAGGTGACACCGCGGACCGTGGCCTTTCACAAGTACAGGACAATGGAGGAGCTAGCGATCAGGTCAACGGCCGAGCTGATCCAGTTTGCCATCAAGAACCATATCGTCGTCGCTTAGGCAGAGCGTCCATACACGCGGGACGCAGCTAGAATTTGATGCCCTCTATTTCTCCTTCAAGAAATCGAGTCCTCCTGCAGAAGTATCGGCCCCATCTCCTTGTGACATAAATGCTTGACCCTTTTCTCTTACCAGCGGATGATGGTTACGGGTAATACTCTTACCAGCGGATGGTGGTCGCGGGTAAGGATGTCTTATCCCTGCCACAGACTTCCCAATCGGCTGCCGAGAGGCTTTGCTGACGTGTTAACGGTTCGCGTTCTCGTCGTCGAAGATTTTGCACCGTTTCGGCGATTCATCTGCTCGACGCTCACAAGAATGGGCGATATACGGGTCGTCGGCGAAGTATCCGATGGACTGGAAGCGATTCAGAGAGCGTTGGAACTGAAGCCAGATTTGATCCTGCTCGACATCGGGCTGCCCACACTGAATGGGATAGAGGTTGCTCGACAAATACGTGAACTTCTCCCGGAATCCCGGATAATTTTCTTGAGTCAAGAATCTTCTCCTGACGTGGTGCAGGAGGCTATTGGCTTGGGCGCTCGAGGTTACGTTGCGAAAATACGAGCGGGGGGCGAACTCCGCGCTGCTATAGAGTCTGTTATCTCAGGACAGCTGTTTGTCGACTGCTCATCAGGTGGTGGCAATTCAATTTCCATTCCCGGGGGTTAAGGGAATCGATTTAACGCGGCCCCCCACATGTAATTGACACCAGTTCATAAGGGTTACTGGCCGCCTTTACGCTGGTTATCGCCAGACGTATGTCGCCATCAGCACGCCGGCACCAACAGCAGCGAGCAGCCAAGCTGCGGCGACTACGACGGTCGCCACGAGTGCAGGCGTCGACCTTACTTCGTCTTTCCTGCGCATCTCAGCCGCATTTGCCAGGTCGCGACATTCCGTTAGCACTTCCACAGGAATTAGCTTTTGAAGTAGTTTTGTTCCGACGTAGAGCACTAAGAAGTCATCCAAAAGTCCTATCACTGGAATGTAACTCGGAATCAGTTGAACGGGACTAAACACGTAGCCTGCACTGCATACGGCAATAAGTTTTGCGTACCACTGCACACGAGGATGTTTGAAAGCGAAATAATAAACCTGCGCCTCCCGTTGAAGTCGTTGCGCTTGATTCCTGTAGTTCATCCCGAACCGGTATTCATGCCGGCGATACTTTTTGTGCTCAGGCCAAACAGGCTCGGAACGACTCTGTGGTTTTCAGATCGCTTTGAGGAGAAATTCCAGCTACCGTGAGGCATCGAATACCACCTGGTCGTACCACCAAAGCCGTTCAAAGAAGCGGCGAGCCTTCTCGATCTGTGGCGATCGCTGTACAGGAGAGACCGTTCTATTTAATATGTCGTCGACGTTTCTGTTTCCGTCGATGGAATCCAACCACTGATTCTCCGTCGCATCTATTGACATAAAAAGATCCCGGTAAGTGTGGCTCTGATTGATGAGAACGGGCCCGACCCCTGAGGAAAGCCAGTCTTGAACAACGATTGTGTCTGGCATTCGGATGGGAACGTAACCGCGCCAGGCATCCCCGACAAAACTGATTGGTTTCGCGCCAACAGAGGAGTCGTTTCGATAAACGATCAGGCTGTGGCGAACCATCGTTCCCCGAAATAGTTCGATAGCGGCATACTGTTCATCTAACGGGAACCGCGTCATTCGGGAGGCCTGCGGGATTTGTGCCACGACGCCGCAGCGAGGCGAGTAGGCAGCCTGTCTTACCCAACGACCAAATTTCAGTCCACCCCTCTCGAGGAAATTAAATAGTTGTGGCACCGAATAAGCGCGGTCTTGCGGGTGAAGAAGAGCATCGGCAAGCGCCGCCTCTTGTCGAAAGTCTGGGGCCTCGCGCAGGAGTTTTTCGAGCGGATGTCCGGGTGGCAGCGCGCTGAGCGCAGTAAAAAGGTCCCGGATCTCCCTATCGTTAGCACGGATACCTGTCCGTTTGCAGAATTCCTGGAGCATGTAGATGCCCGCTCGGCCATAAGGCGCATACACCATGAGATGGATGGCCCCTTCCGGCCTGAGCACCCCGCGCAATGCTCTGAGTCCCGCTTCAGGGTCCGCTAGATGGTGGAGAACACCAGTGCATACAATCTGATCGAAATTCACGCCCAATTCGCTTACCCGTTCAAGAGGCAGCTGATGAACCTGAAGATTGTTTAACTTGTGCTTCCTCTTGAGTTCTTCGGTGCAGCGCACGCCCGTTTCGCTAACGTCGATGCCAATAATCTGCGCTAGCGGCCAGCGCACGGCATGCTTCGCCGCCTGAGATGTCCCGCAGCCAGCAATGAGAATGGACAGGTCTTCTTTGTAAGGGGCCGCCGGCCAAGCTAGGTGATAATCGGCGCGACGTCTTTGTGGGTCTTGCCACGCCTGCCGATATTTTTCGAGATTATCAATCGGTCGAGGATAGGGATACTGATCGTAGAAGTCGCGGACCTCTTCCGCGACACTTAGCAAAGCTGGGTCTTGTTCCTTTTGCGCAATCATTGAAAAACCGAAATTTTGAATACTGAGGGGAGTCCATCACCCGCTTCGCTGAGGCATAGCGAGGACTGAGTTATCTGACGACTGTTGCGGCCGCTGCTGCCTCGATGCCCGTGCGCTACCGTTCCCGGGAAATGCATCAGATATCCCCGGCGGAATCAATCGCCGCCGGGGTATCCGTTTGTTCAGCTTGGTTACGGTGAGTTAATTCCCCTTACCACCGCCTGCCGCTGCTGCATGGCTTGCCGCTTCTTTTTCCTTTTGTGCCTTGATTGCCGGCGCTAATTGCTCCATTACCGAGTCAAGGTTGAATGAGGCCGCCTTCTGGCGCGGCGGGTACTTCACGTAGTTTTCGATCTGGGCCGCCACGACTGCCTGCGCTCCGTAAAGCAGGAAGACGTGATCGATAGCCCAATCCCAATAGACGTTGGAGTTGAAATCGGCGCGCTCGAACGGATCGCGTCGCAGACTAAAAATGTGCGGAAGCCGCAGCTTCACCAAGGGCTCTGCCCAAACGTTCGTTGTGAGAGCACGCTGATCTTCAAACACGAGCTTCCAGTCGCCGTGCCGGAGCGCCATGACGCCCCCGTCATCACTAACGTAGAAGAAGGCTTCTCTGGGACTTTCCTTTACCTGGCCTGTGAGATAAGGCAGCAAGTTGATCCCGTCAATATGCACCTTGAAGGTTTTGCTCCCGACTTGGTAGCCGCTCAAGAGCTTCTTACTTACGTCCGGATCGCCCGCCGCGGCCAATAGTGTTGGCAGCATGTCCTGATGAGAGCCGATGCCATTCAGTACTGAGCCTGGTTGGATCTTGCCCGGCCAACGGATGAACGAAGGAACGCGCCATGCGCCCTCCCAGTTGGTGTCCTTCTGGCTGCGAAACGGGGTGTTAGCGCCATCTGGCCACGTATCGTTCTCGGGGCCGTTGTCGGTGGAATACATGACAATGGTGTTCTCGGCTATCCCCAGCTCATCGAGCTTGTCGAGCACCTGACCGATCTGCTCGTCGTGGGTGACCATGCGATCGCTGTAGTCGTCCTGGCCACTCTTGCCGCGGTTCTTTGCGGCAAGGTGGGTCCTGAAGTGCATTGCGGTTGAGTTGTACCAGAGGAAAAATGGCTTATCGGCTTTGGCCTGCTTCTCCATCCAGCTAATAGCCGCTGAAGTGATTTCCTCGTCGACGGTTTCCATGCGCTTCTTGGTCAAGGGACCGGTGTCCTTAATCGTCTGCTTGCCTACGCGGCCCCAGCGGGGATCGGTCGTGGGGTCATCCTTATCAGTCGCGAGGCAGTGCAGCACGCCTCTAGGCCCAAATCTCGCAAGGAACGCGGGATCCTTGGGATAGTCGGGCAGTTCCGGTTCTTCTTCGGCGTTCAAGTGATAGAGATTGCCGAAGAACTCGTCAAATCCATGTACAGTTGGCAAAAATTCATTCCGATCGCCGAGATGATTCTTGCCGAATTGACCGGTCGCGTAGCCCAGCGGTTTTAACAGATCGGCGATGGTCGGATCTTCCGGCTGAAGTCCGAGAGTGGCACCGGGCATCCCGACCTTGGTCAAGCCGGTGCGGAGTGGGTTCTGGCCGGTGATGAAGGCTGCGCGTCCAGCGGTGCAACTCTGCTGACCGTACCAGTCTGTGAGCGTTGCTCCCTCTTTGGCCACTCGATCGATGTTCGGTGTTTGGTAGCCCATCATGCCGCGGCTGAAGTGGCTGATGTTCCACATGCCGATATCGTCGCCCCAGAGGATCAGGATGTTTGGTTTTTTTGAAGCCATTATTTGTCCCTTTCTTTAAGTTGATTTATGCGATTCCCGGCCTTGGCAGGAAGAAAAAATCTTGAAGTGGGAATGTGCCGACGAATTTGTCATTTGACCGCTCCATGCGGGCCGACGGACGATGTTTGGGACGGGAGTTCGGAGTGCGAAGTATTGGCTAACTCATTGGGCCGCGTGGTCTTCGCAGGGCCCACACCACTGAATGGCGAGTGTGGCGCGCGGTTGCCGTGGCAGAAGCGAAACTTCTGCCCGCTTCCGCAAGGACACGGTTCATACTGCCCGCGTCTCGCGTCTTCCGTAATCGTCAGCGACATCACATCGGAGGCTGGGTGACCACTCTGTAAGAGTTGGGCCATGGTCTTCATGGCGGGCATTGTGTGAGTAAAGAAAAGCTCCAAGCCGGCGCAGAGATAGTTCTGCCCATACTGTCCGTCGCGCGAAACTCCGAATCGATCTTTGGGGCACCCGCCATTACAAAGCTGCCGGACCGGGCAACGCTGGCATTGGGCGGTTAACAAATCGCGCTTGTCGTCACCGAACTTGCGCTGTTGGGCTGACGCGACGAGTTTCAACATGTGCGTCTCGTGGATGTTCCCGAGCAAAAAACGGGGTTCAACGAAGTGATCGCAGGAGTAGAGATCGCCGTTGAACTCCAGCGCCGGTCCATAGCCGCAAGTAGGGGCGTGGATGCACAGCAGATGGCGGCCGAAATAGGCCTCAAGCGTCACGTCGAACATCTGGACGAAGACCTCACCCACATCGTGTCGTACCCACTCCTCAAAAATGTCCACGAGGAAACGGCCGTATTGCTCGCTCCCGACCGAACGCTTCGTTACCAGATTGCCGGATTGCGTGTAGAGCAGGCGCTTGCGGTTGGGCTGCTCGCTCCAGCCCAGGTTGGCGATTCCGATTGTTTCCTCGCTGGCACGCTCGACGATCGGAATGAACTGCAGCCACTTTGCCTCCATCTCATCGCGGAAGAACCGGTAGATGGCGCGACCGTGTTTCTCATTGGCGGCGTTGACCGTGCACAGGATATTGAAGTCCACACCATGCAGGTGCAGGTGCCGCCAGCCGCGCATTACTTTGTCGAATGTGCCCTGCTTGCTGCGATCAACTCGGTAAGTGTCGTGAAGCTCGCGCGGGCCGTCGACGCTCAGGCCGACTAGAAAATTGTGTTCCTTGAAGAAGGCGCACCATTCGTCGTCGAGCAGAATGCCGTTGGTCTGAAAAGTGTGTTGCACCTCTTGGCCGGGCCGGCGGTAC
>Ga0210410_10000495_pt1 | contig 43806 bp, 51 predicted proteins | sample IncBWC4MmetaG_FD_161058 | JGI IMG/M metagenome (GOLD analysis project Ga0210410, IMG submission 161058) | Forest soil microbial communities from Barre Woods Harvard Forest LTER site, Petersham, Massachusetts, United States - Inc-BW-C-4-M | ecosystem: Environmental > Terrestrial > Soil >...
CGCCTGGGCCGCCTGGGCCGCCAGGGGCGCCTGGGCCGCCTGGGCCGCCAGGGCCGCCAGGGCCGCCTGGGCCGCCTGGGCCGCCTGGGCCGCCAGGGCCGCCAGGGACGCCTGGGCCGCCAGGGCCGCCGTGACAATCAAGCAGCGGGACAAATTACTGGAGCTGATCCGGCTGGCCCCAATCGCCAATCTGCCCGGACTGCGCGACAAGGAGCAAGAGCCGTGAAACTCTCATGCAGGTTCGGCATTCATAACTGGGGCAAGTGGAGCGAGCCCTACCCGATCTATCTAGCGTTCGTTCAACAGACGCGATGCACCGACTGCAACAAGGCGCTCGTCACCTCCAAGTGGGATTCAGACGCTCCTCCAAAGGAAATCCAGTGCCCAAAATCCTGATCTCCCACCCCACCCTCTCGCCCCACGAGCAGCTGGTGCGCCACTACGCGGGGCTGCTGAAGCTCGCCCTCACGCGCGAGCCGAAGGAACTGACGGAGGACGAGAAGATGGCCCTGTGCCTCTTCTCCGACGTCAAGATGACCTACATCGAGCACCCGTTGTACCCGGACCAGGCGGAACTTCGCCCCAGCCTCACCTGCTCCGTCACGCGCCTCGCGCCCGGCGAGCCCCTGGTGGTCCTGGAGCTGCACCGCCCGTCGGAGGCCGACGCCGCGGAGTTCCTCAAGCCCCGCATCGTGAACGGCACGGTTCACTGATGCCGTTGCCGCCGTACTACTGGTCCCTGCCGCGCATCCCGCGCGAGCTGGCCCGGCTTCGCCTCGTGGCGCTCATTCGCCAAAGAGACTTTGACAAGTGGCCCTTTCTGAAGACACGGTACCTCAAGGAGCGCGCGTGCCCGAAGGCTTGATCTGGACCGAGTTCCCCGAGCTGACGCGCCCCTCGCAGGCGGTGCACAAGAAGGGCACCGTGCGGGAGTTCGTCACCTCGTGGGGCCCGTGCCCCCCGCGCGTGCCGGGCGACAAGGAGTCCCTGCCGCTGGTCTCGCCCGCCGGGTGGCCCGAGGGCGGCCGCCAGGGCTCCAACCAGCCGACGGCCATGTGGGCAGTGGTCCTCGACTTCGACTGGGTGCAGACGGTCAAGGACCCCGACACGGGGAAGCGCTCCAAGAGGAAGCACGAGGGCTACCTGGAGGACGGGCCCTTCGTCGCCCGGCTCCTGGCCTCGGGCATCCCCTGCCTCGACTATCTCACCTACTCGGCGACGGCCCTCTGGCTCAAGCGCCGCGTGGTGTCGGTCCTTGCCCGGCCCGTGGAGCCCTCCCGCTATGCGGCCCTGGTGCGGCTCTACGCCCGCTCCTTGGGCTTCGAGCGCGAGTGGGCGACAGGCGCCATCGACGCCACCTGCGCCGAGCCGAAGCGCGTGTACTTCGCGGCCCACGACGAGCGCGGCCTCGACGGCCACGCTGAGTTCTCCCACTCGATCCCCCAGATGCTCCCGAGCGACGGGGTGGACGGGGAGTCCGACATGGACTCCTTCGTCTGGGACTGGGACGAGCAGGAGCTGCGGGAGGTCCAGCTCGAGCTGTCGGCGGCGGACGTCGCCGTGGACGAAGACCCGCGCGCCATCGCCTCCACCTCCGACGAGGTCCTGGCCTCCGCGCTCGGCTTCGTTGACCCTTCCGACAGGGAGGTCTGGTTCCGCGTGGGCTCGGCTCTGAAGACCTGGGCCCTCAACCGCGACGGCAACGCCGAGGCGGGCTGGGCGCTGTGGGAGGCGTGGTCGAAGCGGTGCCCGGAGAAGTGGGACGAGGCCGACGCGAGGAAGAACTGGCGGTCCTTCGACCCGGGCCGTGTGTCGGCGGGCACCATCATCCACCTGGCCCGCGCCGCGGGCTGGCAGATGAACGAGGTCGACCGCCTCAACCAGGAGTTCTTCACGGTGCCGGTCCAGGGGGCCATCCGCGTGGCGCGCATCGTCCCCCAGCGCGAGGTCGACGGCTGGGTGCCCCAGGACATGCCCGGCATCCAGCTCTACTCGGAGAAGGCCTTCTGCGCCCGCTTCCAGGAGTGGGTCCCCTACAAGGGCCGCGACGACGCAGGCCAGCCGGTGGAGAAGCGCAAGCCCCTCGGCAAGTTCTGGCTGGAGTCCCCGAAGCACCGGCACTACCCCAACGGCTTCCGCTTCGACTACGGCTCCCAGGACCACCGCGACGGCTACTTCAACCTCTTCCAAGGGTTCGCCGTCCAGCCTGACCCGCTGCCCCACCCCGAGGCCCGGTGCGGCGCCATCCTGCGCCACGCGCTCGACGTCATCTGCGACGGGGACCAGGACTGCTTCGACTACCTCGCGAACTGGATGGCGTGGAAGTTGCAACGACCTGGCAAGAAGCTCAAGACGGCCGTGGTGGTCCGGGGCCTGAAGGGCACGGGCAAGGACGCCTTCTTCGAGGCGTTCGTGCGGATCATCGGGACGCGCTGCGCGTTCGTCCTGGACGACACGCGGAAGTTCGAGAAGACCTTCAACTCCTTCATGGCCGACAAGTGCCTCATCGTCATGGACGAGTCCAACCTCCTCGGCCATGACGTGGAGGAGAAGCTCAAGCACTACATCACCCAGGACACGGTGACGATGGAGGGCAAGGGCAAGGACGCGATCATGGTCAAGAACCATGCCGACTTCATCGTCTATGGAAACCGGGATGCCCTCGTGAACGTGACGGCCGACGAGCGCCGCTACTTCGTCCTGGAGTGTTCTGACCGGCGTCGCGGCGACGTGGAATACTTCGACGGCTACTTCGAGGAGTTGGAGAACGGGGGCCTCTCCGCCTTCTGCGCGTGGCTCTTGGCCAGGGACCTCGCGGGCTTCCGGCCCTCGGCCATCCCCAAGACCACGGCCCTCCGTCAACAGTACCTCCTGACCCAGCACCCGGGGCTCCTGGCCCTCAAGGACTGGCTGACGGTACCCACCTTCTGGGAGGTGGAGCTGTTCCAGAAGGGGACGGAGCGGGGCGGCCGCAACGCCCCCTGGGTGCTGGCCCGTGAGGTGCAGACGGCCGACGGCTGGCCCACGGGCTGCGCCGTGCGCCAGCAGCAGCTGGCCGAGTTCCTCGTCCGCGTGTGCCGCTCCAACGGCACCCTGCAAAGGGCCAACACGCCCGCCCGCACCCGTGACTCGCTCCGGCAGGTCTTCATGAAGGTGAACGCCGACCGCGCCGCGCGCCTCCCACTGCCCCAGGCCGTGAAGGACGGCACGGGCGGCCTCCAGACCCGGCCCGAGGAGGTCTTCATCCTGCCGCCGCTGGCCGACGTGCGCCGCGCCTTCGAGGACGTCGCGGGGGTCCGCGTCAGTTGGGACCCCATCGGGCCTTGACAGGCCTTCAATTCAAACCTAAACTTCACTCGACACGCAGGAGAATCCCTTGTCACTTCAAGTCATCATGGAAAAGGTTCACGAGCTGCTGGCCGTTCAGGCCGAGCTGGAGGTGGCGCGAGCCCGCGTGCGGGGGCTGGAGGCCGACGAGGCCCGGCTCTCGGAGCGCGAGGTGCCGGAGCTGCTGGAGGCCGAGGGCCTGGCCGGGCTGCACCTGGACGACGGGCGCGAGCTGACGACCACCTCCACGGTGCGGGCCTCCATCCCGTCGCCGTCGGGGATTTCCCGGGAGCGCGATCCCCTGCGCCGCGAGGCGATGCTCGCCCGGCGCGAGGAGGCGATCAAGTGGCTCGTGGACAACGGGCACGACGGCCTGCTCAAGACGGAGCTGAGCCTGGGCTTCGGCCGCGGGGAGCTGGACCGCGCGGAGGAGATTGCCCGTGCCCTCCACGACCAGGGCTTCGACGCCGAGCTGACGGAGACCGTCAACGCCAATACCCTCTCCGCCTTCGTGCGCGAGCAGCTGGAGGCCGGGGCGGCGTTGCCGCTGGAGGCCCTCGGCGTCGCGCTCCAGCGGTCCGTCAAGATCAAGTAGTCCCACCCGGGCGCCGACGCGCCCTTTCCCGGAGGCCCCATGGCCCAGCACGAGAACAGCAAGAAGCCCGAGCGGCACCTCAAGACAAGCCCCTACCTGCTCGTCAGCGGGGACGGCGAGAAGCAGGAGTTCCTCTCCGGCGTCACGATCAACGAGGCGAAGCGGATGGCGTCTCGCGCCGCCGAGACCCACGGCGTGGAGTTCCACGTCTACAAGATGGTCGCCAAGACCGAGCCCGTGACCAAGGTCAAGGTCACGCGCGTCTAAACCCAGGCCGCATCTCGCGGTCCCCACGAGAGAAGGAAGAGCCATGACCAAGCACGAAGTGAACGAGAAGAAGAACCAGGAACTGCACACCGCAGATACCGAGGCGCTCCTCGCCTCCGTCCCGCTGGAGGAGGGGCAGGGCGACTTCGACCAGAAGGACCAGATCGTTCCCCGCCTCGCCATCGTCCAGGCGCTCAGCGCCGCGCTGAAGAAGGACAAGCCTCAGTTCGTCGAGGGCGCCACGCGCGGCGACCTGGTGCTCACCAGCACGAAGGAGGTATTCGAGGGCCGCAAGGGCGTCACCTTCGTCCCGTCGGCCTACCGCCGCGAGTACCCCGTCTTCATCCCCCAGGACGCGGGGGGCGGGTTCGTGCGCGTGACCGACGAGGCCGAGTTCAACCGACTCGCGCCAGACGACAAGGGGCGCCGCATGACGGCCGACGGCCACGAGGTGGTGGAGACCGGGACCTACTACGGGCTCCTCGTCAAGGAGGACGGCATCACCCCCGTCGTGATCTCCATGGCGAAGTCCGCCTTCCGGGCGTCCAAGCAGCTGGGGACCTACCTCAGCACCTACCGCGAGCAGACGAAGAGCGGCCCGCGGCAGGTCCCGCCCTACTGGCGCTGGTTCAAGCTGACCACTGTCGGCACCAGCAACAAGAAGGGTCAGGACTGGGACACGTGGGTCGTCGAGCCCGGCGGCCGCACGGTGGAACTGCCTGACGGTCAGCGCGCCTACGAGGCCGCCAAGGCCTTCCGCGAGGTGGTGCAGGGCGGCCGCGCGTCGGCGGCCCACGGCGAGGCGGAGGAGTGACCTCTCGAATCGTCATCGTCGGCCAAGCGCCGGGGAGGGGCGGCTGTGCGCCGCTCTTCCCCTCAGCCACCGGCCGTCGGCTGCTGGAGCTAGCGGGGATGGACCTCGCCCAGTTCCGGGAGCGGTTTGACTGTGTGGCACTTCCCATTTATACCCAGCGCGCCGAATTCTTCCTCGAATTGGAATATGAAAAACGGCCGGTTCTTTTCTTAGGCAAGGAAGTGGTGAAAGAGTTCGGCATCAGTTCGAAAAAACCAATGCTCGTTTGGCACGGGCGTTGTCCACCGTTTGCCATCTTCCCCCACCCCTCGGGCGCGAGCCCGTTCTGGAACTCGCCGGCCAACGCGGCCCTGGCGAGAGACTTCCTGCGGAAGGCCGCGCGCGAGGTGACGCCGTGATCTACTTCGACCTGGAGACCACGGGCCTCCTGCTGCCGCCGCAGGCCGACCAGGCCCGGCAGCCACGCATCGTCCAGGCCGCGTGGGCTGTCGACGATGGGCCGGTGCGCGTTCAGCTGTGCGACCCCGGCGTCTCGATCCCCAAGGAGGCGAGCCGCATCCACGGGATCACGGACGCGATGGTGCACGGCAAACAGTCGGAGAGGGGACTGGTGACGGAACTCCTCTGGCTCCTTTGCGGTTCCACGGGCTGCGCCTACAACGCCGGGTTCGACCTGACGGTCCTCGCCCACGCCGCGACCAGATACGGCACAGTCGGGCCGAACTGCTCTAGCGTCATCGACCCCATGCTCGTGGGCGAGGACCGCTTCGGGACGCGCTTCAAGCTCGTGGACCTCCACGAGAAGCTGCTGGGCGTCAAGCCGGAGACGGCGCACGACGCGGCGGCCGACGTGGAGTCCCTGCGCCGCGTGTGGAAGGAGCTTAGCAAATGACGAAATCCGTTCCCGAATGGGCGGGCATCCCCAAGGGCAGCCAGTCCGACTTCACCTGCGGCCCGTGCGGCAAGACCACTACCCATGATCTCCGTGCGGCCTTCGGGACGTTGGTCTACCACTGCACCACCTGCGGCAACATGGAGAGCAAGAAGTGGTGCGACGCGGTCCTCCACGCTCCGGCCCCCAAGAAGGTTTCACCATGACCCTCAAACGCACCGGCTACCACCGCAACTGGAACCGCGAGCGGCGCGAGGAGCGCAACGCCGCCAAGCGCGACCGCTACCACGCCCGCGAGTCCTTGGGCCTCTGCCCCCGCTGCGGCGCCCTGCCGTGGGAGGGCAAGCTCTGTCACGACTGCAAGGTCGCCACCCGCCACAAGGTCGTCGAGGAGGAAGCGCCATGAAGTGGCTCAAGCTCATCAAGGTCCTGATCGCCTTTACCCTCGCGATGGCCGTCTGGTGCGCGGGCATCGAGGTCTTCATCATGCTCGCCACCACCATCCCGCAGGGAGGCCTCAAGTGATCCAGCTACGAGCCGTCACCGAGCACTCCGGCCGTCGCGGCGCGGGCACCGTTGAGGACCTCGTGGGAGTCGGCAGGCCCTCCGGCACCGTTGCCCTCACCGACGCCACGGCCTTCGGGCACGTGGCCTTTCAGAAGGCGTGCCTCGCCGCCAGCATGGAACCGATCTTCGGACTGGCGCGGCCCGACGGCGTCGTGCTGCTGGCTCACGGCAACCACACGAACCTGGAGCCGCTCTACCGCGGCGACCTCGACGGTTGCATCGTGCTGCTGCCCTGGAACCGCGACCACAACGCGCTCGGCCTTCGGCACCATCCCTACCAGTTCTGGATGGTCGACCCCGCCTCGCCGCGCGAGGAGATCGAGGGTGCCGATCTGGAATACTGCGTGGCCGTCAGCCGCGCGAAGTGCGTCCTCCCCTCCCAAGCGGCGCTCCAGCAGCTGAGCAGCGGCTCCGTCGGCAACCACCTCCCGACCCACCTCCTCTCCGACGCTGAGTTCTTGAACTACCACCCCAACACAGGCGACGAGCTGATCACCAACGCGGCCAAGGTGGCGCGCCTTTGCTTCGGCGTTCGGCTGTCCGTCGCTGCTTCGCCCCAACCGTCTGAAGAACCTGAGGCGTTCCGCGAGCTGGCCGAGCGGGCGCTCCGTCATCGCCTTGCGGGCCGAGACTCCCTCAACTACGACCCCCGCCTCCAGCGCGAGCTGGACCTGGTGCAAGAGCGGGGCTTCCAGGGCTACTTCGAGGTGGTGTCCGAGGCAGTCCTCTGGGCCAAGGCCCAGGGCATCCGGGTCGGCCCGGGCCGCGGGTCGGCCTGCGGCTCCCTGCTCTGCTGGGCCCTCGGCATCACGGAGATCGACCCGCTGCCGCACGGCCTCCTCTTCGAGCGGTTCCTCGACCCCTCCCGGCCGGACCTGCCGGACGTGGACCTGGACTTCCAGGAGGACCGGCGCGACGAGGTGATCGCCCACCTGGTCGCCGAGTACGGCGAGGAGCGTGTCGCCCGCGTGGGGTCCACGCTGCGCCGTGGCGGCCGCGCCGCCCTGGCCGACGGGCTCCGCGCCCTCAAGCTACCGCTCACGCCCGAGCTGAAGGCCGTCTCGGAGTCCGTCGAGGTGCGCCTCGCCGGGGAGGAGGGCTCGCCCGACACGCTGGCCCAGGCCCTGGCCCACGCCGGGATCTCCGACCCCGAGGTCCTCGCCTGTTGCAAGCTGGAGGGGACGGTCAGCGCCCACGGCAAGCACGCGGCCGGCGTCGTGGTGGCGCCCGACGCGCTGGCCCGCTACGCCCGAACGGTCGACGGGGTGGCCGAGGCCGACCTGCACGACGTGGAGGCCCTCGGGCTCCTCAAGCTCGACTGCCTGGGGCTCCGCACCCTGTCGGTCCTGGACGCCTCCTGCCGCAGTGCGGGCGTCGACTGGGAGTCCTTGCCCGGGCCGCAGGCGATCACCGAGGCCGACCTCCTGCCCCTGCGCGAAGGGCGCCTCGCCGGGGTCTTCCAGTTCGAGGGCGGTGCGCTCAAGGGCTTGACGGCCCAGGCGCCCCCCAGCGGCTTCGACGACGTCGCGCTGCTCACGGCCGTGGCCCGGCCCGGCCCGCTCCAGGCGGGCACGGGCGAGGAGCTGAAGCGCATCCGCAAGGGGAGCCGCGTCGCGACCTCCCCGATGTGGTCCCACCTGCCGCTGTTGGCCCGCGCGACGGCCGACGCCGACGGGCTCCTGGTCTACCAGGAGCAGGTCATGGGCCTCTTCCGCGAGCTGGGGTTCGATTGGCCGACGGTCGCCAGGGTCCGCAAGGCGATGGCCAAGAGCCAAGGGCGCGGCGGCATGGAGGCCTTCGAACGGGAGTTCCTGGACCGGGGGCTCGCCAAGGGCCACGGGCCCGAGGAGCTGGTCGAGACCTGGGAGGCGCTGGTCGGCTGCGGCGCTTACCTCTTCAACAAGGCGCACGCCGTCGCCTACGCCCTCGTCTCCTGCTGGTGCTCACACCTCAAGGCCCAGTACCCGGAGGCCTTCTACGCGGCAGCGCTCAACCGTGCGCGCGATGTCGAGGACGGGCTCACCCTCATCCGCGAGGCCCGCGGCGCGGGGCTGACCGTCACCCTCTTCGACCCCGCGACGGCCGACCTCGCCTGGCGCTGGGAGCCTGGGCACCTCATCGGCGGCTGGCAGAACCTGCCCGGCGTCGGGGAGAAACGGGCCCGGGACCTCATGGACCGCCGTCGGCGCGGCGCGCTGACTGACCTTCAACTGAAGCTCATCGAGGGCCTGACCGTTTACGACGAGCGGTTCGGCGACCTGGACATCCTGCGCGCTGAGGCCCGGGCCCTCACCGTGACCCGCATGCGGGAGCTGCGCGGCGGCCTCGTCGCCGGGCGCCTGGCCGAGGCCAAGTGCCTCGACTGGACCACCCCGAAGGCGGTGAAGAAGTACGGCGCGGCCAAGCCCGGCCGCGAGCGGTCCTGGGTCTTGAAGCTCGTGGACGACGAGGCGGAGGTCGAGGTGCGCGTCTCGGGCAAGCTCGTCTCGCGGCTGGAGCCCCAGGTCAAGGAGCTGGTGGTAGGCATGCCCTGCGTGCTGGCCGTGAGCCACTTCGACAAGGACGGGCGCTTCTACCTCCAGGAGGTCCTGTGAGCGAGGTCGCCGTCGCCCGTGAGTTCCGAATGAAGACCGCGCCGTGGGCCCACCAACAGAGGGCCTTCGACCGGATGCTGGGCACCGAGGCCCTCGGGCTCGGGTACGACCCGCGCCTGGGCAAGAGCAAGGTGGTCATCGACGTCGCCGGGAAGCTCTGGGCCGACGGCACCATCGACGCCCTGGTGGTCCTCGCCCCCAACAGCGTCCACGAGAACTGGGCCCTGAACGAGCTGCCCGCCCACTGCGGTGTGCCTCACGAGACCTTCACCTACCGGGCGACGCTGCCCAAGGCCAAGCTCGACGCCCTGCGCCCCCGGCCCACGACGGAGCACTTGCAAGTCCTGTGCCTGAACGTGGACGGGCTGGCCAGTTCAAAGGCACGCTCCTTGCTTGAGTTCTGGCTCAAGACCCGACGCTGCTTTCTCGTGGCCGACGAGAGCCACCTGCTGAAGAACCCCAAGGCCGAGCGCACCAAGTACGTCCTGGCCGTGGCGCCGTTGGCCGTCCGGCGCGCGGCCCTGAGCGGCACCTGGACCGGCAACGGGGCCGAGGACCTCTACACCCAGTTCGAGTTCCTGAAGCCCGGCTGCCTGGGCTATAAGAGCTGGTGGGCCTTCCGCGCCTCCTACTGCGTCATGGGCGGCTTCGAGAACCGGCAGATCAAGGGCTACCACCACCTCGACGAGCTGGCCCGGCGCATGGAGCCCTGGTTCATGCGGGCCCGGCGCTCGGAGTGTTTCGACGTGCCGCCCAACGTTTACAAGCGGTTCACCTTCGAGCTGAGCCCGGAGCACCGGCGCCTCTACGACGCCGTGCGCCGCGAGGCCCTGGAGGTCCTGGACGAGCTGGTGGGGCAGGAGGGGGCTGACAAGCTGGTGCTGGAGCAGGCGACGGTCCGGGTGCTTCGCCTCCAACAGGTGGCGCGCGGCATCGACCCGCTCACCGGCAAGGACCTCGCGGGCGAGTGCGCGGGGCTCAAGGCCCTCCTCGACTACCTCGACTCCGAGGACCACCCGCGGCTCGTGTGGTGCCGATTCGTCCGCGACGTCGATCGCGTCTGCGCCTTGCTCGGCGACCGCTGCTTCCGGTTCGATGGCTCCGTGCCGCTGGCCGAGCGCATGGACAGCCTCAAGCGCTTCCAGGCCGGCGAGCGGCAGTACATCGTCGGGACGCCCCAGGTCGGCGGCGTGGGGCTCACCATGTCCCGGGCCGAGGAGGTCATCTACTACTCCAACGACTACAACCTCATCAACCGCACCCAGTCCGAAGACCGAGGCTTCGACGCCGCCGCGACGGTCGGCATGCTCGTCACGGACTTCGAGGCCAAGAGCACCATCGACGGCAAGATCATCCGCGCGCTGCGGGAGAAGCGGAAGCTGTCGGAGGTCATCATGAACGACCCGCGCTCACTCTTCCTGGAGGACTCATGTTCAGACACGTGAGGCACACGGAGCATGCCTTCCGCTCCGACCTCGTCAAGCACCTCGAACTCCACGGCGCCTTGGCCGTGCCGGTGGAGAGCCGCGCCACCACGCGCGGGCTCGCGGACCTCCTGGTCGTCTGGAACGGCGCCACGGGGCTCGTGGAGCTGAAGGACGTGCACGGCCCCATGGCGCCCCGCCTGCGGCCCTCCCAGCGGGCCTTCTGCCGCCGCTGCGCCGCCACGGGGGCATCCTACCTCCTGGTCGCCAGGCACTCCACGCCGGGCGGCGAGCGCTACTCCCTCCGGGACCCCCGCATCTGCGACGAGTCCCCGGGCGTCTACTGCGCCACGGTCGACGGCATCGCCCTCACTCTCCTTCAGTTCATTTTCCACCCCCTCTCAGAGGTCCGCCATGGTTAGGTTGCTCCTGATCAACGAAAACGATCCCATCCAAGCTCATTCCGTGATTGACGACATGGGAGCGGGCAAGGTTCGCAAGTTAGGGTATGTGTGGCGGAACAGCCGCGGCTGGTGGGCCGACCCCCAGGGCGAGCAGCTCATCCGCGGGCCGTTTCAGTCCAAGGACCAGGCGGCCTACGCCCTGAAGAACATGGGCTCGGAACTCTACCGCGAGGGCAGGCTCTAGCGCTGGAGGCGCCCGGCCGCATAGCCGAGAGCCAGCCCCTCCAGCCCGCGCACCAGTTGGGCCCGGACACCATGGGAGTGCTCGGCGTGAACGGCCGCGTCGGAGGCGATCTTCTGCATGGCCAGCGCCCGCTGCGACTCATCGTAGGCCTGGTGCCACTGAACGGCGGCGGCATGCTCAATCGAGACCTGGAGCTTGAGCGCGGCGATTTCCTGGTCCTGGGCCTTGATCACCGTGTCCTGTTGGGTCACGACAGCCTGAAGCGGTTCCACCCCTTCCAAGGGTCGAGCCGGACGATCCGGCCCCGCTTCAGGCTGCGCGAGGGAGACGGGACCCTTGACCAGCAGCGCAGCCTTGAGGCGAGCTAGGTCCCGTTTGGCAGATGCCACTCGTGCGTCCGCATCGTTGACTGCCGCCTGGTTCGCGGCTGCCTGCTGATCTTTGGCCGTCGCCTGAACGGCGAGGCTCTTGGCGATTCCCTCGTGCTGGTCCGACTGCGTCTGGGCCGTTGCGGCCTTGGCCGATGCCGCGCGCTGCCCGTGGCCCGCGCCGAGGTAGAAGATGACGCCCGTGTAGGCGAGACCGAGCCCCAGGTAGATCGCGAGCTTGCGGAACGGCGACACTCAGAACGCCTTGCCGGTGAGCTTCTTGTACAGGGCCAAGAAGCCGTAGGTCAGGGCGGCGCAGGTGATGAAGCCGAGGGCGAACCAGAAAGTTCTCATGAGGGTGCTCCTGGGTTGGGAGGGTTGTTGACGGACTTGGACTTCCACCACACGGCGCCGAGCATGGAGGTGATGGATCCCACGGCCACGGCCTCGGAGGCGTTGAAGATGCCCTTGGCGAAGGCCAGGTAGTCGATGGCGGCGGCGACGGAGATGACGAGGACGGCCCCGAGGGCGCGGGCCATGGAGCGCCCGGTGCCCGCTTTGCAGTAGTCCTCAATCGCCTGAAGGAGGGCCCTCACACCTGCACCTTGAACAGGAGGAGCCCGACGGCGACGCAGAAGGCCCAGAGCGGCCAGTAGAGGCAGAAGGACTTCAGGGTCATCTTGAGCGTGATCACGAGACCGCCTGATAGCTGAAACGGCCGTCGGCCCCGCGCACGGCGGCCAGCGCCTGGCGCCGAATGGGCACGCCGTCGGCGGCGACGGCCAGGTGAATCCAGGCCGCGCACTCGTAGATGACCTGGTCGTAGGGCAGCTCGGACTGCCGGATCAGGTCGAACGCCGCGCGGAGGTCCGGGCCCTGGGGGATGAAGTCGCAGGCGCGACCGGTGAGGTGGGCCGAGTTCGAGACGCCGCCGACCAGCGCGTTCACGGGCAGCGCCCGGTAGCCGGAGGTCACGTGGAACGGCACGTCGCCCAGGAGAGCGCGCGCGGGCTCCAACAGCTCAGCGCAAAGCCGTTTCAGGTTCTCCACCGCGGAGTCGGGCGGCGAGTTGTCGAGTCCGTGTCGTAGGGCCGTCTCGCTGAACGTCATCTCCTCGACCGTGAAGTGCTCGCTCAGATTCACGGGACCTCCCTCTTAGGATCAAAGAATAGGCCAAAAACCCATAGGCGCCGCACCACGCGGCGTTGCGGGCCACCATCAGCCGGATCAGGGTCATGTCGGGCAGCACGCCGGGGCGGCTGATCGCCAGCGTCGTCAGGGCGTCCAAGCACCCCATCGTGAGGATCGTGGACCCCCAGACGAAGCAGCGCTCGCGGAGCAGCGGCCCCGTGCCGTCCACGCACTGGAACACGAGGAACGCGCCGCAGGCCGCGACGAGGCCGTAGTAGCCGATGCTCGCCGCGTCGTTGAACTCCGGAAGCCGCCCGAGTGCCAGGCACAAGGTGCACCAGACGGCGACGGCGACCCAGCGCAGCGGCTCGATGGTCGTGCGCAGGTGATGCCGCATCCCGGACTGGAGGGCCGGGAGCAGGAGCAGGAGGAGGGACAGGTCCCATAGGTTGCCGAAGGCCCCCGTGCCGAGCCCCGCTTCCTTCAACGCCGCCTGGCCCAACCCGCATGCGGCCGAGGCCCCCAGGAACAGGGTCATCAGCCGCCGGGGCCGGTCGATGGAGCCCCAGAGCCCAGCGCCGAGGCAGAACCCCAGCAGGGCGAGGAGGTCCCCGACGCGGGCGAGCGCGGCCATCAGCAGAACGGCGGGCACCGTTCACCGTTCTCGACGGCGATGGCGTTGGGGCCGACGAGGTCGTTGCCTTGAGCATCCACGGCAAAGGCCACCAGCGTCGCGTGGTCGCCGTCGTGGCCGGCGTAGAGCCGGATGCCCATGGCCCCCTCCTGCGTCAGGAGGTCCATGAGGGCCTCGCCGCGGAAGGCCACGGACTTCCACTCGGGCGCCCCGGCGTGTTGGACCGCCCGCATGGCGAGTCCGACGGAGGCCGGGATGATGTGGGCATCCGGGCCCTTGGCCTCGGGATGGTCGATGGGGAAGAACCTGCTGTCGCTCATTTGCGTGCTCCTATGAAGGCGTCAACCTCGGCCTTGAGATCGACCAGTTCCTGACGCGTGACCGCGCCGTTGTTGTAGGCGGTGAACATGAGGGCCCCCGTCGTGATCATGATGCCCGAGAACAGGCTGATGACGACATAGAAGACCTTGAGGCCGCCCTTGAGGTTGTTGTTGTAATCCTCGACCTTGCGGATCGCCTTGAACTGCCCCGAGATGTCCTTGCCATGGTCGTCGAGCTTCTGCTCGTGCAGCTCGACCCGCTTGCTGACGGCGAGGACGTCGTCGAGCTTCTTGCCGAAGTCCCTGAACTCCTCTCCGAAGTCGTCGAACCGCTGAACGAGGAGGGAGAGGATCGCGGGGTCCTTGGGGTCGAGTTGCACGTGTCGGCTCCTCAGAGTTCCACGACGGCAAGGTTGACGCCTGTGACGCTGGCCGAGCCGCCCGTCACGGCCTTGAGCGCCACGTCGATCCAGTAGGTCGTGCCGATGGTGGCGTTGCTGAGGGGGATGGTGAATGACCACCCGGCGGTGTCGGCAGCCACGAGCGACGTGTGCGTCTGCGGAGAGCCCAGGGCCGTACCCGAAACCGCCGCGCCGTTGGTGGGGGCTGCGCCGGTTCCGTAGTAGAGCTGCACGGTGGCACCGTCGTTGATGGTCCCGTTCGCCATCTGGCCGGACCCACTGATGACGAGCGTTCCCGAACGGGTCGGCGTAACGGTGAGGTTCATGCCCATCATGACGGAGGTGGTACTTGCCGTGGCCGTCGGTGCAGCGGCGTTCACGAAAGCCGTGGCCCCCGACAAGAAGGACAACTGCCATTTCGTTCCGTCGTAAGTGGCCGCGATGGCCTGACCGATATTCGCCGTGATGGCCTTGGCGATGTTGCCGCCTGTGGTGGTGGTGAAATTACCATCGGGGATGAGCGTCAGCGTTCCAGTGAAGCCGGTCCACGGCAGGTTGATCGTAGCGATGGCCACCGCGCCCGTGATGTGGAAGACGGGGCCCGTGGGCGTGATGGTGGAGGCGCTGGCCACCGCGCCGCCGACCGCCGAGGAAATGTATCCAGTAGGGGCAAGGTTGGCCTTGAAGCTAATTGTGCCGTTCGCATCGGCCCATACATCGCCCTGAACGGGGCTCGTGGGGGCCACGCCGTTGGGAACGTTCAGTGACGCGGCGCCGGTGGCAGAAGCAACGGTGTTCAGCTTCCCGAAGAAGGTCGTGCTGCCGCCGGCATTGAAGGTGCACGAGATGAACGCGGCGGACGCACCATTGACGGAGACGTTGACCGCACCACCGGATTGGACGTTGACGCCCGCACCCCACCCGGGGTCGATCACCCCGATGTAGACCACGTTGCCGGAGTTCATCCCGAAGATGCGCCTGGAAGTACCCCCGCTGTCCTTCCAGTAGAGGTAGCTGGCGTTGATGCACTGGAGCGGGTTTGAGTTGGAACTGTTAATTCCGCCGCTGATGAGCAGGGTGTCTGAAAGCGTGAGCCCGACTCCCACCACGTACGTCAGGTTTGCGCTGTCCTGCTGAACGCCGTTCACACCGGAGAAGGGAATCCGGTTCTGCGTGAGCGCCGCAAAGGTCACCGGCCCATAAAAGACTGGCGATTGCAGCGGCGCCGCATTGGCAACCTGGGCAACCGTGAGAGGGAGTGTGGTGGGCATATCAGGACCTCACGGAGGTGTCAGGGGAGAGGCATAGGTGGTCGGAGCGGTACCCGTGGTGTAGGGCAACGCTGAATTGAAGGTGTAGGCCGTGGCATTGGCGTCCACTTCCAAATCGTACTCGGCTGCGCCTGCCGCATTGTTTCCGGGGGCAAAGGACGCGCAGGTGTCCAGATAGGCCTTTCGGCTCGCGCTCGTGGCGGCCGATCCGAACAGGTAGTTCGGCGACAAGGGCCCGAGAGCGCCACCCTTCGCGGAACAGGCCACGAGCCAGGTGATGTCGTTCGAGCTGTTGATGCAGGTGTCCGCCACCTGCTGGCCGTTGTTCTCGAAGTAGTTGTTGGCCCAGCCCACATGAGAAGAACCACCGTGGGCCGAGGTGCCCTGAATCGTGCCGTCCAGCGGGAAGATGTCGAAGTTCCCGGCTCGAACGAAGTTGCACCGTGCCGTGTGGATGAGCCCCGGACCCGTGGCGCTGGGCGCGAAAGCGTTCACGCAATCGTTCCGGCTGGAGTAGAACAGGCACTCCGTCGCCACGAACCATCCTGCGGTGGTGAGGTCCGCGCCCTTGTCCGCAGCCCAGAAAGACTGGCACTGGTGCAGCCAGATTTCAGGCCTGCGGCTATTTTGATCCAGCTGAACGAACTGGACGCCCTCCAGCGTGACGCCCGACATGCCGAGAGAGGAACCGTAACAGAGAACGCGAAAGTTCCCGTTCGTGTCGCAGTAGAGGCCCTTGAGGATGGCCCGCTGGTTCTGGACGTTCGTGCCCGCGCCGATCTTGACCCAGAGGACGGAGGTGCCATCCCACCACCACCCATCGCCAGGCGCGGCATTGAGGTTCGCCGCCGAGGAATAATTGATGAGTTCCTGGTAGTAGCCATAACGGTCAAGCTGGTCCATGCGGAGGATGCGCTTGGGAGCTTGGGAACCGGACACGGTGAGCGTGGAGTGCCAGCAGTTCGTTTGAACACCGTCCTGGGCCCAGGTCTGCGTGGTGAGGTCGGGCCCCGTGACGCGGATCGTCACCTTGTAGCCGTTCGCGTCGAGCCACTTGAACTGCTGCGTGGACTGCGAGGCGTCGGTAGAGCGCAGGTCGAAGGGCGGGATGACGGCGTTCTCCAGCATCACCACCCGCGAGGCGTTCCCCGCCGCCGTTCGGAAGGCCTTGTCTACCGTGGCGAAGGGAGCGGCCGCCGTGGTCCCAGCGTTGGAGTCGGAGCCAGTGGATGGTTTCACATAGTATACGCCCGTGTTCCACAGGCCGGGCTCGTAAAGCTTCGAGGCCATGATCGCGTCGTTCGGGTAAATGTCGATCTGTCCAACCCCATCAATGGCCACGAGTGTGAGGGCCAGCGCCGGAAGTCCGGCGGGAACCTTACGAGTGGGTGCCGCAAGCTGGGCCACCATCCCCGCCGTCGTTTCGACCTGGGTCGTGTTCGTGTTGACGGCCGGGCTCGGTGCCGTGGGCGTGCCAGTGAAGGCCGGAGAGGCGAGGGGCGCGCGACTCGTGTCGGATGGGTGCACGTGGTCGCCGCGCACGATGGTCGTGCGGGTGCCGTTCGCTGCGACACCATCCATGAGCGGCACGACCGTGTCGAACGGCGTGGTGGGCCCGAGCGAGTTGACGATGAAGGTGCCCGTGGGGTCCCATCCAAGGAGCATATTCGCGGCCGGGATGGGGAGCGTGGAGCTGATGCCCGTGGAAGGGTCGGGCAGCGTGAGCGCGCGACCGACCGTGTCCTGCTGCTGCTGCTGGATCATCGTCAGGCGGTCGAAGGCGTCCTCGTGGACCGAGGCGAAGAAGGCGCCCTGGTTGCGAATGTCCGTCGGCTGCGTGAGCGGCACGACGCGCTTGATCTCGATGGTGGTGCCGACGGCCGTCGCGACGGTGCGCGTGACGTTGCCCCCGGCATAGAGCCCCACGCCCGAAACGGTGTAGTCCGTGTTCAGGACAAGCGTTGTCGTCACGTTGGTGGCGGTCACCGTCTCCGTGACCACGAGGTCGGTCGTGTTGAAGACCCGGAAGGCGTAGGGGAAGACGGTCTGTGCCCCCGTGCCCGGGTAGGAGACCTTCATGTTCAGCGTGGTCAGGGTCATGGGTCACTTCCCCTTGGGTTTGCCGCGGGCAGCATCGAGGACCGCCACTGCCGCATTGTCGGGCTGCTCGTCGCCGCTTGCAAGGCGCCGCAGGTATTTTGTCATGGAAGTTGCTTGCGCCGTGCCGGGGATGCCCATGAGGTAGCCCAGGGCCTCTCCCGTGACTGTCAGGTAGTCGCCGATGTCCTCGTCGCCTTGAAGAGCCTTCCCCTGGGCGACGAGGGCCTTGCCCTCCTTCTCCATCATCGTGAGCACGGGGCTGAAGCGCATGTCGCCCCCGCGCCCCGTCAGCTGGCCCACGCCGTAGTCGGCGAAGTCCCTGACGACCGGGATGACGTCGAAGGGGCCCAGGACCGCCTCGCGGGCCGCCCACTCGCCGACATTCTCGCCCTTGTCGGGCCCGCGCCCAGCGAGGTAAGCCGCCGCCATGTTGGAGACGGAGACGCCCAGGAGGCCGTAGAAGGCGGCCTTCGCCGCCGTGCCCGGCCCTTTGACGTCGCGCCCCAGGGTCCGCATGAGGTCGTAGGTGGAGAAGCCCCACCCGTTGAACATGGTGAGCAGCTTGGAGAGGTCGTTGTTCCGCTGGAGGGCGACGAGGTCCTTAGGGTTCTCGGAGACGATGGACAGGCGCACCGTGGCGTCGGCCTGGAAGACGGCCTTGTCGTGGGGCAATCCGGCCTCCATCGCCTGGCGGTAGGCCCCGAGCCAAGTGGGGATGGTCACCATCGTGTCGACGAACGCGAAGCCCTCATAGGCCCGGGTCGTGACGTAGTTGCGGAAGGCCGTCGCCGCGTCGAGCGGGTTGCCCGTGAGCGCCGGGCGCACGAGCTGCTGCTGGAAGAGCGAGCGCACGTCACGGTCGATGTTGTGCGGCCGGAAGCGCATCTCGCCCGAGGCCTCACGCACCCACTTCGTCGCCTGCACGGGGTTCGAGAGGAAGTCCTTGAACCCGGCGGCGAGGTGCCGCGTGTCCACGCGCGTCGTGGTCGACTCCATGCTGCGCCCCGGCTCCCAGGCCCGGAAGAGGTCGGTCGGGATGGTGAGCATGGAGGTGATGCGGAAGCCGATGGTGGCTGCCGAGACGTTGCGCCGCGTGGCGTTGACCCACGTGGAGAAGTCCCGCAGCCCCTTCACCGTGGAGTCATTGGAGTCGTTGAGGACGTTGCGGAGCCAGGGCTCGATCTGCTTGCGATAGGATCGCCCTACGGCGCCGTCGACGGCCTCGCGCACGGTCTGGTCGGACATGATCTTGTTGATGGAGGTCGCCGCCTCGCGGTAGGAGAGGTCCTTCACCACCCCGAGGACGTGCGAGGAGAGGATGCGCTGGAAGTCCAGCAGGAGCGGGTAGGTGGCGCCCGTACGCTCTTTCAAGTAGCCCTGCGAGGTGGTCGCCCGCACGTACTCCTTCTCCAGGAGCGCGTCGGCGCTGACCTTCGGGCCCACGGTCGTGCGGTCGCGGTCGGCGACGAGGGGGAAGTAACCGCCCTCCGTCTGCACGTCGCCATCCTTCGTCCGGAAGGTGTAGCGCTGAGTGTCGACCCACTTGGGCTCCAGGCCCGTCATCCGGCGCTGAAGGTCGCCCGCCGGCTCGCGCAGCGTCTCTAGGACCTGCCACGCCTTGGCGACGAACTCGGCCTCGGGCCGGGAGAGATTATGCATCGCCCTGTCGACTTGCTGCTGGCTCAGGCCGTAGCCCTCGCGCAGGACGCGCTGGTTCTCAGCGTTGCCTTGGTTCATGGCCATGGTGAGGAGCTGGCGCCGGTTGATCGGTTGGTCGAAACCGTCGACCTCGAAGCGGTCGGCGAGGCCGTTCTTGACCTCCTTGGGAAGGCCCTTCATCGTCTCGCGGAGCTTCATCGTCACGTCGCGGTTCAGCTCGTAGAACCTTGTCTGCCCCTCCGCGATGGGGCGGAAAAGGTTATCGGACCATGGGCCGATCTTACCGCCGTCGAGGTCGCGAAAGACGCGCTCCATCTTTACCAGCATGGCGTCCGCGCCCACGAGCCCGTCGCCGATCCGGTTGAGGATCGTCTTCTCCGTGCCGGAGAGCGGCTCACCCTTGGTGGTGTCCACCGCACGGGCCGAGGCCTTGAGCGATTCCTTAACGGCCTCGAACGCCACCTTGCGGCCGTTGACCACCATCTCCAACTGCTGCCGTGCGACGTGCGTGATGTTCTTCAGGGCGTCACCCACTGCCCGGAGCTCGCCGACCGGCGCCTGCCGGTAGTTGATGCGCCGCGCCTCGTTGAGGACCTCCGGGGCGATATCGGGCTCGAAGCCGTCCTCCCGTTGCTTGTCGGCCCAGTCGGCCAGGGCCTCGCGCTTGGCGAGCGTGTCGAGCGGCACCCGGGCCATCTCGTAGCGGTCCAGAAGCGCGTTGACCTGCTCGCGGAAGGTGCCCCCGGCCTTGGCGAGGCGCCGCTGGGCCTCCGTCTCCTGGAGCCCCGTCGCGCGGCGCACGATCTTCTCCACGTCGGCCTTGGCCTTCTGGGCCTCCAGGAACAGGTGGTGACTCAGGACCTCCCGCTGCTTGGCCTCGGCGGCCGCGCCGAAGTCGCCCTTCGCGGCGGCGACGAACGCCTCGCGGGCCGCCTTGCGCTGCGCTGTGAGGTAGCCACGAGCGTCGAGGTCGCGGACTTGGGTCTCCGAGATGATCTCCCGCGCCGTGGCCTTGAAGGCCTCCTGGGGCGGGAGGGCCCGCAGCATCTTGCGGGCGTCCATGGCCTGGGTGGGGGGCTTCGCGTTCGGGCCCCGGTCGGCCGCGCGCTTGGCCTCCACAGCCGCCTCTCGCGTCGCCTGAAGGCGCCGGAGCGCCCGCAGCTCGTCCATGAGCGTCGCCTCGCGGGCGGCGTTGTGAGAGGCCTCCACGGCCCGGTCGGGCAGGCTGCCGTCCGTCATGGGGTCGGGGTGGGCCTCACGGAACCGGGATTCGACCTCGGCCTTCACGGCGTCGTTGCGGGAGGGCGCGTCGCGCAGGGCACGGACGAGGTCGTCGCCGGACCGGAAGCCCAGGACCTCCGCAGCGGCGTCGGGGTCCACGCCGCCCTCCAGCGTCCACAGGCGGCTGAACCGGCGCGGGAGGGCCTTGATGGCCTCGGCCCCGTACTTGTCGACCATCGCCTGGCGGCTCAGCTTCAGGGGCTGCCCGTCCTCCGTCTTGCCCTCGGCCAGGGCCTTCAGGGCCTTGTACTCAGGCCGCGCGTCCAGCTCGTCCTGGACCTCGTGGCGCAGGGTCTCGCGCTCCGTCTTGGCCGCCTTCTCCTGCTCCTTCTGGTACTCACCCACGAGCACGCGGCGCAGCGCGTCCTTCGCGGTACGGTCGGAGCGGTTCTGGTTGGCGACGTAGTCCTCGAACTCCTTCTGGGAGACACCCATCTCCTGGGCGCTGCGGAACACGTGCCAGTCGGCCCCGAGCCGGCCCTTGGCCGCCTCGATCTCCGCGTCAGAAGCGTAGATGCGCCCGAAGACCTGCCGCACGTCGTCAGAGAGGTTGACGTTCAGCGCTGAAACGCTGCGGTAAATGACCTTCATCCAGTTCTTCACGCGCTCGAACGCGGCCCGCAGCCCCTCGCTCGGGGCCTTCCCCTCCATGAGGTAGGCCTCCAGGGACCGCGCCAGGGTCTCGTGCTGCTCCGTCGTCAGCGGCGCGTCGCCCTTGGCGCCTGCATATTCACGCAAGGTTGCATAATCCGCCTTGAGCTGCTCGGAGGCCTTGGGCTCCTTCACGAGGTCGCCCAGCAACTCCGTGTAGAGGTGTCCCGTCTCGTGGACGAAGGTCGAGAGGTCGGCTCCGTCGAGGAGCCCGATGTTGAACTTCCGACCGGCGCCGAACTGGATGTAGCCGCGTTCCGGGCCCTGCTCCAGCTTCGTCGGTTCGACGCCCGGGGCGACGTCCTCCCGAACACCCACGCGCTTGCCCTCGGCCTTGCGCCGGGCCTTGTCGGCATACTGGTCCAGCTCCGCCTGGCCGACGTCTTCGCCCTTGCCGTAGCTGAGGCCGATGCCGGTCTGCTGGCGGCGCTCGCCCGAACCGACGTCCTTGCCCTTCACCTGGAACTTGTCCATGTCGGCGCGCACGGCAGCCATGGCCGCATCGGCCTGCTCGGGGCTCACGTGCTGCGCGACGAACTCGTCGCCGCCGCGGTGGAAGACGTTGCCCTCTCCGAAATGCTCCACGAGCGACTTGCCGAAGGCATGGATCGCGTCGTCCCCCGCCGCGTGGCCGAAGGTGTCGTTCACCCGCTTGAAGTCGTCGAGGTCCGCGAACACTTGAGTCGACTTGAGGTCTCCGGCGGCGCGGGCGTCGGCGTAGGCCGTGGTGTTCGAGACGCCGGGCATGTCGGAGCCACCCACCTTCGCCTGGACGCGCTCGCGCTCGTTCAGGTCGTGGAGCAGTTCGCCCTCCTCCGGCGTGATGGCCCCGGCCTTGCGCTTGGTGATCAGGTCCCGGATCTGGGCGGCGCGATCCCCCACGGAGCGGCGCTCCACGGGCGCGACCTCGGCGGGCTCCGTTCCACGTGGAACACCCTCCTCCGCGCCGCCGCGGGAGACGGTGAGCGGGAAGCGGCGCTGAAGCTCCAGCGGGTCCATCCCGGACCGCTCGGCCAGGTTCGCCATGGCGTTCGAGTGGAGCTGGGCGTAGGTCCGCGCCACCGACGGGTCGAAGCCCGCGCCCTCCAGCTGACCTTGGGTATCCTCGGCGATGCGTTGCACGGCCGTCGCGCGGGCGTCGGGCTCCGCCAGCTTCTGGCCCTCGGCCTTCAGCTTCGCCTGCTCCTCCGGCGCCTGCTGCATGTAGGTCTGGAGTTCCGACTCCGTCAGGGCCTCGGGCGCAAAACGCAGGTGCTGCTCCAGCGCCTTCCCCTCTGGCGTGGCGGCCACCTTAGCGAAGTACTCGCCAGTCGGCAGCAGCACGTCCGTACCAGCCAACTTGGCCTCGGCGTAGTTCGTCGCGCCCAGCGCGTTCGCCACCTGCTCGGGGTCCTTGCCGCCCTGGGCAAAGACCTTGTTGAATTCGTCCACCGGCACGCGCACGCTCTCGGCCGTCGTGCCCGCGACCGCACCCTGCACGGCCTCGGCATACTTGTCCGGGGACCGCTGGCGGAGCTTGGACTCTCGCGCCAGCTCGGAGGCGTCGCGCGCGGCCTGAACGCCGCCGACCGTCTCAAAGGCCCCGTGGAGGCCGAGCATGAAGGCCGAACCCTGAGTCGTGGCGCCCAGGAGGTTCTGCGTCAGGGGCTGCCCCTCCAGGTAGTTCTGCCCCACCTGGGCCGACGCGCCCTGGGCCGCGCCGAGGGCCGCCGGCGCCAGCGGGCCGAGGGCCCGGAAGCGCTCTGCGCTGGACAGCGCGCCCAGGCCGATGTTGGCCGGGGCGTTGATGAGGGCCACGCGGTCCGCGACGGTCCGCGCCTGGTCCGGCGTCTTGCCCTCGGCGAGCGCTTGCTCAAAGGCCTGACCGCCCTGTTGGGCCGTGAAGGCGGCACCCGTGGTTCCTGCGGCCAGGAAGTTCGCCGTGCGCTCGGAGGCGCCCAGGACCCGCGCGGTGGTGGAGGTGGCGGCACCGACCCCGAGGGTCGGGAGCAGCGGGCCGAGGTTCTGAGCGATGGTGTCGAAAGGCAGGTGGCGGCTGCCCATTATCGTGTCGGCACCGGTGACGGAGGGGTCGAGACGCCGCTGGAACCGCTGGAGTGCGTTGGGGCCGCTGTCGGGCCCGTGGAGCCCGGCGAAGGAGGCGATGTCGCCGCCCATGCCGACTGTCCCGCCCAATGTGCCGATGGCCGCGCGCGTGACTGGGAAGCCCTGGAGCGTGGGCAGCAGCTTCTCCTGGAGAAACCGCGTGATCGCAGACCGCTGGTCGGGGTGGACGGAGCCCACGTCGATGAGCTGCCGCGAGCCGTCGGAGAGCGTGATCTCCATGGCCTTGAGGTTGTCCACATCGTCGTGGGCCACCGCCGCGTTGTCCTGGTTGGAGAGGAACTTGGCCGTTGCCGGGAACTGCTGGCTCAGGGTATCGAGGCCCATCTTCTGGACTTGAGCCTGCTGGGCCGCCTGCTGCGGCGCGCCCTTCACGGCGAGCGTGGGGATGCCCAGTTCCTTGGCGAGCCCCTGCATCTTCGCCTCATAGTCCGGGTCCTGCCCCAGCACCGGCACGACCCCCGCCTTCACGGGGTCCACCTTCGGCCGGTTGAGGTAGGCCGAGACGGCGTCGGAGACGGGATCTCCCGGAGGGTTCTGAAGGGGCTGGCTCACTTCTTGCTCCCGGCCTGCCGCAGCTTCAGTTCGAGGTAGGACTCCACGAGGTCGCGGTCGGAGGGCACGATGCCACGACCCTTGAAGTCGCTCTGGAGGGCCGCGAGGTCGGCATCAGGAATGTCGCGCTTCCGCACGTTCATGAGCGACCCCTGCGTGTTCGGGAAGATCATGTTGTGCACGGTGCCCTGGAGCTGGAACATCGAGGCGATCCGGCCCTGAAGCTCATCGTCGTTGAACTGCTTGGCATTGGTCTTCTGCTCGTAGAGCAGCTCGGCGTTGATCGCCTGGCGAATGGCACCCACCTGCCCGGCTTGCTCGGACCCCTGCTTGGGCCGAGTGGGCAGCCCGAGCTGCGAGACCATCAGGTCCACGGTCTTGGTGACGAAGGCGTTGTTCAGGTTGCCGGGGCCCTTGGCGCCCGTGCCGTTCTGGAGGGCGGCGCGTTCGTTGGCGAAGTGCTCGAAGTCCGAGGCCGAGAGCTTCAGCTTCAAGGTGCTGAACTCCTGATCGCTCATCTGCGTCAGCAGCGAGTGGTCGGTCGTGAGCCGCTGGTAGAGGTCCAGGTCCGTCTTGATCGGCGTGCCCAGTTGGAGCTTGTCGGAGAACTCCTTGAGCCGCGGCAGGTCGTCACCGGGCACGGCGCTCTTCACGGCCGTCGGCAGCGAGTCAAAGGTCGCGCCCTGAGACACCATCTTCATCGCATCGTTCAGCGCCTGCGTGCCCTGCTGCTTCTGGTCCTGCTGGAGCTTCGCATAGGTCTGCTCCGAGTTCGTCATCACCTTGTGCATCTGCGTGGGGTTCAACGGGCCGCCGTTCTGCTGCGTCGCGTACTGGATCGCCGACGAGGTGAACTCATCCATGGAGGGCAGCGGAGCCGGACCGGAGTTGCCGTACTTGTCGAGCTTCGACATGACGCTCGGCACGTAGGCCTTGGTCTCGTCAGGCAGGTAGTCCATCCAGGTCTTCGCCGTCCCGTCGGGGTTCTTCATCCCCTGGTTCACATCCTTAGAGGACTCCTTCAGGGCCTCATCGACGGCACCGGGCCCGGCATTGTAGGCCGCGAGCCCCTTCTGGAGGTCGCCACCGTAACGCGAGATCATCGCCCCGAGGTAGTCGCGACCGACGCGGGCCCGCTCCTGCGGGCTGTCGTCCTTGGCCGGAGTCACGCCGAAGCCGGGGTTGCCGTTCGTCGCGTCCATCACCTGCATGAGGCCCTTGGCGCCCTTGGGCGACACGGCGTCAGGGTTGCCGCCGGACTCCACGTCCTGCACGGCCTTGATCAATGCAGCGCCAGGGTCGCCCTGCGCCTTCCGGGCGTTCACCGCATCCTGGTAGGCATGTTGCGTGGCGGAGAAGGCGAGGTTGTCCCCAGCCTTCCCGTTGATCAGCACCCCGGCCTTCATTGCGTCTTCGCCCGTCATGTCGGACCCGAAGTGCTTGAAGTAGCTCTCGGCGTAGGTCGTATCGCCGCCATCGAGCGCAGCCTGAAGCACCTTCGTGTACATGGTGCTGCGGCTCTGCTGCTGGAGTTCCTGCACCTGGTTCGCGGGGAGGCCGTTCCGCTGGCCGTAGGAGGCCCAGGCGGCGTCAGAGGCGGCGACCGCCGTGTCGGTATAGGCCGGGTCGTTCCACATCTTGACGGCCGCATCAGCCTGCGTGTTGATAGTCCCCTTGTCCGTCTCGTCGGCGAAGGCGTGGACCTGCTGCTGCTCGTGGCCCTCCAGCCCGCGCATGTAGTTCTTGCGGATCAGGATGGCGCGCCGGTCAAATAGGGCCTGCTGCTGGGGCGTGGAGAGCTGCGCCCGGGCCTGCGACGCGAAGTCCTCGAAGCGCTGCGAGTAGTCCTCCGTCAGCGGCTTCCCGTTCGGGGTCTTGAGGACGTTGCCCCCCAGGATGTTCCGGTAGCCGTCCTTGCCGTAGGCGAGGTCCAGCGACTTCTCGGTCAGCTGGTTCACCTGATCGTTGACCCGAATGTTCTTCGCCTCCTCCTGCGCGCGCTCCAACACGTCCCCAAGGCCCTGAATCGACTGCCCCACGCCCGCGCCGAAGGTCTCCGGGGTCGCAGAGGCCTGCACATAGCCGCTCGGCGCCGCCTGCGGCGTGACCTGGGGTTCGGAGTAGAGGGGTTCGGCCATGGGTCCTCAGTGGATGGTCGGAGGGTTCTGCTGGGCGTAGATGCCGTAGGCCCGCGCGCCCCCGGTGATCAGGGACCCCAGGGTCTCGTTCTGACCCTGGATGCCGGCCAGCTGGCCCTGGAGCTGGAAGTTGGAGGCCTGCGACTTGTAGCCCCAGGCCTCGCGCATGGCGTTGGTGCGGATGGTCCGCGCGTCCTGCTCCCCGAGCTGAGCCGTCTGGGAGAGCACGCTGCCGGTCGTGCCGCTGTCGGCCTGGACGCCCGAGCCGCCGATGGCCGCCCGCTGGCTGCCCTCAATGGCCCGCACGCGGTTGCGCTGCACGTCCTCGGCGAGCTGCCCGCGGGCGACGGCATCCTGCGCCTTAAGGTTGGCCTGGGCCGCGTCGCGGTCCGCCACGGCCTCCTGGAATTGAGTGCTCTGCTGCTGGGCTGCGACGGTCACGCCCGTCGCGATGAGGGTCGTGACGATGGGGATGGCGGCCGGGGTGCACACGGGTCAGGGCCTCGTCAGGAAGAAGGGATGGAAGGGGAGCTGGAACGGGCCGTAGGGAATGGGCGCCTCGACGCAAAATCCGAGCCACCTCAACCAGTTTAGGGCCTTCGCGTTCCGCGCGTCGACGAAGTTGGCCAGCATCGCGTGCTTGGCGACCATGGCCTTGATGACCTCACGGCTCCCGCGAAGGAAGCCCTTTGCATGGAAGCCCAGGTCCTCCGTGCCAACCATCCACGGCACGCCCAGGTCGGAGGTGAGCGACGGTCGGGCGACCCCAAAGATGCAGACCGGGACCTCGTTGACGAACCCGGTCAGGGTTTCAGGTGACAAGCGCTGCCCGGCACGGATCGCCTCGGCCGGGGTCATGAGGGAGGCAGCCCACAGCTCGTCGACGTCAGCACGTCGCGCCCGGGCCGCCACGGCGGCGGCATCGTCGGGAGTGGTCGGCGCCCAACGGAACTCAGCCACTGGAACCCCCGATGGAGACTTCCGGCACGATGGCGGAGATGTTCGCCTGGAGCGGGTTCACGTTGCGGATGAAGATGGTGCCGTCCGTCCCCCAACTCGTCGTGATGGTGATGGGCTCGATGCCCGTCGTCATCGCATCCGAGGAGTCGTAGGCCTCGAAGCTCCGGAACTTCTGCTGGAAGAGGTGACTGGGGTCGCGCCCCGCGAAGAGGGCGGTTGAGGTGTTCACCATGAGGCGCACAGCGTTGATGGCCTTCACCCGCTCGATGCCCTGGTCCGGCGGCCCGAAAGCCACGCCGAGCGTCTGGATGTCGGCGATGATCTGAAGCCCGATGTGCACGCGGAATGCGGGTCGTGGCAGCGTCACCGCGCCGCCAGAGCTGACCGTGAGCCCTTGAGAGATCATGGCGTTGCCGTCGGCAAGCGCAACGACGGGCTGGTTTGCCAGCTGCGTGAGGCCGGAGTAGTTGGCCGTCGCCCAGAACCAATCAGCCCGCGCGCCGCTGCGGTAGGCCACTGGCACCAGCTTCGATGGGATGCCGGTCGCCTGCGTATTGCTCGTGATGGTGTCGATGGTGAGCCGGAGGTAGGAGCCGTCGGCCAGGATGAACCCGATCTGGTCCCCGACCAGCGCCTTCGGGGAGTTGAAGAGTTGCGCCGACGAATTGATCGTGATGTGTTCCGTCTGGTTCCAGGCCGTGCCGCCCGTCAGCGTCACCGTCTGGGCCGTCGTGTTGCGGCCGTCGAAAGAGAGCCCGCAGTCCACGAAGAACCCGTCCAGGTTGCTCGCGATGGTGCGCGTGTCCATCCGCTCCACGTACCGCGCCGGGGCGCCGTTGATCGTGCGGTTGACGATGACGTAGAGGACATCCTCGCCTCCCTCCGAGATCACGCACGCGGACTCGAACAGGCCGTTCTGCGTGTCGTGCCGGTGCCACGCCGTGACCTGCTGCTCCTGGTTGTAGGTGAAACCCAGTAGCTCGCCGTCGCTCCGCACGCACCAGACGCACGAGAATGGCACCTGCTGAAACGCCCACTCCTGGATCTGAAAGCCGTTGAAGAGGTGCTCAGCGTGGATCGAGAGGTTCGTCGAAGGCGCGTAGTTATCGTAGGCGTACTGGTAGCTGTAGCCCATGCCCCGCACGATGGTGCCCTTCGACTGCACGAAGAGGACCGCGCTGTCCACGGGAAGAATAGGCAGGGCCGACGCGCCGTTGAACCCCTGCACGCGGGCCGAGATGTTGCCTGGCGTGAGCGCGTTCTGGGCCGAGTTGCCCACGACCCAAGCGTTGTTGGAGGTGAAGGCCAGGAGCTGGCCCAGCGGCATCATGCCCTGGATCGGGTCCTGGCGGCCGGAGGCGAAGGAGAAGGTGAGCGAATCGTCGTCCACAAGCGGACTGGACTGGCTGAAATCGCCGAAGGCGTTCGTACGGCTCATCCACACGGTCTGCGGGTACTTCGGGGACCCCGCGAAGGTGAGACGCTGCTGGTGATACGTCACCGACTGCGGGTAGCCGTTGGAGTTGTTCCACGCGCCAAAGGCCCAGCGGTAGGACGCCTGCACGTAGTTGTTGAGCGTCGCGCTGACGATCACGAGGCCCACACCCAACACGTACTGGGCGTTGGGGAAAAGGTCCGTGAACAGGTTCGGAACGAGGAAGTTGTTGGCGTCGATGATCTGGCTGATCACGGCGCTGCCGGTGCTCGTCTGGTTGACCCCGTTGTTATCCTTGAAGACGATGACCCAGCTGACGGTCGTTCCGATGGAGAAGCCATGCGCCGTCACGTTGAATGCGGCTTGGTTCGACAAAAGGAATTGAGAGACGGCTGAGATGGTCAGCGTGCTTCCGGCTGTCACGACGCAGTTGTCGGGAATGTGACTCGTGACCACGGCCTGTGCCGAGAAGGCGTCACCGGAAACGGTCGAGATTCGCGCGCAGCCGAACCCCTGATCCATGAACTGCCACGACACGCCGCCGTCATCCCACTTGCCGTCAGTCTGAAGCGGCTGCACGGTGCCCGTGGTGCCAGAGTTCAGGGCGCGGTAGTTCTTGCCGTCGGAGCGCCGAATGAGGCCCGCGGAGCCGATGACCTGGGCCTGGGACCAAGGGGTGGGATTGAGAATCTGCTGCACGTAGAAGAGGAGCCCGACCTTGTCCGCAGTGAAGATCGGCGACGACGCCGTGATCGTGATGGCGCCATCCGACCCGCTGAAGTTGATGGTCTTCGTCTTGTCCACATTGAGGGAATCGAACGGCCCCACGTTGAAGACCTGCGGCGTCATCGTCCACGAGGACTCCGCGAGGCGCTTCACCTGCTGGGGTGGGTAGCTCGGGTGCACGACCGTGAGCACGTCGTTCGACTGGGCCCACCGCAGCAGCGGCAGGTCGGCCGCCGCGTAGGGCGTCGTCACCACGAGGCCCCCGGTCGTGGGGTAGGTGCCGGTCCACGTGAGCGCCGCGCCGGAGAGCGGCACCTCGCCGAAGCTCACGACATAGCCGGAGACGGTGTAGTCCGTGACGGAGGCGGCACCGCTGGACCCAAACGGCCCTGTGGCCGGAAGGTAGGCCGTGGCGACGGAACCTCGTTCGACCTGGTAGCAATCGGCATAGATCGTGAAAGCCGTGTTCACGCCCAACGGCTGGTAGAGGAGCAGGTTGTAGTAGCTCGCGACCACGGCCGAGAGGCTGAAGCGCTGCCACGTCGTCGTGAGGTTGCAGGTGACGCTGTTGCCGAGCCCATCCTGAAGGACGACGGTCGTAGCACTCCCGGCCTTGAGCCAGATGGAGGCCGTAGCGGGCCCGGCGCCCACATTGGCGTTGGGGAAGAGCACGCGGAAGGCGTTAACGGTCCCCGAACCGTTGTACGAAATTGAGTCGGCGAGCGACCCGGGCCGCGGGCCCGCGATGGCGCCGGTCACGTAGGAGATGCCGGTCGTGCCGGCCCAATTGTGGGGCGACTCCGACCAATAGGTCCCGTTATACCGCGGCGTCGGGTAGAGGAGCTGGTTCCCCTGCCAGTCGTTGCGGTAGACGGCCGTCACGGTCGGAACCGTCGGCTCCACGATGGTGAAGGTGGTCGTAGCACCATCGCCCGTCCCCAACGCCGCCGCCGTCACGGCAATGGTGGTGTTGATCGGCGCCCCGGCGCGGTAGACCTTCATCGTGTAGTCCCCGAACTCCAGCACGTAGGACTGGGTCGAGGAGAACTGGAACGGCACCAGGCGGCTCCGTTTCGTCGAGGACGCGCAGGTGCCGGTATAGCGGAGGCCGGCGCGGTTCTTGAGGCCGCCGCCGAGGTTCACGATCCAGTTGCGGCAGAGCGCGAGGCTGATGCCGTAGCGCTGAAGGTCCACGTGCCCGTACAGGGCCGGGGCCAGCTCGCCGCCGGACAGCGAGGGCTGGACGAGGTTCTGAGTCACTGCCGGACCGCCACGAACTGGGAGTCGGGCTCCTGGTACTCCGTGCCCTCGGACAGCGCGCGGGCGACCGCCGACGAGGCCTCACCATAGTAGGCGTTGCGCATCTTCTCGCCCATCTGCGGGTTGTTCACCAGCGACAGAGCCAGTTCAGAGGCGAGCCAGAAGGCGAGCGCCGACGCGAAGAGCGGGTCGAACTGCTGCGGGTCTGCGACGTCCGTGATGTAGCTGACCTCGCACGGATTGATGTTGCAGTAAAGCACCCGCGTACCGCCGACGGGGTCGTAGGCCACCTGGAACGGGATGCGCTGGGCGTTGTTGGGCGCGGCCGGGTTGAAGAGGTACCCGGGAATGTTGATGGAGCTGGAGAACGGCGACGCTAGCACGCTGCCAGGGACCACCACCTCACCCATGTAGAGGCAGTCGGTCGGGAAGGCGTAGACGTAGGCCCAGTTGTCGGCAACCTGCGAGGTGAGCGTCAGGAAGGCGCGCCGCGTGGCGAAGGGCCACCGGCACTCCCGCAGCACGAACTGACGGCCAATGTCCCAGAGCTGAGACAGCAAAGCCGCCTCCGCCGAGGGTTCGGTCATGGAGGCGATGGGAATGGTCTTCCCGACGCGACCCAAGGCCAAGTTGCAAATCTGGACCTGGGTCGCCACGGGGGACTCCTAACTGACGGGGTTCTTGGGGCTACTCTTCCTCGACCGCGGGGGTCTTGGCGGCCTTCACCCACGTGGGGAGGGAACCTGGGCCCTCGGCGCCGACGAAGTCGTCGGGCACCTCGAACACGTCCCCCTCCTCGCGGATGATGAGGTAATGACCCTGCTGGAGCGCTTTCACATACTGGGGCATCTCAGGCCTCCTAGGTGACGACGAAGCCGGACTTGCCGAACTGGTAGCGCTGCGCGTCCAGGACGGCGTAGGAGTTCACGTTCCCGGCGGTGGTGGTGGCGCCCCCGATGCGGACGACCGTGCGCAGGTAGCGCAGGAAGCCGGGCTCCGAGGACTGCACGCAGGCCTGGCCGACGGCGTTGACCGGCGCGGCGTTGTAGGCGTAGGCGGGGGACAGCGCGGCATCGACCCAGGTGGAGTTGTCCGCCGAGGTCTGGATGACGAACTGGATGGTCGCGGCGCCGGCGGAGGTGGGGATGGTCGTGATGTCCCACACGAACTGGAAGCGGGCGTTACCGACGCCCTCGTCCTGCGCGGCCTGGGTGTCCAGGATGTTCGTGGACACCACGTCGCCCACGGCCGTCGCGATGCTCTGCGCCGAGGCGAACTGGAGGTTCTTGTCGGTGATCATGGGGTTCTCCTAGGCGACGTTGGATTCTGTGGTGAGGAGCTGGTCGCACAGCCGGACGGGGATGCCGTAGAGCTGCGTCTCGAACTGGTCCATGCCCTCGGCCAGACGCAGGGCGTTCTGGCTCTTGTTCATGGCCTGGATCTCCAGCATCTCCTTCACCGTGCGGTTGACGTAGAAGGCAGGCTTGCAGAGGCCGAGTGCGGGGATGCGCATGCGGGCCTTGATCATCGCCTCGATGATCTTCACGGACGTGCCGGCGGTGTCGGCCACGAGGGCCGCCGCATCGATGTTGCAGATGCGGATGACGTAGCGCCAGTCACGGAGGCTGATGCCACACTTCCACTGCCAGTGGTCGGCGAAGGCGCGGAAGCGGTAGTTGTTGGAGTCGAAGGCGTCGATCTCGCCCAGGTCCTCGTGCGTGATGCCCGAGTTGGAGCCCTTGGGGAAGATGCCGGTGCAGGTCTCGGACCCCCAGCCCACCAGCCAGATCGAGCAGTTCGCGTTCGCAGAGCCGCCCATCTTGATGATGTTCTGGCCGTTCACGGCCGTGGAGAGGTTGTAGCGGGCGCTGAGGCCGGTGAAGCGCTCCTTGTTCACGGACGAGTCGCCGTAGAACAGAGTGGACAGGAAGGCCTGGTTCATGGCCTCCAGGAAGCTCCGGGCCTCGGAGAGGCGGAACTCGCTGGTGTTGCCGTTGAGGTTCGCGAAGTCCTTGTCGACCTCGGAGCGGGCTTCCAGCATGCCCACAGCGTCGTCCACCTGGGCGCGGACGCTCTTGGAGGGCTGGACGCCCTGGTACAACTGGCGCCAGGTGGTGGCGGGCAGGCCGGTGCGGATGGTCGTGCGATGGCCCGTGGGCAGGTTGCCCTCGATCCACTGCATGTCCATCAGGATCTCGTTCGTCTGGTTCAGGAGTTCGACGACGGTCGCGACGCTGCCGTCCGGATTGATGGACTTGGCGAAGTCGAGCAGCGTGGTCGAGCCGGTCGGGGAGGGAAGGGTGGCCATTCAAGGCTCCATGGGCAAAGGGTTTGGGGTCAATTCTTGTCGGGCCAGAGGACGGCGGCGGGCGACTTCGGCGCTTCGGGCTTGCGGCCCACGGCGTGGAAAGCGTCCTCGGACAGCAGCTTGCCGATGGCGGCGAAGGTCCGCACGAACTCGGGGTGGCTGCCGATGCCAGTCTGCTCCAGGTAGGTCTTCAGGGCCGGGCTCGCGAAGCGGGCGACGGCGGCCTGGGCGTTCTTGACGGAGGGCAGCTCCCGCGGGTCGCCAGGGCCCCCGATCTCGGGGTCGGCGCTAACGGCCTTCACCCAGTCGGTCAGCTGCTGGGTGTAGGCGGCCGTCTGGGCCTTGGCCTGGTCCAACTGGTGGGCGGCGAAGGCGTCGGCCAGCTTCTGGGCCTGGGCGTTGGTGAGGTTCAGCTCCTTGGCCACGGGCTCGAACTTGGCCGCGAGGCCCTCGTCGAGCTTGAGACCGTCAGGAAGCTTGAACTCGTACTTCTCCGGCGCGCCCTCGGGCTTCGGAGCCTCGGTCAAGGTCTCGGAAGGGGGCTTCGGGGCGGCGGTATTGGGGTCAGTCGCCGGAGGCGCGGAGAGCGTCGCCGGGTCGGCAGGAGGGGTCGTCAGGGTGGGAGTCGCCGGAGGGGCGGCCGTGGGGTCTGCGACTGCCGAGGCTGGGTCAGGCATTCATGTCCTCCTGGGCTTTTTGGGCCTCTTGCTCCATGATGGCAAGTTTCTCGCTTGATGCAAGCCTGATCCGTGCCAAGAGTCGATTGCCCACGTTGCGGCGCCCCTCGTTGAAGGACGTCACGTGCGGGTTGCTGGCGTCAAAGGAGATGTGGTAGACCCCGGCCTCGATGAGGATGGCCCACAGGACCGCCCGGCCCTCCCGCGTGGCCAGCACCTGCTGCATGTAGAGCTTCTCCTGCACCTCGGCGGCCTTGATGGCACGCTTCTTGCTTGCGAGCTGCCGCTCATCGACGGAGTTCGGCTGCGGTTCCTCGGGCTCAGGCATTGGCGCCCCGGATCGCCTGGCCCATGGCCGTCAGGGCCGAGGGGCTGTCGGTGGGGGTCTGGGACAGCGTCTGCGCCACCTGGGCGGCGTTCTGGGCGTTGGCCAGCATCTGCTGCTGGCGCTGCTGCTGCTCGCGGCTGGCGCGGAGCTTGGCGACCTGCGTCGCGTCGCGGATGAGCTTGGGCGGCACGCCGATGGCGTCGGCGAAGGCCTGGACCGCCTCGTCGAGGTCCACGTTGTCCAGGATGCCCGGGTCCGCCGACACGAGGCTGCCGGCATAGGCCGTCAGCTGTTGGATGCCCGCGACCTGGGTGAGCTTCACCGCCTGGGCCAGGATCGACTCGTACTCGACGCTGAGCCGCTGGCCGTTCAACTCGGGCGGCAACGGGGGAAGGACACCCGAGCGGAGCATGATGCCGAAGGTGCGCCGGATGAGCGGGTCCAACAGCTCGTCGTTCAGGCGCTGAAGTGCCGGGCCCAGCTGGAGGAGCTTCTCCTCCTTGCGCTCGGCGACCTCGGCCGCAGTGATCGGCTGCTTGGTCTCCAAGTTGTCCAGCATGAGGAACATGTCCTCGAAGAACGTCCGCTTGATCCGCTCCTGGCACTCCCGGATGTCCTCCGCCAGCTCCGAAATCCTGAAGTCCACGGCGTAGACCGGCTCGACCTTTTGGACTGCGCCGTTCGCCGAGTCGTAGTAGGTGATGTCGCCCTCCAAGAGCGAGATCCGCTGCTGCTTCAGGGACGCCGGGGCCTGAACGGGCGGGTTGACCATCTTGCCGATGGCCTGGAGCTTCTTCTTCTGCTCCAGCTGCAACTGCTTGATGTCGCCCAGGCACAGCATGCCTGGGCAGTCTGAACCGTAGACATCCTCGCCCACGACCGTCCAGCGGGGCACGATGACCGGGAACTCCTCGAACCCGCGCTGCGAGACCACCGCCTCGCTTTCCGCCACCGGCGAGGACTGCTGCTGCTCGCCGCCGCCCCAGAGGTAGTACGTGGAGACGAAGAGCTTGCCCTTGGCCTCGGCGGCAACGGGCGACGCCCCGTCGCTGGGCTCTACGAAGTGGACAACGTCGATCCACGTATCGAACTGGCGCCGCTCGTAGAGGTCCCGGACGTACTTGGGCATCCGCTCGTAGCCGAACTTTTGCACCAGCGTCGCCACGGTCATCTGGTACTCGCGGGCGAAGGCGTCAACCACGCCGCGCGCGGACCCCGCGATGGAGTAGGACCCCAGCGGGAAATGCTTGCAGCGGATGACGTCCTTGGCGTCCTCCTCCACGGCGAAGGCCGAGGTGCCGAAGGCGCCCAGCTCCTGGTACACGGCCGGGAGCACGGTGTAGAGGTTCGAGCGCAGGAAAACCTCGGCCATCCGCACCCGCGCCTGGTCCAGCCACAGCTTGACGTTGGACTGCTCGTTGAGGTCCGGGTCCATCGCGCGGAGCGTGAACCACTGGCGGCTGGGGCTCGTCACGCCGCCCATCAGGCCTGAGGCCAGGACGCGAAGGGCCAACGGCCCCGTGGAGTCGATGATCAGGCCGTTCTTCTTCACACCCTTGTTCCGGTCCGTCGCATAGAACCGCGCGTCCCGGGGCATGAGGTTGTCGCCCAGCTCCTTCCAATGCTGCTCCCACGTGGACCGCTCGGCGCGCATGAGGGACAGCCGCCGGTTCAGGCGCTGCCGGGTCGGCACGTTCGCGGGATCGAACTTGGGCTTCAGGGCCTGGGCCACGTCACGCCCCGATCAAGGTCTTGGGCGGCTGCGGATTCGGGGCCTGCTGCCCCGCCGTCCCGGCGCCCTGACCCGAGGTCAGGAGGGTCTGGAACCGCGCGGCCGCCTGCCGACGGCGCTCGGCGTCGAGCTGGGCCTGCACGGACGGGTCGTTCGGCGCGGGCGGAGGGGGCGGCGCCATCGCGGGCGGAAGGCTCGGGGTCGAGGTGCACACGGCAAGGCCTCCTAGTTGAACGGGTCGCGGTCGACGTCGTACTTGGCACGCGTTTCGCGCCCAAGCAAATCATGGGCCTCAAACAGGCGGTTGGCAACCGGCATCGCGAAGGTCAGCGCCAGGGCGTCCGCCCGATCCGGGGACCTCCCGATGACGTCCTTCACGTCCTGCTTCTCGCAAAGTTGGAACTTGTCGCCCCGGAACTGGTAGGTCGCGGCGCACAGTTCCTCCTTCAAAGCCTCATCGCGGGGGATCGCCCCGCCCGATTTTATCCAATTCCGCATCAGCATCCACATTTCAGAACGCTTGTTGAAGTAGCGCGGGTCATTGGGCCGCCCGGCGAACTGGACCTCCGTCACCGTGTGGCCCGTCGAGCGCAGGCAGTCCACGACGCCCGCGCCGTAGCCCCCCGTCCCGTCGACCATGAGCGCGTTGGCGTCGACCTCCAGCTTCACCTGCGCCACGTGCGCGGCGACGAGCGTGCAGTCCGGGACCCTGAGGCACTTCGGAGGCCGCGCCTGGAGGCCCTGCCGCGCATAGATCACGGTTTCGTCATCCCCTTGCCGGGCGACGTCGACTCCCAGGATGATCGCCGCGAACTCGAACTCAGGGCCCTTATAGACGCGGTTGAAGGCCACTTCCACTTCCTCGGGGCCGATAAGCGCCTGCGCGGCGACGGCGGGCGCCAGGCCCAGGACGCGGACCCGGAAGAAGTCGGAGTCCTCGCCATAGTCCTCAGCCCACTGGGCGATCTTCGCCTTGTTAGACTGGGGCACCGTCCGGGAGTCGATGCAACGAACGCGCCAACGAGCCCTGAACCTGCCAAAACAATCGTTGAAGCGCCCGACCGGCTGGGTCCGGTTCCCGAAGGCGAACCACAGGATCTGCGTCCCGGCATCCGTCAGTGCACCCTCGGCGGTCTCCCAGATCACCGGCGCGATCTCGGACGCTTCGTCCATGACGAGGATGATCCGCGAGCCCACGTTGTGGAGGCCGGCGAAGGCGGCCGGGTTCTCTTCAGACCACGTGACCGCGTCCACGCGGCCCCGGCACTCCGGGTTTCGGGTCTTGAGCGTCGTGGCCGTCAGTTCCCACAAGTCGCTGACCCGGCACAGCCGGTACCACTTGCTCAGTTCCGGCCAGGTCTTGGTCCGCAGCTGCTCGCCCGTGTTCGCGGTGACCGTCCCGCGACAGTTCGGGTCCAGCATCGCCCAGAGGATGAGGATGGCCAACAGCGCGGACTTGCCGACGCCATGGCCCGAGGCCGTCGCGTCCTGGTACGCGGCCTCCCAGCTCAGGCCGTCGCGCACGGACTCCAGGACCTCCCGCTGCCACTCGTTGGGCCCGCCCCAGGCGCTCAGCTCGCCCTCGCCCCACGGGAAGGCCAGCTCCGCGAACCTGAGCGGATCATCAACACACTTCAGGATCTCGGCCCGAAGCCGGGCGTTCAGCAGCTCCAGCAGCTCGGCCTTCTCGTCCAGGAGCCGCGTCACGAGGCCACGGAGGGCCTGAGAAGGGCCACGCGCCGCTCGATCTGGGCGTCCAGCTCCCGCTCCGTCATGTCCAAGCTACGTTTGCCCAGGTCCGTCTGCTTCCGGGCCTGGACCGCCAGCTCGAGCTTCGCGGCAAGCGCCAAGCGCGTGGCAATGGGGATCCCGTCCAGCTGGTGGGCGCTCAGGTTCTTGAGCGACTCCAGCAGCAGCTTGGCGGCCTTGTCCAGGGCGCGCGAGCTGTCGGGCCTGTCGTCCTTGGGCTCCAGCACTTCAGGAGGCGGTCGAAGGTCCGTGACCGGGACGCCACGCTGCGCCGGGGGCTCCGAGGGTGGCGTGTCTCGACGGTCGACCATGGCCCAAGCATGGGGCATGCCGGAACGTGGATCAAGGGTGAAGGATGGCGTGATCTGTAGGGTTCGGAGCGCGATCCCAGCAACGACGCGGGTTTTCTGCGACCAAAACTACACTGGGACTACACTGGGACCTCCTGACCAACACCTTTGGAGGGTTTAAGTTCTTTGATATCTTTAAATGACCTTTTTCCTTGTTGTAGTGTTAGTAGAGTAGAGAGAGAGAGAGAGAGGTGGTATTTATGGATTGTAGCGTTATGCTACAGTGTACATTATGCGACATGTGTTTTTTCTAGAGTTGAGCCTGTCGAGTGAAGTCACTTTTTTAAACTCGCAAACCCCTAATTCCATTGTCCTTAGCAGGTGTTTTAGTGTTTACTCGTGTCCTGTCAGCTATTTACGATGACCATGCCATCAGAACTATTTTCAACACTTAACACATCATCTATTGGGGTCCAAATAGGTTAGTGTTAGCAGAGTTAGCGCCGAAGCTTACCTAGACTCATGAGGTATTTTCGCAAAATGGAAACTTTTAGATTTTTGAAATAGCAAAATGCTACATTGCATTTTGCATCTTCGTTTTTTCTGCGTAAATCATCCTAACGCTATCGTCCTTTCTTCGCCTTTTTCACCAACTCCGCAGAAGCCCGTTCGCGTTTTGCTCATTTTGTGCATGCTGCACCTTCACATTTTTCCTTGAAAACGAGAGAATTTTAACTATCCTGCTACTAGGAGGCACCATGCAAGAGCGTTTTACACTCACTTCAGAGGGCAGGTACGTGGTCTCAAGGGTGGCCGTTTCAGCAATTGAGGCCTTGGCATGCACGCGCGGCGACGCCACGGGGGCGTCCGAGGTTGACGGCGCCCTGCGCCTGGGCCGCTGGGCCGTGACGCCTAGAAAACCGATGACGGCGGAGCAGTTCCGGCAGGCGGTCGACGCGCTTTGGGGCCGCAAATGGCTGGACCACCTCGTGGAGCTTTCCGGGTGCCACAGGTCGACCGCCTACCGCTGGGCGTCCGGGAAACAGCCCGTTCCGGAGCTTCTGGCGCGGAACCTCGATCTCATGCTGGAGTCCAGACTCCCGAAATTTTAGCCCTTGACAACGAGCGATCCAGACCCCAAACTTCACTCGACACCCGGCAACCCCTGAGACCCGGTGCCCCAAAAGGAGAAAAGATGCTCTCACCCGTCTCGATCCAATCCCTGGCCCTCCCGCGACCGAGCGCCTACCGCCCCTGGCCCGAGCTGGCCCGTGAGGTCCAAGAAACAGCCGACCTCATGGGGATCACGCTCAACGAGGCCTTCCACCTGGTCCGGACCCTCGACTCCGTGGAGGTGCTGTAGCCCATCGCTTGACGCAAGGGCCTTCGGGCCTTTTCGCCAGCCGATGCTGGAATGGGAGAAGCGTTTATGAAAAAGCTCGTGAATGTCCAGGAAGTCGAGGGCGAGGGCCTCCTTGCCTTGTTGGGCGAGAAGGTCATCCTCTTCTGCATGAACTACTTCTACGCCGGAACACTGGCAGGCGTGAATTCCGACTGTGTGCTCCTCGAAGATGGAGGCATCGTTTATGAGACTGGCTCGTTCTCGGATAAGAACTGGAAGGATCTCCAGAAGATTCCTGGCCCGCTGTATGTGCGTATCGCTTCCATCGAAGCTTTCGCTAAGGGGAAGTGACATGCGTGGGATGAAACAGAAATATCGGTCGTGGTCGCGGTCGTGGTCGCGGTCGTGGTCGTCGTCGCGGTCGTGGTCGCGGTCGTGGTCGTCGTCGCGGTCGTGGTCGTGGTCGGGCTCGCGCTCGCGGTCGGGCTCGCGCTCGCGCTCGTGGTCGTGTTCGTGTTCGTGGTCGCGGTCGGGGTCGTGGACGCTCTGAATCGTTTGAGGAAACCGGATAAGGCCGGTTTCTCCAGCCGATGCTGGAACACAAAAGGATGGCCGACCATGAGTCAGAGCCCCTGCAACACGAAACACACTCCAGGACCGTGGTACAGGAACATTCTTCCCGCCCGCAAGTACGCGGTCATCTTCGCCGGACGCAATACCCATGTCTGCTGCCTCGTTCCTGGCACCATGTCGGACGAGGAGGTGGAAGGCAACTGCAATTTGATCGCAGCGGCCCCTGAGCTTCTGGAAGCCCTAAAGAATACGCTTCGGGCGCTTGAATGCCATCTTGACAACGACGCCAATGCCCACGGCCTCAAACATCGGGATCTCCTCTGTCCCTGCAACGCAACAGAAGTTGTTCAAGCGCGCGCCATCATCGCCAAGGCAGAAAGGAAGGCTCCCCATGTCTAAAGACTTCACCTTCCTCCGCCACTGGATCACGGGCGAAGGCTACCACGCCAGCACCGAGCCGCGCCCAGCCATCCTTGAGTGCATCCCTAGCCGTTCCTGCATGTCCATGACCGTCTATGATCGCGGCGAACGGATCTACACGATTAACGGCTACGGCTTCGACCGGCTGGGCTGTGCCTTGGCGGAGTTCCTGGAAGCTTGCTTCATGCTTGAGTTGAAACAGCTTTGCTTGATGGCGGATGCTCCAAAAGAACCCGGCTCGGACTGGGAATACACTCCCGGCTTCTCAGGCTTGCGCTATCACCGCTTCAAGCGCCTCGTGCAGCTGGAAGGCGCTACAGGCTTCGAGTCCATGCGCGAAATCGCCAATGCCATCGGCCTGAAAGTCCGCCAGTCCCAATCGAAGGCCGGAACCCTCATCATCATCGAGAAGGGGGTGTGAGGTGCCCATGTTAGACGACAGCGACTATGAGGAAGAGCAGCCTTTCGTCCCGTTCAAGCTCTCTCGCACCTTCTTCGACTACGCTTTGTTCGGCAATTTCCCGGAGGAGCCGCCAAGAGTGTTTCCTGGCCTCTGCAAACGCCGGTCAGAGCCTTCCCTCACGCCCTATGACCGCGCCTTCCTGGCCGCGCTGAACATCTCACCCGAGGAGGTCAGCTGATGGCGAGTCAATGCAATCCGGAGACACAGCTCATGAATCGGCTGGCTATCGCCCGGGCCTGCGCTTGCCTTCCGAGCGTGAAGCGCGTGTACCTCGTTTTCAGGGAGGACGAGTTACTGTTATGGCGGTCCAAGCTCAGCGCGGCACGCAGGGACCTGAGGCGACTTCCTGAGGGTTGCATGATCGTCAGGTTCGAGCCGGTGCTCAAGTGACCGCCCTCCTCCGCTTCCTCCGTTGCTTCCTAACTGGCTGCGACTACCGCTACCAGTCCCGGGGCGCCGCCTCGTGGCGGGTGGTCTGCCCCCGCTGCCGGCGTGTCGGCCCGTGGCTGTCCTAGGCACGATCTTCGCGCCCTGGACGCCGTGCCGGATCAAGCTCACCCTTCTACCCCCGTGGAGTCCGAGATGAGAGCCTTCCTGGTCTACCTTTGCACCCGCTTCATCATCCTCATCTTCCCCGAGTGATCCATGAACTCGCACACGCTTGAATACGCCCTAGGGGAGATTCGAGAACTCAAGGAACATCTCGCGGAGAAGGAAGCGCAGTTGCAGGAGGCTGAAGACTACATCGTCATCGTTCACCGCGGTTTGCCTTACGGTCTCATTAAGAATAACTACGAGAAATTTAGCAAAATATACAAGAGAGCCCTCGCCCGCCAAGAAACGCGGACCCAGAACAAGGAGATGAAATGACCTTCAAACAATACCTGATTAGCCAAAACGCTTGCTTAGATGCTCGCGCTTTCGTTGGCGACAAGACCTTCAAAGAGGCCTGGGAGTCCGCCTCGCGCGCCGACTGGATGATCTGGCTTATGCGTCGGCTTGGCTATGAAGATGACCAGATGTACCGTCTGTTTGGCTGCTGGTGCGCGGCTAATACGCCGCTAGCCGATGGGCGCGTGACCTGGGATCTGCTGACTGACAATCGCTCCCGCAAAGCCATTCTTGTAGCGATTGACTTTGCCAATGGAGAAGCAACTAAAGAAGAATTGGCCTACGTCGCCGCCAACGCCGCTTACGCCGCTTACGCCGCCAACTCCACCGCCGCCGCCAACTCCGCCGCCGCCTGGGCCGCCGCCTACGCCGCCAACTCCGCCGCCGCCTGGGCCGCCGCCTACGCCGCCGCCTCCGCCGCCGCCTACGCCGCCGCCTACGCCGCCGCCGCCGCCTACGCCGCACAAGCCAATGAGCTTCGCCGCCGTGTGAACTTCAAGAAATTGCAACGGCTGGTGAATCAAGCCTCGCGGCGCTTGAAGGGAGGTTTGTGATGCTTGGGCTACGAAAGTTATGGCTGTGGGTGAGATTCGGGAATATCACCTCTAGAGTGGTGGGCACAGCCGGGGACCATGTTGCAGCGGAGATTGAATATCTTGGCCGCAATGGAAAGGTGATTGGGTATTGGGCGTACGGGAGTTTTGATCCTTCTTACCCGTACAGGGGAGAATGACCATGCCCCACGATCCTAGCTCCTCCGCCTCAGCGGCGAACACTGGTAAGTTTAACGCGCTGCAAATGTGGTTGTTCAAAGAGAGTGCCGGAATGGATGATCCATTTCCTGAAGGAGATCCCAATGACTAACAACAAGGACGCCCTGAGACAGCGGATTGAAGAGTTGGACAAGAAGGCCCCGCAGCAGTGGTTGTGGGAATGCAACGCCTGCCGCCATCGCTGGCTGCTTGCCGATGATGCTCACTCTGAACAATGCCCATCGTGCGGGTCCATCCGCACCGAGGCTGCTGACGATGGAGACATGTCGTGACTGACAACAAGGACGCCCTGCGCCAGCGGCTTGAGGAGCTAGATAAGAAGGCCACGCCTGGGCCGTGGGCCTGGGGCTTCACAGGTGATGATGCGAACTGTGCGATAGGTTTCGCCATCAACACCGAAGAAGAGCCGCTAACTGGACAGCTTGACGGGGCAGATGAAGACTGGATTGTGCGTGAGCCGGTTTGCGCCAATGTTGAAGGCAGCGGTAATGCGGAACTGATTAGCTTCCTCCGCAGCTCCATCCCGGAAATCCTCTCAGCCCTCCAGCAGCTCAAGACCACCGAAGCCGAGCGGGATGGGCTGAAGGTGGAGTTTGGTCCTATTCGCTTCGACTGGGAAGGCTCTCACGACCGCCTAGATAATGCTGGCATTCTGGTCACACCGGATCATCAAGTGGGCGTCCATCTCCACAAACGCCTTGATGAATTAATTCATCAGCGCGACGCCCTGAAAGCCTCCAATGGGACGAAGGACGCGAGGATAGCGGAGCTTGAAGCGGGGCAACGCTGTGAGTCTGGCATTCTGACATGGGACAAGCCCATGACTTCAACCCAAGCCGCACACTACTTGCTCACCAACGGTTTTGTGGCGGTGGAGTATGCGCGGGCTCTCCAGCGTGAAGTCGCCGCCTCCCAAGCCCGGTGCGCGGCGCTGGAGAATGTGCTGCGCATGGCGTGGCGTTTCATCGGCGTAGATGGCCTATCTCCAATGGATCGCACCACCATAGGGTGCGACATCAACCGCGCCCTCTCCACCCCATCCGACACCTCCGACCTGGACGCCATAGTGGAGAAGGCGAAGCGGGAGGAACGCGGGAAGCATGAGGAGCTGATGATGCGGCGGCTCCGCGGTCTTGGCCCGATGCTTGAGGACGCAGGGGAGCTTCTAGAGAAGTGGTTTCAGACGCGAGCTGACTTTCCAGGCTGCCCAACGCTCCCCATGAGCCAGTATCTCAAGGCCGCTGGCGGCCGCCTTAACTCGATGTTCGACCGCGCCGCCGGACTGCCCGAACCCAAGGAGAACTCATAATGCTCGCATTCACAAATACCCGACAGACCAAGGCGCAGGCGGTGGCCATGATGCAGGAGCATCGCCGTCTGGACCACATCATCCAGGGCACCTACGGTCGCGACCAGGATGGGACATTCAAGGCTTGCCTCGTGGGCTGCGCGACTCACGGCGACCACGACGCCTTCGAGACCGAGTTTGGTATCCCGTGGCGTGTGGCGTGGCTCGCGGACGACATCTTCGAGGGGCTGCCAGAGCAGGATGCCAAGGATTTCCCGGTAATGCTCTTCGAGGCGGTGCCCGAGGGCGCGGATCTATCCCGCGTATTCGATGGGTGGTGCGCCTGGATGCTGGCCGATCCTAGTGACGGGCTCGTGGCCATTTCTAGGGAGCCCTATGTCACTGCGATGGGCGAGCTTTTTTGCAGAGCCTCGCGGGGTGATGAGCCCAGTGGGGAGGAGTGGGAACAAGCCGCCATGGCCGCCATGGCCGCCTGGGACGCCAGGGGCGCCTGGGCCGCCAGGGCCGCCGGGGCCGCCTGGGACGCCAGGGCCGCCAGGGCCGCCAGGGCCGCCAGGGACGCCAGGGACGCCTGGGCCGCCGGGCCCGCCAGGGCCGCCAGGGACGCCTGGGCCGCCAGGGCCGCCTGGGCCGCCAGGGCCGCCAGGGACGCCAGGGACGCCAGGGACGCCTGGGCCGCCTGGGCCGCCTGGGCCGCCAGGGACGCCTGGGCCGCCTGGGCCGCCAGGGGCGCCTGGGCCGCCTGGGCCGCCAGGGCCGCCAGGGCCGCCTGGGCCGCCTGGGCCGCCTGGGCCGCCAGGGCCGCCAGGGACGCCTGGGCCGCCAGGGCC
>Ga0210410_10000497_pt1 | contig 43671 bp, 40 predicted proteins | sample IncBWC4MmetaG_FD_161058 | JGI IMG/M metagenome (GOLD analysis project Ga0210410, IMG submission 161058) | Forest soil microbial communities from Barre Woods Harvard Forest LTER site, Petersham, Massachusetts, United States - Inc-BW-C-4-M | ecosystem: Environmental > Terrestrial > Soil >...
TGGCGGACCTTTCTGCCCAGGGATTGAAGTAACCTGGAGCACCCGCAACCCGAACATCTATTCCGGCCTGTACATCCCTCGTCATCGTCATGACGAGCAGTGGTATGCCCAACAGGGATTAGATCCCTACGAAGATGAAACCGCGGACAAGGATGGATGCGAGCCGGGTGATTTGACCAAGCGCATGGCAATTCCGTGGCAGGCAGACTTCTTCCAGTGTTCGATCCAGTTCATCAACTTCACCAATCCCAAGATCAATAAAGGTAGCGGAATACCCCAGCCTCCGACCTATTACGCATACTGGTGGCCCCCGCAGAGCCCATGGCAGGTCATGACCGGTGACCTCGACATCGTCAATCAAGATGCAGCGGGCACACCGGCGGGATACCAAGTTCTCTTCTCGCGGGGCATCAATACGTTCGCTCAGATGGTCTCCTCCTGGTACTACATGGGATTCGTAGTAAACCAGGCGACAACCGAGTACGCCACCCTGATGCCTTACATCGTGGAGCAGGAAAGAAATCACAAGGGCTTCATCGCTGCAGCCGTGGCTGTTGGAGACGCGACGAACGTTATCACCGGGCAGAATACCAACTTCAGCAATACTTGGTTCCTGCCAGCGACTCCGACGCCGGAGCCTAAGCACGTGAGAGCAGGGTTCCTGGTAGAAGGTGTGTCGGAGATTGAAGCCGAGGAAGTCGCCGTGACGCCGGCCGCTGCCGGTATTCAGGTCGGATCGTCTCGTCATCGCGGTCGCCTATGACCGGGAACCCAATAGCCTAGAGCGAACGCATCATGCCGACGAAAGAGACAGAGGTTGCCATTATCGGCGGCGGTCCCGCAGGGACTGCCGCCGCGCTGACTCTTCTGCGATATACCCCCCACCGGGTAACGCTGGTCGAACGTAGCTCCTATCAACAACCACGGGTCGGGGAGACCGTCTCATCCGCAATTGTGCCGCTACTCGAGTATTTAGGCGCAACGGATTGCCTTCGCGAGAGTGCGGCCGTCGAATCCTTCTCGAACGCTGCAGCCTGGGGCAGCGATCAACTCACTGTTCGGGATCACCTGTTTACCGGTCGCGGCAACGGATGGCATCTGGATCGACGCAGGTTCGACCTGGCATTGGGCGATTTGGCCTTGGCCGCAGGAGCAGTCACTCTGCGGGGTTGCAGCCTTCGCCGTGCGACACAGGTTGAGGACAACCGGTGGCTGCTGTCTGTCGAGGGTAGTGTCACCACAGAGATTCTTGCCTCGCAGATCATAGACGCGAGCGGGCGTCAGGCTTCGTTCGCGCGACACGTTGGCGCTGTAACAAGCTGCGTCGATCAATTAGTGGGAATTGTTGCGTACTTCGCAGAGTTGGACCCGCAGATTACGCTGCACAGCACCTTCGTGGAAGCCGAGTCCTTCGGGTGGTGGTACGCGGCGCTTTTGCCGAACAGCAAGGCTGTCGTGGCGTTCATGACAGACCCGGCACATGTTCGACAGTTTGACGTAAACGAATGGCCGGGGTTCCGCCGCCGCCTCCAACAGACGCAGCACATCTCAAACTTTGTCTCCGCGCCGGAAGCAATCCCCGAACTTCATATCCACTCCGCAGCTTCCCAACATCTGCGCCCAGCGATCGGTGACGGCTGGATAGCCGCGGGAGATGCGGCTGCCGCATTCGACCCCTTGTCCTCGCTGGGGATCGGGCACGCACTCAGCAGCGGAATTCAGGCCGCTCGGGTGGTGGACACTCGCCTGTGTGGCGACGAGGAACTTGCATCTACCTATCCTTCTGACGTGCTTCGTTTCGCTGATGAGTTTTTGTCGAGACGGTCGGCAATCTATGAGGCAGAACGGAGATGGCCGAATTCGCCGTTCTGGCGATCAAGGCAGGTCCCTGTGGCGCCACTTCGTCCTTAAGCCATTCGGCCCCGACATGGCAGCGCTGATTATCATGATCCAAGGACTTAATCCGTGAACTCCTGTAGCGACTCTCTTCGATGCTCAGAAGATACTCGACAATTCGTATGAGGAAAAAGACCTTCGACTCCTTGTAAAGCTGGGAGGGGGCGAGCGGGCGCATGTCTTCTCCAAGCTGTCGTTGAAAGGTTTTGCCATCTGAGTCTACCAATCCCACCAGTGAGCTGCGTGATTTCTGCTTGAGAGGTCATTTTGCCTTTGTGGTGACGGACTCAGAATTCAATCCTCTCTTTGCGGTTGAGTTCGACGGGCTGGCGTCATCGCACAGAAGAGCAAATGGTGCGCGATCGTAAGAAGAATGAACTCTGCAAAACCTTCTCCTTGCCTCTCCTTCGCATCTATTTGAAACCATCGCGTCGCACTCGGCTCAGTAACAGGAAGTCGGCTCGTATGCACCAATTTTCCACGATGTGCAACCTCGAGTGGCGAGAACAGGCCAATGCGCTCATTGAGGTCCCGTTACACAGCTTTAACGCTCTCGCCGGTTGGCCGCGCACCCATGTTCTGCAGCAGTGTGCCACGTCGCGACTGCGAACGATACGTGATAACGTCCTTTATCATGCACTATTTGGTTAGTGCTGAATACAATGAACTGCCATCCGTGACAATCCCACGCTTCTATTGCGTGCAAGGTTATGAAGCCACACAATGCAGTGAGCGCAAGGTTCGCTGGATCGCACGGAAGGTCCCGCACGTTTCAGGGGAAGAGACCATTTTCGACTTCGGCAAACCCGCCTTTTTGGGCGGCAAGGGAACCTCTGCAGCCGATACATCAGGAACGGCAGAGTGTCATGTTCCAAACCCGAGGTTAATCGGCTGAAGCGTGGACAAACGAATTGATCGCCTCGTTATCGGCGCTGTTAAGGAGCAGTTGTTCTCCTGCCACATTTCGAGCAGTCACCTTGGGCGCTTGCGGTTCTTTGCGCAACCTTTCGGCCAGGTCGATCAAGGCATTGACGAGTTTCACAAGTCCCGCCGCAACGCCGATGATGACACCCGCCTCTGCAATGAAACGGGTTGGTTTCGCCATAGTCATAGTCACGTCGAAGCTCTGGAGAGCTGTGGATGCGATGCTCGCATCACCCTTAATTACCAATTCGAGCTCTGCTGTACGACTGTTCTCCGGCATCGTTTCCCCCTCTCACGGTATCCCAATATAACGGAAGGCGCCCCAGTCTTCGATTGCGCGAGTTGCTCGCATCCTCTCTTGGGCCTGCATGAATGCGTCGAATGGAGCAGCGCCGCTGGCGATGTTGCCGTACGTGTGACGCATGACGTCTAGAGCAACATCGTCTCCGACGGGCCATCGGCTCCCGATTACGGCGCATGCGCCGATTTGCAGCAGGCTTCCAGGAAGACCGGCGAAACGGTGTGCCTCTCCGGTTGCTGTCACCCCAGTTGAACATGCCGATAGAGTAACCACAGGATGCTTCGGCAGACGGATTGTCAGCAGGTCCTGCGCGGTCAGTCGATAAGCGTCGTCCGCGCCTTGGCCGCCTTTCGAAGCGAAATAAAATGCAGACATCAAAGGTTCTTCGTCGTCGAAAGTGCCATGTCCAGCGAAGTGGATAAAGTCGTACCCTTTCGCGAGTTCTTCCAGGGCCATACGCTTGTTCAGGGCGGCGCCACGCAAAACCTTATGATCTCCGCGCCAAGCGGCTCGGATTGCCTCGATCTCAATTTCCACTTCGGGAAGGTCGGTTCCTGTGTAGCCGATCATCAGCAGGGAGGCTCCCCCCCCAGGCCCACTCGCAGCGATGTTACTCGCGACGCCCAGAGAGGGCACGTAACAGACTTGAAAATCATTGGCGAGAAACCATCCGGGGCGCTCGGGATCCGAAATTGTCTCGAATGAAATTGAACCTAGAAGACCGGCGGTGCATATGGCCAGGCGATTCGTTCCCAGAGCTTGCAAACGGGCCTGGACGGGCGCAAACAAATACCGGTAAGCGTCCTTCGAGGCGATCGTCAGGCGCTTATTACGTAGTGGCCCTGGCTCCCCAAAGATGGCCGCGTTAAACAGAGCGGGCACCCGGACACGTGGATCAAATTCATCGTTATTCAATGCGCGCAGCACGGCCTCTTCGATCGCACGCGTCGGAAATTTCAGAAACGGCCACTGAACAGGATCAATGCAGATTTGCTGGTCAGGCCCAGAGTGTATCAACAATGCCGTCAGGAGCTCGCCAGTCCAGCCGAAGTAAACAAGTACGGTCCCAGGCACAAGCAATGACCCGCGGATGCTCTCCAGCTCCTTGCTAACGTCCGGTGATAAAAATGAAACGGGCTCGCGCTCCCGGTCGGGATTTTCCCTTGACGCGATACCTTCCAGCAAGTGCATCACCGCACGAACGGCCGTGGCGGCGCGCAGCGATTCATTGCCGGCCAAACGGGGGACAGCTCCACGCAGGGTCTCGTATGCCGCCAGGGCTTCAGCTGCGCGCCCGCTTTCTGCGAGGGCGGACGCGAGCGTTTCGAAAATGAAGAGGTATTGGCCGCCTTTATCGGCCAGACGGTTGGCATCTCCGGCCTGGACCAGTTCTTCACGCGCAAGCTCTGCCGACTTCTCCCAGGAGCGTATCGCGTCCGGCAGCTTTCGTCGCTCGTAATAGAGCTTGCCTAGATTAAAAAGAATCTGCAGGAGTCTCGGCCCTGAGCCCTCTTCCCTCGCGAGCCTTGCACTACACTCCTCGAGATCGGAAATTGCCCCGTCCAGTTTATCTTCGCCGACGTTTGGCATATCCACTATCGCGATCGCTCGCTTGACGCGCAAGTCATCGGCGCCTTCAGGAGAAAGGACGTTCCGGCCGAGCGCGCGGTCGGCCACAGTAATGGCCTCAGTTTTCTCCTCGATGCCAGCGTCCCCGACTGACAGGAGGCTGCTGAGCAACACCTCGATTTGTGCCACAGCCAACGAGCCGTCAGCACGAGTCCCTACTTCCTCCTTTGCCAATTCCAGCGCCGTTCGTGCATGCCGAATCGCATCGGCACGTAGAGTTGGATGTCCAACAGATGCCAGTTCGACTTCAGAAAAGCGCACAAGCAGGATATGTGACGCATGAGCAATAATGTAGCCGGGATCACCGACACTCCGCGTGCCAAGTTCCTCAAATAGTTCCAAGGCGCGAATACCCGTTTCCAAGCTGGATGTTTGTTTGCAATGTTCAAGCAGGAGATTCGCTTCCAAGTTAGGCAACGCGATGCCGATCGTATCCGGCGGATAATCGTTTGCGATTGAAAGGCGTCTGCAAAACCGAACCCCGAGCAGGAGGTGTCCGGCAAAATCCGCCGAGCTTACTGCCTGCCGGAGTTCGTATTGCAACTGCTCGAGATCATCTTGCAGGACAACTCCCCACTGCTGTCGCTTAGGGGGAGCGATCTGGTCAAAAGTTGCCGGAAACGGAAAAACAAGTTCGCTCTCCAGGGTTTCGATTGAGTACGAGCCGCACACCGGGCACGAAGGATCCTCGAATTTTGAGGTGTCTAAATCAAAATGATGGTCACAATCGTGGCAGCGGTAGACCTCGTGAAGGAGATGACGCGCGAAGGTCTCGAGCTTCGCTCCGCAACCTGTGCACACTGCCTCAGGAAACGAAGCTAGATCTGTAACCCACCGGTAGTGGATGCGAGCCTCGCGTTCGCACTGGTCACAGCGCAGGTATATCTGCCCGTCCCACGATACCCGGTCATCTAAGCCCGTTGCCAGCATGTCCAAAGGAAGATTTGCTTGCATGGCGTTCCTTCCGATATCGACGCCCCAAGTCTATAACACTCCATTGGCTCGAGCGAACGAAACATGAGTCTACGGATGACAACCGCCAAAGCGCTGAGACGCCGCCCAAAAAGAGGTCGTTTGAAGTGTATGCCGGACAATTGCCCGACCATAGTAATTCCTGGGCGGATAGCGCACTACTTGGAAGTCAACATCGCCGAGACACCATCGCCGAGATCACAGAATTCGATCCCATTTGTATTTGCCTTGCGGTCGTCTTGGTTGGGATGGTGAATGATAAAGGACGTTCACGTCAACAACCCAGTTCCCCTTCTGAAGGGGGATGAAATTCGGTGCCGACACGGATGATTGGCGCTGAGCCTCCACGAGGACGAAACTGCGGAGACGGCTGGAAGGAGCCGCCTTCTATGTCTCCCCAAAAACAGCCACGCAAGTCTGACAGTTGCCATGCGAGTCTCACCGTCCCTGAACTAGAACAATCGAAGACGACCGTGCTCCATATGCTGGCGTCTGCACATTCTCGTCGAAGCTATAAACACGCCATAGAAAAGTTCATCGCCTGGTATTGCTCTGAGCCTCGACTAGGCTTTAACCGCTCCGTCGTGGTTCGGTACCGCTCGTTCCTTGAGGGGCTTTCTCTGTCTGCTGCTACGATCAATCTTCATCTTTCCGCTATCCGGCGGCTGGCAGATGAGGCTGCGGAGAGCGGTTGGTTGAGCCCGGAGCTGGCGATCGGAATCCGACGAGTTAAGGGCGTCAAGCGCCTTGGCTGGAGGATTGGCGATTGGCTAACTGGCGATCAGGTGCAAGAGCTATTGAATGCCGTTTCCCAGGGCACCGCGCGCGGCAAAAGAGATGCAGCAGTGATCGGGCTGCTGCTCGGATGTGGTCTGCGACGCTCGGAAACCGTGAACTTACGATTGGATCAGCTGCAATTGAGGGAAAGTCACTGGGTGATCGTCGATATGGTTGGGAAGGGCGGACGACTGCGAACGGTCCCCGTGCCGGCATGGTGCAAGGGTCTCATAGATGTTTGGATCCACGACACAGGAGTGACTGAAGGCAAGTTGTTCAGACGAATTTCGACAAATGGGACTCGGCAGGATGAAGGAGTGACAACCGACGTAGTCTGGTATGCCGTGAAGCGATACGCCAAACGAATCGGCATTGACCATCTGGCACCCCACGATCTTCGTCGCACTTGCGCCCGCCTCTGCCATGACGCCGGAGGCGAACTCGAACAGATTCAGTTTCTCCTTGGTCACGCGTCGGTGCAAACGACCGAACGGTACATCGGATGCAGGCAGAACCTCAGAGAAGCGGTCAATGATCGATTTCGAATCTCGCCCTCGAACAATACAGCTTACGAAATTAGGGGTGCGCGTGATAATCCGGTTTATGAAGCCCAAAATCCGATGTAAGCCCAGGCGATACTCATGCCCGACATTGCGGCAGCATTGGCCCAGCCTGACCACATGGCGAGGTCTACGGGAATTAACATCGTATCAACGAGAGCCGGTGGCTTGGGAATTTTCCCCAGCACATCCGTCTCTATTAGTAGATGTTCACCTCCGATACGTCGCGAGTAGAGAGCCACAGAAGCGCTAGTGGCCGCAGTAAGCAAACTCTGAACAATCATCACCGTCGCGACCACGTGGTAGTGCTCCTAGAGATCATGATCTTTGGATCATGCGCTATAAGCCATCCCATAGCGGCAACGCTGAATGTCAAGAAGACCGTATAAAATTTGATGTAGTTGTCCCATACCGAGTGGAACATTGTGCCAAGATTCTCATACCGCTGCTTCAACAGCCATTCAGCTTTATTTTCTTCTTTCGACTCCGGTGAGAGAGGAGCATTCGAAGTGCCCATATCGTCCTCCGATCGGCAAAAGCTGATTGGTATGTCGTCGCAGCCGATAGGTCTCTGCGGCTTTCAGAAAGCTATCCTACGCTCGATTTCGCTTAACGTAGCCAGATCTTTTCTCCGATAATAAAGCTTTGTGGTGCGCGGGTCGGGAATGGTTCGCCATGGAGCCTGGATAAGGTATGTCTAGGTGAGTTCCTTCAGCATGAGAATCTCATCCAGATGGGTTTGACTCGATGACCAGATTGCACTTTCCGTTATCGACCTCGACCTCGGCTGCGGTGATATAGCGGTTGATCAAAACACTGCTCAGGTTCCTGAGAGCTGCCCTCTGAGCCTCGATTCCCGAATGACGTCTCTCCATGGAAAAATATTCAGCAAGTCCCCTAAAAGCATTTTCTCGATCGCGAGAGGAGATCGCTCTGTCTGAACAGGCTCTTGTATCGCCATCAGCGTTGCAGGAGACCTCCGATGTAGCGGCTATTTCTGTGCAGTAGCCGGAGTTGGAGCCGGAGCAGGCGTCTGCGGTGCTGCGGATTGGGTCAACAGGTTCTTAATGACACTGGCACTGAAACCGAGTCCAATGATTGCGATCGATGCCGGGATGATATCCAGTTTCTTGAGTTGCTCGAGGGCGCCCGACAATAGTCCAGCGAGGGCGACGGCGAAGGCAATGGCAAAGCGGAGGACCTCTGCCCAGAAGATAGACCGCTCGGTGGTCGCAGCGCTTTCGATCCGAATGGTCTTCTTGAGCGGCGGTATCGGGACTTCCCGAGACTCGTCGATCTGCTGGCCGCGGATGGTAGCGTAGAGGTCGAGGTCTCTCTTGATGGGTGGAGTCGAAAGCCTGAGGGAACGACGTTTATGCGGAGCGTTTGCAAGTTGATTCGAACCTGAGGTGGTCGAAGAGGTTCCAGTCTGGGGCGGCGCGGCCTGCTTAAATTCGGAGGGCGGGGTCGTGCCGTGCTCGTAGCCGGAGAAGTAGTGGCAGACCTTCCAAGTGTATTCGTCGAGGTCGTCGGGGAAGATCCAATGGCACATCAGGCGCTGCAGTGCGGCGGCGTCGTTGAATCGCGAATTTTTGAATTTGATGCTAAAGAAGACCGGCTGGATGGGCCGGGCCTTCTGAGTATCGAAGGCGATCTCGGCCTGACCTTGCTTGCCGATCTCGTCGAGAACATCTTCCTCATAGGTGTCTTCGCGCATCTCCTGAATGAGAAGAGTGGCGTCACGAAGGGCGCGCCAAGACAGCGTGCCCAGGAGCTCAAGCAGGACACAGTGGCGCTTGAGGAGGCGCTGGCGCGCGATCTCCCAGAGATTGTCACATTGTAAGGTGGCATCGGCAGGGACCGCGGGAGCGGCATCAGCAGGGGCTGCCAGAGCAGCATCAGCAAGGGCTGCCAGACCGGCGTCGGCAGCTTGCACAGGCGGAGTACCCGCGGGTTGTGCGGCGGGCGCGGGGGGCCGCGCCTGAATGGCAGGCATGACCGGGACGCTGGCGCGAACCATCGCGTAGTCGAGCGCAAGTTGAATTGCGGCGGCGCCATGGTCGATGGCGAAGAGCATAGGACGGACGATGTTCTTCGCATCGTTGAAACCGCGAGTTGGGTCGGCGATGATAAAGACGCCGGGCAGTGAATCTTTCAGGTCTGCGTAGTAGTTGGGCGGAAACTTCTCGAGTCGGGTCATGACAAGGGCGACGTTGCCCGCGATCTGTTTGGCGAGGGCATCGGTGTCGTCGAGCATGTCGAGCGCGGCCTGGGCTTTGGCGAAGAAGCCATTGGCGGCTGCCAGGACGGTATCGGAAAGGGCGATAGAGTGGAGCTGGTCGGCGGCGGCCTGGAGGTTGGCGTCGATACCGTCGCTGACCGAGGGCGGAGCAGTGGCGCAGACTAGGTCGTGCTTGCGGCGCAGGTCATCGAGCCGTTCGGCGCCGGCGAGCCGCTTGCTGAGGTTGTCGATAGAGGCCGCAGCCAAGACCAGCGGGTCGGCTGAGGCGGGTATCCATGAGGGCGCGTTGTCGACGATAATCGCGATGCGTCTGCGTTCGAGCCGGAGGAGGACCCTGAGATAGGAGTCGATGCTTGTGCTGACTGTGGTGGTGCGATTGGCGAGGTCCTGCAACTGCGATCGCAGTTGGCCTTTCTTCTGCATATTGGGCAGCATGGAGCTGCCCAGGAATGAGAACAGGCCACCGATCAGGAGGAGTACTACTACGTAGGAGTACGACCAGAACCCCGACCAGAATGGCGAGATCGGCTGCATGACGAGTGACGCTGACAGGCTGCGTGCGGGCAGAAGACCGTCAGGGACGCTGGGGGGGCTAGCGACGTTGGTGGAAGCAGGGTCGTTGGTGGGGGAAATGACAGAGAGCAGGAGAACTCCCTTTTTATTGGACGGGTGGATCCAATCGAGGATCGAGAAGGGCTTGCTTGTGGGTTTGAACGTGATGCGGGAACTGCCACTGAGCGGAATGTAGAGGTCGCCGAAAGATTCAGGCTGATTGTTGATCTCGAAGATCCAGTGAAGGTGGTAAGACTGGGCGTCGCCATTCTTGAGCGCGACGACGACGGGGTCGCCGTAGGTGTAAGCGAGAGATTTGTCGGGGGTGGCGCCGTCTCCGTCGATGGAGACGGTAAGCGGGGCGTCGCTGGCGAACGCGCTAAGGGTGCCGAGTTGCGAGACTCCGTTGAGGATGGGGAATTCGGCTTCGCTGGCTCCGGAGATGCCGGTCACACTAGCCGTAATCGAGAGCGTCTGGCCCGGAGTGATGCTGGTAGGAAGGCTAGCGCCTTCGACGCTAGCCGTGAGGTTTGCCGCTGCGCCCTTGATTACGGTGTGCGTTGCGGTATCGACGATTGGACCATGGGCGAGAGCGAGAGTAATAGGGTCCTTAACCTTGGGGTCTTGGACGCTGAGGGTGAAGGTAACTTCTCCGCCACCGGCGTGAAGAGCAATGGGATGAGGGGCCTGAAGGACGACCTGGGCATGAGCTGCCAGGACGAAGCCTGTCAACAACAGCGAAGCGCAGAATAGCCTGTTTTGCATGGAAAGCCTCCCTGAATGTCTGGAAATGATCCTTCGCAATGCTCTCCGCGTCCGCGAGTCCTTTTCTCGCTGGGAAGCGATCCTTATATTGGGCGCTTGATATTGGGCGCTTGGCCAGAAGCCGACCTAGCTGAAGCTTGCCGCGATAGAGGCATTAGGGTCATCAAGACCTTCTTCTACGAACTCCTTGAATTCCTTGATTGGATCGGCACCTGGGATGCTTCCAAGTATCGTGTTGATGATGTCAAGGATTTTCCCGGGAATACCCTTCTTAGAAACTGCTGCGAGGCGCGCCCGCTTCAGTTTGAGCTGCTCTCCGGTCAAACCCCGATCTTGGATTTCACGCCAGCGCGGGTTATCCTCGCCGGAGGTGGATTGCAGGTCGCTTATCAACTGCTCCAAGCGAGGTCTCACCTCGCTGTTCCAGGCCGACTCAAACAGCTGCTTGTCGTCAGTGATATGACTGCTCACAAGCTCATCGAGAACAGCTCGAATGAACTGCAATATCTCAATCAATGTTTTTTTTTCGTCATTGAATGGCATCAATCGGTCTCCTCTGGGACACCCACATCTCAGCATCTCGCATAGAGCAGCGAGACGCTTCCTCGGATATTTTGAGTGGCCCAAGTATAGCTTGGAGATTACCGATTTCTGTTAATACTTCACCCCGATAGGTCGTATCGACCTCCGCCTGAGAGCGACTACTCAAATCGGCACCTTTATCGTAAATCCGCGTCGTCGTGATGTGCTTATGGTCAATGAGGTCCTGGACCGACTCTATGGGCTCCCTTCAAATTCAATCCTCGATCTGTACAGGAAGCTCTTTCCAGATGATCGGACAGTTCAAGACTTTGTATCCCAACTTAAGGCCCATGCCTCACCCGTAGTTTCTTAACGCGATAATGTATTTTATCGAGTCAGGAGTCAATCGCTAAAACAACGTAGAAGCGTTCTCGGAATCTCTTCCCGTAAAGATCCTATGTTCAGTGAGCGTATTGGTGAAGGAGAAACTGAATCTGTTCGAATTCGCCTCCGGCCTCATGGCAGAGACGGGCGCAAGTGCTACGAAGATCGTGGGGTGCCAAATGGCGAATGCTGTGTCCGTCGGCGTAGGGTTAGGGAAACTTAAGCGATTTCCAACTTACGACAAGCCTCGAGTGGAATAAGATTTCGGTAACTACAATTCGAATGGTGCAACGTCATGATTCAAGGTTACCCAATTGAGTCGAGCGGTTATCCCGGAGATTCATTTTCATTCTGCGTGTCTACCGATGCGCCTCAGTTTCGCGTCGACTTTTTCCGTCAGGGTGCATCGCTCGATTTCAAAACGTCAACAGACTGGATGCCTGGCATATTTGCCGACGATCATGATGCAACACAAGACTGGGGATTATCGGGCGTTAGAGAGGACGGGAAACTGGTTGACGGTTGGGCCTCATACCCTTTCGCTGTCCCTCTGGATTGGAATAGCGGTGTCTACATAGCCATGTTCGTCGAGGGAGACGGAGAGGGCAATCCAAACTTAAATCAGGAGCCCCCACTTGATACCACCACCGCGGATGCCCAGAAAGGGAAGGCGCTTTTCGTAATCAAGAATCCTGCTCCGGGCGTCAGCAGCCAAATGCTGTACAAGATTCCTCTGTTCACTTATCAGATGTACAACATGAGCCGTTACGTCGGAATTGATGGCTTGGTGCATGCCGCCTCCGGATACGGGTTCGGATACGCTGCCGATCCTGCAAATCCTCAGCAGCTCACAACTGCCTACGATAGTATCGTTGCGCTCCGGCGCCCCGGCGGCGGTACAGGGGGAACACCATGGGATTCACAGTATTTTCCTAACAATGAAAACAACGATCCGGGGAACTGGGACCCTCTTGATCCTGCGAGCTACCGTCAGACTTTCGTTCATTGGGATGCCAAGATGATTCGGTGGCTAGAGACCAATGGGTACCGCGTCGACTATTGCACCGATCTCGACATTCACCTGGACTCCGAACTCGCTTTGCTCTCCCCCTACTCTGTCGTGCTGAGCGTTGGTCACGATGAATACTACAGCGCTGGGATGCGGGACAATCTGGAGACTTATATCTCAAATGGAGGTAATATAGCCTTCTTCAGCGGCAATACTAGCTACTGGAAGCTGGAGTTCCCGAAAGTAACCGCTGACGGACAACCCGATCTCAGCTTCATTGGCCGCTTTGTGCAGTGGGCACAAGTTCCCTCAGTTGACGCTCCGACCGCGCCAAATCGGCCGGAAGATTCGCTAACCGGGGTGCGTTTCGGGAACGCCGGTGAGCGGAACGACCCGCTTCCGAGCGCTGGCGGAACCTACCTTGGTTTCACAGTGCAGTATGTCGATCGATGGCTGTTTGAAGGAAGCGGACTGAAAGAGAACGATACCTTTGGCAAGGACGCCTGCATCGTAGGGTATGAATGTGACGGAACGCCCTACCTGAAGAACGGTCAGCGCCCCGTCTCCCCCACCTTCGAACTGCCCTCGACCCCACCTGGCCTTGTCATCTTGGGCACAGCGGACACTTCCGTGTGGCCGGGCGTTCCCAACAGTGGCTACCCATTGGGCAACAAGAGTGCAACGATGGTGATGTATCAGAGAAATGGGACAGTGTTTACCGGCGCTACGACCGATTGGCCGCGAGTACTTGAGTCAGGGGATGCCCCCACCGCTGCGATTACCAGGAATGTCGTCAATCGCCTCGGCGGCCTTCCCAAGGGACTTACAACGGTGGCTAACTATAGCGATATTGTCGCCTGTGATGGTTTCTTCTCCACGGATGACAACTACCGCCATGCAGTGGTCGGCGCTGAAGACGGTTCTGTATGGGAAATCTTTTTTAATCCCAACTTCGGTATCGGGAGAACCAAGGTGGCCGAGATTCCGGGACTCGTGGATATCGGTTCGTTCTTTACTCCCGATGACAAGTATCGCCACATCGTGGTGGCTTCGTCCGACGGAACCCTCTGGGAGGTTTTCTTCAATCCTGCAACCGGGATCGGTCAGGCCAATCTTGGGAACTACGCAGGGATCACCCGCGTCGCTGGCTTTTTCAGCAACGATGACGGTTTTCGTCATGCCATCATCGCTACGGAGAAGGGGGATATCTCTGAGGTGTTTTTTAACCCAGCGGATGGAGAAGGGATCGCGCCTCTCGGAAGCTTCAACGACGTTGTGGATGTTGCCGGCTTCTTCAGTCCTGACGACAACTACAGGCATGCCATCGTTGCCACTTCAGATGGCAACGTATGGGAAATATTCTTTAATCCAACTACAGGCAGTGGCACAACGTTGTTAGGAGTTTTCCCAAATGTCGTGAAAATTAGCGCGTTTTACGCGGCCGGGGACTCATTCTTCAGTCGACGCGTCATCGTTCTAACATCCGCAGGTGTCATATTCCAAATAAAGTACAGCCCCCACGCTGGTTCCATCAGAACCGCGCTTGTGAATTCAGACGGTATCGTGGACGTCGGAGGACTCTTTTCTAATGATGACGGCGATCGACATGTAATCATCGCAATGCGCGATGGAGATCTTCAGGAATTGTTCTGGCAAAGGCCAGACTGACATCGCATCCAAAGTCGCTCGATGGCAGTGTTCAGCTGGCCGATTTCAGGGCTTGCGATCCACTAACCAACAGGTTCTCACGAGATCGCCAGAGCAAGCTGTTTACTATCCTCAAGCTCCGAAAGAAAGAGGCATCGCAAGATCAATTTTCGATGATTTGCAAGAACAATGGGGAATCGTCGGCAAGAAGGGGCAGTGTTTGCCTTGAAGTGGGGAAAGTCAACGGCACGTCGCGGATGCCCTGGGGCCTCTAATGCCGACAATAGAGGATCGTAGCTTAGCACTGCAATCATATGGAGTAAAACAAAATAGGTGAAGAAGACTGCTGGAATACGAAAGTCAGAGGCCTCTCTTGGCTCACGATGTGCGCAAAGATGACGAGAATCGTCATGAGAGCGATCATCACGATGGTACCCACTGCAATTACAGCTAGACCTAAGCGATAGCTCATGACGATCGCCACCCATTGCGTAACGCACAGCGGGAACGCCTTAATAGCAGCGTGCAAGAATGAAGTCGGCGATGGATTACTGTTAGGCATCCAAAGATTCCGAATTAATGGTGGCTCCCGGTGTCATTTTATGCCGAACATGTAATGCTCATAACGCTCAGTTGACTTACATTGTCGGTTTAAACAGACGCTTAATAAGGCGCCTATTTGTCTCAAAACGAGTTGGGGAAACATCTTGGGGAAGATAGCGTTTTGGCGAAATATGTGTCTGAAGCACATTCGAAACGTGTGAACCATGGTAACAGTCAATCTTAGTCCCCAGCGGGAACCGTGGGGACCTAATCGAGATGGCTCTTTCTTCGTTATGATGGCGATATGGAGGATTTCATGGACACGAACCGCATTATTGCTGATATCGACACGGAGATATCCAAGTTGCAACAAGCGAAAGCATTTCTATCGGACGTAACGATAAGGAAGGGTCCAGGCCGTCCCAAATCAAGTGAGTCTAAAGTGACGAAGCCTAAGAAGAGGAAGATGAGTGCTAAAGGGAGAGCAGCTATCTCCGCTCCTATGAAAGCTCGTTGGGCGAAAGTGAAGAAGGCAACTAAGAAACCGGCCGTTAACAAGGTCAATACCAAACCTTGAGCTTCAGCCCATAGGTACCCACGAAAAGATGGTTCTTTTGTTGTTAGATCGGTTGCTGGAGCGAGGGATGATTATGGACTTTGCCAATCACACGCTGCTCTTGCGGCCGAACGGCACGGAAATCCCGATCCACGACATTGCAGCACCGATTTGCGACCCGGCGGCAAACATGTTGTGGTTCTTCTCGTGTTTCCCTCATGATTGGGCGCGAGATCCGATACGAATACGCACGTGCGGATTGAGCGGACGGAAGAGATTATGTATTGGGTGCAGGCGGATTGTGCTTGACTCTGTCGGGTTGGTTGATAGGATGGCGACCAACCCAGATTCCATTACATAGGACACGCGGAGATTCTTATGTCTGAAGTTGATCCTCAATCCCTCCAAGGAAAACCACCCGAAGAGGCGTCGACAACGGAGCCGCGGAGCAATGCGGACGTGACACAGAAGTCCAACATGAAGCAGCGAACTGCACGAGAACCGAAGGGCATTTTCGTGTGTTGCGACGGTACCGGGAACGAGTTTGCGGCGAATAATTCGCTAGACGGCAATTCGAATGTGGTGAAGCTGTATACGGCGTTGAAGCTTGATAATCAACAGGTGGCCTACTACCATCCTGGTGTTGGCACCCTAGGAGATCCTGGAAAAAAGGGATTGGCTCGGAAGTGGTCGGTCGTTAAAGGGCTGGCGTTTGGCAGTGGCTTTGAGGATAACGTGCTGGACGCATACCGCTACCTGATGCAGCATTATGCGGACGGCGACCGGGTATACATCTTCGGGTTTTCGCGCGGTGCCTATACGGCTCGGGCGCTGGCAGGACTGCTGCACGGATACGGGTTGCTTTGCCGAGGAAACGAGGGCCATATCCCTTATGCCTGGCGCATGTATACCGAGAAGATCGCGACCCAAAAAGAACTGAACGCACATACCATCTCGACAGACACGACTTTTCGGGACACGTTTTCTCATAAGAATTTTTCGATACATTTCATTGGGTTGTGGGATACGGTGTCGTCCGTGGGTTGGATCACGACGCCACTACGGTTGCTGGACATGGCGGAGAATCCAATTATTCAGCGCGGACGACATGCCGTGAGCATCGACGAACGGCGGTGCTTCTACCGCGACAATCTGTATGGCAAACCCGTGGCGGTTGACATTCCGGTTGCGTTGCGCGGCACACCGGCGGAGGCCGCGATCCCTAAAATACAGGACGTTTTGCAGGTCTGGTTCTCGGGAGTTCACTCAGATGTGGGCGGGAGCTATCCGCAGCTACAGAGCGGGCTGGCGAATATTACGCTGAAGTGGATGATCGAGGAGACCAAAAAAGCAGACGCTCATTTTGATGAGGAACGAGTGCGTATGGTGCTGGGTACGCCGGGGCCGGGCGAACCTACGCCAGCTACTGCGGCGCTGGCACCGATGTACGAAAAGCCAAAGTCCGATATGCTGCACCGATCGCTGCATGGGATCTGGTGGCTACTAGAACTGTTTCCGCATCGTTATTACGACAAGGATGATTCGAGCGTGAGGAAGCGAATTTCGCTGGGGGCGTACCGCAAGATTCCGACAGGGTCACTCGTTCATCCAAGCGTGAGGGAGCGATTCGAGACGCAAGCCTGCTATCGGCCGATGAACATTGCGAGCGAAGACTTGATAGATACGTCGGCGGCGGGTGCGGGAGCGCCTTCGAGTCATGACGCTTACCTGTGTTTTGAGCCGAAGAAATGCCGCGAGTACACGCTACGCGAGAATTCCGTCCTAGTCTTTATTGTAACGGCTCTTCAGCTTGGGCTGGCCCTCTATCTAGCGTCGTGGCTGATGGTACTGGCTGATCTTCATTCGCATCCGCGGGAGATTCTGACGTTTGTGTGGAAAGAGTGGCCTGTGGTGGAACGGTTCGTCATGAGTCACTGGTTCTCGAAGCTCGGGCAGGTCGCGGTTTTCTTATGGACGTCGCTTTTAGCGTCGGTCGTAGTCCTCATAGGGAGGTTGATTTCGTTTGCGCGGTCCCGGGTGTAACCGGTTCGCCGTTTTGTGACGAAGGGCTTGGTAGGACTGCTTTAACTAGCCGGGAGGCCTTTGGACACGTAATATCCGAATGTTCAGGGCGGTTGCTCCGTCAGGATAGCCAATGGCTAAGACCACAAAGCAAAAGCCTTCCATTGGGAGAGATGACGCCAGAAGAACGGCTGGTTATCGACGGGCGGAAATCGCGATCGACGGCCAATTTATGGGCAATTCCTTTCGAGCACGTAAACATTTATCTTCTTTTCCAGCGGGGACAATCGGCTCATTCCAACTGCTCCGAGGAGAGGCCCTATTTCTAAACGTTTGGACTGGCACACTGCAGATTGCTAACGCTAAACGCTCTTTGCATCACGTTACTCTCGGTTCGTCGGCAACATGGAAGTTGGCTTGCCACTTGGGCGATAAGTTCAGGGTCGTCACTCGGAAGGGACCCAGGTCACTTCCCGTAAGCCGAGTTTCTGTGAGCAGGTCACTGCCGTCTAGTTTTTGTTTTTGTTTCTGGTTCGGTTGCGACGCATCTTGCTCTTCGCCGTGTTTTTCCAACTCTTCAGCACCTGACGTATAGCGGGCTTGAATCGATTTAGGGTCGCGGACTGAGCAACAATAGTTACTCAAAACTTAAGAAACGCAAATCATGTTGCGTTCACCATTAGAATGCTGTCGATCTGCTTCTATTCAACTTGAGAGGGTTTCATGGCCAAAAAACCGGTTTTAAGCGCGTTCAACCAAGGACTGGTTCCAACCATTGCTTGCTTTAATAAGGCGACGGTTTCGCTCGGCGTGGATTTAGACGATTTAATTGCCGCGATGCAAGTCTACGTCGACAAGTATGTCGCTCCCGTCTGGGGTACGCCGGCAAAGCTTATCAAAACGAATGGTTTCCAAAAAGGATCCTGGGCGATCGTGTTTCTTGACGATGCGGATCAACCCGGTGCTTTGGCCTACCACGATCTGACTCCTGATGGACTGCCTGAATCGAAGGTCTTCGTAAAGACGACACTCAAAAATAACGATCTCGTCAGCGTCTCAGCCTCACACGAGCTTGTCGAGATGCTTGTCGATCCGGCAACCAATTTGATGACTACCGGTCCTGATACCAGTACCATCTATGCCTATGAGAGTGCCGATCCGGTCGAAGAGCTCTCCTTCAACGTCAATGGCATTCCGATGAGCAACTTCGTTTATCCCTCGTATTTCGAAACCTTCCATAAGTCCGGTTCAGTGAAGTTCGATCAGATGTCGAAGGTCAACCGACCATTCCGGATCCTTTCCGGCGGATATCAGATCATCTTCAGAAAAGGAAAGTGGACTCAGGTATTCGGTTCCAAAGCCAAGGCCGCAAGATTCAAGAAGGAAGACCGCCGGGGCCACCGAAGCCAGGAACGGTCAGCAAAGAAGCGAAAACGAGCCGAACCTGCGACGATCAAGCGGTTACAGAAGAAGGCTGGCAGTGCCTCTCGATGAGCCTTGGAGCGCACGATGGGTGGTGATCTGGATTCTCGCAAGCTGGCGCTAGACGAGCGCAGACTGGAATTCGAAGTCAGCAAGTACGAACAAGAGCGAGGCCGCCGGGAGCTCGACCTTGAGAAGGCCAGAGAGGAGCTTAATGCTCTCAAGCGGCCATTCTATAAAAATCCTGCCTATTTAGGCCCTCTTGCAACAATTTGCGTTGCTGTTCTGGGAGGCTTCTTCGCCTTCGGGACCAACCTGCTCAATCGCAACGTCGTTTCGCTGGGAGATCAAAAGAAGCATCTGGAAGAGCAAAAAGACGGATTGACTCCCCGTTGGTATCTGCCCGCTTCCTGAATTTCTCCCAATAAACGCCCTTCTGTTGCGGTGAGTTGTGTCGTGCTACGGCATTCAAACGGTGATCAGAACAGCTTGCTGAAGTTATAGTTCAAGGTTGGCCCGTGGCCGGCGCCCCATGCTACGTACGTTTGGGCGACAACGTTTTTCTGAAGGCTGAAAGTAGCGCCGAAGCCTGCGTCCTGGCGGAGACGGGAGAAGGTGAGATCGGCAAGCGTGGAGCCGACGCGGCCTGCGTCGTAGAAAAGAAGCAGGCCGACAGGGTCGACAATGGGGACGGAATACTCCGCCTGGATGAAGACGGCGTTACGATCGCGGAAGCGGTAGTTGGGGAAGCCACGGAGACTGATCTGCGAGTTGATGTCGGAGCCGCCTACGGTGGGCTGCAGATAAAAGGGGATGACGGAGTCGGTGCCTGTGTTGGAAACGGCCAGGTTGGAGCGGAAGTCGACCTTGCCGTAATTGCACTGCTGCGTAACCTTAATGACATAGTCGCTTGGGGCGGTGAGTTTTTCGTGACCGTTCCCGCAGGCGTTTTTGAGGATGTAATAGAAGAGACGCGAGCCGAACCTGGGGGCGACGTCGGCGACGGTAACATAGCGGCGGACGTTTGAGCCGATGGCGATGGACTCGTCGCCGGAGAAAACGAAGCGCTGGAAAGAACTCGAGGAGTTGTTGACGGCGGAGTACCAGTGGTAAGCGGCCTGGTTGATGAAGGTGAACCGGATGTTGCGTTTCATGAGAGGACCGGTGTGGTTGAGCGGGTCGTCGTCGGTGCGAGGGTTGGAGAGGGCGCTGGCTGTGGTGATGATCGCGATGTTCGTGTGCGTGAAGAGAGGCTGAGATTGCAGACCTGGGGCGGTGAGGTTAGTGAAGTTCTTGCTGACTGAGAGCGAGTCGGTTGTGGGTGGAAGATCAGGTTGGAGCAACTCGATGCCGCCGTTGAAGGCAAGGTGGTCGGAGAGCGGGAGGTTTGCAGTAAGGCCGCCGAAAGTGTCGTTCTGGTGAAAGGTGTGTTTGATTGCGGGCGAGCGCGGGCCGAGGCCATAGAAGGAGATGGTCTGCAGGCTGCGGTGGATTCCCTGGGCGTGCAAAGAGAACTGGGTCTTGGTGCAGAGAGCACCGAGTCGCTGACAGACCTCGTTGTTCTTGTTGCGATCTGGCGTGTAGAGAGGCGGCGTGAGGTCGAAGATGCCGGAGGCAACCCAGCTTTGGTTGACTGAACCAACGATGGAAAGCTTGGCTTGTTTGGAGGAGACCTTGCCGGAACGAGAGATGTTGTCGACCTCATCCTGAAACATGCCACCGAGAGCGAAGCCGTTGCCGGGAGGCAGGCCCGAGAAGGTGAAGTGGAACTTGGGGTCAGAGAAGAGCGCTTCGGCGCATTCGACACGAGTGTGAAGCTTCGCTGTGGAGTCGAAGAAGGTTTTGCACATGCTCTTGGATTGCGCGTGCAGTGAAGCTGCGAATGCGAAGAGCGCCCCGAGCAGGGAGAGTTTGAGGCGGACGTTCATTTGCCTGCTCCAGCTATAACGTTCTGTTGAGCCTCGCGAAGGTACTTTGAGACATCGGCGGCGTTGGTGAGGGTGCTGGCATCTCCGGCTGACTTGAGATTCGCTTGGTCGAGGGAGTATTGCATGGCCCTTGCCATGAGAACGGAGAGATCGGTGGCGGTTCGCTCCTCGGCGGAGGCCTGAATCTGAATGCCGCCGGACACGACGGGCTTGGGGAGCTTGACGACGTCGGTACGGATGGCGCGGCCAGTGAGGGTGAGGACGTCGTCGAAGGTTGGCGCCTGGGCCTCGCGCCAAGTAAGCGGCTTGCTGCTAGGACAGAAGAGCTTGCGGACAGTGGCGACAACGGAGGAGTGCTCGTAGTCGCGATCGTGCAGGACCGTGTTGGGAGGAATGCACGGGGAGATGAAGACAGCAGGAACTCGGACGCCGAGGCGCGTGAAGTCGAAGGGCGGGTCGGGAGAGGGTGTGACATCGGGGACCCCGGCGGAAGAGGGCTGACGGGCGACGGAGGGGGGTGTGACGTGGTCGAAGGTGCCGCCATGTTCGTCGTAGAGGATGAGAAAGAGGGTGTTTTTCCAGCCGGGACTCTTGGTGAGCGCGTAATAGATGTCGGAGATGAGAGCCTCACCACGGTCGACCGGAAAGTCGGGATGCTGGCTGTTAGCGAAGTTGCCCTGGCCATCGTCGTCGTAGGTGGGCTCAATGAAGGTGTAGGCCGGGAGGTTGCCAGCACGAGCGTCAGCAGCGAACTGGGAATAGGGGAAAAACTTTCCCTGATGCAGCATGAGGTACTTGTTGGCGATGAGGATGGACGCGCCGTTCGCGTAGATGCGGAAGTCGTAGGGCGTAGTCTTGTCGAAGCTCTCGAAGATCGTGTGAAGCAAAAAGGGGGCGTCGATGGCGTCCTGATTGACGGAGCCGACGGAGTTGGCGCCGTGCACGAACATGCGATTGGGGATGGTGGAGCCGGGGACGGCGGAGAACCAGCGGTCGCAGACGGCGTACTGCGTGGCGAGCGTGGTAAGGACCGGGAGGGTCGCCGGGGTGAAGCACTTCATGACGTTGCCGGCGCGGACGGGGTCCTTAGTCAGAGTGTGGTAGTCGCGGACGAAGCCGCGCATGTCGGCGGGACCGGTGGTGCCGCTGCTGAAGATTTGTGCGGTGACGTCGCCGAAATCGTGGTGAGGGTCGGGGGTGAGGTCGTGGACGTCGCCGGCGTCGGGAGTGACGACGACGTTGGGATCGAGCTCACGGGCAGGGTAGTTCCACTCGCCCCCGTTGAGGCCATCGATGGCGGGGTTGAGGGACTTCATGAAGCCGAGCATGTGATCGAAGGAGCGGTTTTCAAGCATCAGGACGACGAGATGCTTGATCGGGGTCGGCATGGTGTAGTACCTCAAATAAACTCTGCGGGGGCCGAGGCTGATGGACACGTTATCACAAAAGCTCAGACTACCCTAATTATTTGACGGTCATCCCGAATGGTCTCATCAGGTGCGAAAGGCGAGTATTAATCAGGCGACTCGTGCGATCTCACACGGAGACACCCGTGTGGACCCATCCTCGATTTTCCGATGGTCAGCTGCATGCCCCGCCGTATCTCCAGAATGCAGTAACAAAAGATTCTTACCTCGCAGTTGTCTACGCCAGCTGAGCACGTAAATCTGGTCCTGAATCTTGGAATGTTTCCGGCTGGAAGATGAATTCTCGACAGGGTCCTCCAAGAGGGTCGAGCATGGAGAATGTGCTCCTGGCTGAGGGCGTCGTTCCTATGGCCTGATTTTCGTGACAAGTTAGGCGCGTTGGCCGACTATTCCGGTATCCGGATCAACATCAAGTCCCTATTGATCCTCTTATCCGGGAGGCTTCAACTTCATCCATAGCAACCCTCGAACCAGATGCAGAAATGGTGTCAGTGCAGTTTTAAGTACTCTGTAATCTTTTCTGGGCCACCATAGTGCCGTCGCCATCGCATCTGGATCACGCAAGAGCCGTACATGCCGTTCTATGCAGCAGGCGCCTGGGAGATAACTATGTTTACCTGTCGCGACGACACCGTGTTCCGATGACTGCGAGCGCGTTTTGGTCCTGGAGACCGCCGAGAAATGGCAGCATTGACTCTCTTCTCGAACCCGAACCGGCACCGAGCTTGCTCCAAGACAGCTCATCAAGAGTGCGATAGAAACCGGGTGGAGAGCAACATGCGGCGCAACCAAACCGGAAGCAAAAGCCCTGATTAAAGAACAAACTTGACTACTCTGACCTGCTCATAGAAAACGCACTTCTCGTCCCTGCACTCCTGGTTTGTCGGCAAAAAGGAAGTCATACCACTCGGGTGAACTCGAATCCGCGACCTAAGGTACCAACGGTCTGGCTGCAAGGGCGGCTGCACTGACGGTGCTACTGCTGCTGGCGGAATGCTGCTCGGACTGGAGCTCCTGGATCTCGGAACTTAATTGCCTAGCCTCGGCCTTGTGATGGTTTGCTTTGAGGCAGGCGGCGTACCACCTGAGGGCCTCAAGTTGCGAGCTGGCGAGGACCCTGGGCGGGACGTCTGTTCGATTGCGCAGCATCCGGACCGCTTCGCTCATCGACTGTTCACCTTCATCGGGCGAGCCAGACTTCCACTGGTCGAAGCCGCGAGCCAGCCACACTTCCGCGACCTCAAACGAATTGGCGGGGAAAACGGATTGTGCCAGTGTCATCGCGAGGTTGGCGTCAACGAGAGCAGCGTCACATCGACCCTGAAAGCAGAGTGCATAGCTGTGTACGATAAGCGCTGCCGAGATCTCTCTCGAATCAGGCTGCGATTGTGACTGTAACCCTTCGAGTCCTTCGGAAGCTTCTACTTCGCTGTCGCGGTACCGGCGTTCGAATAGCAGTATTTTCGCGATAGTCTCGTGGACCTTGGCAGCTTGGGCTCGATCGCCGAGAGCCTGGTAGATTTCAAGCGCTTTTCGAAGACAATTTCTCGCCTCTTCAAGACGCGATGTCACGAAATAAAGCCAGCCAAGGCCGTTGAGCGAGTCTGCGTAGGCCGATTGGGTGGCAGGAGATCGAAGGAGAGAAAGAGAATGGGCGAATGCGTCCTCGGCCTGCGATAACTCGAATTGGTCTCGATATTCGTTTGCGAGTTTAAGCCAAAGGGCGCCGAGTTGTTCAGCGGTAGCGTGCTGGTTTGCAGCGCTTTTGATCAGCCTGCGCAATGTGTCGGTGCGACTGGTGGAAGCTAACGATGGCTGCGCTTGGGTGCCCGTAGTGCAGGTGAGGAGTGCGCACGCAATGGCGAGCGCGCGAATGAGGTGCGGGAGACCGCGTAGATTATGCCTGCGACTTGCGATGAAGGTTTTCATGGTGCACCTACAACGTGCTGGGCCCGCGAGTGGTTAACCAAACGCGCGTTCTGGCAGAACCTGGTGAAGTGCTGGTCTCGGAGCAAGGTTTGCATTGTGAACCTCCGGCACAACGTCTCAATGCAAAAGCACGTTTGTGCCCAATGGAAGGCTTTAATAAGCCAAGGGGATTGAGCGAGATAGGAATGTGTGCGTTTCGTTAGCCGTCCAAAAGTGCGACAGTATGTCCGGCAACGGACAACCACGGATTGCTGTTGGGGTGCTGCCAGCTCTCGGACAGCCTCGTTCAACGCCAAAGTCGGCACGCAGTCATCGGAACACGAGGTCGTCGGGACGGATGAACATAATGCTTCCTCAGGTTGCTTCTGCGTAGAAGAAGGGTAGTGCCCTGCGGACAACAACAGAGAACACAATGCTTTGGAACAGGTGTCACGCGGTGCTCAACCTCGGAATATGTTCTGGAGGGCTGTTTGTACTCAAATCCCGGACCGAAACCGATTGCACGGAAAAAGGATAGTGTCACTTTTGCGCTTATATTCCGGACAAACTTCACCACGAACTTCGTCCGCGCTTTATGTGCAACAGTCAGGATTTGAGTGCAGCGTGACACCGGCGTAGATTCAGGTTCGATGGACCTCAATTCTTAACGGCAGAAAAAACCCCGAACCTGAGTTGCACTATCGTCAGGCCTTCGGCGCTGCACTGAAGATTTCCACCAGCCGATCGGCGATGTACTTGTCCTCGCCCTCCTTCAGCTGCCACATGGCAAAGCCGAACTTCGCCGGGTACTGCTGACGATAGTGGCGCCCAGGCTGATTCGCGGGAGCGTCGGGGTTGCGTCCGCGCATACCACCGGCGCATCCGCATCGTCACCATCTCAATCTCCGTCAAGAAGGGCATGGATGATCGCGGCCGGCATCGAAGATGGCCGGTTGCTGCGAGTGGTTTCCAGGAACGGGAAAATCAATCGCGACAGTCTGAGCGATTGGGCGGTGTGGTTGGTAGTTGAAGAGTCGTCGAAGCAGATCGGGGATCGAACACTTCGGCGCCCATGATCTCCGCCGCACCCGCGCGAAACTCTGCTGGAAGAATGGCGGCGATCTAGAGCAGATCAAATCCTCCTCGGCCACTCCTCGATCCAGACGACCGCCGGTACCTGGCTCCGAGCAGGAGATCGCGACCGCCCTGAACGATAACCCGGGCAGTATTGGAGAACGCGACTCCTCGATCGACCGGCTCTCCTTGCTCGCATGCCCCGGGACGAGCTATAGAGATCGCCGGTCGTTCTTTACACATTGACGAGCAGCTCTCGTGTCTTCGCCTCTAGCCTACTTCTCCGCCTAAGAAGTAGGCTAGAACAGTGATCAACTATGCCCTCAGAAACGACTTAACGCGAAATGCCGACCGAAGTCATCCATAGGTTTTGCCTGACTCGACAATAAGATGTCTGAGTATATAGATGGTCTAAGTATGCCCAAACTCGACTCTCTCCAAGGTTCGCTCGATCTTCTGGTGTTAAAAGATCCTCTCGCATCGTCCGCGTACACACGGCTACGCCATCATGGCTGCGATCAAGGATATGTCCGGCGATGTACTCCGCGCCGAGGAAGGCTCGCTCTATCCTGCACTCCACCGCATGGAAGAAGCGGGCTGGATTCGTGCAGAATTGATCACCAAAGACACCGGCCGTCGCGTGCGTATAGATGAACTGATGCTGGCCGGGAAGAAACAACTCTCCGCAGAGGAGTCGCGTTGGCAAGCAGCAAGTTCGGCTATCAATCGCATTTTACGGCAGGCCTGATAGGTCGTGATCGCATATGGCACACGTCCTTCGCGGCGATCAGTTGAACCGCGAGATCGACGAGGAGTTCGAGGCGCACGTCGAAGAAGCGGTCGCCGAGGGCAGGGATCCCGCCGAGGTTCGCAGGGCGTTCGGTTCCATGCTACTTATTGACAAAGCTATGAATAGCTCATACCATTCATTGGGTTCAAGAGCAAAACGTTTTAATGGTCTTAGCATCCATATTGCTTGTCAATTAATCCTTCTGCTCGGTGGGTTTGGAAAAACTATCCAAGCGAGATAGGCGGAGCCACGCCTTGAGCTATGCTAGTTCATTCTATATTGTTACATCGCCACGCCATGAGAAGCGAGTGAGTGTGTATTTGAATATGAGAGAAAATGAGCATTACCTTCCTCTCTATCGTGTGCGATACAAATGAGCGAATGGATCTAAGGTCCATCCTAGATCTTGCGCTATTTCCAAGGTATCTTTTTGTTCTCAGCAGTCGAACTAATTTCGCTGCAGATATGTTGCTCTGGTGCTAACCAGTCGATGTCATTGTAGAAGCTGTCAAGATTAGAAGCCAACAGCATCGCCAATAGATATGGGTTGCTACTTAAAACTTTGTCCAAAGAGCACGCACCTGCCCTGCGCCTCTTACATGTACCAAATATCATCTGGACCCCAAATCAGCCAATCAGGCAAGCACATAGTAAGTTAGTTATCTATGTCTAAGCGATGAAATAGTCCATGTACCGGAACAGCACGATTGTCTATACCCGTATAGGCCTGCACAATCATCGCGTCTTGTTGGATCGGGCGTGCTGGGACGATGAGCTGCAGCACACGGCAATTAGCCTTTTGGCCTCACCTTTGATGACGTGAGCCACGAAAAGCCTCGCAACTTTTGGATTCAATAGTGTGATCGACGTAGAACAAGAGCGCCAACGTAACTCCCTGTGCTATAGGTAGCTATGATTGAGGCACTGGTCGTACCCTAATCCATAGTGTTTCTTGCGCATTACACCCTTGCCCCAAAACGTAGTTCTCGAGTTACATATATTTTCGACTAATTGCAAGTAGGCATAATTTAGCTAATACAGCCCATTTCAAATATGGTCACGAACCGTGCCACATAATTATGTCCGAGGCAGACCTTGTGACGTGTTATACAAAAACGTGGTAGGGGCAGAGTGCTATTGGTAGTTTCTAGATTGGTAGATAAGCGTGGTTCTTGGAGTTGTTCCAACTGAGCGTGGTACACAACTACGGAAAGGAGGAAAATTATCATGGATGACGTATTAGATTTGCAAAAAACGGCTTATGAAGTAAGCGATGAACTATGTTGGTCTGTAAGCAGTGATTGCAATGAGAATTCCTGTGTACAGATCTTTGACCTGTATCCGGGGTCAAAGGACGAGTAGACTGGCAAAGCTGTCGTTCCTGTGAACTGCGCGAAAGAACGAATCGAGCTCCTCGCCGTGCTTTCGCGCGGTATTTTCAAGAATGAAGTGAATACCTATGAGATCATCCGCCTTCGTAAATATGACGGAACAGCCAACTGGATGGGAGTGGCAATGAGCACGGCGTGAAATTTACCAATATGGCGATGGCCGACTTTTTCAGCCTACCGACAAAGAAGCCTTTGCTTGCAAGTAGGCGCCGGATCATACAATTCGCACTGGCTCGACTGAGGCTGCGGGCGGAACCTGTAGCTAAGCTCCAACGAGTGCCCTCACTTGTAAAACTAACTGAAGGGGCGCTCATAACTGCGGGAAGGTTAATTGCACTAGGAGGAACACTTCAATATGAAAACAGCTATGATCTATTTGCGAAGTCGATGGACGATGCTTATGAGAGAACATGAAGCGAGCTGCCCTCGTATCCATCCTGTTAAAGATGTGGAGCCTGAGTGTATAAATCGATTTCGATGGATAGTCGCCAGTATATCATTTAGGGACTGGAAATTCAAAATTATTGAGACGGATGGTGGGATTCTCCTTAAGATATTTTCATACGTGAAGGATTCAAAATCTGGGGAGATGACTGTAGGTAATAGTAAGCCGCTGGCTTTATGCCCGGAAATGAGCGATGGCTTCATAGTTGACCTCACGTTCGAAATGGTTAAGGAACATGAGCTTCATGAAGCCGCGGAAAACTTTACATTTAGGAATACAGCAATATATTTCCCGCACAATTCATCTTGCAGGGGGTTAAAAGAAGTCCCGGCTATGCGTTCAAGCGTTTTGATTGACGATGACCAAGCTTAATACGAGGAGTGCCGAACCGCCGCCGAAAGGACAATCGCGGGCGGCCATGGACCTCGAATAGCGCTAGTTTTGAGGGGATCTTGCTGCAGGCGTCCGCCGTGTCAGGGGAGGAAACGTCTTGGAATGCGGCTCGGCAACTGATTGACAGCAGATCAAGGCAGGCAACTCCTTGCCGTACCTTCTGGCGAGTCTGTGCAGACAAGCGGGGTTACACGATCCTATCTCTTCTGCTCGGCTGAGGCCTTCGTAGGACAGAACTGACCGGTCTTTCGTCCTCGCAGAGGGCCTCGACAATCGCAGAACTGAAACAATTGCGTCTGAAATTTCCTGTACTGGACATGCGCGACTCTGTGATCAAGGAGATGGCCTCTCCTCCAAAAAATCCCGCCGAATGTATCTTTGCCAGGACCACGAAGATTATCTCGGCAGATCTCACTACGCAGATAACACCCTGTCAGTTTGGGGGAGCGCCTGATTGTCATCAGTGCGGCTGCATCGCTTCGATGGGTCTCGCGGCCGTCGGCCATTACAAGGCATTGGGACCCCTTACCGCTGGCCAAATCTTCATGGCCTCTGACCGTTTCGGAAAAGGCTGGCGCAAACTCCAAAACGCCTTATCGCCAAAGCCAGTCCTTGCTGCCGAACCGGCGCCTTTCAAAATACTTTAACCTCGAACGGGCAGATGGATAATTGCTGCGCAACAGAAAGGGCCCAACATTGGTAAATATCAAATGCCGCACCGAAGTCGAGTTGAGGCGGGATCTAGTCCGATTCAGCAGAATGCTCTATCGTCTGGGGTTTATGCCGGGGACGTCGGGCAATCTTTCCGTTCGACTAGATGACCGGCGACTGCTGATCACTCCCACCGGTGTCAGCAAGTTCATGATGAGGCCTGCCGACCTGGTAGTCGTCGATCTCCAGGGGAAACAGCTCGATGGACACAGGAAGGTGACTAGCGAGGTCAGTATGCATCTTGCAGTCTACCGGCATCGAGACGACGTCACAGCGGTCATTCATTCTCACCCGCCTATCGCGACGGCCTTCGCCTGTGTCGGCCGGGGACTGGAGGAGATACTGTGTCAGGAAGCTGTGATGACTCTCGGGGTAGTTCCACTAGCAACATACGCCACAACGGGAACCGAAGAGGTGGCAGCTAGTCTCGCCCCTTTCCTCCCAGACCATGACGCCATCCTATTGGCGAATCACGGTGCAGTCAGTTATGGCGGCACACTGCTCCAAGCCTTCCAGAAGATGGAGATAGTCGAACATCTGGGACAGATCGCTCTCGTCGCACATCAACTTGGCGCTCCAGGAATCCTGAAGCATGAACAAGTCAAGCAGCTTCGTGATGCAAAGATCAGGTACCTCCAAAACGTAATTTAGCTCGAAGTTCCCGAAAAACGGGAAACTCTACGCCTTCCGAGTCGCGCTCGGCATTCGTGAGCATCCTGAATTATGATGTTCTGCCTTTGCTGGCCGGGAATAAGGGTTGAGGGCAAGCTTCCACGCGTGGAATGAGAGGATCATCTACTGCTTATGAAGGCGACAATCACCCTTCTCTTCCAAGATCGAGTCTGTGGAAAGGGCCTCTTTTTGTTCGAAATCACCATTCTGGAAAGTGGACTACATCCGGATTGCTGGGTTTCGCGAATCGAGCATAAAGTGCGGCCCGATTGGGGTCAGATAGCTTCGAGTAGGTCTGTCCAATCTTCGAATAGAGGTCCACATCGCCGGGGTGCAGCCAGGATGCGTTCCGGTAGGCGGTCAATGCCTGTTGTGAATTACCGAGTCCGTTTTCCGCATCACCAACGCATATCCAACCTTCAAAATTGCCCCAACTGTTGCCCTTCACCGCATCGCCACAGAAAGTTCTGGCTTGATCCCATCGCCCAAGTTGGCCTGCAATGTGAGCCAACCCAATAAGTGCTTCCGAGTTTTCGTTATACGTCTTCAATGCCCGCTTGAACCAGAGCTCTGCTATGTCTAGCCGTCCAAGTTCAAGTTCAATATTTGCGACCGCGTTTAGCGCTTCGGTGTCATCGGCCGTCCGCCTCGCCGCCGCCTGTGCGTAGGAAAGTGCTTCTTGTGACCGGCCCCGTTTGCGCAGAAAATCGGCAAAGTCGCTCCACGCGTTTTCTGGATCCTTCTTGTACGCACGGACGACCCACTGTTCCGCTTTCGCTTCTTCGTCTACCTCCTCAAGCTGAGTGGCTAATGCGATCATCCCATCGACAGATACAGGTCCAACACACTTTGCCGACTGATTTAGGTGAAGAACGGCATCTCGAGGTCTTCCTAGAGCGAGTAAGAGGCGCGACATGTTGACGTGGTCCTCGCAGCTTCCGGGCTGGCCCCTCAGGCGCTCCACAAGCGGTTGTGCCAAGTCGTATCGCCCCAGTTCCAACCACAGTTCTCCCATCGAGCGGATCGCTGTTTCTTCGTTTGGATGCCCAAGTAGTGCTCGCGTATCTTCAGCCATCTCCCTCTGGATCTGATCGAGCCTAAAGGGTCCAAGATCGTACCCAGCAATCTCATGCGTACGGAGACCGACGGCCCGATCATGCAGATTCTTCGCTTCGGTCAGATTCCGGTCGTGTTCCCGCATGAGTGCCTGCAAAAAAATCGTCTCGGACGATCCCGGGTCGATCTCGGCTGCCCGGTCAAGTTCCCATCCGGCTGCCTTCCATTGGCCCTGTTGTTGTAAATATTGCGCGCGAGAGATGCGGACAATCGTCCGCTCGCGTCTGCTCACAAACTCCTCTACGGGAGTCAGCGGCGGTTTGGGCGGATCCGTGAGCCTCTCCATCTGAATGTTGAGTTCAGGAAGATGCTTGCAGTCGGGAATGTCGATCTCCTGGGTGGTTGGCTTAAAGCCTTTGGCAGATACCGTGATGTGATATTTGCCGGGGCTCAACAGGAGACTAGCTGGCGACCAGTAGACTACCGGTGGTTGGTTATTCTGTTGTACGCTTACATCTGCGGAGACTGGGCGCGTTCGAGCCATGACGGAGCATGATGTTCCTTGTGCGCTGTTGATGCGGTCTAAGAGCTTTGCTGCCCAGGCGCCATAACGTTCTTCCGTTCCCGGAGGATATTGGATATCCGCCAGTATTCTCGCCACGCGAACAATGAATTCCGGATGCGAACCAGACGTCAACACTTCAACACTATCGTTGCTGAACATCTGGATCGATGGTCCTACGATATTCGTCTTGGGCATCCGCGCTTCTAGATTCACGTTGAGAATTTCGAACAACATCTCCGAAAGATCCAGCAGTCGCTGGCGAGATGAGGAGACTAAACGAGCCACAAAGTCGTCGGCTCTTGTTTCAATAACCTGATTTGCGACTCCGCCGGGTTCCGGAGCTTCGAATGAGTTTGCCGAGAAGTGTCGTGTCGAATCGTGATAGTGTGCGTGGCCTGCTTCATGACCGACAACCCAAAGAAGGAATATTTTGAGCATAACGCCCTCCCGGAAGTCTCTCTCGTAAGGATTCTCGATGCGCAGAGGACCAAGCGAAGTCAACTGCTCCGCGACGTCTCGCAAATAGTCGACATCTATAACGATCGTGCTGAACTCCGAAACCCAAGCGATTGTCTTAACATACTGGGCATATTCCGGCACCGCTCTAGCCTTATTGCCCGAGAAGAGAATTACAGTATGGACCCCCGAGTGCGGATTCTGATTGACCTTCCACTGCGTGTCGTCTTTAGCTGCATTCATCAGAAAATGGAGTGCCTCCTGAACCTCGTTGCTCAGATCGGTCGTCCGAATCGAGGAATCATCGAGGAAACGCTCGACTGGAGAGGAGCGTGGAGAGAGCAGGCGTAAAGCCACGGCGGAAAGCACTACCGCTGTGATGCATAGGTAGGGAAACAACGGTCTCAGCTTCACAAACATCACCCAAGAGATTTTTCTTGTGTCCTCAAAACTGTGTCGCAGAAGAATCCATTCTGGAATGCGAAAATTGAAGCCAAAACCCAGTCGGGTTGTTCTTTTGTAGCGAGATAGATAGCAGAGAAGACAATTGGCGCCGCGACAAGCGACTTAATGAATTGTGTACTGCGGAAGGTAAGCAGGAACTGCTTACGAATGCTATCGAGCTGTGTTGTGCCCTGGATTGATGCACGGAGGGAAGCCGCGAAAATGCCGACGAGCATCATCACACCAGAGAGAACGGTATGGCCGACAGGAACGGGCTTGGGTGCCGTGGTGGCCGCCGGATCGAACCGGGAAAAGGGGGACGTCTGATTGGTCGTATAGTCGAGTGTAGCCGTCAGAATGAGACCTGCAAGAAGAAACGCTAGAATCAAACCAATGGTCTTCATCATTTCTCCGTGAGCGCAAAAGGCGATCGAGTTCGATGACGGCAATTGTACGTGACAAGAGTCGGCAACCTCGCGACCGTAATGCGGGGAATTGAAATCATGCAAAGACCGCTCAAGAGATTCCAGCCTTGTTTGTCTCCGGGATGGGCCTAAACCAAAGTAGGCGGATTGAAGGTTTGCGCCAGCGTGTGTAGGAGACCTAGGAGCCTATCAGAACCAAAAAACGTGCATCGTCCTTTCTGAGAAGCCTATTTCTCCAATGGCCAACAATGCAGGAGTCAAGTGGCGACAAGCGCACTTGTCGTTACCGATTCTCCTCGGATCACTTGCGAGTAGTCCGTGATCCCGGTCATCGATTCCCGGAAAGGCGTGACGCTTGCATGGGTCAAGACAACCTCCCCCCCAAATAAGTGCTTTGTTTTCAGCGGGTTGAACGGACCTCTGCCGTGACAGAAGTGCTTTGATCGTAACTCATTGAAAAGATGAGCACCAATGGCTAGCAAGAGCACTCAAAGGCAGTGGAAAACACGGGTACAGACTCTTCAGCACCCTATTCAGCACCCTCGACATTCCTGTCGCGACCTCTGCCGTGCAAAGGCGGAGGTCTGTTGCGTGATCGCTGACGGGAACGGCGTTTTTCGGGAATCATACCGCCCGTAGCGTCCGCGAGCGAGAAGGAAGGTAAGATTTCGCTCGCGAATTGCGAACGTCTGCTTGAATATCACGATCGGTATCGGTGTGGGCAGAAAATGGCGCAACTCACGCGAGGGTTGAGATCGACAGGTGGATACAAAGCGCTATGCTTGAAGAACCCCATCTCGTACGGCAAGCCTGCGGGCAAGTCGGTAGCCTGAATTTAGCGCGCCCTCCATATAACCGATAAACGCGTAGCACGTATGCTCACCGGCGAAATGAAGCCAGTTGTCGTATCCAGCTCTCCAGAACGGTCCCCAGGCGAGAACTTCTCCGCGCCTCGGGAAATAGTAGGAAGCCATTGACCATTTCTCGTTGGGCCAATCCTTGAACTCAAACCTGCTCATAACATTGTTGAGTCTTGGATAAACAGCTGACAAGGCATCTATATATTTCTTTTTGCGCTGTCTGGCAGGCCAGCCGATACAGGTGTCCGCATCCGCAGCGCCAGAAAAGGCCACCATCAGATACTCCGCAATTTTCTGGGCTTCTGTGGTTTCCCACGTCAGGTCAATGGGGCCATCCTGAGATAGAGTGGGGCTGCTTGCATAGTTCTGCCAGAATCGCGATTTGATTCTCATAAGCGCCTTTACGTTACGGCCCATGCCGGGAGCAGCAGAAAGTTTTGAAGCCAGGTCCGGAAACGCACTGAAGTCGATTTTGGACCAGACGGAAGGGGGAACACTCAAAATCACGTCGTCAAAAATACCCTGGTCTCCCTTCCGCTTGCTACCGATCGCGATGCGTAGGCTAGAGGAGTCAATAAAACGAATCGGATTGTTAAGTCTCACTCTCCCATGGGGGCTTTTAATTGCTCTTGCGAACTTCGTTGCGAGCCGATCATTGCCACCTTTGCAGCGATAGAGCTCAGAGTCCGTCCAGTAGCGGTCGAGACCTCCGCCTTTGATCATCGCGAGGACTCCAAGAAGACTTTGTTCGTCGGCGGGTATTCCGTTGTCGGCGGCCAATAAAAGTTCAATCGCACACTTGCATCTCTGCGAGCATTTGCGAGGTGCCAGCCAGTCGGTGATAGTCATGTTGTCGAGCTGCGAGGCATCCGGGTTGGACCAGGGCTCGAACGCATCCACGATGGTTTCCGCCAGATCCGTCAGCACTCTCAGTTGCTTGTCGAGCTCGTCCATCAGCTTTGCACTCTGTTCAAAGGAAAGAGTCTGGCCGTTCAACCGGTAGGGCGAATTCTTGTAGTCCTTCACATCGCTGAATTTGAGACCAAACTTCATGCGGTAGGAATTCCAGAGGGAATGATTGCTTCCAATCAGCTCGCCTCCCCCCTCGATCGTTCTGCCGGCAACGAAGTTGCTCAATGATTCGACCCTGCCGCCAACTCTGTCGCGAGCCTCAAACACGGTAACGTCATAACCCAGCCCATGAAGTTCATAGGCGGCGCAGAGCCCCGACAGACCGGCACCAATAACCGCTATCTTGCGCGTTGGCGTTTGTAGCGCAGTGACATTGCCGACAGATACTACCGCCTTTGCCAGTTCGAGCTTGGATTCAAGCTTCTTGGTAGGGCTCACATACTGAGAGAGCGCCAGCTTTTCCTGATCGGCCTTGAGCAGCGTTCCCGGTAATTGCTGTGCGGTCATTTCAGGGAGGTCGGCGGATAGCTGCGGCTTGTGGGCTTCCGGCCTGTGCTGCGCTCTCAATGCGGTGAAAAGAGTAGGCATCGTTCGAACTCCACGAATTAAGTTCCCAGAACATCGCGAACAGCAGAGATAGAGGGCAGAAGAAAATAGCCACCACCCGTTGGGATGACCCACTGCTTGTCAGTCTTAAGCTCCGAAGTCTCCAAGTTCGACCCGAACAACGTGCATCGACGCTTACGGTCTTCGTCCGGGGCACCATTTTGACCAATGATGAAGTCGTGACCTCCAGGCATCTTAGGACGCGCAGGGTCGTTAGCCCAGCGGGCGCAAAGAAACTCGAACTGATCTTCAATCGAGGATTGGACCGACAGGAACAGTAAACCTCGGTTTCCTTGTTCTGGATCGTCCTTGGGGTCTGAGTAAGGCTCAATGGGTTTGCCAAACGGTATCCCGACGCGCAGGAGCCGGCGCTTATAGGTGGAATCCTGCGATCCGGTATCGGACGCAGAGTCTCTCGTATTGACTTTGCGGATGTGAGCCGCCCAGGGGCATGTGATTCCTGCAGGATCTGCCTTTGCCATAGGGAAAGAATCAGGGTTCCCCATGTGAGGCATCGGCAGCGTGTCCGAATCAAAACGAAACAGGTTGTTCGCGAACGGAGACTCTCCCAGATCTGCAATATCCTTATCGGGAGTTCGGTTGACGGGTGCACCGCTGGGCCACCTTCCCACGAGCAGAGACGCTAAACGTTCATCCGTCATTCCCGCGAGCTTTTTGGTTTTCGCCAAATCGTCGGCTTTCTCCCGCATTGTGCGCCAGAACAGACTGACGTCCTGGCGAAGACGGCGAAACACCAGGAAAGAAGCGTTCCTCGTCCATTCAGGGACCGCCGGCGTGATGTGGCCAGGCACAAGAGGATCCGGACTAGTCCCCGGATAACCGATCAGGAACTCGCCTGGCCACAATAATGGTTGGCCTGGATACCCGTTGAGCCATGTATCAGGTATCTGGTCTGGCTGAATGTAACGTTCGGTTATGAAATCTGTCGGATTAGAAGAGGCGCGACCTCGAATACCGGGTTGAGAGACTCCGTCATTGAAGCCGAAGTGCTCATATCCTTTCTTGTCGGCGCGAACCGCGCCCGCCTCAAGGTAGGAAATCCGCAGACGAGCCGACTGGATCAGTTTCATGAGCTCCTTGACGCCCTGTTCGACCAAATCAGTGGAGTCCCCGGCAACGAGGATTAGGGCATCAAGCTCGCCTCGCATTCCGCCCACGACCCACTTCGCTGGATTTCCTTCATCGGAAGGATTGGCTGGGTCTCCAAGCATCGTAGAACGCGCGGCCAGGCCGAGCTGGAATGCCTGGCTGGGAATTGAAGCTGCACCCGGCGTCAGTTTTAGAAGGCCGCCGATGCTGAACGCAATCCCAGTCAGAACTGCGGGTGGTTTCAGGTCAGCTTTATCGGCAAACTTCAGGGCTCGGTGTTCCCGGCGGTCGGCGAGAGTCTCTGCGCCGGTCGAAAGCTTGGCACTCATTTCCCGAATGAATCGTCTGAAGTCTTCAATGGGATAGACTGCGTCATCACAGTTAATCCCAATCAGGGTCTGGAAGGGTTTGAGAAATCCTGGGATCGCGGCACCTTGGATATCCGCGAGTTCCAGCACGGGCTCGACAGGAGCAACTTGCGATTCAGGGGACGTATTCATATTCTTCTCCGAAGCGTCAGGACCTCAGTGACATCTGCAGCCTCAGACAGGGCCGCCTTCGATGCCACCTTTGGCGCGGGCGGCACGACTGCTCCTTCTCCCTGATTGACGAGCGCGATGACAGTGCCTGTCGGTATAGCACCGCCAATTGCTACGGACCGGCCCAATCCTTGAGGATACGCAGGATCAATGACGGCGTGAGCATCGCAGGGCAGCGGGACAGGAGTGACATTGGCTAGGACGGCAACACCGGTAAGCTTTACGGTGATACATTCAGCAATCTGGCCTCCGTAGCGAATAGGAACACCGCCGATGGTCACGTCGCTCAGTGAAAATCCTCGTTCCACCGGGACCTCAACTTCGAGGCGTTCGATCATTCCCGGCCGGCCGCGCACGATTCGAAGCAAATCAGCGACCGGCCCTCCATCAGGCGCACGCCAACCCGCAAGATCGATGTGGTCCATATAGAGTCCGACCGGGTTCTGCAGGGTGATCATGGCTCCAAGACGCGCAAGGGAATTGACGGTGCTTCCAATCGTCGGGTCACTGTTGCGGTCCGGGCCGCCATAGTTGGCGGCGCAGATGAGCGCGTCGGATTCAACCAGCAGCCGGTTGCGTGCACTCCTTCGTACAACGGATGCATCTCCGCCCAGTTGGATCTCAGCGGTGAGAGAGTTGGGAGGAGCTGCGAGGTGCATGATTCCGTGCGTGGTGTTCCACTTGTTGTACGGATTGTAAGCGCCCTCGGCCACGGACGGTATTCCCCGAGGGGCGATCAGATCTTTCAGTGTTACGTGTCGACTAACATGCTCGTGGTAGAGATCCAGCACCACATGCGGGTCGCCATGAAACTCAAACCCCTCGACGAGGCCACCAAAGAGAGCCTGGTAATATTCCGGGGGCTCTGAAACGAAGGTCACTTTACGAATGGCGCCGGTTAGCGGGTCCCGGAAGACATGCCATTCGCAATATTCAACTTGAGGCCGGTAAAGCGACTGATTGTAGGTGTGATCCGTCGGGCCGCCGCGGTATGCCGTCAAAGGCCAAAGGCGGTCGGCCTCCACGAGAGCCTGCTCTCGGCTCATCGTGCGCAGAAGCTCTTTTGGAAATGCATTCCAGGTAATCGCCTGCTCGACGATCGGTCCGTTCGGCTTAGACGTGACTGGATTAAAATACTGAACGGCCGGCTTCACGCGATTGCTTTTGTAGTGTTTCGTCTCGGCGCTTACCGTCGCATCGAACCACAGGGAAACAGCTTTGCTCCATTCTTCAGAAAGACTGGGAACTCCGCTCAGGTCAGTCAGAAAAGCCGGTGCGTCGAACTTTGGATAAAGGGACACGGGTGACACTCCGCAGTTAGGATCTCTACAAATACACAACTCCTGGAGGCGTCAGTCACTTTAGCATAGGAGGGTAATATCCCTTCAACCGCCCGCGGGGTGAACGTCTGCCGGACTGTGCAGGAAAACGCTCATCGCGCCCAAAGTAACGTCGAGGGCGATTAACGCCACAGTGACAAAGGTCGATCGCCGAATATTCCTCTTGGTGACGCGGGTCTCCAAATAACCCAAGGGAAAAGAGTTGATCTTGAGAATGCCGAGGGTCGCGGAGGTTACGAGGACGAGAAGCAGGATAATAAACAGATCCTGGTGTTCCTTCTTCAAACAGATGGCCGCCGCTGACAGCATCGTACCCAGCATCGTGACAATGAAAACGATGCGTTCATTCCCATCGAGCGCCTGTGCAGCGATCGTCTTCTTTTGATCGTCGTTAAGCGTGTAACTCGCTGGAATGTCCCGGATCAGCGTGTTGGTGTAGAACTCGTCCGGAATGCTGGACGCGAGCTTGATCGCGATCGAGAAGATAAAGGGCAGGCCGTCCATCCAGTCCCGGGTCATAGGTTCACCGGAATCATCATCGAAAAGCCTACATAGGTCGTGTTGAAGGGATCGTCGTAGCAATATTCCAGGTCAGCCTTGATGTCTTCCGACTTAGAATGCACTGTCCCAACGGCGATCGCCGCTTCTTGCGAACTGATCGTCTGCCCATAGGCGATAAAATCGACATCCCAGTCATTGCCAGTCACGCTGGCGCGGGTGAACGTCATCTGCTTACGTGCCGACCTAGTCGTCACATTGCCGCGGATATGTACCCATTCATGCCGCTGGTTTTCCGCCTTGATGCGGTGTTCATGCGGCTTCCCGTTATTGACCGCGCAGCATTTCTTTCCGGAGGAAAGTGCCGAAATACTCCTCACAATCAGTAAGCTGGCAGGCTGGCTTTTATCTTCACACATTGCGTTCTCTTTGGTTTCCGAACATGAAGTCGATAATTTTAGATATATCTTCCTGGTCGAGCTTGGCGACCGTCAGACTTCTAAATAGTGTGAAGATCGGTTCTCTATTCAGCTTGAACCATCGAGGTTCGAAAAATAAAACCTGATCAAGCAAGAAACCCGATCGGGGATTCTGAGTGCCCTCCATGTCTGCCCAGTGCGTGACGCCAATCATGGGAATTGTAGCCTTCAGGTAGGCCGGCTCATCCGGAACCACCGACCTCATTAAGGCTGCGAACGAGTAAAAGTCTTGAAAGGGCCGGCCAGGTAAGGCTTCTTCTAGCCATGGATTGTCGAGTGACCAGACACTGGTCTGGCCGCCGCTTTCGGAGCAGATTAATTTGGCGCCTGCGAATAAATAAACTCTCGCGCGTGGCTGCGGAATCAATAGACGCTCGCGGAGATCAAAAGACGAGACTTGCGTAGCGAACTGTATGTTTCTCAAGAATTCGTCAACACTCAGCGCTCGTGGCCCATAAAACTGGAAGCCGTTCGCGGTGAGTTCGAGCATCAGGGCGGGCTCGGAATCGACATAAGCCACGAACCGCTCGTTGAGAGGCACAAATTCGCGCCCCTCACCAGAGAACTTGGACCGGTATCTGGAGATTTCGACCATGGCAAAGTGGCGAAAGTGTACCACAGAAGAATTTCATCCAAACATCACGTCTTACCAGCTGTCGAAATCTCGCGCGGTCTTGGGTTGTCGAAGGAGCCTAATCGCAGACCAAGTGTCTCGACCATTTGATTTTCTCTGCACCCGGTCGCGATATAGTTGCTGCGTGAATTGGGGGTACGTGTCCCATGACTGAGACGACGGAAAGCTTCAGACCAGCGCTCTACTACCCGTACATCCACATCCGAAGCGAGGACTGGCTTAAGGCCACGCTCCTGTGCTTACCCGTCGTTAAGCGCCTGATCCCCGAGAACTATGACCCCGAAGACACCGGTGACATTGCCCCATACGCGAAAATCGCAGGTCCCTATGGCGAACTTTTGCAGCGAGTACCCGCCTATAGCGTCGCTGCAGATCAGGCGCAACAGGAGCTTTTCAGTAAGATTCGCGATAAGCGGCTAACCTTGGCACCATTAGAGAGGCGTACGGCAGGGCAAAAGCACCCGCGGTCGACGAGTACTGGATTCACGATGCTAAATTTTCGGGTTCTCTCCTGGGGTATCTGGAAGATGAAGGTCTGGCATGGAAGAGCGCCGATCCGAACGCGTATGGCCAAAGGAACTGGTACGCGCTTCATCCGACTCTAGGCAAAGCGGTCATGACGTGCATTGGCCTGAGTACAGCGCGCGACAGCGATCTCTGGATCATGGGAACAAAGCTCGGGTGCGAATTCCGGAAACTGCGGGACGGTTCGAAAATCGGGGCCTAGTACCGACGACCTCCACCAAGACCGGTTTCTAACTTGAATGGCACAAAACTCGGGCATGGTGTCGTCTAAACTGCCGTTCAATAATGCGTTAGCGAAACGGCATCGGTTCTAATTCCTCGGGGGCACAAAACTCGGCCGCGAGGACACAGAAAGGGCACAAAATGCTCGTCTTAGACGGCTTTTAGGGTCTTATTTGGCGGCTAAGTCCCTGTTAGTAGATTAAGTTAGGCGATTCACACGGTGGAAGTCGTAGGTTCGAATCCTGCTGTGCCCACCATCAAATCAGTTAGTTACAACCCTCTCCACATCGAAAAGGGCACAAAATGGACACAGAAAGGGCACAAAACCCCAATCTGTAGTGGTGGCCGGCTCACGAGGCCACCATTTCCATGCGCTCGCGCAGGAACAGCGCGTCGACGACTTTGTTCTGCGCCTCCCGCTTCTTCACCATTCGGGCGTGTGTGTAAATCTCCATTGTTGTGGAGATCTTCGCGTGCCGCATCAGCTCCTGCACCACCTTCACGTCGTTGCCATACTCCGACAACAGCGAGCTATAGGTATGCCGAAACGTATGCCAACCGATCCGCTTGGTAATCCCCGCCCTCCTTGCAGCAGGCTGTAACACCTTCTGCAAGGACGAGACTGCCCAGACCGGCATATTCCCGAAGACCGTGGGGCTCGCGAAGACCCAATCCTGACCGGACGCGTACATCGTGACTCTTCGCCACGACTCGAGCTCCGCCAGGGTCGGGTCATCGAGAGGCACTGGCTGCTGCGAGACTTCCGTCTTGCAGCTTCCCACCTCCCCATCGACTACGGATCGGAACACATTGGCCTGTCCCTTCTCGAGGTCGATATCGTCCCACTTCAGGCCAATTGTTTCGCTTATCCGAAGACCGGCGGGTGGCGCAGATGATGCCCATCGCCCGTTCCCGCTCCGGCAACCTGCCGAACAAGGCTCGGAACTCTTCCGCAGTCAGCGTCTCGGGAGTCCTGAGGCGCTTCGAACTGCAGCGAACCATCGTGATCGGATTCTCGTGCTGTCCGATCCACCCCCAGCGGATACCATGCCGGAAGACCGTACTCATCTGATTGCGGAGCTTGGCCCGGCTGCTGGGAGCGAGTTTCAAACGTTCCAGCCACTCTTCGACCTCGACACTTGCGATGTCGCGGATCTTATAGCTTCCCCAATGATGCGAGAGCTTTCGTCGGGTACTGCTTGATCGTCCCGATGGTCTTTTTCCGCGACTGGCGCACCCCGTGTTCATCGGTTTCGCGCCAGCGATAGACCCAGGCTGCCGGTCCATCTTTGCGGGGTATCAATTTCAAACATCCGTTCTGGTAACCTTGGTCTGCTCAAGAAACCCTCCTTGAACAAGGCCTTAGCCGCTGGGTGGAGTTTACCTCTGCCTGCATCCAGGATTCGAGTTCAGAGATGCGGAATTTCCACATCCTGCGCTGTCCGGCACCAACAGGATGTCCGGGCAGTTTTCCCCTGCGTGCAAGATCAAGAAGCGTCCTGCGTGGCATCGCGAGAAATGACGCCGCACGGTGCGCATCGACGTAGGGTTCAAATGCTGCCGATGTAACGACGAGACTCTGCATGGTCTACCCTCCAGCGAGGATTTCAAGGGAAATTTCTCCTTTCCCCTCGGGTAAGCCAATTTAAGGCGCAATTCGCAGCTTCACTGATGACGTTTCTGCACCCGTGATGCGTTTTCAGCACCAGGGAGAGAGAAACTCGGTTGCAGGTTAACAAACTCAGGACCGAGGTCCACCGATTCCAGGACATTCTCTGCTATTCCAGAGCCCCGACGTCTGCCGGACTGACGCTCAGCGAGACTCGTGCCCCGCTTGGTAGGTCAACACAAGAGCGTTTATGAGGACTGATTGTGGTCCTCCGGTCGATTTTGGAAGCGCTATGTTCCGTTCGTGAACGCGAGGCACTTGGGTACCTGGGCCCCGCCGCCAAAGTCAGAATCTCCGCTTCAAAAAGCTTCCGCTGTTCCGGCATTGGCGCGGTCTTCACGAGCACGTTTGATGTATTCACCAGTGTTGGCCCCGACGACTCGCTTGAACGCTTTACTGAACGCAGCGTCGGACTCGTAACCGACCAACCGAGCGACATCTATGAGCTTTTTGTCACGCCGTTCGAGTAACTGCATCGCCTTCTGCATCCGCCACCCGGTTACATATTCCAGCGGTGTTTGTCCGAGTAGCTCTTTAAAACGCGCTGCGAATGCGGAGCGAGACATGCCCGTCGCTTCGGCCAGGGATTCGACCGTCCAGGCTGTATTCACTCTGTTGTGAATGGCACTCAGGGCAGTGCCCATTTGAGGATCGAAAACGGCACGAAGCCATCCTTTGTTGTGTTCCGGTTCCGACGCGATATGCGCCCGGAGTATCTGGATAAACAGAACCTCAGCCAACCGAGTCGCGACGACTCCAGATCCCGGCGCCTGTTCTGCCATTTCTGATGCCAGCGCCTGCACGGTGTTGTGAAGAGCAAGTGTGCGTGCCTGATCGGCCTTGATCAGAATGAAGCTCGGCAATAACTGGGTGATTGGCCTCAGGCTGACGCGATCGAAACTAAAGGATCCGCAAACGATTGTCGTTGGTGCGCCACCGCCTCCGTAATGAACGACATTGTCGTTGGCTTTCGTGGCGATTTCGCGGAAGGTTGACCTTGGACGTGTTCGCGGGCTATCGCGCATGACGATCGAAGTGCCGCGGGCCAGCAAGAAGCAGTCGCCACCGGTCAACGGAATCGGGTCCGAGATGCCTTCGACACTGAGCCAGCAGTTGCCGCGTGACAGCATGGCGAAGTGCGCCAAGTCTGTGGGTGCATGTTTGTCTCCAGATGGAGTGGCCTGTTCTTCGGCCTGTTTCTCTTGGTTTAAGCCCCATGGAGCTGTAGCTTCCAGCCTGTGCTGACCGAAAGCTGTGATGTGCATGGTTCTGAAGATGTCGCTTATCGGGTCCACGTTTGGGTCCTCCTTTTGGACGAATAGACAAAATGTTTGGACGTTCGAGCAGTTCGCGTCCACTACCAAAGAACTCTACTCCTCAGTAGTGGATGCTGGACATCCACCAAAGGAGCAATCATGGGAAAGCTTGAAGGAAAAGTTGCAGTCATCACGGGTGGAACGAGCGGTATGGCGCTGGCAAGCGCCAAGCTCTTTGTGGAAGAGGGTGCTTACGTATTCATCACGGGACGGAAGCAGGAGCAGATCGACGAGGCAATCAAGGTCATCGGCCGGAATGTAACTGGCGTTCAGGGTGATGCGGCCAATCTCGAAGACCTCGACCGGCTGTTCGACATCGTGAAGCGTGAAAAAGGCAAGATCGACGTCCTGTTCGCGAGTGCCGGCATAGGTGAGCCCGTCCCGCTGGGGGAGATTACCGAGCAGCACTTCGATAAGACTTTCGACCTCAACGTGCGCGGCACACTCTTCACGGTGCAGAAGGCGTTGCCACTGTTCAACGATGGTGGATCAATTTTCATGACCGGGTCCAACGCTGCGGCGAAAGGTTTCCCTGGTTTCGGCGTGTATGCGG
>Ga0210410_10000499_pt1 | contig 43549 bp, 41 predicted proteins | sample IncBWC4MmetaG_FD_161058 | JGI IMG/M metagenome (GOLD analysis project Ga0210410, IMG submission 161058) | Forest soil microbial communities from Barre Woods Harvard Forest LTER site, Petersham, Massachusetts, United States - Inc-BW-C-4-M | ecosystem: Environmental > Terrestrial > Soil >...
GAGAAGCTCATCCGTCAGCTCTCGCTCATCAGCTATCTGATGGCCGAGCGGCGCCCCGTCACCGCTCCCGAGATCCGGCGGGACGTCGAGGGCTACAGCGCGATGAACGAGGACGCCTTCGCGCGCCGCTTCTATGCGGACCGCTCGGAGCTCGAGGCGCTCGGCATCCAGCTGTCGGTCGACAAGCCGGTCGAGGGCCTCGCCGAGCAGGAGAACTACTCGCTGCCGCCGGAGAACTTCCACCTGCCGGCGATCGAGTTCGACGACGCCGAGCTGGCGGGGCTGCAGACGGCGCTCTCGCTGCTCGACGGCGAGTTCGCGTACGCCGAGCCGCTGCGGCTCGCGCTCCAGCAGATCTCGTGGGGCCGCTCGAACCCGTTGCAGGCGCCGGAGCAGCGCTCGATCGCGCTCGGCATCACCGCCTCGGCCGGCGGCCATGACCTGTCGCAGCGGCTCGCGAAGATCGAGACGGCGATCTTCCGCCGCAAGACGATCGTCTTCGACTACTACACGATGCAGCGCGGCGAGCTGGGGGCGCGCAAGGTCGACCCCTACCAGCTGCTCTTCCAGGGCGGCCAGTTCTACCTCGTCGGCCGGGCGCACGAGCGCGACGCGATCCGCGTCTTCCGCCTCTCGCGGATCCGCGGCAAGGTCGCCTACGCCTCGAAGGCCGAGCACGACTTCCAGCGCCCCGAGGAGTTCGACCCGCGCTCCTACGCGAACCGCATCCAGTGGCAGTTCGGCGAGCCGCTCGGCACCGCCGAGGTGCGCATCGGCGAGAAGATCGCGTGGCAGATCGAGCGCCATTTCGGCCGCCACGGCGCGATGCACGCGGTCGACGACGGCAGCGGCACCGACGACCGCATCTTCGCGACGAGCTACGCCGACGCCCGCCAGCTCGTCGCGTGGGTGCTCGGGCTCGGCGAGCACGCGCGGCTGGACGGCCCCCCGGAGCTCGTCGAGGAGCTCGAGCAGCGCCTCGGCCTGCTCGTCGAGCGCCACGCCGGGGGGCTCGAGCTGGCTGCGCCGGTCGCCGGCGGCGGCGAGCCCGTGGTCGAGGCCGAGTCGAACGGGAACGGCCGCCGCGAGAGCGCGGCGATCCGCCCGGAGCGCTTCGCACGGCTCGTCACGCTCGCCTCGATCCTGATCCAGACCGGCCGCGCCGGCGAGCGCATCTCCGCCGCCGAGGTGCGCGAGCGGCTGCAGATCAGCGAGCAGGAGCTGGAGGAGGACATCGGCGTGCTGAACGTCGTGAACTTCGGCGCCGGCTCCTACGTGCTCTACGCCGAGGTGCACGACGACGGGATGATCGAGGTCGACCCGGAGGCGTACGGCGACTCGTTCGCGCGCCCGGCGCGCCTGCTGCCGGTCGAGGCCAAGGCGCTCGTCGCCGCGATCGACCTGATCGGCGAGCACATCCCGGAGGGCTCGCTCGCGTCCGTGCGCGAGAAGGTCGTCGGGGCGCTCGGCGAGGACCCGATCCGCGAGGGCCTCCAGGTCGCGACGGCGGGCGGCGACGACGCGCAGGTCGCCGCGACCGTCTCGCGCGCGATCGCCGGGCAGCGGCTGCTCGCGATCGACTACTTCAAGGAGAACGAGGGGGAGTTCTCGAAGCGCACCGTCGAGCCGTACGCGCTCATCAACGGCCGCGAGGGCTGGTACGTCGCCTCCTACGACCCGCAGAAGGAGGACGTGCGCCACTTCCGGCTCGACCGCATCAAGGCGGCGACCGTGACGGACGAGCACTTCGAGCCGCGACCGGAGGTCGACCCGGCAGCCGACGTCGACGGCTGGCCGCGCACCGGCGAGGTGCCCGCCTCGCGCCGCGCGCGCCTGTGGATCTCGCCCGAGCGCGCGCGCTGGGCGCGCGAGGAGCGCACGGTCGTGGAGGAGCTGTCGGACGGCGCCGTGATCGTCGAGCTGAGCTTCGCCGGCGTCGCCTGGCTCGTGCGCGAGGTCCTCAAGGAGGCCGGCGACGCCGTCGTGCTGGAGCCCGAGGACGCCCGCGCCGCGGTGCGCGACGCCGCCGCGCGGCTCGCCGCGGCGTGAGCGCGACCGGCGCGCCCAGCCGCACCCGCGGCTACGGTCCGCCGTCGTGAGCCGTCGCGACCAGATCCGCATGACGGAGGCCGAGCTGGCGGCCTTCCTCGACGCGCAGCGGACCGTGGTCGTCGCGACGAACGGGCGCGACGGCTGGCCGCACCTGATGCCGCTCTGGTACGTCGTGCGCGACGGCGAGCTGTGGTCGTGGACGTACGCGAGATCGCAGAAGGTGCGCAACTTGGAGCGCGACCCGCGCGCGACGCTGCAGGTCGAGAGCGGCGAGCAGTACCAGGAGCTGCGCGGCGCGATGGTGAAGGCGCGGGCGGAGCTGCACCGCGACGTCGACGTCGTCGCCGCGTTCGGAGTCGAGCTGTTCGAGCGCTGCACGGGCGCCAGCCCGCTCCCTCCCGAGGTCCGCGGCATGGTCGAGGCGCAGGCGCCCAAGCGCGTGGCCATCCGCTTCGTCGCTGCCACCGACGAGCCGCCCGTGACGTGGGATCACGGGAAGCTCGGCGGGACGTATTGATCAGGCGGGCGCGCTCTCGCGGCGCCACACCTCGCCGTTCGGCTCGTACTCCACCCCGCGCGCGAGCGCGGCCGCGACGTCGGCGCCGCGCTCGCGCTCGACGAGCCACAGTGCGAGGTCCATCCCGGCGGTGACGCCCTGGGCGGTGATGATGTCGCCGTCGTCGACGACGCGCGCGTCGATCACCTCGGCGCCGGTCTCGCGCAGGCGGTCGAGTGCGAGCAGGTTCGTCGTCGCCGGACGGCCCGCGAGCAGGCCGGCGGCGCCGAGCAGGAGGGCGCCGGTGCAGACGGACGCGAGCGCGACGCCGTCGCCGTGCAGGCGCGCGAGCGCGGCCGGGATCGCGCCGCGCTCGATCTCGGCGAGCACGCCGGTCGGGCTCCCGTCGAGCAGTCCGCCGCCGGGCACCAGCACGAGGTCGGGGCGGTCGGCCAGCTTGCGGTCGGGGATCAGCGTCGTGCCGAGCGCGGTGACGACGCGCTCGGCACCGTCGAGCGTCGCGAGTGCGACCTCGAACGGCGCGCCGGCCCTGCTGGCATGCCGCAGCAGCTCGTTCGGACCGAGCGCGTCGAGGTCGTCGAAGCCGTCGAAGATGAGGATGTCGATCTGCATGGTTGCGCCTCCTGGGAAGGGCTGGCGGGTGACGACGTCGATCGTCGCGCGCCTCGGCCGGGTGCGCCAGTGGCTGGAATGACAATGTCCGTATGATTCCTGCCATGCGAGCAGCGACGGCAGCCGGCGACCGACCCGCGGAGCGTGGACGCGAGACGAGCCCGCACGCAGGCGCCGCGCGCCGGGGCGGGGGCGGTGCGTCCCACCGCGTCGCCGTCCTCGCCCTCCCGGACGTCGTCCTGTTCGACCTCGCCGTCCCCTTCCAGCTGCTCGGGCGCCACTACGACGTCGAGACGTGCGCTCCCGTGCCTGGCCCGGTGCCCACCACGTACGGCCCGCCGCTGCTCGTCGAGCGCGGACTCGATGCGCTCGCGGACGCGGACACGATCCTCGTCCCCGGCTTCGACCCGGCCGTCTGGCCCCCGCCGCCGCAGGTGCTCGACGCGCTGCGCGACGCCCGCGCGCGCGGCGCGCGCGTCGCCTCGATCTGCACCGGCGCGTTCGCGCTCGGCGCCGCCGGCCTGCTCGACGGCCGCCGCGCGACGACGCACTGGCGCTACGCCGCGCGCCTCGCCGCGCTGCACCCGCGCGCGCAGATCGACCCCGACGTGCTCTACGTCGACGACGGCGACCTGCTCACCTCCGCAGGCGTCGCCGCCGGCATCGACCTCTGCCTCCACCTGCTGCGCCGAGACCACGGCGTGGAGGCCGCCAACGCCGCCGCCCGCCAGACGGTCGTCGCCCCGCACCGCAGCGGCGGGCAGGCGCAGTTCATCGAGCGGGCGGTGCCGGCGAGCGACGGCGACGGCCTGGAGGCGACGCGCGCCTGGGCGCTGCGGCACCTCGACGAGCCGCTCACCGTCGCGCAGCTCGCGCGCCACGCCTGCTGCTCGGAGCGCACGCTCGCGCGCCGCTTCCGTCAGGAGACGGGGACGACGCCGCTGCGCTGGCTGCACGCGCAGCGGGTCGACCACGCGCGCCGCCTGCTGGAGGCGAGCGTGCTGCCGATCGAGGCGGTCGCGCGGCGCTGCGGCTTCGGCTCGGCGGCGATCCTGCGCCAGCACTTCCGCCGCGCGACGGCGACCACGCCGACCGCCTACCGGCGCACCTTCGGCGACGACGGCCACGTGGCGACGCGGCGCCCGTTACGCTGAGCCCCATGGAGCAGCTCAGGGGGCTCATCCTCTCGGGCGGCAAGGGCACTCGCCTGCGCCCGATCACGCACACGAGCGCGAAGCAGCTCGTGCCCGTCGCCAACAAGCCGGTGCTGTTCTACGGCATCGAGGCGATGGCCGCCGCGGGGATCGGGGAGATCGGCATCATCATCGCGCCGGAAACCGGTGACGAGATCAAGGCGACGGCGGGCGACGGCTCGCAGTTCGGCGTCGAGATCACGTACATCCTCCAGGATGAGCCGCTCGGCCTCGCGCACGCCGTCCTGACGGCCGAGCCGTTCCTGCGCGACGCGCCGTTCGTGATGTACCTCGGCGACAACCTGCTGCAGGGCGGGATAGCGGAGCTCGTGAGCGCCTTCCGCGCGAGCGCGCCGGACGCGCTGATCCTGCTGACGCCCGTGCCCGACCCGGAGAACTACGGCGTCGCCGAGCTCAACGGCAGCAACACCGTCAAGCGGCTCGTCGAGAAGCCGAAGGAGCCGGCGACCGACCTCGCGCTCGTCGGCGTCTACATGTTCACCGCGGGGATCCACGACGCGGCGCGCGCGATCGAACCGTCCGGTCGCGGCGAGCTGGAGATCACCGACGCGATCCAGCACCTCGTCGACGAGGGTCGCCGCGTCGAGCCGCACATCGTCACGGGCTGGTGGAAGGACACGGGCAGACTGGCGGACATGCTGGAGGCCAACCGCCTGATCCTCGACAACGTCGAGCAGCGGATCGACGGCGAGCTGGTCGACTCGCAGGTCGAGGGGCGGGTGATCGTCGAAGCCGGCGCGCGGCTCGTGCGCTCGACGGTTCGGGGGCCGGCGATCATCGGCGCCGACGCGACGCTGACCGACTGCTACGTCGGGCCGTACACCGCGATCGCCGAAGGCTGCGCGATCGAGCGCGCCGAGATCGAGCACTCGATCCTGCTCGCCGGCTCGTCCGTCTGCGGGCTCGACGGCCGCATCGAGTCCTCGCTGCTCGGCCGCAACGTCGCGATCCGCCGCGACGACCGCCAGCCGCGCGCCTACCGCTTCATGGTCGGCGACAACTCCGAAATCGGCATCCTGTGACGATGCCGGTCGGCCTCGCGAACCGTCTGGCGGCGTCATCGGACCTCGAAATGCGAAGCATTCCTTCGGTCCTGCTTCCTTGCCAGCCGGCCCGCGAGCCTCGCCGGACACCTTTCTGGAGATGATGCGGGTGCTGGTCACGGGCGCCGGCGGGATGCTCGGCCAGGACGTCGTTCGCGCCGCGCGTGACGCCGGCGATGACGTCGTCGCGCTCGTGCGGGCGGAGCTCGACGTGAGCGACGGCGACGCGGTCGCGGCGGCTGTCGCGCAGGCGGCGCCGGATGCAGTGGTCAACTGCGCCGCCTGGACCGACGTCGACGGGGCCGAGGCGAACCGCGAAGGCGCGCACGCCGTCAATGCCGTCGGCGCGGGCAACATCGCGTGCGCGGCAGCCGCGGCCGGCGCCCGCCTCGTGCACGTCTCGACCGACTACGTCTTCGACGGCGAGCGCCCCGCCGACGCCGCCCCCTACGTCGAGTCCGACGCGACCGGCCCGCGCAGCGTCTACGGCGCGAGCAAGCTCGCCGGCGAGCTGGCGGTCGGCGATGCGGGCGGCTCGCATGCGATCGTGCGCTCCTCCTGGCTGTTCGGGATCGGCGGGCGCAACTTCGCGGCGACGATGCTCGCGCTCGCCGCCGACCGCGACGAGCTGACCGTCGTCACCGACCAGGTCGGCTGCCCGACGGCCACCGCGCACCTCGCGCCGGCGCTGCTGGAGCTGGCGCGCGGCGACGCGCAGGGGACCTTCCACGTCGCCGCGGCCGGGCACTGCTCGTGGCACGACTTCGCGGCGGAGATCTTCCGCCAGGCCGGCACCGGCACGCGCGTGCTGCCGTGCACGACGGCAGACATGCCGCGCCCTGCGCCGCGACCCGCCTTCAGCGCGCTCGCGAGCGGGCGCCCCGAGACCCCGGTCCTCCGGCCCTGGCAGGAGGGCCTCTCCGACTACCTCATCGCACGAAAGGTCCACGCATGAAGCTGCTGGTCTGTGGGGGAGCCGGCTTCATCGGCTCGAACTTCGTCCGAATCCGTGTCCGTGACCACGGGGATGACATTGTCGTGCTCGACAAGCTGACGTACGCGGGCCGCAGAGAGAACCTGCACGACACGATCGACCAGGTGCGCTTCGTGCACGGCGCGATCGAGGATCCCGACGCCGTCGCCGACGCGATCGAGGGCGTCGACGCGGTCGTCAACTTCGCCGCCGAGACGCACGTCGACCGTTCGATCGCGGAGCCGGACGCGTTCGTGCGCACGAACGCGCAGGGCACGTACGTGCTGCTCGAGGCCGCGCGCACGGCGGGCGTGCGCTTCCTCCAGGTCTCGACCGACGAGGTCTACGGCTCGATCGACGAGGGCTCCTTCACGGAGGAGTCGCCGCTCCAGCCCTCCTCGCCCTACAGCGCGACGAAGACCGGCGCCGACCTGCTCGTGCTCAGCTACTTCCACACGTTCGGGCTCGACACGCTGATCTGTCGCGGCTCGAACAACTACGGGCCTTACCAGTACCCGGAGAAGCTGATCCCGCTGATGGTGCTCAACGCGCTGCACGGCGACAAGCTGCCCGTCTACGGCGACGGCATGCAGGTCCGCAACTGGCTCTACGTCGAGGACTTCGGGCGCGGGATCGGGCACGCCCTGGAGCACGGCGCGGCGGGCGAGGCGTACAACGTCGGCGGTCCCGACGAGTGCCCGAACCTCGAGGTCGTCGAGCGGATCGTGGAGCTGACCGGCAACGACGCGTCGCTGATCGAGTACGTGACCGACCGCCCCGGCCACGACCGCCGCTATTCGCTCGCCTCCGAGAAGCTGGGCGCGCTCGGCTGGGAGGCGCAGATGCGCTTCGCCGAGGGGCTCGAGCAGACGGTCGCGTGGTATCGCGACAACGCCTGGTGGTGGGAGCCGATCCGCTCCGGCGACTATCGCGAGTACTACGAGCGCCAGTACGGCCGCGCGCTCGGATAGTCGGCGCGTCGGGCACGGGACGGCAGGCCGAACCTGTGCACTTGCGCCCGGTACGTGATCGGATGGGCGTTCGCGGGCAAGACTGGGTCATGCGCGCACCACGCAGAGCCAAGCGGCGTCGCTCCGACAACCGCTGGCGCGAGACGTGCGTCGATGGCCTGCTGCACGTCGCGTTCGCCGCGGCGGCCGGCGCGGAGTCGGCTGCCCACCGCTGTGCGCACACGCTCGCGCGCCGTCGCAGCCTGCCGCCGAGACGTGGGAGCGCGCCGCGGCGGCTGAGGCGCAGATGACGGGGAATGTGCCATTCGCCGTCATCACGGTGACAGAGTTACAATCACCGTGACTGCGATGGCCACCCCGGACCGCTCCCCCAACCGCCCGACGGTCCCGCGCGGCCGGCACGCGCCGCCGCTCGAGGTGCGCCTTGCGCAACAGCGGGAGCGGCTCTTCGATGCCGCCGCCGCCGTGTTCGCCACGACCGGCTATGCCGACGCGAGCGCCGAATCGATCAGCCGCGCCGCCGGCATGTCGAAGGCGACCTTCTACGAGCACTTCGCGAACAAGGAGGAGTGCATCCTCGCGCTCTTCGACGCCGCCTACCAGGTGCTGCTCACCCGCATCCTCGGAGCCGTCGCGGAAGCGGGCGAGGACCCGGTCGCACGCATGCGCGAGGGGATGCGCGCCTTCCTTGTCGTGATCGAGGAGTACCCGAACGAGGCGCAGACGCTGCTCGTCGAGATCATCGGCGCCGGACCGGTCGCGATCGGCCGCCGCGACGAGATCATCGCGAGCTTCGCGCAGGTGCTGTTCAGCGAGAACGACACGCATGCGAAGGAGGGCGTCATGCCCCGCTTCGCGGGCCCCGACGACGCCTTCGCGATCGTCGGCGCGATCGCCGAGCTCGTCTCGCGCCAGCTGCGCCTCAGACAGCCCGACCATCCGCTCGACCTGCAGCCGGTGATCGAGCGCTTCGCCTTCGGCCTGCTCGGCCTGGAGTCGCCGCCGGTCGCGTGAGCGGGACTGCGGCCAGCCTCGCGGAGCTGACCGCGGAGGTCGTCGCCTGCCGCCGCTGCCCACGGCTCGTCGAGTGGCGCGAGCGCGTCGCCGCCGAGAAGCGCGCCGCCTACGCGGACGAGACGTACTGGGCTCGGCCGGTCCCCGGCTTCGGCGATCCGCGCGCGCGGATCCTGGTGCTGGGGCTGGCCCCCGCCGCGCACGGCGGCAACCGCACGGGCCGCGTCTTCACCGGCGATCGCTCGGGCGACTGGCTGTTCGCCGCGCTGTGGCGCTGCGGGCTCGCGAACCAGCCGAAGTCGCGCTCGCGCGACGACGGCCTGGAGCTGCGCAGCGCGTACGTGACGGCCGCCGTCCGCTGCGCGCCGCCGGCGAACAAGCCGCTGCCGGCGGAGCGCGACGCGTGCGCTCCGTTTCTCGTGCGCGAGCTGGCGTTGCTGGGTTCGGTGCGCGTCGTCGTCTGCCTCGGCGCGTTCGCCTGGGAGGCCGCCCTGCGGACTTGCGCCGCGCTCGGCGAGCCGGCGCCGCGCCCCAAGCCCCGCTTCGGCCACGCGGCCGAGCTGCCCGCCGACCGTTGGTCCTTGCTCGGCTGCTACCACCCGAGTCAGCAGAACACGTTCACCGGGCGGTTGACGGAGCCGATGCTGGACGCGGTCCTGCTGCGCGCCCGGGAGCTGGTGGGACTCTGACCCGCTGCGTCTCGGCGCTTGCGGTACGCCGAGCCCGCGTGGCGCTCGCCGGCCGAGCCTCTCGTGGACTGGGGCTGGGGTGCGGATTGGCGTAGAGGCCGGAGGGGGCTTGCCGGCGAGCGCCACACGGCTCGGCTGATCATCCAGCGTCAGAGCGCCGACGGCTCCGTCCAGGGCGGCGCAGCGCCCTCTTCAGCCGACGAGTGGGTTGCGCGTCTTGAGCGCCGGAAAGCGACTGAAGTCGCGGTCCGCCGTCCACAGCTCTTGCACGCCGTGCTCGAGGCAGATTGCAGCGATCCGCGCGTCGTGGATCATCGCGCCGCGCACGCGCCCCTCGAGCGCAGCCTCCGACAGCACATCGAGATGCCGCTCGCCCTCGGAGATCAGCCGCAGCGTGGGGCCGGACGCCCAGTCCGCAACTTGGCGGAGCGCAGCGTCCAGCGGAGTCGGAGTGCGGTAGATGCGCGGATCGGTCACGTTCCGCAGGAACTCGTGGATGCACGGGAAGGGGATGGCCCAGGGCCGCTGTCCCTCTGCCAGTCCATCGACCAGAGCAAACGCCTCCTCGTTCCACTCCGCCTCGCCTCGATGGGCGTAGACGAGGACGTTGGAGTCCAGTGCGATCACGAACCCGCACCGCGCACGATGTGCTTGATGGACATCCAGTCGTCCGGGTCGACCCCGGGAACGCCACCGTCGCCGCGGAAGCGCATGTCTCTGAGTCTGAATCCGCTCTTCGCCTTCGCACGCTCGTCGATCACGTGCCGCAAGCCCTCCTCGACCAGGGAGCGGAGGGTGGTGCCCTCACGGGCGGCGATGAGCTTGGCATCCTTCAGCATCGACTCGGCAATATCTACGGTCGTCTTCATACAGACAACCATACTCCGTGCCATTTCAGCTTCAAGGCGGCAGAGATTCGGCCACTTCGGCGCTAGGCTCGGCTGAGCCGATGCCGTCCCCTGTCTCCGCCTCCTCACCGCTCGCCGCATTCGCCCCGCGCACACGCGAGTGGTTCGTGCGGGCGTTCGCTGCGCCGACGGAGGCGCAGGCGCAGGCGTGGCCGGCGATCGCGACCGGTGAGCACGTGCTGATCTCGGCGCCGACGGGATCGGGCAAGACGCTGGCGGCGTTCCTGTGGGCGCTGGATCGGCTTGCCGCCGATCGGGCGGGAGATGATGCGGCGGCGGGCGGTCAAGCGGGCGGAGCGATGCCGGGCGGGGCGACGGTGAACGGCGCACGCGAGTCAGGCCCGATCGTGGGCGGCGAGCGCCGCACGCGGCTCGTGTACGTCTCCCCGCTCAAGGCGCTCTCGTACGACATCGAGCGCAACCTGCGCGCGCCGCTCCATGGCATCGGAGCCGACCTGCGCGTGGCGATCCGCACAGGCGACACGCCGCAGAGAGAGCGCCAGCGGATGCTGCGCGAGCCGCCCGACGTGCTGATCACGACGCCGGAGTCGCTCTACCTGATGCTGACCTCGCGGGCCCGCGAGATCCTGCGCGGCGCGGAGTGGGTCATCGTCGACGAGATCCATGCCGTCGCCGGGACGAAGCGCGGTGCGCATCTCGCGCTGACGCTGGAGCGGCTCGACGCGCTCGCGCGTGAGCGGAACGGCGGCCGCGACGTGCAGCGGATCGGCCTCTCCGCGACGCAGACTCCGCTGGAGGAGGTCGGGCGCTTCATGGTCGGGCCGCGGCGCCGCTGCCGGATCGTCGACACCGGCGTGCGCAAGCCGCTCGACCTGCGGATCCACGTGCCGGTCGAGTCGATGGTCGAGCCCGACGCGGGGGTGGGTGGGAATGGAGTCGACATCGATCCGCTCGCCGGCGGCGAGGCGACCCGCCGCTCGATCTGGCCGGCGATCTACCCCGAGCTGCTGAAGCTGATCCGGCAGCACCGCTCGACGATCCTGTTCGTCAACAACCGCCGCTCCGCCGAGCGGATCGCGCTGCGGCTGAACGAGCTGGCGAACGAGGGGCGCGGCGAGGCGGAGGGCAACGGCGCGGCGGGCGACGGGGGCGCGACGTGGGCGAGCGGCGGCGAGGCGAGCGCCGCTCCCGTCGAGATCGCGCGCGCCCATCACGGCTCGCTCGCGCGCGAGGAGCGGCTCGTGGTGGAGGAGCTGCTGAAGGCGGGCGAGATCCCGTGCATCGTCGCGACGTCGTCGCTGGAGCTGGGCATCGACATGGGCGCCGTCGATCTCGTGCTGCAGGTCGAGTCGCCGAAGTCGGTCGCGGCCGGTCTCCAGCGGATCGGACGCGCCGGACACAACGTCGGCGACACGAGCAAGGGCCGCATCTTCCCGAAGTTCCGCGCCGACCTGCTGGAGTGCGCGGTCGTCGCGAGACGGATGCGCGACGGCGCGATCGAGCCGACCGTCGTCCCGCGCAACCCGCTCGACGTGCTCGCCCAGCAGATCGTCGCGATCGCCGCCGCGGCCGGGGACGACGACGAGCCGACGAGCGTCGACGAGCTGCACGCGCTCGTCACCGGCACCTACACGTACGCCGAGCTGTCGCGCGCCCAGCTGGAGAACGTGCTCGACATGCTCGACGGCCGCTATCCGTCGAGCGAGTTCGCCGAGCTGCGCCCGCGCATCGTGTGGGACCGCGTCGCCGGCACGCTGCGCCCGCGCAGAGGCGCCCGCGCGCTCGCCGTCACGAACGCCGGCACGATCCCCGACCGCGGCCTCTACATGGTCACGCTGCCCGACGGCCGTCGCGTCGGCGAGCTGGACGAGGAGATGGTCTACGAGGCGCGCCCCGGGCAGACGTTCCTGCTCGGCGCGTCGTCGTGGCGGATCGAGGAGATCGGCCGCGACCGCGTGGTCGTCACGCCCGCGCCGGGCGCGCCGGGCGCGATCCCGTTCTGGAAGGGAGACGGCGTCGGCCGCCCGAAGGAGCTGGGCGAGGCGATCGGGAGATTCGCGCGCTGGGCCGTCGACCAGCCTGCCGAGACGCTCGCCGCCGACTACGACCTCGACGAGCTGGCTGCGCGCAACCTGCTCGACTACCTGCGCGAGCAGCAGCAGGCCACGCGCGTGATCCCGAGCGACCGCACGATCGTCATCGAGCGCTTCCGCGACGAGATCGGCGACTGGCGCCTGTGCGTGCTCAGCCCGTACGGCGGCCGGATCCACGCCGCCTGGGGGCTCGCGCTGTCCGCCCGCATCCGCGACGAGCTGGGCCTGGAGGCGGACGCGATCTGGTCCGACGACGGGATCATCGTCCACCTGCCCGACGCCGATGAGCCGCCGGGCGCGGAGATCGCGCTGATCGAGCCGGACGAGCTGGAGGACATGGTCGTCGCGGAGCTGAGCGGCAGCGCCCTGTTCGGCGCGCGCTTCCGCGAGAACGCCGGCCGCTCGCTGCTGATCCCGCGCGCGTACCCGGGGAAGCGAACGCCGCTGTGGCAGCAGCGGCTCAAGTCGCAGACGCTGCTGGAGGTCGCCAAGCGCTACGGCGAGTTCCCGATCATCTTGGAGACGTACCGCGAGTGCCTGCGCGACGTGCTCGACCTGCCGGGCCTGCGCGACCTGCTGACCCAGCTGCATCGCCGCGAGATCGGCGTCGTCGAGGTCGAGACGGCGACCGCATCGCCGTTCGCCTCCTCGCTGCTGTTCGACTACGTCGCAACGTACATGTACGAGGGCGACACGCCGAACGCCGAGCGGCGCGCGGCGGCGCTGTCGCTCGACCGCGACCTGCTGCGCGAGCTGCTCGGCCAGGAGGAGCTGCGCGACCTGATCGACGCGGACGCGCTTGCGCAGGTGGAGGACGACCTCCAGCACCGCTCCGAGCGCGCGCGCGCGGCCACGCGCGACGAGCTGCACGACGTGCTGCGGCGCGTCGGCGACCTGACCGCGGCGGAGGCGGCGCAGCGCGTGCACGCGGGGATCGACGCGGACGCGCTGCTGGCCGAGCTGGAGCGAGAGCGGCGCGCCGTGCACGTGCGGATCGGCGGCGAGCAGCGCTGGGTCGACGCGGCCGACGCCGGCCTCTACCGCGACGCCTTGGGCGTGGTGCCGCCGGGCGGCCTGCCGGAGGCGTTCCTCGCCGACGTGCCGGATGCGCTCGTACGCCTCATGCGCCGCTACGCGCAGACGCACGGCCCGTTCCCGACGGGCGATCCGCGCGAGCGCTATGGACTGGATCCCGCGCCCGCCCTGCGAGAGCTGGAGCGCGCCGGAGAGCTGGTGCGCGGCGAGCTGCGCCCGGGCGGGACAGAGCGCGAGTGGTGCGACGCGGACGTGCTGCGGCGCCTGCGCCGCGCCTCGCTCGCGGTCCTGCGCAAGGAGATCGAGCCGGCCGACCAGCGGGCGTTCGCCGCCTTCCTGCCGGGGTGGCAGGGGGTCGACAAGCATGGGTCGGGTGGGACCGCGTCCGGAGCGGGGGTCGACCGCCTGCGCGAGCAGCTCGTGCCGTTGCAGGGGCTCGCGCTGACGCCCGAGACGTGGGAGAGCGAGGTGCTGCCGCGCCGCGTCGGCGCGTACTCGGCGACGTGGATGGACGCGTTGTGCGCGAGCGGTGAGCTGGTGTGGGTCGGCGCGGGCGCGCTGGGGCGCACGAACGGGCGCGTCGCGCTGCTGTTCCGTGACGACGTCGGGCTGATCGGGCCGCCGCCCTTCAAAGGCGATGTGCCCGCCGGTCCCGATCACGACGCGGTGCGGGAGCGGCTCACCGTCGGCTCGTGCTTCTTCACCGACCTGCTGATCGACGTCGACCTTCCGCCTGAGGCGTTGCAGGAGGCGCTGTGGGACCTCGCGTGGGCCGGCGTCGTCACGAACGACGCATTCGCGCCGCTGCGCGCGCCGCGCCTGACGCTCGCGCGGGCGCAGCGGGCGGCGGCGGGGCGGGCGGGCTCGGGTCCGGGCATGCGCGCCGGCCGCCGCTTCTCCTCTCGCCGCGGCGGTGCGCAGGCGCAGGTCCAAGGCCGCTGGTCGTTGACCGCCCCGCTGTTCGAGATGCCCGCACAGCCGGTCGCCCCGGCCGCTCGTCGTCGCGCGCTCGCGGAGCTGCTGCTGGAGCGCTACGGCATCCTGACGCGCGAGCTGGTGCTCGCCGAGGGGGTGCCGGGCGGCTTCTCGGCGATCTACCCCGAGCTGTCGCAGTTGGAGACGCTCGGCGTCGCCCGCCGCGGCTACTTCGTCGAGGGGCTCGGCGGCGCCCAGTTCGCGCTGCCGGGCGCGGTCGAGCGCCTGCGCGCGCAGAAGGCGCCCGAGGAGGCGCCGCCGCTCGTGCTCGCCGCGACCGACCCGGCGCAGCCGTACGGCGCGGCGCTGCCGTGGCCGAAGCGCGAGGGCGACAGAGCGCGACGCCCCGGGCGGGTGGGCCGGGTTCCCGGCGCACTCGTCGTGCTCGCCGGCTCCGAGCCGGTCCTCTACGTGGAGCGCGGCGGCAAGGCGCTCCAGACGCTCGTCGACGCGGACGACGCGCGAATCCCCGCCGCCCTCCAGGCGCTCGCCGACCACGCCCGCGCCGGCCGCATCAGACGAATCGCGCTGGAGAAGGTCGACGGCGAGCCGGTGATGGGCACGCCCTGGGAGGCAGCGCTCGCCGAGGTCGGCTTCCGCGCCGGCCCGCGCCGGCTCACGCTCAGCGCCTGACGCCGGCCGTCGCGCGAACTAGGATCACCGCCATGGAGCAGGGTGCCGACTTCGCGCAGCTCGACCTCGACATCGACGAGCGCTTCCAGCCGCTGCGCCGCCTGCTCGGCGTCTCGACGTTCGGGATCAACCTGATCGTGCTGCAGCCGGGGCAGACCGGTCGCATCCACCGCCACGAGCACCAGGAGGAGGTGTATCTCGTGCTCGAAGGCGAGCTGTCGCTGATGCTCGAAGGCGAGGAGCACCGCGTCCCGACCGGCGGGATCGTGCGCGTCGCGCCCGCGGTCCGCCGCCAGCTCGTCAACCGCCGGCCGCAGAAGCTCGCGCTGCTCGCGCTCGGCGGCGGGACCGAGCACGCCGGCCGCGACGGCGAGGCCTTCGTCTCCTGGGACGCGACCGAGGGAGCGCCGCCGCAGGAGACGCCGCTGCCCGCCGACGTGCCCGTCGAGCCGGCGGCCTGACGCAGGCGTCGCGGCGCCGGGCGACCGGAAGGTCGCGCGCCGTCCCGCGGTGCGCCCTACCCTGAGTCCATGCCCGAGGGCGACACGATCCTGCGCGCGGCGAATCGCATCCGGCCGGTGCTGGAGGGCGCGGTGCCGGACGAGGTCCTCACGCCGCAGGCCCGCCACGCGCGCGACCGTTGGCCCGAGCGGCTGCGCGGGCGGGCGGTGACGCGCGTCCACACCCACGGCAAGCACCTCTTCCTGCGCTTCGAAGGCGACCTCGTGCTGCACTCGCACCTGCGCATGACGGGCGCGTGGGCGGTCCATCCGCACGGCGCCCGCCGGCGTCGCTCGCCGCTACGCGCGTGGCTCGTGCTGCGCGCTCGCGGCCACGACGTCGTCGAGTTCGACGGCCCGCTGCTGGAGCTGATGACCGCGGGCCGAACGCGCTTCGACCAGCGCATCGCCGGCCTCGGGCCCGACGTGCTCGCGGACACGTTCGACGACGCCCGCTTCCTCCGTCGCCTGCGCGCGGACGACCCCACGCGCGCCGTCGGCGACGCGCTGCTCGACCAGCGCACCGTCGCCGGCATCGGCAACGTCTGGAAGGCCGAGGGCTGCTGGGGCGCGGGGATCGATCCGTGGCGCCGGCTGGGCGACCTGTCCGACGCCGAGGCGCTCGCGGTGATCGCCGACGTGCGCCCGCGCATGCGCCGCGCCGCAGAGGCGGCGCGGCCGCACGGCGAGGCGCGCCGCGTCTACGAGCGCGCCGGTCGTCCCTGTCCGCGCTGCGGCTCGCGCATCGAGGCCCGCGGCCAGGGCGAGGACAACCGCACGACCTTCTGGTGCTCCGGATGCCAGCGCTGAGACCGCCGCTGCGCCGCGTCGGGCACAAGGGCGCGGACCTGATCGCCCCTGGCAACACGCGCGAGAGCTTCGACGCGGCGCGCGCGCACGGGGTCGACATGATCGAGTTCGACGTGCTGCCGGCGCTCGGCCCCGACGGCCGCCCCGACCGGCTCCACGGCGAGCTGCTGCTCGCCCACGACTACGGCGACGCGCTCGCACGCACGCCGCTGACGCTCGCGGAGGGGCTCGCGCACCTCGCCTCGCCGGCGTTCGCGACGCTCGAATTCGACGTCGACCTGAAGATCCCCGGCTACGAGGCGCGCGTCGTCGAGGCGCTGCGCGCCCACGGGCTCGTCGAGCGCTCGCTCGTCTCCTCCACCTATCCGCACAGCCTCGCGCGCGTGCGAGCGCTGGAGCCCGCGCTGCGGCTCGGCTGGTCGGTCCCGCGCGCGCGGCGCGACTACACGGCCTCGAAGCTCTTCCTCGCGCCGGCGCTCGTCGCGCTCGGCGTCGGCCGGTGGATCCTGCCCGGCCGCGCGGCCGACGCGCTGCACGCCGGCCGCTGCGACGCGCTGATGGTCCATTGGCGGCTCGTCACGCAGCGGCTCGTCGACACCGTGCGGGACGCGAACGGCGAGCTGTACGTGTGGACGGTCGACGAGGCGCCGCGCATCCGCGCGCTCGAAGCGCTCGGCGTGACGGGCGTGATCACGAACGATCCGCGCCTCTTCGGCGCCCCCGCGCCGGCGTAGCAATCCGCGTTTCGCGCTCCGGCGACCGCGAGCGGATCGCCTGCGGATGCGGTGTATCGCCCTCCGGCGACCGCGAGCGGATCGCCTGCGGGCGACGTCACTCTGATACATACGGGATGTGGCGACGATGAGCATCGAGGACACGGTCGCGCTGCTCGCGCGGGTGCCGACGTTCGAGGCGCTCGGTCCCGAGGAGCTGTCGCACGTCGCCGAGGTGGCCGTGCCGCGCGGCTGGGAGCCGGGCCAGGTCGTCTTCCGCGAGGGCGACGCGAGCGACACCTGCTACGTCATCCGCAACGGCCACGCGCGGGCGATCCGCGAGCACGCCGACGGCCGCACGATCACGCTCGCGAACTTCGGTCCGGGCGACATCTTCGGCGAGCTGGCGATGTTCGAGGACGAGAACCGCTCGGCGACGATCGAGACGCTCGACGCGGTCGATGCGGTCGCGATCCTCGGCGCCGACATGCGCCGCCTGATGCGCGAGCACCCGGGGATCGCGGTCGGCGTCGTCGTCTCGCTCGGCCGCCGCCTGCGCGCGGCGAACGAGCGGATCGCGAGCCAGTCGTTCCAGACGGTCCAGAGCCGCGTCGCGACGGTCCTCACCCAGCTCGTCGTGGAGGCGCGCGCGGAGGGCGCCGGCGAGCGCGACGTGCTCCTCGTCGCGACGCAGGCGGACGTCGCGAAGCTGGCCGGCTCCTCGCGCGAGTCGGCGAGCCGCTTCCTCGCCGTGCTCGAGCGGGCCGGCGTGATCGAGCAGGGCCGCGGGAAGCTGACCGTGCACGATCCGTCCGCGCTCGACCGCTATGTCTTCTAGAGGCCGCAGACGCAAGCGCAAGGCCGCATCCGCCGGCGACGCGGGCCCGTCGAGAGCGAAGCGCAAGCCGCTGCGCGGCGGCCGCCGCGGCGACGAGCAGGAGCGCTCGGCCGGCGGCGTCGTCGTGCGCGGCGAGGAGGCGATCGTGATCGTGCCGACGCGACGCGGCGCGCAGGGCCAGCGCGTGCTCGCGCTCCCGAAGGGCCACGTCGACCCCGGCGAGACGCCCGACCAGACCGCGCTGCGCGAGGTGCGCGAGGAGACGGGCGTCGAGGCCAGGCTCGTCGAGAAGCTCGGCGAGGTGCGCTACTTCTACCAGCGCGAGGGCAAGCGCATCTTCAAGCGCGTGACCTTCTACCTGTTCGCGTACAGCAGCGGCTCGCTCGACGACCACGACGACGAGGTCGAGGAGGCGCGCTGGATGCCGCTGACGGAGGCCGCCGAGGCGCTCAGCTACGACGGCGAGCGTGAGATGGCGGCGCGGGCGTTGTCGGCGATCGTGCCCGACCGGTAGGCTGAGCGCCCGTGCGCGTCTTGAACTTCTACTCGGCCGTGTTCGCCGACCAGTTGCGACGCGGCCGCAAGACGGCGACGATCCGGCTCGGTGACAAGTCGCACAAGTACCGCAAGAACGACTGCGTGCTCGTGACGATCGGCTATCAGTACTCGCCGCGCGAACGGATCTTCCAGGCCGTCATCGACTCGGTCGAAGTGAAGCGGATGCGCGAGCTGAGCCCGCGCGACATCGAGCACGACAACCCGGAGTTCCGGCGCGTCGAGGACCTGATGAGCTTCCTGCAGCAGATCTACGACCGCCCGGTCGACCTCGACGACGTCATCACCGTCGTGCGCTTCTCGCAGATCGTCGAGCCGAGCTCGCCGATCCGCGACCGCATGCACGGCATCGGCGGCGCGCAGAACTAGCCGGAGGAGCCGCCGGTTCCGCCGGCGCCTCTGGCCCGGCGTGACGGCACCAGCCGAGCCAGCTCGTGCGGGTCGCCGGCGCGCAGCAGCCGAGCCGTCTGCTCGAGGTCCGAGGCCAGTTGGTCGCGGTGGTCGCGGACGTACTGCTCCCACGCTTCCGTGAGGAGGTCGCTCGCCTGGCGACCCTGCAGCGCGGCGAAATGCCGCGCGCTCTCGTAGAGCCCATCTGGGAGACGTACAACGGTGCTCATCCGGATGCGACCTCTTTCGTCGGGGCGGCGGTCGGCGGCGGGTGCCTGCCGAGATCATCGGCTTTGTAACAGACGGCTCGGGCGGCAGTCGAGTGCGCTGGACGACTCGGCAGCGCGGCAGGCGGCGCTGTTGCGATAACGAAACGGTAACGTCCCCCATTCGTACGCTGTTACGTTGCTACTTCGCAACGCTGATCAACCAACGCTGATGGAGGGCGCCGACAGTGACCGTTTCGATCACGACCCAGCCCACTTCGACCATCGACCAAAGCGCGGGAACCGACTCACAGGAGGCCGACCTCGGGCCGGCGCTCGCGCGCGTTGTTCACAGTCAAGGGTGTGAGCTCACCCTGAGCGGTTCGCACATGACCCCGTCGCGCCCCGGTTTCGCCGGGGATCGCGGGACAGTCGAGGGCATCGCCGTCATCGACGTCGACGAGCGGGAGGACGGCCTGCTGCACGTGCTGGAGAGCCCGCTGCCCCGCGAGCACGGCCAGCTCGTCGAGGTGAGCATCGACCGGGACCGGCGCGATCGCCTGGCACGCACGCACGGAGCCTGCGCGCTGGTGCGCGCCCTGCTGGAGGATCGCTCGGCATCCGTCACTTCGACGGACATCACCGCCGGGATGGCCTGGATGGAGATCGACGAGGTCACGCCCGCCATCGAGCTCGGCAGCGTCGCCGCCCTGGCGATCCCGCTGCGGTCGAAGCCGCTCCCCTCCGGTCGCATGCTGGTCACCTGCGGCGGCGTGTCCGTGATGACGACCATCGCACCCATCGCCACGAACACACAGCAGCTCGAGGGCGCCGACGTGCGCACCGTCTCCGTCGACGTCGACGGCAGATCCGTGCTGGAGATCACCCTGCCCGACGCGGAGGGCCGCTGGTGGAAGTGAGAGCGTGGCATCAAGCGCCGGGAGCGACGAGCGGGTCGCTCCCGGCGCTCGCCGGCGAGTGCTTCTTCATCGCGCCGATCGGCGAGGCGGGAAGCGCGGTGCGCGAGCGCTCCGACGTCGTCATGGAGTACGTCGTCACCCCCGCCGCGCATTCGCTCGGGCTTGTCACCGTGCGCGCCGACGCGATCGCCGCGCCGGGTGAGGTGACACGTCAGGTGCTGGAGCATGTGGTGAACGCCGGCGCGAGCGTCGCGGATCTCACGGGGGCGAATCCGAACGTGTACTACGAGATGGCCGTCCGTCATGCCGCCCGCCTCCCCACGGTGCTGATCGCCGAGCGCGGCGAGCGGCTGCCGTTCGACGTAGCGCAGATGCGCACGATCTTCTTCGACCACACGAGCCTCAGGAGCGCCGCTGCCTGCACCGACGCGATCGCGCAGCAACTGCGCGCGGCGCTCCACGGAGCCGTCGGCTCGCCGATCCCGGCGTGGGAGCGGCGCGATCTCACCCGGCCGCTCCCGGCCATGCGCTCGCGACGGGCGAGCCGCGGGCGCTCGGCCGCGTGCGACGCCCGCAGCCGGCGGTCGCCGGCGACGCGCGCCTGAGCGGCGAGAGGACCCTGGGCACGGGCGAAACCTTGGCACTCGCTTCCGTGAGTGCCAACGGTGAGCTATAGTCGCCTCCGGTTGGCACTCGCATGGGGCGAGTGCCAAAAACGGCACCACTCCCTTCCACCGGAGGTTGCACCAGATGAAGCTCAAGCCCCTCGGCGATCGACTGATCGTGCGGGCAATCGAGGAGGATGAGACCACCGCAAGCGGTCTCGTGCTCCCCGACACGGCCAAGGAGAAGCCCCAGAAGGGCAAGGTCATCGCCGTCGGCGATGGCAAGTGGGACGAGGACGGCGAGAAGCGCGTGCCGCTCGACGTCGCCGAGGGCGACGAGGTCCTCTACAGCAAGTACGGCGGCACCGAGATCAAGGTCGACGGCGAGGACCTGCTGGTCCTGCGCGAGTCCGACGTGCTCGCCAAGGTCACGTCCTAGCGGACCCGGGAGAACTGAACGCACATGGCACACAAGGAGCTCAAGTACGACGCGGACGCGCGCAAGGCCCTCGAGGCCGGCGTCGACGCCGTCGCCAACGCCGTGAAGGTGACGCTCGGCCCGAAGGGCCGCTACGTCGTCCTCGACAAGAAGTTCGGCGCCCCGACGATCACGAACGACGGCGTCACCATCGCCCGCGAGATCGAGGTCGAGGACGTCTTCCAGAACCAGGGCGCGCAGCTCGTCCGCGAGGTCGCCACGGCGACCAACGACGTCGCCGGCGACGGCACGACGACCGCGACGGTGCTCGCCCAGGCGATCGTCCGCACGGGCCTCAAGAACGTCGCGGCCGGCGCCAACCCGCTCGGCCTCAAGCGCGGCATCGAGAAGGCCGTCGAGCAGGTCGTCGCCTCGATCGGCAAGCAGTCGAAGGAGATCTCCGGCAAGGAGCAGATCTCGCGCGTCGCGACGATCTCGGCCGGCGACGAGGAGATCGGCGACGTGATCGCCGACGCGATCGAGAAGGTCGGCAAGGACGGCGTCGTGAACGTCGAGGAGGGCCAGACGTTCGGCATGGATCTCGAGTTCACCGAGGGCATGCAGTTCGACAAGGGCTACATCTCGCCGTACATGGTCACCGACCAGGACCGCATGGAGGCCGTCCTCGACGACCCCTACATCCTGATCGCGAACCAGAAGATCGGTTCCGTGCGCGACGTGCTGCCGGTCCTCGAGGCCGTCATCCAGTCGGGCAAGCCGCTGCTGATCATCGCCGAGGACGTCGAGGGCGAGGCGCTCGCGACGCTCGTCGTGAACAAGCTCCGCGGCACCTTCACCGGCGTCGCCGTCAAGGCACCGGGCTTCGGCGACCGCCGCAAGCGCATGCTCGAGGACATCGCGATCCTCACGGGCGGCGAGGTCATCACCGAGGAGATGGGCCTCAAGCTCGAGAACACGCAGATCTCGCAGCTCGGCCGCGCGCGCCGCGTCGTCGTCGCGAAGGACACGACGACCATCATCGACGGCGCCGGCGACGGTGACGCGATCAAGGGCCGCATCAAGCAGATCAAGGCCGAGGTCGAGAACACCGACTCGGACTTCGATCGCGAGAAGCTCCAGGAGCGGCTCGCCAAGCTCTCCGGCGGCGTCGCCGTCGTGAAGGTCGGCGCGGCCACCGAGACGGAGATGAAGGAGAAGAAGCACCGCGTCGAGGACGCGCTGCAGGCCACGCGCGCCGCCCTCGAGGAGGGCATCGTGCCGGGCGGCGGCGTCGCGCTGCTGCAGGCAGCCGACGCGATCAAGCTCGACGAGATCGAGGACGAGGACGAGAAGACGGGCGCGAAGATCATCCTGCGCTCGCTCGAGGAGCCGCTGCGGCAGATCTCGCACAACGCGGGCCTCGAGGGCTCGGTCGTCGTCAACGACGTCCGCAAGGCGAAGAAGGGCTTCGGCCTCAACGCCGCCACGGGCGAGATCGTCGACCTCGTCGCCGTGGGCGTCATCGATCCGGCCATGGTCACGCGCTCCGCGCTGCAGAACGCCGCCTCGATCGCCAAGAACATCCTCACGACCGAGGCGATCGTCGCCGAGGTGCCGGAGAAGGATGGCGGCGGTGGCGGTGGTATGCCCGACATGGGCGGCATGGGCGGCATGATGTAAGGAGCCTTCGGGCTCCGCGGCAGGGGACGCTCCGTCTTCAGGAGCGTTCCGTCCGCCGCATCGGAGATCCTGCGGTCTCCCCCAGATGGACCGCGAAGGGCCGCCTCCCCCCGCCGGCCCTTCGCCCTTTAAGGGCCGCCTCGACGCGCCTGGCGGCGTCCTCGTCGGTTCACGTGCGATGCACGCTACACCGACCGCCGGCTTCGCCGGCGGTGCCCCGTCCTTGGACGCCGATCCGACCCTTAAACCTGGTTGCGAGGACGTGGTCCGTGCCCGACGTACTTCGCGGTCGGGCGGATCAGGCGGCCCTCGCGCTTCTGCTCCAGCACGTGCGCGCTCCAGCCGGCCGTGCGGGCGCAGGTGAACAGCGGGGTGAACAGCTCCGGTGGGACCTCGGCGTAGTCGAGCACGACGGCCGACCAGAACTCGACGTTCGTCGCCAGCACGCGGTCGGGCTTGCGCGCGTGCAGCTCGGCGAGCGCGGCCTGCTCGAGCGCCTCCGCGACCTCGACCCGTGTCGAGCCCAGCTCGCGCGCGGTGCGGCGCAGCACGCGGGCGCGCGGGTCCTCCGCGCGATAGATGCGGTGGCCGAAGCCCATCAGCCGCTCGCCGCGGTCGAGCGCGTCCTTGACCCACTGCTCGGCGTCGCCCGAGGCCTCGACCTCGTCGAGCATCTTCAGCACGCGCGAGGGCGCGCCGCCGTGCAGCGGGCCCGACAGCGCGCCGACCGCAGCGCTCAACGCCGCCGCGACGTCCGCGCCGGTCGAGGCGACGACGCGGGCGGTGAACGTCGAGGCGTTCATGCCGTGCTCGGCGGCGGAGATCCAGTAGGCGTCGATCGCCTTCGCGTGGTCGGGGTTCGCCTCGCCGCGCCAGCGGGTCAGGAAGCGCTCGGGGATCGAGCGGGCCTTGTCGACCTCCACCTGCGGGACGGGCGGCTGGCCCGGGCCGCGCGCCGACTGCGCGACGAACGACAGCGCCATCACGGACGCTCGCGCGAGCTGGTCGCGGGCCTCCTCGTCGGAGATGTCGATCAGCTGGCCGAAGCCCCACTCAGGCGCCAGCATCGCGAGCGCGGACTGCACGTCCACGCGTGGGTCGCCGGAGCGGACGGTCAGCACGTGCGGCTCGGCGGGCGGCAGGCCGGGCAGGTAGCTGCCGTCCACCAGCAGGCCCCACACCTGCTCGAACGGGACGGCGCCCACCAGCTCCTCGATGTCGACGCCGCGGTAGCGCAACGCGCCGCCGGCGCGGTCGGGCTCCGCGATCTCGGTGGCGAAGGCGACGACGCCCTCGAGGCCGGACTGCACGTCAGTGGTGGTCGCGCTCATGTCGTGCTCCTGGGTAACGTCGCCCGTAGGTGGCCTCTTCGGTCACCGGAGGGTGAAACCGGTGTGTGGCCGCTTCGGTCACCGCAGAGCGAAACCTTGTCCCGCTCAGGGTGGCAGGATCCCGTGGCCGATGGCGCGCTCGTGCGAGCTCACCGGCCCCCCGGACGGTCTCGACTCCGTAGGATTGGCCAGACGGCCAGGATCGACCTCCGCCACGACCAGCCCGCGACAAGGAGCCCACCGTGCACGACCTCCTCTTCCGCCCTGCGAGCGAGCTCGCCACGCTCGTACGCTCCGGCGAGATCACCGCCCGCGAGCTGGTGGCTGCATCGCTCGAGCGGATCGACGCGCTCGACGGCCAGATCAACGCCTTCACGCACGTCGACGCGGACGGCGCGCTGGCGACCGCCGAGGCGATCGGCCGCGACGACCCGCGCCCGTTCGCCGGGGTCCCGATCGCGATCAAGGACAACCAGCCGGTCGAGGGGATGCCGCTGACGTTCTGCAGCGAGCTGTTCGGCGACTTCGTCGCGCCCTTCGACGCCGCGTTCGTCGGCCGCCTCCGCGCCGCCGGCTTCGTGATCGTCGGCAAGACGGCGCTGCCGGAGTTCGGGATCCTGCCGTCGACCGAGTCTCGGCGCAACGGCCCGACGCGCAACCCGTGGGACCTCTCGCGCACGCCCGGCGGCTCCTCCGGCGGCGCGGGCGCCGCCGTCGCCGCCGGCATGCTGCCGCTCGCGCATGGCAACGACGGCGGCGGCTCGATCCGCATCCCGGCCGCCTGCTGCGGGCTCGTCGGCCTCAAGCCGGCGCGCGGGCGCGTCTCGCTGGCTCCGTCGCTCGGCGAGTCGTTCCTGGTCGCCGACGGCGTGCTGACGCGCACGGTCGCCGAGACGGCGCAGCTGCTCGACCTGCTTGCCGGCCCGGAGCCGGGCGACGCCTCGTGGGCGCCGCCGCCGGCCGAGCCGTTCGCCGCGAGCGCCGCGCGCGAGCCCGGCCGGCTGCGGATCGGCTTCTCGCTCACGCCGCCGTTGACGGACATCGAGATCGACCCGATCGCCGCAGCCGCCGTGCGCGACGCGGCCGCGCTGCTGGAGTCGCTCGGCCACGAGGTCGAGGAGATGGCCGCCGCGCCGTGGACGGTCCCGGGCGTGTTCGAGCTGTTCTCGGCCGCGTTCGGCCCCGCCGTCGCCTCGACGATCGTGTTCGCGAGCGCGATCGCCGGCCGCGAGCCGACCGCCGCCGACATGGAGCAGCTCAGCTGGTACCTGTGGGAGCGTGCGAGCCAGCTCGGCTCCGCGCACTTCCTCGCCGCGCAGGCGCAGCTGCAGGCGCTCTGCCGCACGTTCGTGACCGCGACCGCGCAGTACGACGCGGTCCTGACGCCCTCGCTCGCGCTGCGTCCGCGCCCGATCGGGGAGCTGAACGGCGACAACGACGACCCGGCCGCGACGTTCAAGCGCTCGGGCGAGTTCACGCCGTTCACCGCGATCGCGAACGCGACCGGCCAGCCGGCGATCTCGCTCCCGTTCGCGCACGGCGAGGACGGCCTCCCCGTCGGGATCCACTTCTTCGGCCGCCCGGCCGACGAGGCGACGCTGCTCGCGCTCGGCGCGCAGCTCGAAGCGGCGCGACCCTGGGCGGACCGCCGGCCGGAGCTCGCTGTGACGTCGCCCGCAGGTGGCCGCTGACGGTCACCGGAGGGCGAAACCGCTCTCGCCTGCGTCACCCGGACGGAATCGGCGAGTGGACGTCGTCGAGCAGGACGGTGTTGCCCCGCTTGACTATGAGCTCGGCGCGGCGAACGCGCAGCGGGCGCGCCGCGACGAAGCGCGAGATCGTGAAGTCGCCGGCGCGCTCGTGTCCTGCGAGCGCGAAGCCGGGGACGAGCGTGCGGCGCAGCGGGCGAGCGCCGGGGATCCCGCACGTCGCGCCCCACCAGCAGGCCGGCGCACCGCGCGTGTCGATCGTCACGACGTCGATCTCGCGCAGCTGGGCGCTCGGCGCCGTCATGCGCCACGTGCGGGAGCGGTACACGGCGAGCGGCATGGCGAACACGTAGCGGCGCAGCACGATCGCACGCCCGGCCTGGGGCGGACCGAGGCGCGCCGCGAGCGTTCTCCAGGTCGGACGCTCCAGCTTCGGCGTGTGCGCGACCGCGACCACCGTCACGAGTGAGAGAGCGCACAGCACGACGGTGAGCGACAGGCCCGCGCGCGCGGCGCGGCGCGCGCCCAGTCCCGCGGCGAGCACGAGCGCGAGCGGCAGCCACGCCGGCAGCAGGTTGCGCGTGAGGAAGAAGTCGATCCCGCCCGCGGCGAGCGCGAGTGGCACCCCGAGTGCCACTACCCCGATCCCGCCGGCGACGAGCGCGCCGCGCCGCTCGCGCGTGTCGCCGCGCCGCACCAGCAGCGTCAGCGCTGCGACGGCGACCGCGCCGGTCGCCCACGGCACCCACGCGACCCCGGGCGGGAAGCCGGCGACCAGCTCGCGCGGGATCTCCGCGAGCCGGTGGGACAGTGGGATCTCGTGGATCCACGCGGCACTGCGGTGCCGCTCCTGCCGGATCGCGATCACCAGCAGCGCGCAGCCGAGTGCGCCGACGACGCCGAGCGCGGCGAGCGTGCGTGGCAACGCACGCTCGCCGGCGCCCTCGCCACCGGCTTCGCCGGCCGCCGCGCGGCGGGCGCGCAACGCGGCGGCGAGCAGCAGCGCCGCCTCCGGGGCGACGACGAAGACCGCGAAGTAGTGCGTCGCGAGCGCGGCCATCGCGCTCGCCGCCCACGCCGCCAGCCACGGGGGCGACAGGCGCTCGCGCGCGTGGGCGAAGCACAGCAGCGACAGCCCCGTCAGCGCGACGACGAGCGCGTAGGCACGCGCCTCCTGCGAGTACCAGATGAGGATCGGGCTCGTCGCCGCGAGCGCCGCCGCGACGAGCCCGACGCGCCGCGTCGCGAACGTCGCGGCGGCGGCGTACGCGATCGGGATCGTGAGCGTCCCGGCGACGGCGGACAGCGCGCGCAGGGCGACCTCGCCGTGCCCGAGCACGCGCGTCGTGCCCCATGCGAGCAGGTAGTAGAGCGGCGGGGTCGACTCCGTGTGCGGCACCGCGGCAAGCATCTCCCCGGGGTGCAGGCGGACGAGGTAGGCGGTCCACGCCTCGTCGAGCCACAGGCTCTGATGCCCGAGCGTGGCGAAGCGCAACGCGGCCGCGAGCAGCGTCAGCGCCGCAAGTCCCCAGCCCCACGCCGGAATGCCGTGCAGGAGGCGCGCAGACGCGGCGACGCCGGCTGCCGGCGTGATTCGCGGCGCGCGCGGCTCGGCTCCTGACAGATCCATCCGTGCGGAAGTATTGCGGGTCGCACGGCGAGCCAGCGCAGTCGCGGCGAACCGGCCGAGCGAGCGCGGGTCGGCGACATGGTGACCACCGTGCGGGCGACGTCGCGCAGGCCGATGGCGCTTCGTAGAATGCGTGGGCCGGCCCCGCACATCGCTTGACAGAGGAACGACACCCATGGCCTACGTGATCGCAGAGCCCTGCATCGGGACAAAGGACAACTCGTGCGTCGAGGTCTGCCCCGTCGACTGCATCCACCCGACGCCCGACGAGCCGGACTACGACGCGGTCGAGATGCTGTACATCGACCCGGAGGAGTGCATCGACTGCGACGCCTGCGTCGAGGCCTGCCCGGTCGACGCCTGCTTCGCCGAGGACCAGCTCCCCGAAGAATGGGCGAAGTACGCGGACATCAACGTCAAGTACTACGCGGGCAAGGCGTAGCGCGAATCACCGGCCGGTCTCTGGCAATCCGGTTACGCCATCGGCAGCGACATGCCGACCGGCTTCGGCGCCGCGGCGGGCGCCGGCGCCTGCATGACCGGCAGCTCGATCGGGGAGAGGGCGATGACGCCGCGGGCGGTCTGGCGGATCGCCTGGGCGGCGGGGTCGTCCGGGTCGGCGAAGACGAGCGGGGTCCCGGCGTCGGCCTGCTCGCGCAGCGCCATCGTCAGCGGCACCTTGCCGAGCAGCGGGACGTCCAGCTCGTCGGCCAGCAGCTGGCCGCCGCCCTCGCCGAAGATCGCGTAGCGCTCGCCGTCGGGCGTGACGAAGCCGGCCATGTTCTCGACGATGCCGGCGATCTCCAGTCTCACCTTGTGCGCCATCTCGGCCGAGCGGCGCGCGACTCTCTGCGCGACCGGCTGCGGGGTCGTGACGATCAGGAACTTCGCCTGGGGGAGCAGCTGCGCGAGCGTCATCGAGACGTCGCCGGTGCCGGGCGGGAGGTCGACGAGCAGGTAGTCGAGCTCGCCCCAGTCGACGTCCTCCAGGAACTGCGTGAGCGCCTTGTGCAGCATCGGCCCGCGCCACACGACCGCGGCGTCCTCCTCCATGAAGAAGCCGATCGACATCACCTTGATGCCGTCGTGCGCCATCGGCGGGACGATCTTGCGCTGCTCGTTGACCTTCGGGCGCGTGGCGCCGAGGCCGAACATGCGCGGCTGCGAGTAGCCCCAGACGTCTGCGTCGAGCACGCCGACGCGCTTGCCCTCGGCCGTCAGCGCGGCCGCCAGGTTCGCGGTCACGGACGACTTGCCGACGCCGCCCTTGCCCGAGCCGACGCAGATCACGTTCGAGACCTGCGCGAGTGCGCCCTCCGGCAGCGACCCGCGGCCGAGCCTTCTCTGCAGCGCGCCCTTCTCCGTGTCGGACAGGACGTCGAACTCGACGTTCACGCCGGCGACGCCGTCCACCGCGCGGACGGCGTTCGCGACGCCGGTCTGGAAGTGGCTGCGGATCGGGCAGCCGGGCGTGGTCAGGGAGACGACGACGTCGACGACGCCGTTGGCGTGCACGTCGATCGAGCGGACCATCTCGAGCTCCACGATGTCACGGCGCAGCTCGGGGTCGATGACGGCGCGCAGCGCCTCGCGGATCTGGTCTTGGGTCGGCATGACTCCCATTGTGGCAGGCGCCCCGCAACGATCTCGCGTCCGTCGCGCTCCTTAAGCACCGACGGGACGCCCAGTGGGCGCCCCGACGGTTGAGGGAGGAGAGGGTGCTGCATTCACCGGCGAGAGATATGGGCCGGCGAACCCATCCCGATGCGGCGCCCTCCGCGCGCACCCATCGGGGGAAGTCTGGCCTCAGACCACTTTGGGCAGGCGGCCTTGAGCCCCGTTCACGAGCTTCATGCCCGCGTCGACTCCGTTCTGAACCACTTTCTCGACGCGACTCGAGATGCCTTCGACGTTGACGTCGAGATCCCTGCGCACCTGCGTGCGCTGACGGTCGAAGCCGCGGCGCGCGGTGCGGGTCTGGCGCTCCAGGCGCGTGCGCGTGCGGCGCACCTCGCGCTCGAGCTGCGTGCGGGCGCTGCCGCCCCTGCGCTCGAAGCGCTTGAGCTGCTTCTCCAGCGCCGTGCGCGAGCTCGCCGTCGTGACCAGCTCGCCGACCGTTCCGGCGACGCGGTCGCGCGCCTCGAGCGCGGCGCCGACGGGGATCAGCACGGCGCGCTGCGCCAGCTGCTGGGCGCGCTCGGCGCGCGTCGCCGGCCGCGTCGAGGTCGTGCGGGAGGCGGTGGCGCGCGGCTTCGCCGCGCTTCTCGGCTTGCGCTTGGCGGCGGGCTTGCCCTTCGGCGTGGTGGGGGTGGTGGTGTCGGGCGTTGCCATCGGTGGTGGTGGCTCCTTCGCTGCAGATCTTATTGGTGAGCGTGTCGTGATCGGCACGCGCGCGAACACCTGTTTGTACGCCGCAGCGTCCTGATGGTTACACCGTGCGGTCCACGCGCGGTGAAGTTCCCGTGAAGGTATGCGTTCAGGCGCTCAGGCGGCGCGGAACGTGCGTTCGCTCCAACCACTGCTGCGGGGCGTCCAGCTCCGTACTGGACGGCAGCGCCTCGGGTGCGCTCCACACGCGATTGAGCGCTGAAACGCCAGCTTCGCGCACGACCGCATCGCAGAAGCGCTTGCCCTGCTCGTACTGGCGCAGCTTCATCTCGAGCCCGAGCAGCCGCTGCAGCAGACGGGCCGGTGCCGACTGCGAGCGGCGGCGCGCGTCGAGCGCGGCGCGCAGTCTCGGCAGCGAGGGCAGCAGCGGTGCGCCGACGGCGTCCATCACGTGCTCCGCGTGGCCCTCCAGCACCGCCATCGTGGCCTGCATCCGCTCGAGCGTCGCCCGCTCCTGCGGGCTCGCGACGAGCGAGGCGAGGTCGCCCGAGCGCACGGCGGCGGCGAGCCGCTTGACGTCGTCGGTCCCCGGGATGCGGAGCGCGCGTCTCGCGTCGATCCGCAGCTCGGCGTGCGAGAGCAGCTCCCGCACCATCCCCGCGAGGTGCGGCTGGAGCCACGGCACGCCCGCGAACTGGACCGCGTGCGTGACCTCGTGCAGCGCGACCCACGTGAGGAACTCGCGCTCGTCGGCCTCGAACGAGCGGCCGGCGGCGCCGAGGTTCGGCAGCACGAACAGCAGCCGCGGCGGGCGGTCGTCGGGCGTCGTGTCGAGCAGCACCAGCTCGTACTGGCCGAGCACCCGCTGGGCGAGGAAGCCGAGCACGACGCCGACCTCGGCCGTCAGCACGACGCCGGCGCCGAGCCGCATCGCCTGGCGCGCGGGGCCGAGCCCCTCGCCGACCTTGGCCAGCGGCGGGTCGAGCAGGGCGCGCATCGCGCCGACGTTCGCGGCGATCCACTCCGCGCGCCCGATCCCCTCCGCCGGCGGCAGCTCGCGCGCCGGGGTGAGGCCGGTGTACGCGATCACGCGCTCCGCGCTGTCGGCGGACAGCGCCACAAGGTCGGTCTCCGGCGGCCGCGCGTCCGGCTCGCCGGCGACGTAGCGCGCGAGCCGCTGAGCGAGGAACCAGTCGATCATGCTGCTTCCACTATGGCAGCGGCCGGAGGGCGGCCCGCCGGGCCGGAGGGAAGCGGGCGCGGTTGCGGGCGTCGGCTGGCCGGGCGCTCGTGCCGTGTCCGCTCAGACCGCCGGCACGCGCGCGAGCCGGGCGAGCGTCTCGGCTGAGCGGGCGGCCACGACCGGCGAGCGAGCGGCGACGTCGAGCGGCGCGGAGAGCGGCTCGCCGCCGGTGCAGCGGGGGAATGCGATCAGGCCGCCGGCCTCGCGCACGATCAACTGCGCAGCGGCGGCGTCGACGGCGCGGCAGTTGCGCAGCGAGGCCATCCCGTCGAGGCGAGCGGCGGCGACCTGGCAGAGCGTGACGGCGATCGCGCCGATCACGCGCAGGCGCCGCGTGATCGCCTGCAGCTCGTCCATCGAGGCGGCGACCCACTGCGGGTCGGCCTGCTCGATCCCGAGCAGCTCCAGGCGGCCGTCGGCCGCGCGCCGCTCGGGCAGCGCCGGGTCGAGCGGGACGCCGTCGAGCTGCGCGCCCTCGCCTCGCCTCGCCGTCCACTCCTCCCCGGCGCCGAAGTCGAACACGTACGCGAACGCGACGTCGGCCATCGTCGGCCCGTCGGCGACGGCGATCGACAGCGCGTAGTGGGGCATCAGCCGCTTCGCGTTGAGCGAGCCGTCGATCGGGTCGATCACGACGCGGACCCCGCTCCCGCCCGCCCCGCCGTAGTCGACCTCGCCGCGCTCCTCCGAGACGGCCGTGAAGCGGTGCCCGGCGGCGTGCAGCGCGTCGAGCTGGGCGAAGACCGCGTGCTCGGCGCCTTCGTCGATCACGAGCGTGCGGTCGCCGCCCTCGCCGCGGTCCCCCGTCTCGACCGCCCGCTGGCGCGTGCGCGGGTGCGCGGCCAGCACGTCGCGCAGTCCCGCGACGGCGCCGCGGCAGGCGCCGAGCCAGTCCGCGTCGAGTGCCGTGCCGGAGGGCTGCATGGGCGGCATACTTGCAGGGTGCCCGCCGCCCTCGACGGCCTCTCCCCCGCGCAGCGCACCGCGGCCGCGCACGACGGCGGCCCGCTGCTGATCGTCGGCGGTGCGGGCAGCGGCAAGACGCGCACGCTCGTCGCGCGCTTCGCGTGGCTCGTCGAGCAGGGCGAGGCGCCGGAGGCGGTCCTCATGCTCGCCCGCTCCGAGCGCGCCGCCGACGCGCTGCGCCGCCAGGTCGAGGAGGCGATCGCGCGCCCCTACGAGGCGCTCGCCGTCACGACCGTGCACGACCTCTGCGCGCGGCTGCTGCGCGAGCACGCGCTCGCAGGAGGAGTCGACCCGTTCGCGGTCGCGGTGGGGCGCGCCGACCGGCTCGCGATGCTGCTGGAGCGGATCGACGAGCTGACGATCCGCTCGCACGACTTCCGCGGCAACCCGGCCGCGCTGATCGCGAGCTTCGTGCGGCGCATCGACCGCCTCAAGGACGAGCTGATCAGCGCCGCGGACTACGCCGCGTGGGCGGAGCAGCTCGTCGGCTCCGGCGAGGACGCTCCCGACGACGACGACGCCGCGCGCGCACGCGCGACGCGCGAGCGCGAGTTCGCGGAGATCTACCGCGCGCACGATCGCATGCTCGCGGAGGCCGGCGCGCTCGACAGCGGGGACCTGGTCATCCGCGCGTTGGAGCTGTTGCGCGAGCATCCGCACGTGCGCGTGCAGGTTGCGGAGCGCTACCGCCACCTGCTCGTCGACGACGTGCAGGAGCCGAACTTCGCACACGGGCTGCTGCTGCGGCTGCTCGCCGCCGAGCACGGCAACCTCGCCGCCGCCGGCGACGACGACCAGGCGATCCACCGCTTCCGCGCCGCCGCGGCGAAGAACCTGCGCGACTTCCAGGACGAGTCGCCGGACGTCGGCGGCGCGGGCGGGGCCGTCACCGTCGTCGAGCTGGAGCACAGCTTCCGCTGTCCGCAGCGGATCGTCGACGCCGCCGCGGCGGTCGTCGCGCCGCTGGAGGACCGCATCGACAAGCGGCTCGACGGCGCGGACACCGGCGCGGGCGGGGACGGCGTCCGGGGCCCCGGCCAGGTCGCCTTCTGGCGCGCCGCGAACGAGCGTGCGCAGGCGCAGAGCGTCGCCGCCGACGTCGAGCGGCTGATCGGGCGCGAAGGCGTCGCGCCGGAGCAGATCGCGGTGCTCGTGCGCTCGATCGGGCGCGAGGGCCAGGCGGTCGCGGTCGCGCTGGAGGAACGCGCCGTCGGGCACCGGCTCGTCGGCGACGCGGCCTTCTTCCAGCGCGCCGAGGTGCGCGACCTGCTCGCATGGCTGCGGTTGCTGATCGACCCCGGCGACGCGCCGGCCGTCGTGCGCGCGCTCGCGCGCCCGCCGATCGCGCTGCAGGCGATCGACCTCGCGCGCTGCACGCAGATCGCGCGCCGGCGCAAGCTCGACATGGTCTCCGCCCTGGCGGCCGCGCTCGAGTCGCCGCAGATCCCGCCGGATACGCGCGACCGCATCCGCACGTTCCTGACGCTCCACCGCTCGGCCGCGGCCGCGCTCGACACGATCCGCCCGGACCTGTTCGTCCACCGGCTCGTCGAGCGGCTCGGGCTGCGCCGCCAGCAGCTGTTCACCGCGCAGGCCGAGGTCGTCGAGCGGCTGCGCGGGCTCGCGCGCTTCGGCGAGCTCGCGTCCGCGTATGTCGCGCGTCAGCCGCAGGCGACGCCGCGCGAGTTCGCGCGCTCGATCGCCGCTGCGGCCGAGGCCGGCCTGCGCGAGGAGGACGAGCCGCCGCTCGGCGGCGCGCGCGGCGTGCAGGTGCTCGCGATGCACGCGGCGCAGGGACTCGAGTTCGACCACGTCTACGTGCTCGGGCTGCACGCGGCGCGCATGCCCGGCGCGCACACGCGCACGCTGGAGCCGATCGCGCCCGTGCTGATGAAGGAGGCGCTGCCGCAGGACGACCACGCCGCGCACGTCGCCGAGATGCGGCGGCTGCTGCACGTCGCGATGACGCGCGCGCGCGAGCGGCTCGTGCTCGTGCACCCGGAGGCGAGCGACCGCGGCGCCGCGCAGCCGCCCTCGCCGTTCGCCGAGGAGGCGCGGGCCGCCTTGGGCGCCGCGTGGGAGGAGCGCGCGGAGGAGCTGTTCGGCCCCGACGAGTCGCTGCATTCGACGTACCGGATCCTGCGCGACGAGCTGCTGGAGACGATCAAGCGCACCGGCACGCGCATCGGCGAGCTGCGCTTCGACACCGACCTCGACGTCTCGCACGCGGTCGTGCGCTACCTGGAGGTCGTGAAGCTGGCAGCGCTGATCGAGCGCGCGAGAGATCAGCAGCTCGGCGAGGCGCTGGACGAGGTCAACGCGCGCATCGCGCAGGCGATCACGCCGGAGCAGCGCGAGATCTTCCAGTCGTCGTCGCTCGACGACTACCTGCTCGGCGCCGATCGCGACACGAGCCGCCGCGCAGCCGCGATCGCGGCGCGCGAGGAGCCGTCGCTGGAGCCGTTCCTGCCGCGCCGCGGCGACGGGCTCGTGCTGTCGGCGTCGGACATCGACACGTACCGCACGTGCCCGTTGAAGTACAAGTTCGCGCGCGTGTTCCGGATCCCGCAGGAGCCGACGCTCAACCAGCGCTTCGGGATCATGGTCCACCAGGTGCTCGAGCGCTTCCATGCGGGCGACGGCCCGCGCACGCTCGACGAGATGCTCGGGCTGCTGGATGCCGGCTGGCGGCGCGGCGGCTTCGGCGGCTCCGAGCAGGAGATCCAGCTGCGCGGCAAGGCGGCCGACGCGTTGACGCGCTACACCGAGCGCTTCGAGGCCGAGGACGCGCAGCCGACCTTCTTCGAGCGCTCATTCTCGTTCCCGCTCGGGCGCCACGTGCTGCGCGGCCGCGTCGACCGCGTCGACCGCCTGCCCGAGGGCGGCTGGGAGCTGATCGACTACAAGACCGGCCCGCCGAAGACGCCGAGCCAGTTGGAGCAGGACGTGCAGCTGTCGCTGTATGCGGTCGCCGCCTGCGAGGCGTGGGAGCTGGAGAGCGCGCGCGGCGCCTACTACTACGTGCTCGACGACGCCAAGGTCCCCGTGCCGGAAGCCGCCGGCCGCGACTGGATCGAGGAGGTCGCGACCGAGGTTGCCGAGGGCATCCTCTCCCAGGGCTTCGAGCCGACGCCCTCCTACGCCGCCTGCGCGATCTGCGACTACCGGTTGGTGTGCCCGGCGGCAGAGCGGTAGCGACGCCGCTCGCAGGTGGGCCGCTCGCGGTCACCGGAGGGCGAAAGCCGCTGCAGCGACGATGTCACCCCCGTGGGGGATGATGCGCGGATGGACACGCTGCGCGACTGGCTGGCCGAGCATCCGCCGCCGGACGAGCGCTTCACGCAGACGCTGACCGGCGTCGCGGCGCGCGCGCAGGCCGGTGAGGATCTGCGCTTCGCCGTGCGCGAGCTGCTGGACGAGTTCGCGCTGCGCGGCCGTGACGACCTGCGCGCGCAGGCGCTCGCCGAGGAGCCGGCGAGCGTGGACCCGCACGTCGACGCCTACCTCGGGGCGCTCGCCGAGCATCTCGCACGCACACACGCGCTGCCCGTGCCGGCGTGGGCGCAGTCCGCGGAGCGAGTGCTCGACCACATGTGGTTCCCGGGCGTCGCACCCGGCTTTCGCCCAACCGCGCTGCGCGAGTCCCCCGCGGCGTTTCGCCGCCGCGGCATCTTCATCGCGCGCGGCGCGCTGACGCGGGTGTGAGCCGATGCAGCGCGAGGAGATCGTCGCCGCACTGACCGCGCTCGGTGCGCGCTTGAGCGAGCGTGGCATCGAGGGAGAGGTCTATGTCGTGGGAGGTGCGGCGATCGCGATCGCGTTCGACGCGCGTCGTGCCACGCGTGATGTCGACGCCGTCTTCGAGCCCAAGCAGGAGGTGTACGCCGCAGCCGACGAGGTCGGCTCGGAGCTGGGCCTGCCGCCCGGCTGGCTCAACGACGGCGTCAAGGGCTTCGTCGCCGGTCCGGACGATGAAGCTGCGACGGCGTTGGAGGTGCCCGGCCTGCGCGTGCTCGTCGCGTCGCCGCGCATCCTGCTCGCGATGAAGGTCCTCGCTCACCGCATCGGCGAGGACGACGATGACGTCCGCCTGCTCGCCCGCCAGCTGGGCTTGGAGGACGCGACGGCTGTGCTCGTCCTCGCGGAGGAGGTCTACGGCGATCGGCTCGACGCGGCGGCCCGCTTCTTCGTCGAGGAGCTGTTCGCGTAGCGAGCGGGTTTCGCGCTCCGGTGACCGCAAGCGGCCACCTGCGAGAGCTACGTTTCGCGCTCCGGTGACCGCAAGCGGCCACCTGCGAGAGCTACGTTTCGCGCTCCGGTGACCGCAAGCGGCCACCTGCGCGCGACGTCACTATTGCTCGCCGCGCTGCTTGAGGAAGCGCTGGAACTCGCTCGCGAGGCGGTCGCCGGAGGGCAGGTCGCGGGGGTCGAGCGGGTCCTGCTCCTCGTCGGCGGCGCGCTCGAGGCGCTCGACGAACGCCTGCACGTCGGGGTCGCTCTGGACGGCGAGGTTGACCTGGCGCTCGTAGTCGACCGTCGCCTGTTCCAGCTCAGAGGCGTCGACCGTGACGCCGACGAGCCCTTCGAGCTTGCGTACGAGCGCGAGCGCGGCCTTCGGGTTCGGCGCGGAGGCGATGTAGTGCGGGACCGCGGCCCACAGACTCGCTGCCGGCAGGCCGGCTCTGCCGCACTGCGCCTGCAGCACGCCGACGATCCCGGTCGGTCCCTCGTAGCTGGAAGACAGCAGGTCGAGCCGGTCGACGAGCGAGCGGTCGGAGGCGATCCCGGTGACCGAGATCGGCCGCGTGTGCGCGACGTCGGCGAGCAGCGAGCCGAGCGAGACGACGAGCTGGGCGCCGAGCGCCTCGGCGAGGTCCACCACGAGCTGGCAGAAGCCGCGCCAGCGCATCGACGGCTCGTGCCCGACGATCAGCACGAGGTCGCGCGGGGCGCGCGGAACCCGCGCCTCGAAGACCTCGACGATCGGCCAGGTGATGTCGCGCACGCCCGTCTCGTCGACCTTCACCTGCGGCCGGGTCGACTGGAAATCGTAGAAGTCCTCGGGGTCGATCGACGCGAAGCGGGTCGCGCCGAGCGAGGTTCCGACGAACTGGACGGCCGTGGAGGCGGCGTCGCCGGCGTCGTTCCAGCCCTTGAACGCGCAGACGATCGCCGGGGCCCTGAGCCCGTCCGGACGGCGTTCCCACTGCAACGGCTGCATCCGCCTCACCGTACATCATGGACCTGTGACTCCACTCCCGACGGTCAGCGCGCTGCGCCCCACCGAGGACGTCGACGGCGTCTTCGCCTGCGTCCGCAAGGACCGCTTGATGAGCAGAGCCGGGACGCCCTATCTGGCGCTCGAGCTGCGCGACCGCACGGGGTCCGTGCAAGCGCGCGCCTTTCGCGACGCGGACGTGCTGGCGGGGCGGTTCGAGCGCGGGGATCTCGTGCGGGTGGCGGGGCGCGTCGAGCGTTTTCGCGACGAGCTGCAGATCGACGTGCGGGCGATCGCGCGAGCAGATGCGGGGCAGGTCGATCCGGCGTCGTTCCTGCCGAGCGCCTACCGCGACCTGGACGAGCTCGACGGCTTCCTCGAGCACCTCGCGCGGGAGGTCTACGACCCGGGCTTGAGAGCGCTGCTCGCGGACCTGCTCGGCGATCCTGAGCTGCGGGCCGCGTGGCGCCGGGCGCCGTGCACGCGGGGCGGGCATCACGCCTACCTCGGCGGGCTGTTGGAGCACACGGTCGCCGTCGCGACGCTCGCGCAGGAGACGTGCCTGCTGCACGTCAAGCTCGACTCCGACCTGCTGATCGCCGCGGCGCTGGTCCACGACCTCGGCAAGACACGTGAATTCACCTACGGCGCCGACTTCGGGGTGAGCGAGGAGGGGCGACTGCTCGGCCACGTGCAGATCGGCCAGCGGATGCTGGAGGAGCGGATGGGGCGGCTGGATCGGGGCGTGCTGTCCGACGAGCGCCGCCTCGCCCTGCTCCACTGCGTGCTCTGCCACCACGGCCCGGACGCCGCGCCCGGACGCCGCTTCGGCTCGGCCGAGGCGTTGGCGTTGGCGCGCATCAACGCCTTGGATGCGAGCGTCAAGGGGGCGCTGGAGCACGGGTTGCCGGGGGGCTGACGGGCGCCCGGGCGTCGCTCGATGCCCGCGGCGCGCGCGTCTGCGTGGGCGGGACACGTGGGCGGGAGCGCAGCCGGCGGCCTGCCGGCCGGGCCGTCCAATTCCGACCGCTGCACTTGTACTTAGGACGCCCTAACTCGAATTAGGGTAACCTGATGCTCCGCCATGACCTATGTCTTCGCCGCGCTTCCCACCGTGCACTTCGTGATCGGCCTCCGCGAGGGGGTCGAGGCCGCGCTGATCGTCGGCATCGTCGGCGGCTTCCTCGCCCAGCAAGGACGGCGTGACGCGCTGCGCTGGATGTGGCTCGGCGTCGCGCTCGCGGTCGCGCTGTGCGCAGGCGTCGCCGCCATCCTCGACGTCGTCGACGAGCACCTCCCGCAGCGCCAGCAGGAGACGTTCGAGTCGATCATCGGCCTGGTGGCCGTCGGGATGGTCACGTTCATGATCGTCTACATGCGCCGCAACGCTCGCAAGCTGGGCGGCGAGCTGCGCTCGAACGCCGCGGCGGCGCTCGCCGTCGGCTCCGCGTGGGGGCTCGTCGCGATGGCCTTCCTCGCCGTCATGCGCGAGGGACTCGAGACCGCGATGTTCCTGCTCGCGGCGTTCCAGTCGTCGGCCGGCGTCGTGAGCCCGCTGAGCGCCGGGCTCGGCGCGCTCGCCGGCCTGCTCGTCGCCGCCGTCATCGGCTTGCTGATCTATCGCGGCGGCACGCGACTGAACCTCGCGCGCTTCTTCAGCGTCACCGCCGTGCTGCTCGTGCTGATCGCGGCCGGGCTCGTCTCGAGCGCGATCCACCACGCCAACGAGGCCGCGCTGCTGACGGCCGGCCACGGCCAGGCGCTCGACCTGTCGTCCGTCGTCACGGCCAGCTCCGACTCCGTCGTGAGCGGGCTGATCACGGGGCTGCTAGGCGTCTACCCCTTCCCGTCCGTCGCGGAGGTCGTCGGCTGGCTGGTCTACGCAGTGCCGATGCTGACCTTCGTGCTGTGGCCGCAGCGGCGGCCCGCCCCACGCCGGGCGGCTGCCCCGGCGAGCGCCGGCCCCAGCCCCAACTGACCCTCCCCAACGCACCGGAGCACCGATGAACCGCATGATTCCCCGCGGCGGCGCCGCGACGGCCCTGGCGCTGGCCGCATCCGTCCTCGCCGCCTGCGGCGGCAGCGACTCGGGCGACAGCTCGACCACCGCCGCCGGCAAGGGCGCGACGCGCCTCGCGTTCGAGCTGACCGACACCGGCTGCACGCCCTCGAAGGCGACCGTCCCCGCGGGTGCGGTCACGATCGTCGCCACCAACCCCGGCACGGCGAAGACCGACGAGTTCGAGCTGAAGAACGCCGACGGGATCATCATGGGCGAGCGCGAGAACCTCGCGCCCGGCCTCTCGTCGGACTTCACGCTCACGCTGCAGCCGGGCAGATACATCCTCAACTGCTCCTTCCAGAACGAGCAGCGCGACAACGGCACGCTCGTCGTCACCGGCACGGCGGTCGCCGCGAAGGCCGCCACGCCGGCCGAGGTGGCCGACGCCGTCACCGCCTACAAGGCCTACCTGCAGCGCGAGTCCGGTGAGCTGTTGACGCACACGCAGGCGTTCGTCGCCGCGCTGAAGGGCGGCGACACGCAGCAGGCGAAGGATCTCTTCGGCCCCACCCGCAGCCACTACGAGCAGATCGAGCCGATCGCCGAGAGCTTCGGGGACCTCGACCCGCAGATCGACGCGCGCGTCAACGACGTCGCCGACAAGGCGAAGTGGACCGGCTTCCACCGCATCGAGCAGATCCTCTGGCAGCAGAGCACGACGCAGGGCACCGGTGCCTACGCCGACAAGCTGCTCGCCGACGTGAAGCGACTGGACGGCTCGATCGCCGGACTCGACCTGCAGGCGGCGCAGATCGCGAACGGCGCCGTTGCGCTGCTCGACGAGGTCTCGAACCGCAAGATCACCGGCGAGGAGGACCGCTACTCGCACACCGACCTCGCCGACTTCCAGGGCAACTTCGATGGTGCTCGAGAGGCGTTCGAGACGCTCAAGCCTGCGCTCGCCGCGAGCGGTGACCAGGCGCTGATCGACCAGGTCCACGCGCAGATCGTGAAGGTGCAGGCCGGCCTCGACCGCTACAGGCGCAACACCCCCCTCGGCTTCGCGCTCTACTCCGCGCTGACGCCGCAGGACCGCCGCCGGTTCGCGCAGCAGATCGCCGCGCTCGCGGAGCCGATGTCGCTCGTGGCCGGAAAGCTCCTCCAGCAGCGCTGAGCATGAGCGCGCCCGAGCAACCGGTCGAGCGGGGACTGACGCGCCGCGGCGTGCTCGCCGCCGGCGGCGGGCTGCTCGGGCTCGCCGCGGCGGCTGGCGCCGGCTACGCCGCCGCCGACGCGGGCCGGGCCTCGCCGGGCGTCGCCCCGCGCGACGAGATCGTCCCGTTCGAGGGCGCGCGCCAGGCGGGGCTCGCGACGCCGGCGCAGGCGCGGCTCGTCTTCGGCTCGTTCGACTTCCTCGGCGCGGACGCCGGCGAGCTGCGCGAGCTGCTGCGCTCCTGGAGCGGCGCCGCGCGCCTGATGACCGCCGGCCAGCCGATCGGCACGCCGGCGGGGGAGCCGCTGCTGCCGCCCGAGGACACCGGCGAGGGGCTCGGCCTGCCGCCCGCGCGGCTTACGATCACGATCGGCTTCGGCAGCGAGCTGTTCGAGCGCGACGGCGAGGACCGCCTCGGCCTGCGGCCACGGATGCCGAAGGGCGTGGCCCCGATCGGCCCGCTGCCGGGCGACCAGCTCGACCCCGCGCGCAGCGGCGGCGACCTGTGCGTGCAGGCGTGCGCCGACCATCCGCAGGTCGCCTTCCACGCCGTCCGCAACCTGCTGCGGATCGGGCGCGGGCAGGTCGAGCTGCGTTGGCTCCAGCTCGGCTTCGACGCGAGCACCGCGACGACGACGGGCGAGTCGGCGCCGCGCAACCTGATGGGCTTCAAGGACGGCACGAACAACATCAAGGTCGACGACCGCGATCGCCTCGACCGCTTCGTGTGGATCGGCGACGACGAGCCGCAGCGCTGGATGCGCGGCGGCACCTTCCTCGTCGCGCGGCGCATCCGCATGCTGGTCGAGACGTGGGACCGCAGCCCGCTGTCCGAGCAGGAGAAGGTGATCGGCCGCCGCAAGGTCAGCGGCGCGCCGTTCGGCGGCAGACGCGAGCACGACGTGCCGGACCTCGACGCACGAGGTGGCGACGGCCAGCCGGTCATCCCGCTCGACGCGCACATCCGTCTCGCCTCGCCGAAGACGAACGACGGCCTCGCGATGCTGCGCCGCGGGTACGCGTACACCGACGGGATCGACCCGCGCACCGGCCTGCTCGACGCCGGCCTCTTCTTCGTCTCCTTCCAGCGCGACCCGCACGCGCAGTTCGCGGCGCTCCAGCGCAAGCTCGGCACGACGGACGCGCTCACCGAGTACATCCAGCACACCGGCAGCGGCCTCTTCGCGGTGCCGCCCGGCGCGCGCGCGGGCGGCTACGTCGGCGCTGGATTGCTGCGCTGAGCAGGTAAAACGCATCATCTATCTGGTGCGGCACCGTGCTACACTGCACCGCATGCCGACGACCCGCCCGCGCCACACGATCACCGAGACACCACCCTTGCAGGAGGAGCTGGATCGCCTGCGCGTCGAGGCAGGCTCTCAGAAGCTGGACTTCGCCGAGCTTGTGATGCTGGGCGCGAGAGAGAAGCGCCGGCAGCTGCACCGCGACAGCGAGACGGTGCGCGCGGCTCGCGAGCGCTTGGCGCGTCACATCCTCGAAGGCACGTACGACCCGGGGGAGGTCGCTGCGGCCGACGAGGTCAAGACGCTCGGATTGATCGCCAACTACGAGTAGCGATGCTGCTGCTCGACAACTCGGCGTGGACGCGTCTGCCACGTGTCCAGCTCGACGAGCAGCGTCGCGCCGACATCGGACGCCTGATCTCGGAGGGCGGGATCGCGACGTGCTTGCCCTTCCTCCTCGAAGCCGGCTACTCGGCGCGGTCCGCGCGGCACCATAGAGCGATCCTCAGCGACCTCGGCCTGTATCCGCGCGTCGAGATCACGCGGGATGTCGAGCGCCTCGCACTCGATGCACAGTCCGACCTCGCGCGTGTCGGCCACCACCGCCTCAGACCCACCGACATCCTCATCGCTGCCTGCGCCCACGAGGCCGGCGCCGGCGTGCTGCACTACGACCGCGACTACGACGTGCTGCGCGAGCACACGCGGCTGCGGTTTGACAGCGAGTGGCTCGCGCCGGCGGGCTCGCTCGACTGAGCGGGACGCAGGGAGCTGGTGCGGCTACGCGGCGGCTGCGGCCAGGCCCGCGAGCGTCTCGGCCGGGGAGGCCGCCTCGACGCCGACGACCTCGGCGACCGGCGCGTACGTGACCTTGCCGGCGCAGACGTTGAGGCCGGCGAGGAAGCCGGGGTCGCTGGCGAGCGCGCGCTGGGCGCCCTCGGTCGCGAGCTTCACGACGAACGGCATCGTCGCGTTCGTGAGCGCGTAGGTGGACGTGATCGGGACGGCGCCCGGCATGTTCGCGACGCAATAGTGGGTGATGCCGTCGACCTCGTAGGTGGGGTCGCTGTGCGTGGTCGGTCTGGAGGTCTCGAAGCAGCCGCCCTGGTCGATCGAGACGTCGACCAGCACTGCCCCCTTCTTCATCAGGCCGAGCTGCTCGCGGGTGACGACGTGCGGCGCCTTCGCTCCGTGGACGAGCACTGCGCCCACGACCAGGTCGACTTCCGGCAGGCGCTGCTCGATCTCGAGCGTCGAGGCGTAGCACGTGGACGCGCCGCCGTTGAGCAGCACCTCCAGCTCGCGCAGGCGGTCGATCGAGCGGTCGAAGACGTAGACCTCGGCGCCGAGGCCGATCGCGATCTCGGCCGCGTTCTGGCCGACGACCCCGCCGCCGATCACCATCACGCGGCCCGCGGCGACGCCCGGGACGCCGCCGAGCAGCAGCCCGCGGCCGCCGAGCGGCTTCTCCAGCATGAACGCGCCGGCCTGCGTCGCGATCTTGCCGGCGACCTCGCTCATCGGCGCCAGCAGCGGCAGGCGGCCGCGCACATCGGTGACCGTCTCGTACGCGATGCAGGTCGCGCCGCTGTCCATCAGGCCGTGCGTCAGCTCCGGCGCGGCGGCGAGGTGGAGGTACGTGAAGAGCGTGTGGCGCGGCTCGAGGCGCGCGACCTCCTCGGGCTGCGGCTCCTTGACCTTGACGATCAGCTCGGCGTCGGCGAACACGGTCGCCGCGTCGGGGACGATCCGCGCGCCCTGTGCGACGTACGCCTCGTCGGGGATGGCGGAGCCGACGCCGGCGCCTGCCTGGACGAGCACCTCGTGGCCGCGATCGGTCAGCTCGCGCACGCCGGAGGGGGTCAGCGCGACGCGGTACTCGTCCGTCTTGATCTCAGTGGGAACGCCGGTGATGGTCATGTGCGTCATGATGCATCGAGGCTGCGGTACTGTCACTAGGGCATGAGGATTCCCGTGCTTTCCACATCACTCGACGCCACCGACCGCGTCATCCTCAGTGAGCTGATCAGAAACGGACGCGCGACGTTCAAGGAGCTCGGGGAGCTGACCGGCCTCTCGCCGCACGCCGTCGCGCCACGCGTGCGGCGGCTCGTCGAGGCGGGCATCGTGACCGGCTTCACGGCGCTCGTCGACTACGGGCACGTGGGCCGCGGGCTCGACGCGCTGATCGACCTGCGGCTGCTGTCGAGCGCCACGCCCGAGGCGTTCGAGGCGGCCGCCGGCGAGCTGCCGTCGATCCGCGAGGTGAGCTTCGTCACCGGCCGCTTCGACTACCAGCTGCGCGCCGCCTGCGTCGACGCCGACGACCTCGACCACACG
>Ga0210410_10000500_pt1 | contig 43510 bp, 29 predicted proteins | sample IncBWC4MmetaG_FD_161058 | JGI IMG/M metagenome (GOLD analysis project Ga0210410, IMG submission 161058) | Forest soil microbial communities from Barre Woods Harvard Forest LTER site, Petersham, Massachusetts, United States - Inc-BW-C-4-M | ecosystem: Environmental > Terrestrial > Soil >...
GGAATAAAGAGATGCGTGTGCTCCCAATGGCGAAAAGGGCTGGAAACCATCACGTCGCGGAACATACGTCCGGGCTCGCAGGCGGTATGTTCAGCGGTCCAGATTTGCGAGATAGGGCCGATGCCTACGCGGATTTTAACACGCGAGCCGGGATGTTCGACGCCGCCTGTTTTTTCGACGACCCGGGAGTTTTCCCAGGGCGGAGTGAGGCGCGTGAGCGCGTCCGGCAAGGCGTGCCAGCGGTAAACGGCTTCGGCGGAGGCGGGGATGCGGGAGCGGTAGATGAAAAGTTCAGGCACGGTGGGTTGAAACGATTTGATTTTTTGGGGCGGGATGGGAGTTTAGCACGGGGCGATAGAGTTGATGGAATCTAGGTGCTGAAGTGGAGTGCTCGTTAACAGGGGCGCAGCGTGCTGCGCCCCTACCATCGCAATGAGAGATTTGGTCAGCGGCGGGAGAGCTTTGCGGCGTTTTTGCTGGAGGTTTGGAGGGCGTCGGATTGAAGGTATTGCTTTGCGGTGGCGTCGTTTTTCAGATAGGCGTCCCAGAAAGCGAGCGAGGCGGAATTGGTGTAGCCGAGGATGGCTTCGGCTTGCGCGGCGCGCGTGGGAAGAAGCGTTTGCCCGGTGATGAAGGACATGTGATTCGCGCCTTCGATAAAGAGATGATATTTGTCGCCGGGTTGGCTGCGGTCGAAGGGAATCTTCTTCCAACTGGGTCCCTGGTGAGTGGCGCCGTTATCGAGAGCGCCGGTCATGCTCATTAGCGGGAGCGCGACGTGATCCCAGGAATGATCGGTGAGGCCGAATTCACCGGGACCCTGCGGGGAGAGCAAGAGCACGGATTTGACGCGCTGGTCGAAGAAGTTCGTGGCCGGGTGGCCGGGGAGATCGACGAGCGCGCCGGCGATAGCATCGGCGGTGAAAGCACCCATGGAATGACCGCCGACACCGATACGAGCGGTATCGATTCTGCTTGCAAGAGAAGGAATGCGCTTTTGCAGTTCCGGCAAAGAATCCAGGACGAAAGAAATATCGAGCGGGCGGCTCTCCCAAAGCGCAGGTCTTTTCAGGGCTTCGCGGACGGCTTGCAGGAATTGGATATTTTCTTCACCGGAGTTGCGGCGCTGAAAGGTGGAGTCATCGTGAGTGGGCTGGAGCGTGACGTAGCCGTAGCTCGCCCAGTGGCGGGTCAAGGAGTCACAGCAGTTCTGCGAGCCGCCCGCGCCGTGCGAAAAAACAATGACGGGATAACTTCCGGGTTCGCCGGGATAGAAAACGCGGAGATGCAGATCTTTGTTGCGCTTGGCGTCGTGGAGAACGATGTCGGAGACTTCCGTGACCGTGTGGGGGCCGGTGGCAAGTTTGTAGCCCTCGGAAGAGATGGAAGCGAGAAGAGATGGCGCGGAAACAGGCACGCCTGGAGAGTTGAGAGCCGCAGCGGAGAACGACGGTGAAGGAGAAAGCGGGGTCTTCCCGACAGACTTGGGAAGCGAGAAGCCCGGGCCACCGGATTGGCGCGTGATGAAGTAAGCGGCGGTGACACTCATTACGACGATGATGGCGATGTTGGTGACGTAGCGAAAAAAGTGACGGCGTCGGACGTAGTCGCGTGGCATCTGAGGGAAAAGCCTGCGGCTGTGAGCATTGGAGGACATGTTTCGACCAACGTTTGACGCAGCACTCGGGGACAAAGTTGCAAACCCAAAGCGACGGAGAAGGTTGCGGAAAAATCCCCCGAAATAAGAAGGGTTACGGGAGCGAGAGGTGGAACGCGGCTCCCGGACGACAGAAGACATGGAAACTCCTTAGGGCTCGGGGGCGGGCGATCGCGACGCAGACTGGGTCCTACGCTCAATCGGGGCGGGGTGGGGAGCGGATGACCGGCGCGAGGGCGACATTCTATCACGCCAATTAGCACGGATGGTAGAGGGACGTTTTGCCGAAGCGAGGAGCTGCAGGGGTGCCAAAAAGTGGAGAGCACCGCACACCGCAAAACGGCGGCGGGAAGGCTTGACTTTCTGCGGAAGCGGGCTATTGTCTGCGTTCCGGCGATTGGCGCGGAAATGAGGAGAGAAACAGATGATGCGTAAATGTATGGGGATGATTTTGCTGGGACTCGCGGCATGGGCGCCGGCACAAGGACAGGGGCAGAAACTTGCCAGCAAAACGATGGTGCTGAAGGCGGCGCGGCTGTTCGATGGGAAAAGCAACGCGCTGGTGACGCCGGGAATTGTGGTGGTGAAGGACGGAAAGATCGTGGCGGCGGGGACGAGCGCGGGGATTCCGGCGGACGCGCAAGTGATCGATCTGGGCGATGCGACGCTGCTGCCGGGGTTCATCGACGCGCACACGCACCTGACAGGCGAGTACAAGGTGGACTTCAAACAGGGGATGCTGGACGAACTGCAAAAGCCGATACCGGAACTGGCGCTGGAGTCGAGCGCGAACGCGCGGGTCACACTGATGGCGGGAGTGACGACGGTGCGCGACGTGGGCTCGAGCAACTATCTTGATGTGGGCTTGCGCAATGCCATCAACGCGGGTGTAGTGCCGGGGCCGAGGATGCTTGTTTCCGTGCACGCCATCGGAGCGACCGGCGGACATTGCGACGAGACGGGATTTCGCGCCGGCTTGTTCGGCAAAGAGACGGGACCGGAGGAGGGTGTGATCAACGGCGCGGACGAAGCGCGGCGCGCGGTGCGGCTGATGCACAAGTATGGCGCGACGATTATCAAAACTTGCGCGACGGGCGGCGTGCTCTCGCTTGCGGATGCGGTGGACACCCCGCAACTCACGCAGGAGGAGTTGAACGCCATCGTGGACGAAGCCCATGCATTGAAATTGAAGACGGCAGCGCACGCCCACGGGGCGGAGGGAGCGAAGCGGGCGATTCGCGCGGGGATCGATTCCATCGAACACGGATCGTTTCTGGATGACGAAGCGCTGGACATGATGAAGCAGCGAGGAACGTATTACGTGCCGACGCTGATGGCGGTACAAGGGTTGCAGGAACGTATTGACCGGGGCGACTACATTCCGCCGCCGATTCTGGTGAAGGCGAAGGCCGCGATTGCGGCGATTCATCAAACATTTCAGAAAGCGCTGGCTAAGAACATAAAAATTGGACTGGGGACGGATGCGGCGGTTTATCCACACGGGCGGAATACGGAAGAGTTTCACCAGATGGTGGACCTGGGAATGAAGCCGATCGACGCGCTGAAGGCGGGGACTTCGGTGGACGCGGAGTTGCTGGGGATGAGCGACAAAATCGGGACGCTGGAAGCGGGGAAACTTGCCGACGTCGTGGCGGTGCCCGGCGACCCGCTGCAGAATATCCGGCAGACGGAGCACGTTTTTTTTGTGATGAAGGAAGGCGTGATTTACAAGAACGAAAGCGGAGCGACAGGGCACTGACGTAAGAATCGGGGAGGAGAGAAATGACGGATTTGGCGCCGACCGTCGCGGCGGACCTGGCGGAGTACTACGAATATATTGCGGCGCATCTGCACAAGTGGGTCGATCCGCTAACCGAAGAACAATTCTGGCGCAATCCGTTTGAGCATGGAAATTCTGTGGGGCATCTGATGCTGCATTTGACCGGGAACTTGAATTACTACATTGGAGCGCGGGTGGCGGAGACGGGATACGTGCGCGACCGGGAACGAGAATTCAGGGAGACGCGGCGTCCGCCGAAGAGCGAGGTGCTTCAGGCGTTTGACCGTGCGATTGAGATGGTGATTTCGACGATCCGCAAACAGAGTGCGACGGATTGGGAGAAGGAGTACAGCGCGGAGCGAGAGCCGGAGGCCAAAGAACGGTTCATGATCTTTGTGCGATGCGCGGGGCACGCGTATCATCACGTGGGACAGATTATTTACCTGAACCGGGAACTTACGCGTAAGATAGGCGCCAAAACTACGCCAGCCTGAGCCGTGGTGGGCTGCAGGCCGCGCGAGGTGCGAAGCGCGAGTGGACAAACGAGAGCAGCTTACAAAGGGTAAGGCGGCTTTTCTGATTGTTGTTTCGGCGCTGGGGGCCATCCTCTCGGTGCTGGAACTGCACGGGTGGCACGTTTATTTGGGGTTGGCGGGGGTTGGTGTAGGAGTTTTTATTGGATTTATGCGCTGGAACCGTAAATTCCCCCAGGATGGCCACACCAAGACAAAGGGCAACGGCCGAGTGATGTGAATGAGCGAAATCGAATCGGCCCGCTTGGCGGGGATCAGGTTTCGAGCTTGAAGCGGGACGAAGCGAGACGGTAGAGGCGGCGCCAAACCAGGCGGTTGATGAGCACCACGATGACGGCCATGATGATGGTCGAGGCCAGCAAGAGGTCGAAACGGCCGGCGTCCGTGGCGCTGCTGATGGTGCTGCCCAGGCCCGGGGCCGAGACGATCTTCCCCTGAAAATGAAAATACTCCGCGACGATGCTGGCGTTCCACGCGCCGCCGGAGGCCGTGACCATTCCCGTAACTAAATAAGGAAAAATTCCCGGAAGGATGAGATAGCGCCAGCGGTCCCAGGAGGTGAAGCGGTAGATGTAGGCGGCTTCCTTCAAGTCGGTGGGGATGGCCATGGCGCCGGCGATGACGTTGAAGAGGATGTACCACTGCGTGCCGAGAAGCATGAGGGCCATGGCGGCGATTTCAATGCCGCCGTGGAGGCGAATCAGAAAAAGCAGAATGACGGGAAACAGAGCGGTGGCGGGGATGGAGGCGGCCATTTGCGCGAGCGGCTGCGCGATACGCGCGAAGCGGGGGTGGAAGCCGATCGCTACGCCGACGGGGACGGTCCAGAGCGCGCCGAGGATGAGCGCGGCATTGACGCGGAGGAACGTGAGGGAGGCGCTGCGCAGCAAGTCAATGTAGTCCTCGTGGTGAAGGTCGGCGAGTTCGAGGACGGCGTGATAGACAGCGAATCCCAGACCGACGAGGACGGCGGCGACAAGGAGGAAACCCAGCCAGCGGCGGGAACGCCGCTGCGTTGGAGCAGAAAAAGTCTTTGCGGCACGGCGGGCGCCGGTAGCAAAGGTCAGCGTCAGCCAGCTGATCACCGGATGCAGAGCGAATTTGTATACACGAATCACCAGAGAGGCGCGGCCGATCAAGCTGAGCAAGGTGGTGTGCGCCGCGCTGGTGCTTTCGACTTGTTCGAACTTGAATTTGTCGGCCCAGACGATGATGGGGCGCCAGACGAGTTGGTCCAGCAAAACGATGACGGCGATCATCGCAGCCAACCCCCAAAGGATGGCGCGGGTGTCGCCATTGCTGGCAGCGGTTTGCAGAAAGGAACCGAGGCCCGGAAGGCGGAAGTCGCGAGGACCGAGAACGAACATCTCGCAGGCCATGAGGAAAAACCAGCCGCCGGCGACGGACATCATGGAGTTCCAGACCAGGCCGATGGTGGAAAACGGGAGATCGAGCTCGACAAAACGCTGCCAGCGGCTGAAACGGTAGATTACGGCGGCTTCATGCAGCTCGCGGGGAATGCCCTTCAGGGAAGAATAAAAACTGAAGGCGATGTTCCAGACTTGGCCGGTAAAGATGAGGAGAATGGAGCCGAGCTCGACGCCGAATTGGCTGTGCGGAAAGATCGCCACCATGGCGATCATGACGCCAGGAAGAAAGCTGAGGACGGGAATCGACTGGAGAATGTCCAGGAGCGGAACCAGGATGACTTCCGCACGGCGAGACTTGGCAGCGATATAACCATAGCAAAGCGCGAACGCCAGACTGAGCGCATAGGCGACCCCGATGCGCACGAGCGAGTAGAGCGCATAAAGCGGCAGGATGCGCGGGTCCTGAGAAATGTTGGCCTGCGGCTGGACAGGGCCGAGCCAGGAACGGCCAATGGCATAAACGCCATAGATGGCGGCGAAAATGAAAAGAAAAACGGCAATGTCGATGAGAAACGCCCAGGCCCAGCGCGAGCCGGCGGGACGCACCGCGGTTGGCGGAAGCGGCGTCGTATTTTGAACGGCGGGAGTGGGATCGGGCACGGGAGGTCAGGCCTCGCTAAGGGTCAGTTTGCCCGTGGCGGCATTGTAGTCAAAAATCTCCGCGTAACGGCCCCATTGGATGGCTGTCTCCAACTGACGGCGTGATTCTTCTTCGCTGAAATGTTCGTCGAGGAGATCGCGGAAGAATTCATCAGAAAGCGTGCGATCGGATTTGGCTTTCAGGGCCTGCTCCATCTGGCGGAGCAGAGGAACGTTGGCGATAGCGGCTTTGCGGAAGATGGCCTTGCGCGTTTGAATGTCCGCCTGCGCGAAGGTCTGGCCTTCGGGCGTAATGATAGCGTCGCCCTCCTCGAGGTGGAGAAAGCCGAGGAGAACGGCGGTGTCGACGGTAGGAAGCAGCGCGTCCACTTCGAGGCTAAGCTCATCGGCAAGGCGGCGAAGATCCATGCGTCCGCCCTGATCGGCAAGGATTTCCAGCAGGCCGGCCATGCCGCCGGGACGCGTGTGCGGCAACATGATGACTTTCTGCCGCACGGGAGCGCCAGCTTCGGTGGTTCGCGGCGGTGCGGTATCGTCCTTGTGTTGCGGGTGAGTGAGGACGCGGTAGATGGAATCGACAAGTTCGATGAAATGGGGAGATTTATGATCACGTGGATGAGGAATATCGACACCAAAATCCGCGTGGATGTGCGCGGGATTACGGCCGAGGACGATGATGCGGTCGGCGAGAACGACAGCTTCTTCGATATTGTGCGTTACGATGAAGATCGCCCGCGTGGGGATTTTGTGCCCGAGCCAAAGCTCGAGAAGCTCGCCGCGGAGGGTCTCCGCGGTGAGCACGTCGAGCGCGGAGAAAGGTTCATCCATGAAGAGTACTTCGGGTTCGACAACCAGCGCGCGGGCGACACCGACACGCTGTTTCATGCCGCCGGAGAGTTCCTTGGGGTAAGCGATTTCGAAGCCGTCGAGGCCCACGGAATCGATGATGCGCAGGGCCCGTTTGCGACGCTCGATGGGGGCCATGCCGCGCGCTTCCAGCGGGGCTTCGACATTTTCCAGAACGGTGAGCCAGGGAAAAAGCGCGAAGCTCTGAAATACGATGGAAACGTTTGGCGATTCTCCGGCAACCGGCTGGCCGTGCCAATAGACGGTTCCTGCGGAAGCAGGCGAGAGTCCTGTCAGCATGCGCAGCAAAGTGGATTTGCCGCAGCCTGAGGCACCGAGCAGAGCGATAATTTTCCCGGGGTAGACGGCGATATCGGTGGCGGCAATGATCTGAATGCGTGTGCCATCGGGTTGCGCGTAAGATTTCTCGAGCTTGCGGGCCTCGATGATGGGGGCTGTGGCTGCGTCAAGAGTGTCCATGGGCGGAGGTATTATCGCTCAAGTCGCTGCGGCTGGCACGGCGGTTTGTGGGTCGCGGAGCGGGTTCCATAACGGTTACAATTGCATGAATACCGCATGACAACCGCTGCCACGATTTCCACCAATCCTCCCCGATTGTCTTTCCTTCGCAAATGGCTGCCGGCGTTCGCAGTATCGCTGACGGCGGCGCTGATCGTGGTGTCGCCGTTTTTCTGGCTGGGAACCGCCTCCGGACATGATATCCAATTTCATGCCAGTTCCTGGCTGGATGTGGCGGGCCAGTGGAAGGAAGGGATTGTTTTTCCGCGGTGGACGGAATGGGCGAACCATGGGTTTGGGGAGCCGCGCTTCCTTTTTTATCCGCCGATGTCCTGGGTACTCGGGGCGGCGCTGGGCTTCGTCGTTCCGTGGAACGCCGTGCCCATGGCGTTCATCGTTTTGGTGCAAACGGCGGCCGGGGTGTTCACGTTTTCCGTGGTGCGCCGACTGTTGCCTGAGAGGGCGGCCCTGTTTGGCGCAGCCTTATATGCGGCGAATCCGGACGCGCTGCTGATCATTTACGTGCGCAGCGATTTTGCGGAATTGCTGGCGATGGCATTCTTTCCGCTGCTCTTTCTTGTGGCGCTGCAAGTCAGCGGAATCGCCGAAAATCAGTGCCACCGGCCAAACCGCAAGATTGCGTTTTTCTCGGTCGTGTTTGCAGCCGTATGGCTTTCGAACGCGCCAGCGGGAGTGATGGCGAGTTATAGCGTAGCGCTGCTCTTTGCCTGGGCGGCGGTGACGGAGAAGTCGTGGCGTCCGCTGTTGCGCGGCGCCGGGGGCCTGGCTCTGGGCTTTGGACTAACGGGATTTTATTTATTGCCGGCGGCTTACGAGCAGCGCTGGGTGAACATCGGGCAGGTGCTTTCGTCTGGCCTATTGCCGGCGCAGAATTTTCTGTACGCCCGGATCAGCGATCCGGAGCACAACGATTTCAATTGGATAGCTTCGAGCGTCGCGGTGCTGATGATGGTGATGACGGGAATCGCCAGCATCGCCGCGTACCGCGAATCAGTGGAGAGAGACCGCAAGAAATTGTGGCGGACGCTGCTGCTTATTTCGGCGGCTGCATCGCTCATGATGATTCGAGTTACATCGATTTTCTGGGAAGTTCTCCCCAAGCTGCGGTTCGTGCAGTTTCCGTGGCGCTGGATGTCCATCCTCGCCGTGCCGTGGGTATTTTTTCTTGCGGCGGCATGCGCACGAAAGAAACTCGGCTGGTTGTGGGGTGGAGTAGCGTTGGCGCTGCTGGCCGGCACGGGGACGTATCTCGTGAAACATACCTGGTGGGACGCCGAAGACATTCCGAGCTTGCGCGCGGCGATTGCGCAGGACCAGGGGTTTGACGGGACGGATGAATACGATCCGCTGGGAGACGATCACTACAACCTGCCGGAGAAGGCGGCGCGAGTAAAAGTACTGCCCACGGAGCACGCGCTAGGCGTAGCACCAAACGCATTGATTCGAGTGGAACGCTGGACTGCGGAAGAAAAAGATTTGCGCGTGACTGCACGCGAGCCGCTGCGGCTGGCGCTGCGGTTGTTGGATTATCCGGCGTGGCATGTGGAAGTGAACGGAATGCAAGTGACGCCGGAGAGAGGCGAGAATTTCAGCCAGATGATTTTGCCGCTGGGTGCGGGAGGGTCACGCATCGTGGTGCGGTTTGCAAGGACGAAAGATAGAATCCTGGGAGATTTTGTCAGCGGGGTGAGTTTGCTGGCTGCATTATTGATGCTTTGCTGGCCTCGCGAACGTGCGCGCGACGTTTAATCCGCAGCAACAGGGGCGCAGCATGCTGCGCCCCTACAATGGATTCCTTAGTTCCAATGAGTTGCCGGTGAGAAGTCCGCCCTAACGGCGGTCGACGGTGGGGTGACGGACGTCCTGGCCTTGGACGATGTAGATGACGTCTTCCGCGATGTTGGTGGCGTGGTCGCCGATGCGCTCGAGGTTTTTGGCGACGAGGATCAATTCGAAAGCGGGGAAGACCACACTGGAATCGCCCATCATGTAGGTGAGGAGTTCGCGGAAGATCTGGTCGCGGTAGTGGTCGACCTGGTCGTCGGTGGCAAGGACCTTTTGCGCGAGTTCGACGTCGCGGCGGACGACGGCGTTGAGAGCGTTGCGCACCATTTCCTCGGCCAACTCGCTCATGCGCGGGAGGTCGACGTAGGGCTTGACGCGCGGGTGGCGCAAGATTCGCAGTGAACCTTGCGAGATGTTCACGGCTTGATCGCCAATGCGTTCGAGGTCGTTGTTGATGCGCGAAACGGCGAGGACGAAACGCAGGTCCACGGCCATCAATTGATGGAGCGCGAGGAGCTGCACTACGCGATCGTCAAGTTCGATTTGTAATTCATTGATGGCGTCTTCTTCGTCGAGAACGCGCTTGGCCAGCTGTTCGTCGGAGTCGAGGACGGAGTGCACGGCCTGGTGGACGGCGCGCTCGGCGAGGCTGCCCATCCAGAGCAACCGCTCTTTCAATTCGTTAAGATCTTTTTCAAAATGGCGTTCCATTTCCTTATTCCCCTCAGCGCCCTGCACTCGGTCCCGGAGGCTCGCAAAGCAGCCCGTTTACGACCCGATATCTCTCGCGCGAAAAACACCGCGGCTCATCCGAAGCGGCCGGTGATGTACGCCTCTGTGCGCGGATCGCCTGGCGTGGTGAATAGATGCGGCGTCGGGCTAAATTCAATGAGCTGGCCGGTAAGCAAAAAGGCGGTGAAATCACTGACGCGCGCGGCCTGCTGCATGTTGTGCGTAACGATAGTGATGGTGCAGAGGTCTTTCAACTGCACGAGGAGCTCTTCAATTTTTGCGGTGCTGATGGGATCGAGAGCGGAGCAGGGCTCGTCCAGGAGAAGCACTTCGGGCTCGACGGCCAGGGCGCGCGCGATGCACAGGCGCTGCTGCTGTCCGCCGGAGAGCTCGTAAGCGGACTTGTGGAGGTGATCCTTCACTTCATCCCAGAGGGCGGCATGGCGGAGGCTTTTCTCGACGGCTTCGGCGAGCGGCAGCTTCGAGCCATTGATTTTCAAACCGTAAGCGACGTTGTCGAAAATGGATTTGGGGAACGGATTGGGCCGCTGGAAGACCATGCCGACACGGCGGCGCAGAGCGGTGACGTCCTGCGCAAGAATATTCTGCCCGTCGATCAGGATTTCGCCTTCCAGACGGGCGTTGCGCACGGTTTCGTGCATGCGGTTGAGAGTGCGCAACAGCGTGGACTTGCCGCAACCCGACGGGCCGATGAGCGCTGTGACCTTGCTGGTGGCAATGCCCAGATTAATGTCGAAGAGCGTCTGCTTGCTGCCGTAAAAGAAATTTACCTTCGAGACGGTCATGCGCATGGTGAGGGACGCATGAGTTTCCCGGTTCGTGGCGCCTGTTGCAGGTGGTGTGATGTTTACGGACACTGCCGGCCTCACAGAAGCGTGCATGAGTTTAAGACCTCGGAACCGCAATGCCCCGGGCCAGAATACCCCGGGCGACGATATTTACTACCAAAATTAGTGCGAGCAGGACAAGCCCCGCGGCCCACGCCTGCCGGTGCCAATCCTCGTAGGGCGACAGAGCGTACCTATAAATCATTTCGGGGAGAGACGCGGTCGGCTGCGTCCAGCCCCTGCTCCAGTATTCATTTCCGAAGGCAGTAAAGAGAAGCGGGGCGGTTTCACCGGCGACGCGGGCGAAGGCCAAGAGGATCGCGGTAAGAATGCCCCGGTAGGCCGCAGGCACTATTACCGTGGCGATCGTCTTCCACTTGCTGGCCCCGAGCGCCATGGCGCCTTCGCGCAGCGGACGGGGCACGGCGAGGAGGAATTCCTCGGTGCTGCGCAAGGTGATGGGAATCATCATCACACCGAGCGCGACGCCGCCGGCAAGCGTGGAGAAATGCTTGAATGGCAGAACGACTAGGCTGTACGCGAAAATGCCGATCACGATGGAGGGCACGCCGTTGAGGAGGTCCGCCGCATAGCGCACTACGAAGGCTGTGGTGCTGCCGCTGAACTCCGCCAGGTAGATGGCCCCAAAGAAGCCGATGGGCACGCCGATCAGCGTGGCGAGCAGCAGCAGTTTGGCGCTGCCGACGATGGCATTGGCCATGCCGCCGCCGACCTCGCCTACAGGCACTGGCAGCCTGGTGAAGAAGCTCCAGCTGATGGAGGTGCCGCCGTGATAGATAAGATAGCCGAGAATAAAAAAAAGCACGGCGACGGAAACGAATGCGCAGACGCCGGTCATCGTCAGCATGAAGCCGCTTACAAACTTGCGCCAGCGCAGGCGGCTGCTCATGCGTGCCCCGTCCCGCCGCCGCGTTGCGAAGTGGCGACAATGAGCAGGCGGGCCAGGCCGTTGAGGACAAATGTCAGGAGAAACAGGACCATGCCCAGCTCGATCAGCGACTGGAGGTAGAGATCGCCGGTGGCTTCGGTGAACTCATTGGCGATGACCGCGGCAATGGAGTAACCCGGTGAGAAAAGCGAGGCGCTGATGGTTGGCGTATTGCCGATAACCATGGTGACGGCCATGGTTTCGCCAAGAGCGCGCGCCAAGGCGAGGAAAATGGAGCCCATGATGCCGGTGCGGGCAAACGGCACGACGACTTTCCAGGTGGATTCCCAACGGGTGGAACCAAGAGAAAGGGCGGCTTCGCGCTGATCGCGAGGGACGGAAAGCAGAACTTCCCGCGAGACGGAAATGATGTATGGGATGACCATGATCGCCAGAACGATACCGGCGGTCAGGAAGCCCAGCCCATAGATGGGACCGGAAAAAAGCGGAAGAAAGCCCAACGTCTGCTGGATAGCCGGCTGGACGTAGTCCCGCATCAGGGGAATGACAATAAAAACGCCGAGGAGGCCATAAATGACGCTGGGCACGGCGGCAAGCAAGTCAATAAAGAATTCCAACGTATCGGAAACTCTGGCGGGAGCCAATTCGGCAAGAAAAATGGCCGCGCCGATGCCCAGGGGCACGGCGATGAGCAGCGATACCACGGCGGTGACCAGCGTGCCAAAGATGAACGGGAGAGCGCCAAACTTATCGAAGATGGGATCCCACGTCGTGGTGCGGAAGAAAGCGAATCCGAATTTATGGCGGGGAAGCGCGGAACCCTTCCATAGCTCAAAAACCAGCAGCAGGGTAATCAGCACAACCGTGGCGGCAAAGAGAAAGGTAATCAGGCGGGCAATTTCATCGCCGTCGCGCAGGCGGCTGAGAAACGAGCGCGAGCCCGCAACGGGGCTCGCGCTAGGAACGGTAGTGGTGGTGGTCGCCAATCGTTGAACCAGACTACTGGATGTTGTTAATGGCCTTTAGCTCTTTGTCCACGACGGGCTTCGGGAGTTTTGCGTAGGCCAAGGCTTCCGTATAGCCCTGTCCGTCGGTCAAAGCCCAGTTCAGGAAGCCCTTGATCGCGTCGCGCTTGTTAGCATCCGAACTCGAAAACTTGGAAGGAACAAGCAGCCAAGTGAAACTAGAGATCGGATATGCCGTCTTGCCAGGGGCGTTGGTGATCGAAACGCGAAAATCATCCGGCATATTTTTTGCGGCTCCGGCAGCTGCGGCGCTAACGCTGGCGAGATCCGCCTTGATGAAATCACCGGAAGAATTCTTGACGGTGCCGTAAGGGACATTATTTGACGAGGCGTAAATCAGCTCCACATAACCGATGGAATTCGGCGCGTTCTTGATCTGCGCAGTAACGCCTTCACTATTTTTGCCGCCGAGGCCTACGGGCCAATTAACCGAAGTGCCGGAGCCGACTTTGCTCTTCCACTCCTCGCTGACTTTCGAAAGATAGTCCGTCCAGATGTAGGTTGTGCCGCTGCCATCGGAGCGATGCACGACGGTAATGCCCTTGGCCGGGAGGTTCACGCCCTTGTTGGCCGAAGCAATCGCGGGATCATTCCACATGGTGATCTTTCCGAGAAAGATTCCGGCCAGCGCCTCGGGAGTGAAATTGAGTGTGGCGGTCACTCCAGGGATATTGTAGGTCGGAACGGCAGCGCCCAGAACGGTGGGGAAGTGCAAGATGGGAAAGCCGTGCTTGTCCTGGTAAGCCTTAAGCTGATCGTCGTTCATTGGCCCGTCGGAGGCCCCAAAATCCACGGTGCCGTCGGTCACTTGCTTGATGCCGGCGCCAGAGCCGACCGATTGATAGTTGATCTGCACCCCTGCGGACTTTTTGGTGTATTCGGAAATCCATTTGGAATAGATGGGGTTCGGAAAACTCGCACCCGCACCGTTAATCAGGAGTGCGTTCTGCGCCAGGACGACACCGGTAACGGCTCCGAGCACAAGAACTACCAGGAGCAATCCTGCAAATTTCTTCATGCGTTTCTCTCCACGCTGCGGATTTATGGTTATTTCCAGGGTTTCTAAGTATCTGCCTGTAGTGTTACGGCATTGTTACAACGGATTCAGAGTTGGTTGAATCGAGGCCGGTCATTGGCTCCTTGGGCTCATTAAGTTACAGAATAATAAGGGGTTACAATTCAGCGGCGGGTTCGACACACAAGAAGAACGCAAGCTCTAAGCGCTGGCGATCCACAGCAGCAGAGAGCCTTGCGAACTTGGTTCAAGGTTGGCCATTCTCCTCACTATGAACCAGGCAGACTCCCTATTTTGATTTTCCCTGCGATTCCGAAGCCGAAAACCCGTATTGACGAGCCGGTTTTGTATACGTATTAATCCGGTTTGACATTGCGGTATGAAGCGTATTGAATTATCGCCTTATCTAATCACGTCTTGTGTGTGGAAGAGGCTGCAAACCGGCTTGCGGTCGGTCATCTCAAAACTTCGGGGTTTCCAAAATGAGCTTGCAAGGGATTTGGCTGGGTCTGAAAAAATTAGTTGAGAAAGTTCGAGATCCTCTTACTGGAATGAATGGAATACGTTACGGGCGAATTCAGGCCTGCGTGGTGACCGCGCTTTTGCTCCTGTTCAGTTGCGTGCCATCGGCTCATGCACAAGTGTCAGCGAGCATCAAGGGAGTGGTTACGGACCCTTCGGGTGCCCCGGTGCCCTCCGCAGCGGTGGCGGCGAAGAGCGTCGAGACAGGTGCAGTGCGAAACTCCACGACCGACGAGGCGGGGCGCTATCAGGTTTTGGTGCTGGCAGTCGGAGAGTACGAAGTGAGCGTTACGAAACCGGGGTTTCAGGTGGCCATTCGGGGGGGGATCCACCTGGTTGTCGGACAGGAGGCGATTGTCGACCTTCGGCTGCTCGTAGGCGAGGTGAAGGAGCACGTAACCGTCACCGAGGAAGCGCCGATCGTAAGTACTACAACGAAAGACATCTCCGGCTTGGTTGGGGAGCAGCAAGTAAAAGATCTCCCTCTGAATGGCAGAAGTTACGACGAACTTCTGACGCTGAATCCGGGTGTGGTGAATTTCACATTTGAGAAAACAGGTGGAATCGGCGTCTCCAATTCGACGACAGGAAACAATTTCGCGGTCTCCGGCAACCGGCCGCAGCAAAACTTGTTCCTGCTGAACGGCATCGAGTACACCGGCGCCGCCGAGAACAACATGCAACCGGGCGGCACGAGCCAGCAACTGCTCGGCGTTGACGGAGTACGGGAATTCAATGTTTTGCGCGATTCCTACAGCGCGGAATACGGCAAGCATCCGGGCGCGCAGGTGGTGATTGTGACGCAGTCGGGAAGCAACCAATTGCACGGGTCGGCGTTCGAGTTCTTGCGCAATAGCGCATTGGATGCGCCGAATTTCTTCGATCAAGGCTCGGCACCACCCTTCCAGCGCAACCAGTTCGGAGGGTCGCTGGGAGGGCCCATCCCGGGAGACAAAACGTTTATTTTCGGGAACTATGAGGGATTTCGCCAGAACCTGCACCAGACGAGCGCGGCGCTGGTACCCGATAACAACGCACGACAAGGGATAATACCCTGCAAAATCTTCACTCCCCCAGCAAACCAACCCAATCCCTGCGCCGGCCCCAATCCACCGCAAACGACAACTATCGTTATCCCACCTGCCGCCGCGGCGCTTCTCAATCTGTGGCCTGTTCCGGCCGCCAATTCTCCGGACTTTGGAGGAATTGCCGAAGTATTCAGCAGCCCGTTGCAAACGATAAACGAGGATTTTGGAACGCTGCGCGTTGACCACATTTTCTCGAACAAGGATTCCCTGGCTGCGATTTACACCATTGACGACGGCAGGGACGTTACGGCTACGACAGCGGATCCTTTTGCCTCGGACATGGTAACGTTGCGCGAGCAGGTGTTCAGCCTCGAGGAGACACACATTTTTTCGCCCGGCCTGTTAAACAGCGCGCGGTTCGGCTACTCGCGCGCGGGGTACTTCTTTACGGGACAGCCCACGCCTGGAACTCCGGCGGCAAACGTGCCGGGCTTTCTGGTTGGCCATGCCGTGGGGGCGGTGGTGGTCGGCGGCAGTGCGGCGTCGAATCCGCAGGCGCAGCTTGGCCTGGCGGGCAGCAACAACGGAAGCAACTTGCGCATCGCGCGAAATCTATACACGTTTGAAGACCATGTGACGCTGACCCATGGACGAAATCAATACAGCTTCGGCGTCTGGTTGCAGCCCTTTCAATCGAACGAAACGATCGCGCTGAGCCAGTTTGGCCAAGCGACATTCACCAGCCTGCAGACGCTATTGCAGGGCACAATATCGAGCTTTTTGTTCGACCCCGCACCAACGGAGTTGAATTGGCGCTCCTTCTTCAGCGCGCTGTACGCGGAAGACGTGATCCGCGTGAACCGGAAGCTTACGGTGTCGCTGGGCATCCGCGCGGAGATGTCGACGGGCTGGAATGAAGCTCACGGGCGGGCCGCCAACTATACGTTCACCAACGGGATTATTTCCAATCAGCCGCGCATCGGAGATCACGAGTTCACGACGAACAACGCGCGGATATTGCCGCAACCGCGCATCGGTGTGGCCTGGAGCCCCTTCGGAACGAAAACCGTGATTCGCGCGGGGTTCGGGATGTATAACGATCTTCAAGACGCGCTCGGATATCGCGCGGACCAAAACGCACCGTTCAATCCGACGTTCACGACGCCATTGACAGTCGCGCAGCTTCCGATCAACCCGGCAGGTCCTTTTCCCGCGGCGGCGAAATTAATTCCCGGCGGAGTGCAGCCGGATCTGCAAACGCCGACACTGATTTCTTATTCCTTGCGAGTGCAGCGAGAGATTTCCCGGAACACGTCCGTGACCATCGGTTATGTGGGCTCTCACGGCTACCACGAAATCATCGGCATCGACGCCAACGAGCCCTTTCCGGTGATTTGCCCCGCGTCGCCATGCAAGGCGAATTATCCAGCCACTTTTCCGACTGGTTTGGCAGGCACGCCGATTCCTGCGGGAACATTTTTTGTTCCTACTACGACGAAAGCCAATCCCACGCTGGCCAATACATGGACATACTTTTCCGAGGGGACCAGCACCTATAACGCCCTTCAGGTGGACGTGAATCATCGCTTCAGCAGCGGGTTCTCCTTACGCGGAGTTTATACGTACTCGAAATCCCTGGACGACGGCGACTCCCTGAACGCCACCACCTCGGGAGGCGGGCCGGCACTGGCTTCCAATCCCTTCAATCTCGCGTCCGACAAGGGCCTGGCAACCTACGACGCCCGAAACGTTGCCGCGATCAACGGCATTTACCAATTGCCGTTTGGCCGAGGTCAACGCTTTGTGCATGATTGGAGCGGCTTTGCGAATGCGGCCGTGAGCGGCTGGTCCGTGAATTCCGTCGTCACGTTGCAAGACGGCTTCCCGTTCACGCCGCAGCTCAGCTACAACCCTTCAAACAACGGAGACACGCGAAATCCAGTGCGCCCGTTCCTGAACCCGGCTTTTACCGGCCCCATTATTCTTGGCAAGGTCAATCAGTGGTTTAATCCTGCGGCGTTTCTGGCACCTGCCAACACGGCGGCAAATGGGGGCTTCTACGGGAACCTCGGGAGGGACACGCTGATCGGTCCGGGGCTGGCGACATGGGATTTCTCCGTGCTGAAATCCACGCAAATCCGGGAACGGCTGAATCTTCAATTTCGAGCGGAACTCTTCAACATCCTGGATCGCGCAAACTTCAACACACCGAATGCCGTCACGTTTACTCCATCGGGAGTCTCACCGACTGCTGGTGCGATCACCAGCACGTCGACAACGTCGCGGCAAGTGCAGTTTGGGTTGAAGCTGCTTTGGTAAGGTGGTACCGGTCAAGAAACCAGATGTAAGTTAGAAGCAAAACAAAGAGAAAAGAAAGGGGCAACCCGTCGCCGGGTTGCCCCTTTTTCGTCCCTGCTAGAGGGACGAAACGCTGTCCCGCAATGAACTAAGGCAGGTAGAAGCGGAAGGAGGTCCACACCATATTGTTCACGGCCTTCGGGTTGATGCCGACAGGAGTTGTTACGGCAGTTGGGGAAGAATTGTTGCCGGACCAGCCGGTCTTGGTCAAGTAGGAATAGGCAACACCCCACTGCACGCGGCCCTTCGGGCCCTGGTAGAACTTGTGCCAGAAGCCGATGGTACCTTCCTGGATGAAGCGGATGTCGCCCGCGCAAGAACCCGCTGTGGGGGTGCCGTTGTTTGCGGTCGTTGGGGTCGTTTCGAGCGTCTCGCAGCCGCTGTTGTTGGCAAATGGCGAGCCGTACCCGCCAATCTGGTTCGTCTTAAATGTAGTCGTTGTCGTGGCCGGAACTCCTATGGGCGTGGCCGGGGTAATGGGAATAGCAGGCGTCTTGGTAATGGATACGCTGGAGTAGCCTACATACGCAGCCCGCCACGCGTATTCGCCGCCATAGTACGCATAGATGTCGAGTTTTGGAGTCGGGTGGAATTCGATGCGCGCAAGGCCGTGAACGGTGCGAATCAGAGATTGCGTGCCGTCCGGACGAATCGTCAGGTCGGCAAGCTGCGCCGAGCCGTACCGTCCGATACCATCGCCGGCCACGCCCTTGATCCCGAGATCCACTTTCTTGCTAAACGCGGAAAAGAGGGCGCTTGCGCCGCCGCCTCCGCCGGTCCGAGTATCGTTGAATACGCCAACAGCGCTAGGCGCATTAACGATCGTGCCGCTGGTGCAAGGAACCATGTTTGTCGCGACGCCACCGTTACCTGTGTCGCCTGCGTTGGTTGCAGCTGCCCCGCAAGGATACACGCGGTTGCGGAACGTGCTCACGATGCCAAACACCTCATAGTGTCCAAATCCTGGATCGGCTGCGGCCTTGAAGATGAAATCCGGGGCTTTGTTGACAGTGTAGCCCGTCGGATCAAACGCGTTGAACAAACCAGAGCTGTCTCCGGGTGCGTTGAGGAAGAAGTTCCCGCTGGTAGCAACGGTTGCGGTACCAACAGTCGTGGTCGTGACCGAGGAGAAGCCGCGACCGCCAATCGTTGACTGCGGACCTTCCACGGAAACGCCTACCGCGAACTTGTCGCCGAAGGCCTTCACAACTCGGAAGGCATACTGGCGCGCCCAAGTGAAACCGACCACATATTGCGGGTCGATCATCATCGGCAAATCTTCCTGCCGGTTGTTGATGCCTTTCTTGGTTTCGGTTGCCAGGCTCCACATCTGACCGCCGGTGACCTGCCAGCCGTTGTCAAACTGGGCCTGACCCCAGAATTGCCGCTGCCGGAAGACGTAGCTGTTGGTCTGGCGGTTGTTGGAAGTGGTGCCCGCGCCGAGCAAGTCGCCTTCGAAGTAGCCGGTCAACTTAGCGGAGCCTACTCTCGAGTCGGCCAACAGGAAGAGGCGGGACTGCCGTGCTGAAAAGTTGTTCTCGGTCAGGTGAGCCAATGAGTTGCTGGGAAACGGAGTACCCTTGAAATCTGTGTTAATGTCGGCACTTTCCGCGCGGTTGCGGAACACCGTTTCCGCCGCGAAGAAGCCGCCAGGGGTAATGTTAATCCCCTTGTAGCGGATGGTGGTCGGTCCTTCTTCGGAATTTTTCTTCGCCTCGGCTTGCTCTGTCTCCACGGTGGTCTTGATAATGTCGTTGCTGGCCTTGATGTTGGCTACCGTGGTGTTGAGCGAGGCTGTCGTGGTTTTCACTTCGGCGCTGGTATTGACCGCTTCGGTGGCTTTGGAACTGGCTTCGGCGGCGCGTGCGTTCGCAGCAGCGGCTGCTTCGCGCGCTTCATCGATCTGGTGGTCGCGCTTGGCCAGCTCTTCCTTCAACAACTGAAGTTGCTCCTGCTGAGACTGGAGAGCCTCGCGGAGTTCCTCGAGTTGCGCGGCGACCGCGGAATCCGTTTTGTCAGCCTTCTTGGCCGCTTTGGGCTTCGCAGGTTGAGCCGGCTTCGCGGGCTGCGCGTCAGCATCTTTCGGTGTGTCGGCAAAAGCAGGGCCGGCCACTAGAAACAGCGATAGTGCAAGTGATGCTATTTTTTTCATTGCCTCTCTCTTTTTGAAGCAGAATTCAACGTCCTAGTGAATAGGAAGCAGTACACCCCGCGTGAGAAGGTAAAGGCCGCGTCTTACAGTTGCGTAAACTCATTATGAATATCCTGTAACAATCAGGGGTTGTTAGACGCAAACCGTTGAACTATCAGAGGTTACGGAATACCAGGAATGTTAATCACAGCAGAAACGACAATGCACGCCAACCGCGCTGGCGCTCAAACACGCTAGAGTATCGCCGTGCATTTTCCGATGTGTCAAACCCCGGTGTATCCGTACTCTCCGAAAAACGGCCTTCCGCCCCGACACGAGGAAGGACTTACTTCGGCGACGCGATGGTATAAGCCAAGACAATTTGGGTCAAGCGATATTGGTATTTGGCGTCGGTGTCGGCGATTTCGGCTTCGGCTTTCTGAAGGTCCGCCTGGCTGAACTCGACGATGGAGCCCAGGCCGAGGTTGTAGCGGGCTTGCGCCAGATCGAAAGCCAGACTCGCTTGTTCCTGGAGTTGCTGTGTTACCGAGAGACGTTCGTAGGCACGATTCGTGTCTTGCCAGGAGACGCGCACATCGCGCGCGATGTTGTTTCGCAAATCAGAAAGCTTCTGCCGGTTCACTTCCGCCTGAAGGTCGGCGGCTTTTGCGCGAGCGTTGTACAGAAAACCGTTGAAAATGGGAATGTTGATGTTGACGCCGACGGCCCCGTACCAACTTGAGATGTTGTTGTCGCGCACCGGAGCTTGGCCGACTACCCCAAGAGCGTTGATGGTCGGACGCCAAAGATCGTGCTCGGCGCTGCCAAACTTTTGCGCGGCTTCCACTTCGTTCTGGAGCGCGGCGACTTCCGGGCGCTGCGCCAGGGCTGTCTGGATCAAAGGTAGAACGTCCGAAGTGGGAGGCGCGATGTTGATCTGCTCCTCGACGGGCTGAAAATTCTGTTCGTCCGAGAAGCCGAGAATTGCTGAGAACGCAGCGAGCGAGGCTTCGTAGTTGTTCTGTGCTTCCAGGAGCAAGAGTTTTCCGCGCGCCAGGTCCACCCTTGTGAAGCTGAGGTCCAGGTCGGATTTGAGCTTGGCGTCGGTCAGGGCTTTGATTTTGTCGACGAGAAGTTGCCGCGAGTCGACTGTCTGCCGGGCCACGCCGACCAGCGCCTTTGTTTCCAGCACATTGTAAAAAGCCTGGTCAACCGCCAGGACAATTTGTGCCGCGGTGGCGGCGGCGTTTTGTTCTTCCGCCTTGGCTTGGAATTGCGAACTGGAGAGTAGGTTGGTCGTGCGGCCGAAGTCGGTGATTAGCTGGTTCACCGACGCTCCCTCAGCCGCTCTGGAAAAGAGGATGGGGTTGTTCAGAAAGCCGGCGCTTAAACGACTTCCCGGATCGGAATCCACGGCCGTGAGGCTCACTGTGGCGGTGGGCAACAGCGCGGAGCGCGTTTCCCGCACAAACTGACGCGCCTCCAGAGCGCGCAACTTCCCGATGGTGATCTGCGGATTGTTTTTCAGCGCCAGGGCTTCCGCTTGTCGAAGCGTCAGAGGAATTCCATTCGTTTGCGGTGAAGCCGCAGAAGAGGCGGGAAAACGCTCCGGTGGTTTTTGCGCGGCTGGTACCTGGGCGCGGGCCGGAACCACAAGTGGCCAGCAAATGAGAAAGAGGGCGGCTCTCAGCAATCCGCGGGTCATGACTTTGCCTCCTCGACGAGTGCCTCGTTACGTCCGTGAACCAGGAGGTACACGGCGGGCACCAGGAAAACAGTAACGACGACGGAAATCGCCAGACCTCCGATGATCGCGCGGGCCAGCGGGGCATACTGTTCGCTCCCAGCCTCAATGCCTAAAGCCATTGGGAGCAGCCCCAGGAGCGTTGCGAGAGAAGTCATCAGAATCGGACGCAGACGCACCTTGCAAGCCTCGACGACGGCGGCGCGCAACCGCATGCCGCGCTCGTGCAGGATGCCGGAGAACTCCACGATCAGAATGCTGTTCGAAACCACAATGCCGGTCATCATGATGACGCCCATGAGGGACATGATATTCATCGTCGTTCCCGTCACGAAGAGTGTAAGAACGACGCCTGCCAACCCGGGCGGAATGGCGGTAAGAATGATGAGCGGGTTCACGAAGGACCGGAACTGCGCCATCAGGATGAGATAGACGAGGATGATGGAGAGGATCAGGCCGATCGCAAAACGCTTGAAAGATTCATTCATGCCGACTACGGCGCCCCGCACGGTAATGCGCACATTTTTCGGGGTTTGGAGTCCAGCCAGGAGCTTATTCACTTCCTTGTTGACCGCGCCAAGGTCCTCGGACGTGGGCATCACGTAAACATCGATGACGCGGCGTATCTGATAGTGATCGACTTCCGTCGGCGTGCTGATGGGCACGATTCTGGCCACAGACTGAAGGGGCGTGGACATCTTGGACGAGCTCGCGCGCAGCGGAATGTTCTTGAAATCCGACATGGTCATCGAGCCGATTTTCTGGTTGGAATACTGCACCGTGACCATGTAGTTGTTCCCCGTATTCGGATCGATCCAATAGCTCGGAGCGATCATCCCATCGGAGGTGAGCGCGGTGATGACATTGTCCACGACGCCTTGCGGCGTCATTCCCAGTTGGCTGGTTTGTTCTCGATCGATATTCAGTTCCAACCCCGGATAATCGATGTCCTGAGGAATTAAAACGTCGTTCACGTTCCCGGAACGCTTCAGCTGCGATGCGATGTTCCGGGCAATGCCGTAGGCCTCTCCCGTGTCGTTATCGCTGACTTGAATGTCCAGGGGAGCAGGCAGCCCCTGGTTCACGACCGAGTCCACCAATCCGCCGGCCTGAAGATACACACTGAGCTGCGGCAGGTCCGCCGCCAGTTTTCGGCGCAGACGGTTCATATACTCATAACTTCCAATCTTGTGCTCCTCTTTCAGGTTCACTTGGACAAATGCCGTGTGCATCGCGGCATTGCTGGTGTAGATCGCGGAAAGATCCGGTGTGATGCCGATATTGGAGACGATCATGTCGAGCTCGCTGCGCGGCACGATCTGGCGGATGTCGTCCTCCACCTGTGCGACGTAGTCGTCGGTAATCTCCAGGCGCGTTCCCGTGGGGGCCTTGACGTTGATCACGAATTGCCCGGGATCGGTGCGCGGGAAATACGCTGTGCCTACAAAAGGAAAAAGCCCGCCGAGAACGACAAGAATGCCGCCTACGATGATCGCCACGGTGCGCTGGGGCCGATCGAGGGCCTTCTCCACCACTTTGTCATAGTAGAGCAGCAGCTTCAGGAAGAAATGGTTGAATCTTTGAACGATGCGAGCAAAAAGCGACCTTTTGACGCTTTCCCCGTGTACGTGGTTGTGCTGTATGCGGATGAACGTCGCGCAATAGAGCGGCACCACGGTCATGGCAAAGATGTAGGAAGCAAAAATGGAGAGAACAACGCCGAGAGCAAGATCGAGGAAAAGATAGCGGCTGACGCCATAAAAAAACGTAACTGGAAAAAACACAATGGAAGTCGTCGAGGTTGCCGCCAGAACCGCCAGAGCGACTTCCATTCCGCCTTTTTCCGCGGCTTCGTGGGGCGGCGTCCCGTTTTCCATAAACCGGAAAATATTCTCAAGAACCACCACCGAATCGTCGATCAGCCTCGAGAAGGCCAGTGCCAAGCCTCCGAGAAGCATGGTGTTGATGGAGCCGCCCAGGCCGTTCATGATCAGAAAGCACATCAACGCGGAAAGCGGAATAGAGAGAAGAACCGCGAAGGTCGCGCGAGGGCTGCCCAGAAAGAGCAGGATCATGATGGCGGTGAGCAAGAGGCCGATTCCGCCCTCTTTGAGCAAATTTTTGATGGCAATCTTGACGAAGATGGACTGATCGAAGACTACGGCCGTTTTCAGGACGTCGGGGATGTCCACGAGATGCTTGGTGGCTTCTTTGATTCCGTTGACGATCGAGATGGTATTGCTGTTCCCTCCTTGCTTGAGGATGGGAATGTAGACGGAGTGCTGTCCGTCAATTCTCACGATGTTCGTTTGAATCGCGCCCGAATCTTCTGCCTTGCCGATATCGGCGACGAGGACCGAGCCAAGGCCCACGGTTTTTAGAGGAAACTGGTTGATTTCGTCAACGGCGCCCACCTGGCTGTTGGCATAAATGTTGTAGTCGCGGTTCCCGATACGCACGTCCCCGGCAGGAAGAATCAAGTTTGATTCGTTTATGGCGTGAACCACATCCATAAGGCTCAACTGATGCGCTTCCAGTTTCACCGGGTCGACGAAGACCTGAATTTGCCGATACGTGCCGCCGAACGGCTGCGGCACGGAGGCGCCTTGCACGTTGGCAATCTGGTTTCGTACTTGAAACTGGGCCAGATCTTTCAGGCGCGTTTCGTTCAACCCTTGCCCTTTTAGAGTGACGAGGCAAACCGGCAAGCTCGAGGCGTCGAACTTCAACACCACCGGCGGCAACGTGCCCGGCGGAAGACGCCGCAGGTCGGCCATCGCCAGATTCGCAATGTTGCTCAGTGCCGCGTTCGCGTCGGTCCCTGGTTTGAAGTAAATCTTGATCAGGCTGACGCCCGTCAGCGAGCGCGACTCGATGTGATCGATATTGCTTCCTAGTGTGAAAAAGCGTTCGAATGTATTGGTGATGTCCGCTTCGATCTGCTGCGGAGGCATTCCCGAATAAAACGTAGCCACGACAACCACGGGGATATCGATCTGCGGAAAGAGGTCCACGGGCATGCGCACGACGGTCGTTATTCCCACGACGGCGACGACCAGGCAAAGCATGATGATGAAATAAGGATAAGCGAGCGCGAACTTGGGCATTACTTGACTCCCGCCTGGCTCGCAGTCCCTGCTTCCACCACCCTGGGAAGAACTCTTTGTCCGGGGCTAAACCCGCCGAGATTGCCGTCGATGACCCGCTCCCCTTCGCTCAGGCCCGACAGGACTTCGATATGCGTGCTGCCGGCCTGGCCCAGCTTGACGGGGCGGGCAGTGACAACATTCTGTGCGTCCACCACCAGCACGCTGGCCTCGTCGCCATTGCGATTGACGGCCTCGATCGGAATCGTGAGCACGTTCTCTTTTTTGTCGTGGACAAAGAAAGTCTCGCAGAACATTCCGGGAATCAGCTTGCCATCGGAGTTTTGAAAATCCAGTTCGGTTTCCATGGTGCGGGTCTGTTGGTCCAGGGAATCCGCGAAGCGCGAGACTTTTCCCTCGTAGTCCCGGTTCAGGGCCTGCACGTGTACCCTTATCGATCCGCCGACGTGGATTTGGGAAGCCACGGACTCGGGAATCTGCAGAACCAACCGCAGCACGGAAATCTGCGCAAGCCGGACCACCGGCATCGATTGCGTGCTCGTCGATGTGCCTGCAGCGATGAGAGAGCCGGTGTCGGCGTACCGGACGGTGATCACCCCCGCGAACGGCGCGGCGATGCGGGTATAATCCGAAAGGGCGGTGTACTGCCTCTGTGTGGCCTGTGCCACCTCGAGCTGTTGCCTGGCCGCCGAAAGTCCCGCCTCTGCGCTGGCCACCTGGGCTTCGCCTTCCAGGTCCTTGGCTTGCGAGTCATCGACTTCCTGCTGCGCCACCAGGCCTGGTTGCGTATCGGCAGCCTGTTTCAAACGGTGATAAGCGGAATGAGAGGCCGCATGAGTCGACTGTGCGCGATCCAGGTCGCTCTGGGCCCGGTGAACCTGTTCTTGCGCGGCGCGCACGGCGGCATCCGCGCCCGCGAGTTGGGCGGCAAGCTCTGGGACTTCGAGAATGGCCAGCGTTTGTCCATCTTTGACGTGGTCGCCGACATCCACGTAGATTTTGCGGATATAGCCCGCCACTTTGGCGTGCACGTCGATGTCTTGAAATGGCTTGAAAGCGCCGGAAACCGTCAGCGTGTCTCCCAGGTCGCGCCGCTTGACGATGGCCACGCCCGCAGTGGTTTCGCCCGCATTGCCGGCCGGATGCGTGGGATCATCGGCCTCCGCTCGCGAGTGCGGCCACCAGCGCCACGCAAGCAGGACAACGCCAATCAGAATAATTCCCGCTACGACCTGCGTTTTTCGCGTCATTCCTATATCCCGGGCAGCTCCATGGCTGCTCCTAAGCACGACTCCAGGGCATCTTAAACCCGGAGAACGCACGATATGAGCACAAAAAGATGAGAGACTGACAAGCGCTTCCCTTGACGAAAGTCGCCGGCTACCTCATGTGAAAGAGAAAAGGTTTACAGGACGGGGGGAGGGCGAAACCAAAAATTGGAAAGCAAGGCCTGCTGCTGAAAAGGAACCTGCGCGAACTCAGGCGGAGGTCCGAACGAAGAAACCATCGCGGGGCAAAGAATTCTTACAACAATCGCCCGATCGGTTGAACCGAGCAGCAACTGCGGCGGGGCGACTGTGAAGCGGAGCAACTCTGATGAGGCCACGGTGCCACGATAGCTGGGCAACTGCTGCACTTTCAGGCTGTGCGACGAACCGTAAATTGTGAAAAAAGGACTGTACAAAAAAAGGACGGCGAGCAGTAGACACAGCCCCGAACGCCAGACAACACTTCTGGAAGCAGGCCGGGAATGGATAGATACGCTCATTAACGCTATCTCTAACAATAATTAAGACTGCGGCAGGGGTCAAGAGGATGCCCGGAGTCTGTGTCTCATTTCTCCAGAAGGGGGAGAAGGGGACTGGTGCCAGGGGTGCACCAGTCCCCGGGGTAGGACATGAAGTGAAGTTCAAACAGTTTGAGTGTCGCAGGCCGGGGTCACATCTGCATGAAGGCCTTGTGAATTCTCGGTAACGCGCTTTGTGACCGTATCTGTACCCTCGGAGCCTTCGGAGCGCACCGCCAGGCCCCGCCCATGGCGCACATCCAGCCCGCGAACCCAGAAAATGATGTCTTCCGCGATGTTCGTGGCGTGGTCGGCAATGCGCTCAAGGTGCCGCGTCGCGAGGATGTATTGCAAGCCGGGACTGACGAGTTCCGTCTTCAGCGTCATGCGTTGGAGCAATTGTTCAAAGATGCGGTCGCGGTACTGATCCACGACATCGTCGCTTTCCAGAACCTGCGTGGCCATCTCCACGTTGCGAAAGATTAGAGCCCCGAGGCTCTTGCTCACCATCGCGCGCACGGCGGAAGCCATCGGCGCAAGCTCTTCCGGGATTTCCGCGACCGTCATTTCGCGGAGCGAAATGACGCGCTCGGCGAGATTCACCGCGATGTCGCCGATGCGCTCGAGATCGTTGGTAATTTTCAGCGCCGCCACGATGAGGCGCATTTCGTCATCCGAGAACGATCCGCGGCGCAGGAGCCGGATAGCGTGTTCGTCGATAACAATTTCCATCTCATTGATGCGCGGCTCGAGTAGAAATACTTCACCTGGCAGCGCGGCAGTGCGGGGACTTTCGAGGCTAACGAGGGCATCGAGCGCGCGGTTCATGGCGCCTTCGACGGTGCGCGCCATGGAGACCAGATAATTTACCAGCGTGTCGTAGAGTACTGCTTCCGTATGCCCGGCGGTGCTTTCCATGTGTCCCCTTCGGGAGCGGAGGGCGGGACGGCGCACTCGCGCTCGTAAGCAAAAGTGTGGCTCAGCAATGGTTACGGGGTGTTCACACGAATGTGAAAATGCGGCAACAATAGCGAACTGCAGAGGCTCCTTGTGGCCGTGCAAAAACCGGTCCGCAGCTCTACGATTCACGGCTGGACGTAACTCGCCCTATCGGCTTCGAAAATCGGGACGGAGAAGTGGAATTGCGAGCCCTGACCGATCTCGCTTTCCACCCAGATTCGTCCGTCGTGTACTTCCACCAGATGCTTGGCGATGGCCAGGCCTAGTCCAGTGCCGCCAGCTTCGCGCGAACGCGCGGCATCCACGCGGTAAAACCTTTCGAAGATGCGCGGCTGATCGGCCTTGGGAATGCCAATGCCGGTGTCGGAAACCGTGAAGACCACTTCATCTTTGCCGGCTTCGGCGCTGAGGACAATCTGGCCGCCGGCCAAAGTGTACTGCGTGGCGTTATCGAGCAAATTCTGCAGGACTTCGGCCAGACGCCGCCGGTCGCCCACGATTTCGGGGAGATTTTCGGGAATAGCTACGGACATGCGGATGTCTTTTTGGGCCGCGCGGCGCTGCGCGGTTTCGAAGCAGCTTTCAATCAACTGCGGCACGCTCACATTGTCCATCTCCAGCTCGAGCCGTTCGGCGTCCATTTTCGAGAGCTTGAGCAGGTCATCCGTGAGGCGCGCCAGGCGGCGTGCATGCTCGAGAATGATCTCCAGGAAGCGGCCGCGATTCTGCGCATCGTCGATCGCGCCGGCAAGAAGTGTCTCCGCAAAGCCCTGGATGGCGGTGAGCGGGGTTTTGAACTCGTGAGACACGTTAGCCACAAAATCGCGCCGCACACGCTCGAGTTTTCGCAAATCGGTGATGTCGTGCAGCACGATCACCGCGCCCGACGTATCGCCCGCGCGCACTGCGGCCACCGTGGCCGCAAAAAAGTGCTGCCGCAGCGTTCCCGTGACAATTTCCGCCTCGACGCGCGTCTCGCCCTTGAGGATCTGTCTCACCGCCTCGATCAACTCCGTCTGCCTCACAACTTCGACTAGCGCGCCCCCGGATTGCGGTGGTCGATCCAGCGCGAGAATCTCCGTAAACCCGGGATTGGCGAAAACCAGCCGTTCCGCACCGTTCACGACCGCGACGCCCTCCACCATGCTTCCCAATATCGCCGACGAAAGATTGCGTTCCTCCGTGAGTGTGCGGATGGTTCGATCAAGCCGCGCTGCCGTCTGATTCAGCGAAATACACAATTCTTCCAGCGCGTCTCCGGAGCCGTCTGCCGGCAACGGGCGAAAATCGCCCTTAGCAACGCGCCGGGAGAATTCCTGGAGGCGGTCCACGCGCACGGAAAATGCGCGGGACACCAACAGCGAAGCGGCTCCCGCAATCAGAAGAATAACGAAGGACGCCAGCCGCAAACTGCGGCGGAAGGAGCTTAGCGTGTCTCCAACAATTTCGAGCGGTAGGGAAAAACACAAGACGGCCGGCGGGCCGCCTGGGATGTGCTGGCGGACCGCATAGTACAGAACGTCACGGTTGAGTGCCGCACTGTGACGGATGGAGTGGACTTCCCCCTTTTGAAACGCTTCGCGAATTTCCTGACGATTCGCGGGATTTTCCAGGGACTGCGAATCAGGTTGCGAATCGGCAAGAACCCGGCCATCCGAGTCGATAACCGCCACGCGGACGCCGCTGGCTGCCAGTTGCGCCGTCCAATCGCGCAACTCCGCCGACTCCATGGGGCTGGCGGCCGAAAGCGATGGAAGTTGCGGGGGACGCGCTTGTGCAATGTGCGCGACGGTGGAGAGCTGCGCAAATCCCGTGCGCTCATAATCGCTGCGCAACGCGCGCTCCGCAAAGTAATCCACCGCAAGGAGTACGCACACCAACAGCACGAGGAACGTCAGCGCGAGTTTTGCAAAAAGGTTACGCCGCACGAGTTTCGAACAAATACCCCGCGCCGCGCACCGTCTTCAGATGGGTGGGATTTTCGGGATCGGATTCGATTTTCTCGCGCAGCCTGCGTACATAAACGTCCACGCTGCGTGGCGTGACGAACCGGTCCGTTCCCCAAACCGCATCCAGCAGCTGATCCCGCGTAAAAACGCGGTTCGGACGCGATGCCAGGTAGTAGAGCAGCCGGAATTCGAGCGTGCTGAGCGGTACGGGCTTCCCGGAATGGCTCACGCGATAGGATGCCGGATCGATCGCCAGCTTCCCGACTTCAATGGTGCGCGGCGCATCCACGGGCGGCTCCGCGCGGCGGAGCAGCGCCTTGACGCGCGCGAGCAACTCGCGTGGGCTGAACGGCTTGGTCACATAATCATCCGCGCCCATCTCCAGGCCCACAACGCGGTCGGCTTCATCGCCGCGCGCCGTGAGCATCAAAATGGGTAGACGATTCAGTGAGTCATCCCGGCGAACTTCCCGGCAAATATCCAGCCCGGAAAGTTTTGGAAGCATTAAGTCGAGCAGCAGCAGATCGGGTGGCGTCTTTTTCAGCGTGCTCAAGCCGGTGCTGCCGTCATGCGCAGCGCTGACCTGAAAGCCTTCGTTCGCCAGATTGTAGCGGACGAGTTCGACGATGTCGCGGTCGTCTTCGATAATGAGAACGCGTTTCATGCTGGTTGCGTGTACCGCACGCCGGCTTGACGGAAGTGTACCGTAGGACGGCGTATTGCGATAGGCGTTGGGATGTGTTTGATCACTCGGGATTTGGCGTAACACGTCCGATTGTCGCAGGCCGGCGGCCAAGCATGGTGAAGCATGCATTACATGAATGTGAATACAGTGTGAACGCCGTCTGGCATGCGCGGATAAGGTGGCAAAACCGCGCGCTCCCCCCGCTAATCGCCGCTGCTGGTGGTAAAAGCAAGGGTGAGGAGCGTTTTTTGCTCGAGCTCGTGGGCTTTCGAGGAGCCCGTCGCAGGACTAGCGCTGGCGGAACGCTTCACGGAACGTACTCTCATGCCGCCGGCCTTCGCGAGCCGCTCCAATCGCGGAAGTACATAGAAAAGCGCGCCCATGTTCGCGGGCTCTTCCTGGACCCAAATGATTTCGCGCGCGTTCGGATGCGCCGCGATAGCCGCAGAAATCTCCTTGCGCGGCAGCGGATATAGTTGATCGAGGAAAAATATCGCCGTGCTGCTGTCTTTGCGGCGGCGCCGCTCGGCGCGCAGCTCGTGGCCGACTTTGCCGGTGGCGATTAAAATGCGCCGGGCATCCCGCACCTCACTGTCGGGAACGAGCGGCAGAAAGCGCGGCAACGTGAAGTCATCGATGTTCGAACTGGCGTCGGGATGGCGCAGCATGCTCTTGGGCGTGAAGACGATCAGCGGCTTCCGCCACAGCCGGAGCGCCTGGCGCCGCAGCATGTGGAAATATTGCGCGGCCGTCGAGGGCTGGCAAATTTGAATGTTGTCCTCGCCAGCCAGTTGCAAATAGCGTTCAATGCGCGCGCTCGAATGCTCCGGCCCCTGGCCTTCGTAACCGTGTGGGAGAAGCATCACGATGCCAGAAGGCAGATTCCATTTGTCATCGCCCGCGCTGATGAACTGGTCGATGATCACCTGCGCCCCGTTGGCGAAATCACCAAACTGTGCCTCCCACAGCACTAGCGCTTCGGGATAGTCGCGGCTGAAACCGTATTCGAAGCCCAGGCAGCCGCCTTCCGAGAGCGACGAGTTGTAAATCTCGCAGAAAGCCTGCTGCTTTGAGAGATGCGAAAGCGTCAGGTAATTGTGCTCGGTCTGCGTGTCGATGAGCACTGCATGACGTTGATTGAAAGTGCCGCGCTGCGTGTCCTGGCCAGTGAGGCGAATCGGATTGCCTTCCAGCAGCAGCGACCCTAGCGCCAGCGCTTCCGCGAAGCCATAGTCAACCGCGCGTTTGCCGTGCCCCATCTCCGCGCGCTGTTCCAGCAGCTTCCCGATTTTCGGATGCAGGTGAAAGCCCTCAGGAACGCGCACCAGCCCGTCGGTGATCTCCGCAAGTTTATCCAGTGTTAGTCCAGTGTCGATTTCGCAAGACGGATCGTATTTTCCATGACCATACGCGGACCAATAATCCGGCAGTGTCCGCAGGTGCGGCATTTTCTTCAGCTCGCGCGCCTTGGTCTGCTCTTCTTCATATTCCCGGCGCACGGATTCCACGATTTGCGAAGCGTCGATGCCCGTGCCCTCCGCATAGATCTTCCATAGCGATGGATGGTTCTTGATGCGCTCATAGAGCAGCGGCTGCGTAATCGTCGGGTCATCGACTTCGCTGTGCCCGTGGCGGCGATAGCCGATGATGTCCACCACGACGTCACTGCCAAACGTCGCGCGGTATTCCGCGGCGATCTGGCCGATGCGCGCCACGGCATCAGGATCTTCCGCGTTAACGTGAAAAATCGGCACGGACTGCCGCTTGGCGATGTCCGAAGCGAAGCGCGAAGAATGCTCCTGCGCCGGCTGCGTCGTGAAACCAATTAAATTGTTCACAATGATGTGGATCGTGCCGCCGACCGTGTATGCCTTAAGGTCCGCCAGGTTCAGCGTCTCCGCCCAAATGCCCTGCCCGGCAAATGCCGCATCGCCATGCATCACGATGGGGACAACCTTGTTCAAGGTCTCGCGTGAGCGGTCTACATAAGGCCCGCGAAGGCCATAACGCGTTTGTTTGGCGCGCGCACGGCCGATAGCCACGGGATCGACGGCCTCCAGGTGGCTGGGATTCGAAACCAGATGAATGCCGATCTCTTTGCCCGTCGAGGTGACGTACGTCCCAGTTGCGCCAACGTGATATTTCACATCTCCCGCGCCCAGGACGCTGCGCGGGTCCACGTCTTCGAATCCCGCGACAACTTCATGCGGCGTCTTGCAGGCGGCGTGCACCATCACGTTCAACCGGCCCCGATGGCTCATGGCCATCACCGACTCCACTGCGCCGTGCTCGCCGGCAACTTCCAGCATGGCGTCGAGCAAAGGGATGAGCGCCGTCACGCCTTCGAGCGAAAACCGCTTGCTTCCAAGATAGCGCGCCTGCAAAACCTGTTCGAACAAATCAGCACGAATGAGCCGCTCGAGAATTTTGTGCTGATCAACCTCGGGCGCGGGCGCTTCCATCCGTTCGGCAATCCAGCGCCGTCGTTCCGGTTCCGGCAAATGCATGAACTCCACGCCCACGGTGCCGCAATAAATGTCGTGTGCCTCTTCGGCAGCCTCTCCGGTCAATCCTTCCAGATCGGGGTGTTTCAATGGCGTGAACACACCTAGAGGATCAAGCGTCGCCTGGTAATATCCCCAGCGTCGGAAAGCATCAAAAACGCGTTCGCGGTCCTGTCCCGCGGCACCCTTCGCCACTACTGCTGGCTTCTTGGCTGCCTTAGGTGTTTTCGGTAGTTGTTCTTCTTCGAGCGTCGTTCGGTTTGCCATATCGCGTTTCCCGTGAACCTCCATTTTGCCACAGAATGCCAATGGAGGCTTCTGAGGCCAACTTGTCCCACAACTCCCGAGACTATTCCGTGGAATCGCCAATATGGCCCTACCCAAGTGCAACCGGTCGAGCACACTCTCTCGAAACGTGGAGCGCATGTATGACCGCAGGCGGTGAACCTCGCACGCACGCTGATGTTCTCATCCGTATCCAGGGATATCGCGATGCCATGGTCGAACTAACCGAGCAGCTCATCGCCATCCCGACGCAAAACCCTCCCGGCGATTGTTACTCCGAGGCTGTTCAACTCCTCCACGGACACTTGCTAAACTTAGGTTTTGAAGACACGCGCATCGAGGGCCAGTGCCTGCTCAGTTTTCTCGGTGAAGGTGAACGCACCCTTTATTTCAGCGGCCACTACGATGTCGTCCCAGCGCAAAGCCTTTCGCAGTTCCAGCCCCTGAAAAAAGACGCCAAGCTTTTCGGCAGAGGCTCCTCCGACATGAAAAGCGGCCTCGCCGCGATGATTTACGCGGCGAAGGCTCTCCGCCACAGTGCGCTCCCGCTTAATGGTCGCATCGGCCTAGTCTTTGTCCCGGATGAAGAGACTGCAGGCCCTCGTGGCTCCCGTTATTTGGTGGAACGCGGATTGCTCGGGCAAGATGCCATCGGCATGCTCACACCGGAACCAACCGGCGGCGTGGTCTGGAACGCCAACCGCGGCGCCATCACTCTCAAAGTCAGCATCAAAGGTAAATCCGCCCACGTCGGCCGCCAGCGCGAGGGCGTGAACGCTTTCGAGCAAATGTTGCAAGTCACGCAAGAGTTGTCGAAGCTCAAGGCGGAAGTCGAGGAGCGTACCACCGCTTATCGCATCGCGACGGATTCGCTCCGGCGCTCGATTCTGATGATGGGCGGACATTGCCAATCCGGAACCAACTTTAACATTGTCCCGGATAGCTGCACTTTTACCGTCGACCGCCGGATCAATCCCGAAGAGGATTTCCAAACCGAGAAACAGCGTTTCCTCTCCATTTTCGAAGACGCGCGCAAAAAAGGAATCGAGCTCGAAGTCGAAATCCTGCAAGAGGGTGCTTCGTCTGGCGTTTCGGAACATTGCGCTCCAGGGCGAGCCCTCGCACAGAGCATTCAAGAAGTAACCGGCCGCGAAGCACATTTCGAGCTGTGTCCCGGCCTGCTCGAAACTCGTTTCTACGCTGAGCGTGGAATTCCCGCATTTGCCTATGGACCCGGACTGCTGACCGTATCTCACGGGCCAAACGAGTTCGTCCCCATTGATCGCATCGTGCAATGCGCATCGATTTACGCTTTGACCGCCGCACGATTGTTCGCCGGGGAATAGGGAATATTTCCGGCGCCCTCTGGCTGCGATTTACAGAGAACGTACAATAGATTCGAGAGAGTGCGCGATTTCATCCGGAGGCGTTCCTGCGGGGAAACTAACCGGGGCGCCGATACGAACAGTAATTTCGCCGAGATGCGCGAGCCGTCGTCGTTCGCGCTTCATTCCCCAAACGCCATCCAAACGCATGGGCACGATAGGGATGCGAAGATTCTCAGCGAGCAGCCCGGCGCCGCTCTGAAACTTCGCCAGCTCGCCGGTCTCTGAATTGTTGATTACGCCTTCCGGAAAAATGAGCACGCTGTATCCGCGATCCACCGATTCGCCTGCGAATCGAAAGCTTTCCCTAAACCCGGAGAGCTTTGGCAGGGGAAACACGTTAAAAAGCAGCGTAACCAGCCAGTAGCTCAGGTGATAAGACCACCTCCTGACGAAAAACCAATCTTTCGGCGCATGCCTCAATTCCTGGAGTGTTTCGGCAGCCATGGCGGTAGCCAGCAGGTGGCGATACCGTGCCGGAAGCGCGGCAAGAATCAAGCCAATATCAGCGCGCCCCGCGACGTGATTGGAGACGATAAGCACGGGGCCGCGGAGATTGCGTAAGTTTTCGCGTCCTACCAAGCGCGGGTGCCCAAGAATCTGCGTGGCAGGCCAGACGAGCGCATAGTAGACGGCCAAGCGAACCCAGCGCGCCGGTTCCCGCTGCGTCCACCGCGGGTACACATATTCCGTACGCCACGCCGCCGGTTGTTGCAAAAGCCTCTCTACATCCGCCACCGTCTTGGCGCTTGAAAACGCCGTTTCGTTCAGTTCCACGTGGAACTTTTCCTCCAGCACGCTCATCAGTTCCACGCGGTCCAGCGAGCTGAGATTCAGTTCCCGTTCCAGATGATTTGCCGCGTCGCTGGGTGCCGTAATTTCCGACAACAAGCTCGCGACCGTGCTCGGTGCCCCAATCTCAGATGCCCCGCTAAATGTGCCAGCCGAAGATTCCGCTCCAGATGCCAGCGCGAAACTTCCCGGTCGCGCCTCCGGTTTCCCATTCAAAAGACTGAGCGCCCGTTCGGCAATAAGAGCCAACCGCGGCTTTCCCGTGGCCGTCCGCGGAAAATCAAACTCAGGCCAAGCCACCCAGTTGCGCATCCGCTGATACTCCGCAAGCGAGGCATTCGCGCCCTCGATGGCCTTCCTCGCAGCGCCACCTTCCGCCTCCGCCCCTTCCGCCATGCCTGTGCCCATCAGCAAAACCGCGCAGGCTTCCGTGTTTCCGCCGCGTTCAAGCGACACCACCACGCAATCGCGCACCGCACCCTGTTTTCGCAGAGCCGCTTCGAGATCTTCCGGAGAAACGTTCAGCCCGGCGGGCGTCACAATCACATTTTTCTTGCGCCCCCGAAAACGCAAATTGCCTTCCGCATCCATCTCGCCAATATCCCCAGTGCGCAACCAGTTGTCGCCTTCCCGGCTTCCCTGCCGCGGCGACCCTCGCTCCCAATAACCGCTCGCTACATTCTCGCCACGCACCAGAATCTCGCCGTCCTCAGCCAGACGAAACTCTCTCCCCGGCAGAACCTTTCCAATCGACCCCTGCGCCGCACGGAAAGGATGATTCAGGCTGATCAACGAAGCCGTCTCCGTCATCCCATACCCCTGCACCACCGCATACCCGATGCGTTTGAAAAACTCTTCTGTCTCTCCGGAAAGCGCCGCCCCGCCAGAAATAAACGCCCAAAATTTCCACCCCAGCCGTCGATGAATCCGCCGGAACCGCCACACACGCCGCAAAAATTTCTCCCCGTCCGCCGCGCGGTACGCCTGCTCGAACCACGCGCGCCACCCGCGTGCGTCAATCTCCCGTTCCATACCCGAGCGCAAACCGTCCAGCATACGCGGCACCGCGATCAGCGCCGTGGCGCGTTCCTTTTTAATGCAGCGCATAATCTCCGACGCATTAGAAGACGGTTCGAAAACAACGGTCGCCCCAAGCAGCGGCGGAACAAACAAACTCATGAATTGCCCGAAAACGTGGCTCAGCGGAACGAGCGAAACGAAGCGCAAAGGGTGCAGCCAGCGCTCATATTTCCGGTAAGGATCGATGCCCTTTTCGAGCGGCTCGAGATTGGCCAGAAAATTTCCGTGCGTCAGTACCACCCCGCGTGGCTCCGCCGTCGTCCCCGAAGTGAAAAGGATCTGCGCGATATGTCCTCGTGTCAGCGGCTCATCGGAAAAGGTCTGATAGACCTCCGGGCGCGGCTGGCCGGGATGCAGTGAGGTGACGCGAACGTGAGGGTGGCTTACGGTGTCTGGCAAATCCTCCAGTACAAGGTTAGGAATGGCAGGATCGAGGATCGGCTTCCCCCGCGTCGCGATGATCAATTTGACGCTGGCGTCGCGCGCCACACGCGCTGCGAATTCGGGCGCCGCGCCGTCATCCATAGGCACTGCCACGGCGCCGCGAAACAGGCAGCCCCAGAAACCTGCCATCCATTCGGTGCTGTTTGGTCCCCAAAGGAGAACGCGGTCCCCGGTCCGAATCCCGCGCTCGCGCAGTTCCATGGCACAGGCAGCCGCGAATTCCGCGAGTTTTTCGTAGGTCCGGGTTTCGCGGCGATATCCACGTCGTTGGACTATGGCTACATCGCGCCCATAGCGCGCGAACTCCGCAAACAAGGAGAGGAGATTATCTCGATGCATGTCCGTTGCGATTTTTCGCCCCTAGGAACTGGCTTGATTGTACGCCGGTGCAGTCCAGTCCTTTAGATGGCATCAATGCCAGCAATCCCAAGGATACCGGGGCCAACATCTCAGCCGGAGGCCCGGCGCAATAACAAGAGCAAGATGCACGAGCCGTGCCACCGAGGAACATCGCTTTGCATCTCCGCAAAAGCAACCGAGCGAAAGCGCACGAATCTCGGTTACAATAGCAAGGGTGGTCTCGGCTCGATGGCGAGGCCTGGGGGGCGGGTAGTGTACCCCCTATCCAGATTAAGCTTAAGCAGGATCAATGCCCGTACCGATTTCTCAGATGTGGACGGTCGCCACGTACGTCCTCAAACAAAAGATTCGCGGACGCAAGCGCTACCCGTTCGTCCTGATGCTCGAGCCGCTCTTCCGCTGTAATCTCGCTTGCGCGGGCTGCGGCAAAATTCAATATCCCGCCCACATTTTGAAAACGGAATTGAGCCCCGAAGAATGCCTCAAAGCCGTGGATGAGTGCGGCACGCCCATGGTTTCCATCCCGGGCGGCGAGCCGCTGATGCACTCGCAGATCGACAAAATCGTCGAAGGCCTCGTCGCGCGCAAAAAATACATCTATCTCTGCACCAACGCGCTGCTCCTCAAGGAAAAACTCCATCTCTTCAAGCCCAGCAAATATCTGACGTTCTCCGTTCACGTCGACGGCCAGAAAGAACATCACGATTTCTCCGTTTGCCGCGAAGGCGGCTACGACCTGGCTATCGAAGGCATCCGCGAAGCGCTCAAGCAGGGCTTCCGCGTCACCACCAACACAACATTATTCGACGGCGCCGACCCCAACAGCGTCCGCGGCTTCTTCGATGAAATGATGGAACTCGGCGTCGAAGGCATGATGCTTTCCCCTGGTTATTCCTACGATAAAGCCCCCGACCAGAAGCACTTCCTCGGCCGCGCGCGCACCCGCCGGACCTTCCGCGCCATCCTCTCCAACCGCAAAAAGAGCTGGAAGTTCAATCAATCTCCCATGTTTCTTGAATTCCTCATGGGCAAGCGCAACTACGCTTGCACCCCCTGGGGCATGCCCACTTACAACGTCTTCGGCTGGCAAAAACCTTGCTATCTCCTGCAAGACGGCTACGCCGACACCTTTCAGGAATTGCTCGATGCCACCGAGTGGCAGAACTACGGCACCGAATCCGGCAATCCCAAGTGCGCCAATTGCATGGTTCACAGCGGCTACGAGGCTTCTGCCGTCGACCACACCTTCAGCGGCCTCCGCGGCCTCTGGGCCACCGCCAAAGCCACTTTCTCCGGCAACTACGAAGACGCGGACGCGCTCGCGCTTCTCAACGAACCCGCGAAACCCGTTCACTCCTATAATCCGCTCGTTCAGATCGAAGCCGGGAAGACCCAGTTCGAGGAAACGCGCGCATGACCGGACCCCGCCACGCCGACAGGCCGAGTCATACGGAAGATACCCCGCTCAATCCGGATGCGCTCGAAGTCGCGCCCGGAACCGTTCACGAAGCCGTTCAAGGGTGGGTTCCCGAGCTCGCCACTGAAGACGAACTTCGCCTCGCCCTGGAAAAAGCCTTCGACTATCGCGGCGACGTCACACTAACCCTCAAAGACAACACAAAAATCGAAGGGTACATCTTCGACCGTTCCACAGCCGCCACCCTGTCATCGAGCTTCGTCCGTGTCCTCCTCAAAGATTCCACCCAGCGCCAGAAAATCTCCTATGCCGATATTGCGGCACTCGCCTTCACTGGACGCGATCCCGCAGCCGGCAAGAGCTGGGAGGCCTGGGTCAAGAAGTATTGGGAAAAAAAGACCACCGGCGAAGGGGGCCTCAGCCTCCAGCCCGAATCTCTAGAGTAGGACGCTTCTCCCTGTTCGGCGGCCTTGTTTTACCACCACCTACTCATAAGTCTATTAATTTCAATTAATTACGGTCCGTAACACCCATGTTAGCCGCTCCGCCGGGCATGGACAAAGTGCCCATTTCGTGGTACTATTCAAATTGCTCCTGTATAAACCTTTGACTCATTTAAGGGTCTATCAGAACAGAGTCTCTTGCGGGGGAATTCCGAAACAGCTCCGCGTTTCAGTTGAATTCGCGCACATCGCGATCGCCCGGAAGACGCACCTGGAAAGGCCAAGTAATTAGGGAGCCCAGGTCGCGCAGCGGCCCGCACTCCAAAGATTTCGAACGCAGTCGAAAGCAGCAAGGGAAGCGGTTCAGGAGGAAGTTGTGCAAACGATGCAAGAAGGTCAGACCATCAAGCACGAAGTCTATGGACTTGGCATTGTTACCGCGTCGGACGGGGAACGCACCGCGGTGGATTTTGACGATCACGGCCCCAAGCTCTTTGTAACGAGCATCATGACCGCGGAACTCATCGGCGAAGCACCAGCCACGCCGCCCAAGACCAAACGCCGCCGCAAAGCCTCCACTGCTGCCAAAGCCGCCAAGAAAGCCGCCGCTGCAGCTGCTGCCGCTCATTCGTAGTACATTTTTCCCTCTGAATTGAACATCGCGCGCGCCAACCGGCGCCGTGGTGTGTTCAGTCGCGATCCGTTTCCGCCAGGACAGGTTTGTGATAGCGTACTCCGCATGAAACGCTTCGTCACAATCCTGGGGATTGTATTTCTCCTCTTGGGGATAGTCGCCCTGGTCCATCCGGGTTTCGAATACAATAAACAAACGGAAGTTGCGAAGATTGGATCGCTGCGGGCAACCGTCGAGCAGCAAAAAACGGCTCAAGTCCCGCTAGGCGCGAGCATCGTCATGCTGATCTCCGGAGTGGTTCTGATTGCTCTCGGCTTGCGCTCCAAGCAATAAATTATGGTTAGAATTCTGGGGACAATCTATTTCTGTGCGGATTCTGTCTGTTCGAAGGCGTGGTAGGAAGAGCGCACCAGCGGCCCGGCTTCCACGTGCTTGAAGCCCATGGCTTCGCCGAGCATCTTGAATTCGGCGAATTCATCGGGATGCACGTAGCGCACGATCGGAAGATGCTCGCGTGTAGGCTGCAAATACTGGCCGAGCGTAAGAATATCCGTGCCTTGCCTGGCTAGGTCCTGCAAGGTGTCGAGGACTTCTTCTTTTTCCTCGCCCAGCCCTAGCATCAGCCCCGTCTTCGTGGGCACTTCCGGGTGCGCTTCCTTTGAACGGCGCAGCAATTCCAGCGACCGCTCGTACACCGCCCCCTTGCGCACCTGGCGATACAATCTCGGCACCGTCTCCGTATTGTGATTCAGCACGTCGGGCCGTGTCGCCAGCACCAGATTGAGCGCTTCCCAGTTCCCGCGAAAATCCGGGATCAGCACTTCCACTTTGCAGCCCGGAACGCGGCGCCGAATCTCTTCGATCGTCCGCGCAAAAATTTGCGCCCCGCCGTCGGGCTGGTCGTCGCGGTTCACCGAAGTCACCACCGCGTACCGCAAGCCCATCCTGGCCACGGCCTCCGCCACCCGCAGCGGCTCATTCTCATCCGGCGGCCCGGCCGGCTTGCCCGAAGGCACGGCACAGAACCCGCACGCACGCGTGCAGATATCCCCAAGAATCATAAACGTGGCCGTGCCATGCTCCCAGCACTCGCCCATGTTCGGGCACCGCGCGCTCTCGCACACCGTGTGCAGCTCCAGCGTCCGCATGGTGCGCTTCAGCTCCTGGTAGCGTTCCCCGCCAAAAAACTTAACGCGCAGCCACTCCGGCCGCGGATGCGCCCCCGGCGAGAGCACTGGCAGAGCCGGCGAGTTGGAAACAATATGGAACGGAGAGGCCATAATGGTGTGCGCCAAAACTCCATTTTACCCACATCTTGGGCGGCACACAATCCAACGATGGCGAGGCTCAATCTATGGATGCCCATCGCGACATGGAGAATTTGATCGGCAGTCCCTCACCTTAGGGAGTTTGGGCAATTTGTGATTCTCGATAGAACTTCTGCAATACAAAGAAGGCTTTTTTCTTTTCACCGTGCTCGGACACCAGCCCCTTCCGATTGAAGTAGTCTTCAATAACAGGAAGTGTCCTTCGCGGGCTGCGAAAGTCTTTGAGAATCCACGGTGACGTCCCACGAAGGAAGGGGATGCGCCGCAGCATGGCGATCTGATGCTCGTAAAGACTTTCTTGATACTCCTCGGTCCAGCGTGTTTCAGAGTCCCCGTGGCGGCCAAAAAGCGCGTCGGCTCCAAATTCGCTCATGATCAGGGGCTTGTCGTATTTCGAGGTCCAGTCCGTGACGTCCAGGTCCGAGATGCGGTGGTTATACCAACCGATGTATTCGTTGTTTCCCATGACATCAAGCTCGCTGGCGATCGGATCATCGATACGTATGGAGAGACGGTTGCCATGCTCGGTCTCGTGGGCTTGCAGGGCGGCAGAGACCAGGCGCGTGGGATCGCTGGAATGCGCCTGCTGGATCAGTTGGCTCAAGAAGCGATTGCGTGCATCGCTGACGGGTGTTTCGTTGGCAACAGAGTAGATGATGAGTGCGGCCCGGTTATGGTCGCGTGTGATGAGCTCGTTTAGCTGGCTTTGGGCGTTGCGCAGCGTCTCTGGATTCTCCCATTGGATGGTCCAGTAGACGGGTACTTCCTCCCAAACCAGGACTCCCATCTGATCGGCCACGCGCAACATGGCTTCGTTGTGAGGATAGTGCGCCAAGCGGACAAAATTGCACCCCAGTTCCTTTGCCCAGCTCAAGAGCATTCGCGCGTCGTCGTCCTTCCAGGCGCGGCCGGAGCGCATGGGGGCCTCCTCATGGACACTGATCCCGCGCAAGAAGAGCGGTTTTCCGTTCAGCAGGATGTCGATGCCGCGAACAGCAATCGACCGGAAGCCGATTTGGTCGGTAACCTGGTCTGTTTCGCTCGAGATATTGACCGTATAGAGCTGGGGATTTTCAGGAGACCAAAGCTTCAAATCCGCGTCAAAGGAAAATTCCACACGCCCGCTTATACCCGTCTGGAGAGTCTTGCTCACCCCCGCCTCAGGAATTCGAATGGTGACACTCTGCCGAAGTTGTGCGCCATTGAGCTGGAGCCAGCCCCTAATCTGCCGTGTAGATCCCTTTTCAAGTTGAACCGAATAGTCTTGAATGAAGGTGTCCGGAACTTCGACCAGGGTTACGGGACGTGTAATTCCGCCATAATTCCACCAGTCGGTGTTTATCGTGGGGACGTTTTCTTTCGCCCGTGTGTTGTTGACCCTTAGAATCACGAAATTGCCTTTGGTTTGAAGCCGGTCTGTTACTTCAAAATCGAAGGGTGTAAAGCCGCCTTCGTGGTGCCCAAGTTCTTCTCCGTTCAAATAGACGTAAGCCAGGTAATTGGCGGCGCCAAAATGCAGGAAGACTCTTTTTTTCGGCGATTTGGCGTAGTCGAAGGACCGCTTATACCAGACCGTTCCTTCATAGAATAGAAGAGACTCACGCTGCGTGTTCCAGTCGCCGGGCACACTTAGTTGCCCTGCGGTATCAAAGTCATATTCGACGAAGTCCGCCTTGGACTGAGGTTTGTAGTTCTTGTAGAAGGCTCCGTTATTCTTCAGCGGGTGGGCGCGGTAGTCGAGGAATCCCACATCGTAAGGATCCACAATCGTTTGCCACTGGCCATCCAGGTCGGTGGTCTGGCGTGCATTGATATTCGCGATCAGCGGCGCTATCTGTGCCGCACCTTGACGGCAGAGGAGCAGCAAACACAAACCACCGATCAAACAACGGAGCAAATTACTCATGAAAGGCTTCATTCCGCAATGTTCAAGGCCGCCGGGCTCGAATCGAGAGTTCGCGATCGAACCCGGCAGTCCAAGCACTAGAAATTAAATTTAGCCCCCAACTGCAACTGCCGTGGCGGCTGAGTGGCAGAAATCGTACCGAAACTGCTGCTGGTAACGGTGACCGAGGGGTTCTGGTAGTTCACATGATTGAAAATATTGAAACTATCTATCTGGAACAACAGGGTCATGCCTTCATGCGGCAGGCGGAAACTCTTGCGCAGCGAGACATCCCAATCGTAGTATCCCGGCCCGATGATGTTTCCAACGGGCGCGTTTCCAAGCCCGGTGGTCATGCCTGTGGAAGTAAAGGCCGCGGTGTTGAAGTAGCAGATTTTTGGTGCTGCAGTTCCAGGTGCCGCTCCGGTAGCGCAGCTGGAGCTGGTAACGTTCTTAACCAACCCGGTGTTGAGCGGTTGGCCAGCTACCATGTTCCCGCGGTCGGTGAAACTCTCCCCAGTAAGGGCCCCCAAGGCAGCCGATCCACTTACAGTGAGTGGCACACCGGACTGCGCCCTGGTGATGCCGCTCAATTGCCAACCCTTCAGGAGACCGCCAGTGAAGCCGGTCTTGTTCTTGAAGAAGGGATCGTCCACTGTGTAAGCAACGACAAAGATATTTCTGATGTCCCAAGGCAAAGAGCCGTATTGGAACCGCTTCCATGAAATGGTCTGGCCGGCCGAGTTCACGCAGCTAAATGCGCACTCGGGTTCCGGGTTGTCGCCTAGAGCGTTGTCCGTGCCCAGGGTTTTCGAGTAGGTATAGCTAGCTTGGATCGTTAAGAAACCACTTCTCTTGAGAGCGGAGAGCTGAAGTGAATTATAGTTGGAGACCGCATCGCTGTTGTACTGGGTGATGTCCGTGTACCCGAGAAACGGACGCACTTGGTTGATGGTCGTCTTAGCCGGGGGGGCCGCTGCCG
>Ga0210410_10000501_pt1 | contig 43508 bp, 33 predicted proteins | sample IncBWC4MmetaG_FD_161058 | JGI IMG/M metagenome (GOLD analysis project Ga0210410, IMG submission 161058) | Forest soil microbial communities from Barre Woods Harvard Forest LTER site, Petersham, Massachusetts, United States - Inc-BW-C-4-M | ecosystem: Environmental > Terrestrial > Soil >...
AACGACTCCTACCCGCGTGCGACCACCTCGGATGGAGAGTTACAAACCGAGAAGGACTGGAGAGTTGAAAGAACTGTGATCAAGCGCGGGGCTTCGATTGGGTCCGGAGCCACTATCCTGTCCAATTTGGTAATCGGAGAGAACGCAATTGTAGGTGCCGGCAGCGTGGTGACCCACGACGTTGCTCCGAATACGATTGTGGCTGGAAATCCCGCAAAGATTTTGCGTTCCATTTCAAATTCTACAGAGGCAAAGCGATGACAAGTACAGTGAAAGTTCCGTTTGTAGACCTACAGACTCCTCACCGGGAGCTTGAAGGCGAGCTCCTGGCCGTTTGCAAGAAAGTTTTTGAGACGGCCGGATTTATCGGAGGGCCAGAGGTCGAGGGATTCGAAAAAGAGTTCGGCGAATTCTGCGGCGCGAAGCATTGTGTCGGCGTTAATAGCGGGACGGACGCGCTGCGTTTTGCACTGATGGCTGCCGGAATTCATTCAGGCGATATCGTAATTACTGTGCCTCATTCGTTCATCGCGACCACCGAGGCCATTTCCCAGGCTGGGGCGCAGATCGAATTTGTGGATATTGAACCGCGAACCTATACCATGGATCCGGAAAAACTGCGCGAGTACCTTGAAACATGGTGCGTTTTGGACGCCATAACGGGTCGTTATGTTCATAAGCAGTTGGGAAAACCAGTGGCAGCGTTAGTTCCCGTTCACCTTTACGGCCAGATGGCCGACATGGATCCGCTCCTGGATCTTGCGTCACGATACAAATTGATGGTTATTGAGGACGCATGCCAGGCGCATGGCGCGGAGTACTTCTCCGAGAAGCGGAATGCGTGGATTAAGGCCGGTTCAGCAGGGCATGCCGCTGCATTCAGTTTTTATCCCGGGAAAAATCTGGGCGCCTGTGGAGAAGGCGGCGCCATTACCACAAATGACGAGGAGCTTGCCCGCAAGGCAGCAATGCTCCGCGATCACGGACAGTCCAAGAAGTATTATCACGACGTGGAGGGTTATAACGGACGGCTTGATTCTCTGCAGGCGGGAATTCTGAGAATCAAACTCCGGCATCTTGCGCATTGGAACGAGCAGCGCCGTGCGTCTGCCGGGATTTATGATGCCCTCCTTGCACCGCTTAGCGGGAGTATCGTCTGCCCGGTTGAGGCCGGTTCTTCAAAATCCGTTTACCATCTCTACGTTGTTCGGACGCAGTTGCGGAATGAGTTGCAGAAGCAACTGACAGATGCAGGAATTGGCACTGGAATTCATTATCCGATTCCAATCCATCTGCAAAAGGCATATTCCTCCCAGGGATGGAAGCGTGGTGATTTCCCGGAGACAGAGGCGGCGGCGGAGGAGATCCTCTCGTTGCCCATGTTTGCCGGCTTAGCCGCAGACCAGCAACGGCGGGTGGTGGAGGTCATTTCGCAATTCGCCGTTTCCCTCGCTGCAAGTTGAATGCGTTTTCAAAGAAGGCGGATCTGGAGAAAACAGCGCCGGGTCCGCCTGTTCTCGATAATCTCACGGTCAAAGATAACCGCGTCTGACCTAACTTAAATTCCTCCAGCATTCCCCCATCTTCGCTTCTCCTCTACCGAAAACGTCAGGCGTCTCTCCAAGATGCTTCCACTCGCCAGCTATCGCGTGGGAATTCTCTTCGATCCTTCTTATGCTTCCAGATCCACAACCCGAAATCTTTTCCGCTGAGTGGGTGTCCGACTCGAATCTGAGTGCCACCCGGAGCTCAAACCCGGAAATTCCTGGCCTGAACGCGCTTGCGTTACGGTCGCTGGTCTACTTATTTTCTGAGCGAGAAAATCTCTTTTGCCGGTCCGTAGCATTGAGGGGCAATACGTTAGTTCGGGGGGAGAGTTCACCGAAGCGCACAGCCATTGCTCTGTTGGGATTGCGTCGTCTTGCAGAATCAGGAGCGAACAGCTCGTTCGACGTGCGTTCCATGCACGACGCTGTGTTAGGGAACACGAGTTGGGTGAAGAGTCTGGGAGAATTGGGTCTCCTGACATGGCTCACTGCCGAATGCGAACCAGCCAGGCTTAGAAGCCTGTTCAGACAGTTTGATTTCGACAAGGCGCTGGTGACTTATCTGGAAGGTCGCGAAGCCAGGACTAGCCACCTCGCCTGGTTTTTGGCCGGGGTATCGCATGCGAGAATGGCCAGCCTAGGAACGGTTCCCGACCTAACTGATGTCGCGGTTGATGCCTACCATTTGCTCCTCGAGAGTCAAAGTGAAGGCGGAATCTTCGGACGAGCGGCCTTTCCCGGATGGCTCCGGCGAGTCTACCGCCGATTTGGCACATTTGCGGATCAGATTTTTTCCATTTACGCGCTCTCCATCTTTGGGAAAGCTTTCCATATTGAGGAACCACTCACTCCGGCGTTGAATTGTGCGAATTCGATTCGTTCGTTACAAGGAGACCAGGGGGAGTGGTGGTTTCTCTACGACAAGCGTTCATGTCGAGTCGTAAATCGATACCCTGTGTTTTCCTGGCATCAGGACGGTACGGCCCCAGTTGGCCTGCTTGCACTGGGAGAAGTGACGGGCCAGAACTTTAATGAGCCAATTTACAAGGGACTCTCTCGTGGTAAAGCTTCTATCGGAACTGGACCCGCTTTTCAGGGCCATCAGCAATATCTAACCTGGGATTTCATTCAGCCCGCCAGGAAGTCGGCGAAGTATTGGGAGGCTGCCTTCAGTTTGGCGAATATTTCTCGTGGCATGCAAAAAGAACAATTTTTTATCCGATATGAAGCCAGGCCTGACCATTTCGGGTGGATACTCTATGCGTTTGGAAGAGCCGGCCTGCCAAAGAGCGAGACTCTTGCCCGAGCCATGACTAGTGGTTCAGAGTAAGGGGGAATTCGGATAGATCCGAAATGGAATCGCCTAGAATCAGACCGAAGGAGCTTCAGGGAATCCCCAGGGCAAATGGTGGTAAGAGTTTTCCCTTCGACCGATTTTGGCCGCAGGTATTTAATTCAGCCGAGTGCTCAGATCGGCTGATTTTACAATATTCTGTTTGTTTTCATAACTTTATAGGAATCATAATTTGAAGTGGCCGACACCGATCGCCATCAGTTCTGGCAGTAGGATTGCGATTATCCTGGTGGATTAGCGAAGCCTGGAACTTTCCGATAAGTTGCTTGTTTCTAACTAGTTGATGTTGTTCAATTTGGAGATGCAGTTTATCGAAATAGTGGCTTAATGGCGGTAGCCTATCTAGGGCTTTCGCACCCTCCAATCCAACCCAATCGGTAAGCGGACGCAGTTCCCAAAGAAGATAGGAGTTCGATTTGGCTTACCGCTCAAGTTCAAACGGTTTTATGGGCTGAGAAGAGCATTAATTCTCAAGTTTTATCGCTTTTGTTAGGGAGACTCGAAATGAACGAACAAATTACGATCGTAGTTGTTGGATTGGGAGAGGTTGGCCGACCCCTCCTGCAACTACTCTCGAAGCACTACAAGGTGGTGGGTGTGGACATTGCGCCTCCCCCCGCTCCGATCGGCAAAGTCGATGTATTGCACGTTTGCATTCCGTTCGAGATCCCGGATTTTGAGGGCGAGACTGCGCGTTACATCGAACTCTTCCAACCAGAAGTGACGGTGATCAATAGCACCGTTTCGGTGGGGACCACGCGAAAGATTGCTTTGAGGACTGGCACGGCGGTAGTGCATAGCCCTGTCCGCGGCAAGCATGTGCGTATGCTCGAAGAGTTGAGCCAGTATACAAAATTCATCGGCAGCATGGATCCTGTCGCAGGCCAGCGTGTCGCTGCGCATTTCGAAGCGGCGGGGTTGAAGACTAAGGTTCTGACGACCCCGGAGGCAAGTGAGTTGGCTAAATTGACTGAGACGACTTACTTCGGACTGATGATCGCCTGGGCGCAGGAAGTCGAGAGGTATTGCGACCGGTCGGGCGCATCTTATGAGGAGATAATCTCTTTTTACGAAGAGATCAAATTCTTTCCTTCAACCAAGTACTTCCCAGGAATCATAGGCGGGCATTGCGTCATGCCCAACATCGAAATTCTGCTCAAGTTTCAAGATTCCCAAATGTTAAAGGCAATAAAGTCTTCCAATCAGGCGAAGATGGAGCGTGGGGCCGCAAACAAGTCTATCGATCAGGCCGTGACTGTGCATGGAGCAAGACACTAATAACTTGAGCGACGACGTACAATCAGCAACGAAATTTCCCGGCAGCATGATCCGGGGGATGAAACTCTGGACAAAAGCAAGCACCTTTGCGCTCCGGCCGGTAGACTGGGAAATGGCCGCTGCTCGGTTTGGACTTGCATGAGCTATCCGTGAGGGCAGATTGACCAAGCGAATGTCAAACAGGGCACTGGTAACGGGAGCCGAGGGTTTTATCGGCTCGAATATGGTTAAGTTCTTATGCGCCAAGGGCTGGAAAGTAGTTGGATCTTATCTCCAGGACGAACCGGTCGCCACACCGGAATTGCCCGAGCTCACCTTTTTGCAATGCGATCTTCGGAATTTAAGACAAGTATCGCAAGTCCTAGCCCAGTCTCACCCGACACATATATTTCACTTCGCTGCGCAGAGTTTACCCACGCTTTCATGGACGGATCCTCTCGGAACCTTTGAAGCGAACATCATGGGTTCCCTGCACCTGTTCGAGGCAGTCCGGTACCTGCGGTGGCCACCGGTGGTTGTCTCCGCGTGTTCCAGCGCCGAGTACGGCCGCGTGGCGGATACCGACATGCCCGTCAAGGAAGCACATCCGCTCCGGCCTCTGCACCCGTATGGAATTAGCAAAGTTTGCCTAGACTTGTTGGCGCGCGAATATTATCTGGACCACAAGATTCCTGCCGTGAACATCCGCCTGTTCAACACGACTGGGCCTGGCAAAACCAACGACGCACCGTCCGACTTCGTTCGGCAATTGGCGCGGATCAAGAAAGGCCTGCAAGCTCCGGTTATAGAAGTCGGGAACCTGAAGCCGCGGCGCGCTTTCCTGGACGTTCAAGACACAGTGCGGGGATTCTTCGTTGCAGCGATGAAAGGCAAGCGGGGCGAGGCGTACAATCTGTGTGCGAGTCGAACCTACCCGATGCATGAAGTCTTGCGCCTCGCGATTCGCCTCTCTGGCGTGAAAGCGGAAATCCGCCCCGTCCAGCGGTTGATGCGTCCCTCGGATGAGAAGATCATCTTTGGCAGCACGAAAAAAATCCGCAAGGACACCGGCTGGATCCCCTTGAATTCGATCGAGCAGACGTTGAAATCAATGTTGGAGTATTGGCAAGCAGCCCTGTGAGGGTAAAATCTGATAGCCTGTTTTAAGCGCGCCAAGGGGATCACTGAGCTAACGTGAATGACGTCAGCAACATGCCTGCCCGATCGGATGCCCCCTTGGACAACATACCTGCCCTGCTATTGGTGGGGGGGATGGGGACGCGTCTTCGACCGGTACTATCGTCGAAACCAAAGCCGCTTGCCCCGGTCGGAGAAATCCCGTTTCTTGAGCTGCTCATTCTGCAACTGCGATCACAGGGGTTCCGCCGACTGGTGATGTGTACGGGCCATCAAGCGGACCAGATCAAAGAGGAATTCGGCGATGGGCGCAAATGGGATGTCTCGATTGAGTATTCGAACGAAGCCTTACCCCTGGGAACCGCCGGTGCGATAAAGCATGCCGAACCCCTACTTCTGAAGAGCGCCGACTTTCTGGTCATGAATGGTGATTCATTATTGGAACTCGATTTCCACCAGTTCGTCCGCTTCCACCGGGAACGCGGAGGGTGGGCAAGCATCGCTGTCCGCAGGGTTCCAGATGCGGCTCGCTATGGCACGGTTCGACTGGATGAGTTGAATCGTGTGGTGCTCTTTAGCGAAAAGATAGGCGTCCAGGGGCCGGGAGTTGTGAATGGTGGCGTATATCTATTCAAACGTGCGATTCTTGAGCATATACCTGAAGGAACGGCGAGCCTTGAGAGGAATGTATTGCCGGAGATTCTTGAACATGGGGTGTTCGCTTTCGAGCAGCATGGGATGTTTATCGATATCGGGACGCCCGAGGATTACGCGCGCGCCCAAGCCCTTTGCCACAATCTTTCTCATGCGGCTCTTTCCCATCCTCGGTCCGGGCCCCAGGAGTAAGTGGGCTGCTACTACCACCCTCAAGAGCTGCACAGACTTGTTTCCGCGAGAGTATTGCATCCCGGCAAGACTGAATTTTGGGCGCCTCTCAATCAGGCTCCGGTCATGACCAGAGCGGCGTTCTTGGATCGCGACGGTGTAATCAACAAGAAAGCCCCGGATGACCATTATGTGATCCGCTGGGAGGATTTTCACTTCTTGCCAGGGGTTGTCGAAGGGATTGCTCAGCTCAACCGGGCTGGACTCCGCGTTATTGTGGTTACGAACCAACGCTGTGTCGCGAAAGGATTGCTGACAGAAGCGGAATTAATCAATCTGCACCAGCGAATGACCGAACATCTTGCAAGGGCTGGCGCTACGATCGACGCAATTTATTATTGCCCGCACGGTCATGAAGCATGCTGCAATTGCCGGAAACCTGCTCCAGGCATGTTGCTGGAGGCGGCAAGGTTCCACGGTATTGATTTGGCGGCTTCCTGGATGATCGGCGATTCTAACAGCGACATCCAAGCAGGCAAAAGTGCGGGGTGCAGAACGGCTCGACTCTCGGGCAAACAGCGGGTAGAGAATGACAGGGAAAAAGGTTCTGCGTTCCCGATGGACGCGGAGATTACGGCGTCATCATTCCTGGATCTCATTCACCAAATTCTCCAGCTTGGCCATTCGTGAAAAGGAAACTTAGAGCATGATCATCACCCGTACGCCAATGCGCATCTCCTTCTTCGGTGGAGGCACCGATTATCCGATCTGGTTTCGTGAGTTCGGCGGAGCCGTCTTATCCACCACGATTGATAAATGCTGTTACATCACTTGCCGCCGACTTCCCCCTTTTTTCGAGTACCACAGCCGTGTCTCGTATTCCAAAGTCGAAAACGTGAACCAGAACGGCGCGATTGAGCACCCGTCGGTTCGCGGATGCCTGCAATATATGGGGATCGATGAGGGCGTTGAAATTCATCACGTTGCCGACCTCCCCGCTCGAACAGGTTTGGGCACGAGTTCCGCTTTCACAGTGGGACTGTTGCAGGGGCTGCATGCGCTCAAAGACCAGATGCGCGACAAGCACGCGCTCGCATCGGATGCCATTCAGGTAGAGCAGGAAGTGCTGAAAGAGGCTGTTGGGGCGCAAGATCAGATCAGCGCCGCTTTTGGAGGTTTCAATCGCATCAACTTCAACACTGACGGGAGTTTCGATGTTAATCAGGTGATTATTTCACGCGAGAGATTGGCTGTCCTGGAACAGCATCTTGCGCTGTACTTTACCGGATTTGCCCGGACAGCTTCGGAGGTTGCCAAAGAGCAGGTGCGAATGACACCGCACCGCAGGCAAGAACTTGAAAAAATGTTGCAGATGGTTAACGAAGCCGAAGGAATAGTCGCGAATCCGAATCGTTCTTTGGATGAGTTTGGGTCTTTGCTTCATGAAACCTGGCAGCTGAAGAGAACTCTGACAAAAAACATCACGAACAACAGCCTGGACGAGATTTATGAGGCAGGGCGCAGCGCGGGAGCACTGGGAGGCAAACTGCTTGGCGCGGGCGGAGGAGGCTTTATGCTGTTCTTTGTGTCGCCTGAGCGCCGAGAAGCACTGCGAATGCGGCTTAAGAACTTGTTGTGTGTTCCGTTCAAGTTCTCGAGTCGAGGCAGTCACGTGGTTGTTTACGAACCGGAGGAGGTGTATGACAAGACGCTTACAATCGAGCGATGCGAGGTGTACGCGCAAAAGCCCTCTCGCGACAATGGATAGATAAGTGGTAATAGAGAAGTGAACAGCGAGAAAAGGGCAACCACAAAATCGAGGAAACGAACAGGAACGAAAATACTTCAAATCAAGGGTCCGAGAATTGGGGCTGCCGATTGGCGCTTCTTCTAATGCCATGTGTGACCGGTTGAAAAATCCCAATTATTCTTTTAAAAACCACAGATAGAATACTCTGCAGTGCCCAGTAAGTGCGCGCAGTTGTTTAGCCCAACTCTATTCGCGAGCTTATGGAACCACCTATGAAGATCTGCTCCATCGTCGGCACTAGACCCAATTTCGTTAAAGAGTATCTTATCAACCGCGAATTAAAGCGCCGGGGCGTTCACGAGATTTTAATTCATACAGGCCAGCATTATGACTACGAAATGTCCCAGGCATTTTTCGAATGTTTTGAGCTGCCGGCACCTGATTACCACCTTCAAATTCCGAACAGTGGCGGGGACGGTCTAGAGTTTACCGGGCGGGCGATTCAGGAATTGGCCACGGTCTTGCGTGCTGAGAGGCCCCAGTGTGTGCTGAGCTATGGAGATGTTAATTCTACGATGTCTGCTGCAATCGCTGCAGCAAAACTGCGCATCCCATTTGCTCATGTGGAGGGCGGAATTCGGGCGGCTGACCGCTTCAATCCTGAAGAGATCAATCGAAGGGTCTCGGACGTCCTGGCAGACGTAATATTTTGTTGTACCCAAACGGAAATTGCAAATCTCGTGAAAGAAGGTTATGAGCCAGAGCGCATAGAATTGTCCGGGGATACGATGAAAGATGCGCTCCAGATAACTCTCGAGAAATACAATATCAAGGTCTCTCGGGGAAACTACCTTGTGCTGACTTTACACCGTCAAGAAAACCTGGCGGACGAAACCCGGCTCCGAGCGATTTTCGAAGGGCTTGTTCGATCCGGACGAAAGATCGTGTTCCCTGCTCATCCAAGATCAATGCAGACCATGAAGAGCTTTGGAGTCTTGGAAATGATTCGTGACTCACAAATCGAGCTTTGCAAGCCAATGGGTTACGTGGAATTTCTAAAATTAATGGCCGGAGCGGACAAGATACTGACCGATTCGGGCGGAGTGCGCCGGGAAGCCTACTTACTCAGAAAACCGTGCATTGTATTAATCGAACTGTCCTGGTTTCCTGAAATCTCCCGGGCGGGGTGGAAAGTTCTAACGGGACCCAACCCAGACCGGATAGCCGATCTGATCAGGAATTTCGAGCCAACCGGGCCTTACCAGAACTTGTTTGGGGATGGAATGGCTCATGTGAAAATCGTGGACGGATTGATGAGGAGATATGCCGATTAGAGATCGCGCAAGAATAGCAATGCTCGCCCACGCGAATTACTTGCGAGATCCCCGGATTCGGCGCGAGGCCGAGGCCCTTGCTGGTAAGGGCTTTGATGTCCATGTCATTGCCTTGTCCGAGGGTTCACAAGAGGGAGGGACAACGACGCACAACGGAGTCCACCTTCATCGCCTACCTATCCGCAAAAAGAGAGGAAACTTCCTTAGATACGCCTACGAATACTTTATGACTGGATTTTTGGGAGGCCTGAAGCTCGCTCAAATGCATTTCCGCGGCGGACTGGACGTTGTCCATATTCACAATATGCCTGACATATTGATCTTGGCGGGCCTTATTCCGTGGTTGGGTGGTAGCCAACTAGTTTTGGATATCCACGACCCGATGCCAGAGCTATACCTAAGTACGAACCACAACCCACGCAAAATGGTTGTTTGGTTCTTGCGTCTTCAAGAAAAAATCAGCTGTCTCCTCGCCGACCGCGTTATCTCTGTGAATGAGACTATGAGAGAAAATCTTCAGAGCAAGGGGATTGCGGACGAAAAGATTTTTATTGTACATAATTTTCCGGATCAGAATCATTTCCATTTATGCGATCCTGCGAAATCCTGGCCGAAAAACCCGCAACAATTGGATTTGCTGTACTGCGGAACGATCACCGAGCACTACGACCTGGGTTTGGCAATAAAAGTCATCGCAATGCTGGTTGGCGAGATACCAATACATCTGAAGATTATCGGCGAGGGTAACAAGTTATCGGAGGTTCTTGAATTGGCCTCCAAGTTGGGGGTTAGGGACTCGATTGAACATTTGGGTACATTGCCGGTCGAAAAGGTTGCCGAGGAAATGAGAAAGGCTGATGTGGGGATCTCCTGCCACCAGGGAGGCCTTTTCGGTGATTTGTACTTCTCGACCAAAATAATTGAGTACTTGACCCAGGGGCTCGCTGTGGTCTCGCCATGTACTTACACGATTCACAAGTATTTGCCTGATGATTGCGTGTTCTATTTTGAGCCGGGCAAGGAAGCGGCTCTCGCGGAAACAATTCGGTTCGTCTGGAATAATCCGATAGAAGTGTTGAGACGCTTGGCGGAAGCGCGAAAGCAAATAGTACGTTTCTCCTGGGAAGTTGAGAAGTGTGCATTTCTCAACTCCTACGAGGAACTATTGACCCACTCTCCTGCTAGAACTCGCGAGACTGCCCAGTGAGGTCGGCACGGCCATTCCATAGATCATGGAGGATGGTATGGATCAGAATTCAAAGCTGCCGTCTTATGTTCTGATTACCCCGGCGCGCAACGAAGAAGTGTTCATCGAGAAGGCAATCGAGTCGATGATTCGCCAGACACACCTCCCTATGAGATGGGTGATCGTGGACGACGGCTCGACCGACAAGACTCCCCAAATTGTAGGACGCTATCTCTCGCAATATCCCTGGATCAAAATGGTCCAGAAGCCGCAACGGAAGGACCGCAGCTTCGCGGGGAAAGCGGGAGCATTCAAAGCCGGATCGGAAACAGTCGAAGGCCTGCCATATGAAATCATCGGAAACGTGGACGCTGACATTTCATTTGATAAAGACCATTTTGAGTTTCTTGCCCGGAAATTCTCGGAAGATCCCAGTCTTGGGGTTGCTGGGACAATCTTCAAAGAGGAAGGCGGATACAGCTCTGACAAAGATAGTTTCGAAGGGCAAGAACACGTCTCGGGCCAGTGCCAACTGTTTCGGAGGCAATGCTGGGAGGAAATCGGCGGATACATTCCACACCGTGCCGGCGGAATCGATTGGATGGCGGTGACGACCGCTCGCATGAAGGGATGGAAGACCAGATCGTATCGGGAGAAGCCATTTTTCCATCACAGGCATCTCGGAACTGCCGAATGCGGCACCGTTTCCGCGCTGTTTTTGTATGGTGAAAGAGATTACTACCTTGGGTGGCATCCTCTCTGGGAGTTCTGCCGGGTAGGTTATCGAATCATGAAGTACCCGTACATTGTCGGCGGGTTGGCGTTGGGAGCAGGTTTTTGTTGGGCCGTTCTACGGCGGACACCTCGCCCAGTCTCGCATGAGCTTATGGTGTTTCACCGCAAGGAACAGATGAACAAACTAAAGGCTATTCTGAAGTCCGTTCTGACGTTTAAACCGGTCGATAGCTTCAAAGTTTCGCCCGATTAGTTATCGATTCGGACTGGTTAAAGTATGATGATGAACAGAATTCAAGTTGGGAAGGTTACAGAGGCCGTCGGGCGCTTTGGGAACTGGCTGGACAACTACGGCGAGACCTCCCATGATTTTCAGAGTTTCTTTGCAGGTAGCCTGGGGCGAAGAGCAAAGGCTCTTTACTACAGAAAGCCGGTTCTGGGAACACTGGCGGTCGCGCCGATGGTATTTGGCGAGGCATTCGCTCCCTCTACCCGAAAATTGTTCTGGAAGGCGCAGCGATTTCCTATCGCGGATGCCCACTTCGCAATGGCGTTTGCATTCCTCTCCGAAGCATTTGGTAAGGAGCAATATTATCTACGAGCAGTGCATTTTCTCACCGTCCTTCAGGAGACTCGCTCCCCGGGATTTGAACATTATTGTTGGGGATACCCTTTTGATTGGGTGACGCGAAACGGCACGATCAAAGCAGGCACGCCTCTGATAACTACCTTACCTTATGCGTATGAGGCTTTCCGGGAAGTCCATCAAATTGATGGAAAGCATCAATGGCGCGAGGTAATGCAGTCGATCGCCCGGCATGCGCTCTTGGACTACCACGACATTGAAGTTTCTCCATACGCTTCGAGCTGTTCTTATATGCCGGATCCGGCCGATTCCGGTCGCGTCATAAATGCAAGTGCTTACCGTGCGTTCCTGCTGACGAGGGCAGCGGAGGATTTTTCGGAGGAAAAGTACCAAAAGGTTGCTGAAAGAAACCTGAACTTTGTCCTGGAGTCCCAGAATGAAGACGGTTCTTGGTACTATTCAACCGATGGCGTCAGAGATTTCGTCGATCACTTTCATACCTGCTTCGTTCTAAAGGCTCTGGCAAAAATCGAACAACTCACCGGATGCCGTCGCTGCCACAACGCCATCGAGAAGGGCGTCAATTACTACGTAAAGAACCTGTTCGACGCGGATGGACTGCCGAAACCATTTTCCAAACGGCCCAGACTCACTGTGTACCGTCGCGAGCTATATGATTATGCGGAATGCATCAATCTGGCGGCTCTGCTGGATGGCCGCTTCCCAGAATTGGACAAGATCTTGTCGGGGGTGCTGTTCGATCTGTTGGGCCGATGGCAAAGAAGCGATGGCGCGTTTCGATCCAGGCAACTTTTGATAGGCTGGGACAACGTTCCAATGCACCGCTGGGCGCAGGCGCAGGTGTTCCGAAGTCTTTGCTTTGTGCTCTCGCGGAAGTTAAATGGTCCCGCGAAGGGAAGTGACGGCGACTCGGTGCAATCCCTTGAGTCGAAGACGCTAAATTAGCGATTTCTTATGTGCGGCATTTGCGGACAATATAATTTCAGAAGTCTGGCACCGGTTCGGCCTGGAGACATCGAGGCCATGACCAGAACTATCACGCATCGTGGACCCGATGATGAGGGATATTACATCGCGGGCCCGGTCGGGTTCGGTTTTCGCAGGCTCTCCATCATCGACCTGGCGGGTGGGCACCAACCCATGTCGGATTACGAAGAATCCGTCTGGGTAGTATTTAACGGTGAAATCTATAACTTCCGAGAGCTCCGACGGGAGTTGGAAGGCTATGGCCACGTTTTTCGAACCAATTCTGACACTGAGGTCATCATCCACGGCTATAAGCAGTGGGGTGAAGAGGTGCTGGACCGCCTTAACGGGATGTTTGGCCTGGCAATCTGGGACGTTCGGCAAATGCGGTTGATTCTCGCGAGAGACCCGTTCGGAATCAAGCTGCTTTATTACAGAATTGACGGAGACAGTCTGTATTTTGGATCGGAGATGCGCCCGATCCGCGCCATGATGCGGGACAAAGCGGAGATCGATCCCACAGCTTTGAATCTCCTCCTGCGATATCGTTTTACGCCCTCTCCCTACACTATCCTCAGTGGGGTGCAAAAGCTGGCTCCGGGAACCAAACTAACGGCGCAGAACGGGTCCTACAAGGTAAGCCGATGGTATCGGTTCAAACCAACTCCGTTTACGCCACCAAAATCGCCCGAAGAAGCCCGGGAAGAATTGCTGGCGCTCTATAAACAAGCGATCCGGCGACAGCTTATCAGTGATGTGCCGGTCGGCTTGCTTTTGAGCGGCGGCATCGATTCCGGCATGCTGCTCGCGTTAATGAATTTCAACGGAAGTTCTTGGCCGACGTACAGCGTAGGTTATGGATCAACATTTGCGGATGATGAATTGGCGGACGCATCTGAAACTGCTCGTCTCTTGGGGTCAAAACACACCAACGTCAGCATAACGAGGTCAATCTTTGAAAATTCGCTGTCAAAGATAGTCACTTCCGTGGAAGAGCCGATATCCACGTCTTCGATAGTCCCGATGTATTTCGTCTGCGAACGAGCGCGCCAGGATGTCAAGGTGGCCTTGGTCGGGCAGGGCCCGGATGAATTGTTTGGCGGTTATCGTCGTCATCTTGGAGTCCGCTATGGCGCGTCATGGGCGCGATTGCCGAATTTCTTGCGGGCCCCCATCTCGTCCATGGTCGCTGCCCTGCCAAGAAACGAGATGCTGAAACGCGGGGTTCAATCTTTGGCGACACCCGACCGCCTACGCAGATACCAGAATGTGTTCTCGCTCCTGCCGGGGGAACAAGTGGACAGCCTGTTCCAAGACGGACTGCTAGACCAGAACCCGGGTGATGCAATACTGAAATGTTGGGAGGAGCTTGCCGAACTGATGCCAGCAACCGAGGAACTTGGAGGCCTTCAGTTCCTTGAGGTGCGATCCACTCTCCCGGATGAACTCCTCATGTATGCGGACAAGCTCTCGATGGCTCACGGTCTTGAGCTGCGCGTACCTTATTTAGACAAAGAGATCGTTGAATACGTGGAGAGATTGCCCGCGAACCTGAAAGTGAGGAATGGTTCCCGAAAATGGTTGCATCGCCGAGTTTGCCGTACGTGTCTGCCCGATTCGATTTTGAGACGGCGGAAACGTGGATTTGCGACCAACGTTGTGGATAGTTGGTTCCGCAACGCAATGGACGGCAAGATGGGGGAAATCCTGCAGGACAACGATTCGAAGATTTATCAATACCTTCGTCCCGCCGCGGTGCGGGAACTCTTCGAGCAGCATGCGTCTGGTCGAAATGACAATCACAAAATACTGTTTAGCCTCCTGGTACTCGAAGAGTGGCTCCGGGCGAACGAGGAGCCTGTAGTTGCGCCAAACTGAGGGTACCTGGAAATGATAGGTGTCGTTGCAGATCCTGTGGACCAGGGTGTCGTCCGCGAATTCTTCGAGCTTTTCAAAACTCCGTGGGAGTTTTATCGGAGCGACCGGCACTACGACGTTTTGCTGTGTACCAAAGATGGCCAGATCGACGGAGCCGCGAAGCTGGTTCTCCTCTATTCCGGCAGAGAGATTCATTTTGACGAGGGACAAAGGGTCCAATCTGGTGGCCAGCATAGGCAGACGCGCATCCTTTTTTACCAGGGAAACCGGATCCCAATCTATGGAAACACCATCACGTTTCCCGGGGAAGAGAGCGGCCTCGTAGCAGATGAAGAATCGCAGGAGTGCGCGGCATATTTCCAACGCTCGAAAGAAAGAGTTGTGGTGCGGATCGGGTATGACCTGTTCCGTGAGATTCGGACACTTCTGACAGTTGGTCAGCCATACACAAACGCCAACATACCAACTTTGGAGCTCCATATTGCGTTCCTGAGGGATGTAATTACACGATGCGGGATTCCAGTCGTGGAGATTCCACCCGTGCCGCAGGGCTTTCAATTCGTCGCCTGTCTGACTCATGATGTCGACCATCCTTCGATCCGCCAACACAAATTGGATCACACGATCATCGGCTTTTTGTTCCGCGCGACCATTGTTTCGTTGGTCGACACTTTTCTAGGGCGAATGTCGATTGGCGATGCGGTGAAAGACTGGGTGGCAGCCATCAAATTGCCCTTTGTTTACCTTGGGCTTGCGAAGGACTTCTGGCGCGATTTCGATGATCGCTACCTGGAATTGGAAAAAGATCTGCCCTCGACTTTCTTCGTCATTCCTCGCAAGAATTATGCGGGAAAGCTCGTCGACGGCCCGGCGCCGGCGTTGCGCGCGACGTGCTATGAAGCGAAGGAAATAGTCGACAAGATCGGCAGGTTAAGAAGTACGGGGCACGAGGTCGGCCTGCACGGAATTGATGCGTGGCTCGACAGTGCCGCCGGGCAAGGTGAATTTGAGGAGGTTCGCCGTCTAACCGGAGTTTCCGAGATGGGTGTCCGGATGCACTGGCTCTACTACAACGAGAAATCGCCCGCCGTACTGGAGAAAACTGGGGCGGCCTACGATTCGACGGTGGGCTACAACGAGACGGTCGGTTATCGCGCGGGAACGACACAAGTGTATAAGCCGCTTGAAGTCGAGCAGATGCTCGAACTTCCCATGCATGCGATGGACACGGCTCTGTTCTATTTGAGTTATCTCGGACTGTCTCCGCAGCAAGCGGGCTCACGTCTCCATCAATTAACGGACAATGTGGTCCGGTTTGGAGGCTGCCTTACAGTCAATTGGCATGACAGAAGTCTTGCACCGGAAAGGCTCTGGGGCGGATGCTATCGTGAGCTGGTTCAAGAAATGAAGACGAGAGGCGCGTGGTTCGCGACCGCAAGTCAAACCACCGCTTGGTTCAGAAAGCGTCGATCGGCCACATTCGAGACAGACGGTCCGGAAGTAGGCAAAGTGCGTGCTAAGGTCGCGGTTGCCTCCGGCGATAACCTTCCTGGTTTGCGTTTTCGAATCCACGAGGTTCGAGAAAAGGGTCTTGCTGGTTCCCACCATTCGGGAAACTACCTGGACAAAATGGTCGACGAAGGAGTTGTGGTTGACATCGTATCCGAGGCTCAGAAATGAATGACAATCTTGGTTCCTTCGTCGTTTCATCAGACGATCCAATTCTCGTAACTGGAGCTGGTGGTTTTATCGGGGCTAGAGTTGTCGAAGGTTTGCTGGATCGCGGTTTTCGAAATCTGGTCTGTTTTGCCCGGCCCTCCAGCAAGCAAGCCGGGATCGAGAGCGCACTCAAGCATCGACCAAACGGATCCCAAGTCAGGATCATAAAGGGCAATCTGCTTTCACGCCAAGATTGCAAGGCTGCCAGCAAAGACGTAGCCCTCATCTATCATCTGGCTGCCGGAACCGGGGAGAAATCTTTTCCCGACGTGTGCCTGAACTCCGTTGTCACTACACGCAATCTGCTCGAAGCCAGTTTGGAGCACGGACTGTTGCGGCGATTCGTTCTCGTGAGCTCGTTCTCGGTCTATTCGAACCGCCAGAAGCCCCAGTGGAGACTCTTGGACGAGTCGTGCCCAATTGAGGATCGACCGGAACTCCGGGGGGAAGCCTACTGCTACGGGAAGTTGAAGCAAGAGGAAATTGTTGCGGAGTATGGGAAGAAATTCGGAATGCCCTATGTGGTCGTCAGACCCGGTAGCGTGTACGGTGAGGGCAATCCCGCCATTACAGGTCGCGTCGGTATCGATACCTTCGGATTCTTCCTGCATCTTGGTGGTTCCAATACAATTCCTTTCACCCATGTTAACAACTGTTCAGAAGCAATCATCCTTGCAGGGCTTGTCAAAGGAGTGGACGGCGAGATCTTCAACGTTGTCGATGACGATCTCCCGTCGAGCCGACAATTCCTACGGCTGTATAAAAAAAACGTAAGGGATTTTTGGTCGGCCTACGTGCCTCATGCAGTAAGTTACATTCTCTGTCACTTATGGGAAATGTATTCCGAATGGTCGAAGGGACAATTGCCGCCAGCCTTTAATCGGCGACGATGGCACAACGATTGGAAAAAGACGCGTTACAGTAACGAGAAACTGAAGACGAGATTAGGTTGGACGCAAAGGGTGCCGACTGCGGAGGGATTGCGGCGCTACTTCCAGAGTTCGCGGCAGGGTGAGAGGCATGCTTAAGATCGCAATCGTGGGATGCGGCAAAATTGCTGACGCTCACGCGGCGGTGATTCAAGGGATTGAGGGCTGCGAAATCGTAGGTGTGTGCGATCGCGAACCGCTTATGGCTAGGCAGCTCTACGAGCGATTCCGGGTCAAACGTTACTTCGCTGACTTGACTGAATTGCTAAATGAGACCCAGCCTGACGCAGTCCATATCACGACTCCGCCGGAAACCCATTTCGATATCGCCAGGCTGTGCCTCGAACGCGGGTGCCACGTGTACGTTGAAAAGCCCTTTACCGTCGATGCAGGGCAAGCGCAGCGACTGGTGGACTTGGCAAACAAATGCCGACTTAAGTTGACCGTGGGCCACAACTACCAATTCAGCCACGCGGCTCGGCGAATGAGAGCGCTGGTTGAAAGTGGGTACCTGGGAGAATCTCCAGTGCACATGGAAAGCTGCTACTGCTATGACCTCGGGGACCCCAACTATGCGAGGGCATTGCTGGGCGACCAGCAGCACTGGGTGCGTAGATTGCCGGGGAAATTGCTGCACAACATTATCAGCCACGGGATCGCCAGAATTTCAGAGTTCCTAACGACCGACGATCCTCACGTGATTGCGCATGGGTCTGTCAGCCCTCTGCTCAAGAGCATAGGCGAAACAGAAATTGTGGATGAACTCCGAGTCATCATCTCTGAAGAGGGGAGGAGCACGGCCTATTTCACTTTCTCTTCCCAGATGAGACCCTCCCTTCACGAGTTTAGGATCTACGGCACGAAAAACGGACTCATTCTCGACCAGAATCACGAAATCGTGCTCCGGCTTCGCGGCGCCAAATTCAAGAGCTACGCTGACTACTTCGTTCCCCCGATAGTGTTCGCCGGGCAGCATCTCTCGAACCTGCGCGAGAACGTACGATTATTCCTCGCCAAGGATTTTCACGTGGATTCGGGCTTGAAGTATCTTATCGGGTCCTTTTACCGTTCAATCCACGAAGATGGCCCTGTGCCCATACCGTACCGTGAAATTCTTTTAACGGCCAACATCATGGATACTATCTTTGAGCAGCTCGGGTGTGGGCGAACCCTAGGAGAGAAAGTGCTGCCGACGCAACCAATCCGTGTAAGTGCCCTCGCGCCAGGGTTGGAGCCGTAGCCATTAATTGGGGAGCAAAAGGCACTGCATTAAGGTCTGCGACGAACTCGTTTTTTTTCAGTCGGTCATAATGCGCATCGATCTTTTGTTTTCTCTAAGTTATGTCGATTCTAATCGGCACTACTGCTCGATCAGGGGTTGCTCGTGGCGAACAAAGATTTGAATATGGGACGCAGTGCACGCCAGCCTGCTCCTGAAGAATCGGCGCAGAGGAATGTCATGATTTGTCGTCCAAGAGTTTTATGGATTGTTTCGGTTTTCTCCGTCCTTGCTTTTAACTCGATTATTCTATTTGTTTTGATTCCCGGAGCAGTTAATCATATTCGTTGGTCCTACGGAACAGATCTATACCCTGATGGTTACGACCAGATAGCAACAAATATTGCGCAAGGCAACGGTTATCGCTTTTACCCGGAGACAGCGGAAACATTGTTGCGTGAACCCGGTTATCCAATCTTATTGGCTGGTATCTTTCTTACGTTCGGAAGAGCCTTTGCGGCGGTAAAGCTAGTTAATATGATCCTGGCCTTTGCGACTGCTTATCTGATGATGCTGATTGCGCGCAAACTGTCCGCAAGCCGGCTAGTGATTTTTGGGTCGCCTCTACTGTTCATTTTTTATCCAGGAACTTTGATCGCAGAAAGTCGAGGAGGCGTCGAAATTTTATTCGCGTTCATGCTTACGCTCTTTATCTTGAGCGTATATAGCGCGGTCAGAAAGAACCGATGGCAGGATTACCTGGTGACTGGGGGAGTGTTGGGCGTAACCGTCTTAGTAAGAAGTACACCCATACTTTTCCCCTTCGTCTTATTTGGCTATCTCCTGCTCTTTGATAGGCGGGAGAGTCAAAGGTTCGCGATTCTCCGGAATTTTATCGCAATGGTAGTCACCATGCTCTTGGTTCTTTCTCCATGGATCATCAGAAACTACTCGCTCACCGGAAGGTTCGTACCGACATCGACAGTCTTAGGCGTTGCAGCTCACACGGGTCTGTATCTCTCGACACACCGCGCAGTTGGGAATGTGCTGCTCGACTGGGATGCCGCTCGCCAGAGGGATCAGCTCGCTCGTGAACTCGGGTACAATTTCAAAGCGGGCTATTATCAGTATTTTTATTCCAGCGCCGACGAGCTTGAGTTCTCTGGCTATCTATTCAACAAAGTCGTGCATGAGTACAGAGCCTCTCCAGCGCTGTTCATTAGGACGGTTGGAGCCAACTTATTCAAGTTCTGGTGCGGTGGCAAGACATGGAATTCAGTGGTTATGAACGCGATGGTGCAACTTCCTTTTCTTGCTTCAGCAATCGTGGGTGTGATCGTTTGCGTGAGAAGTGATCGCGCCAGAGACATTGCTCCTATGGTGCTGTTGATCTTGTACGTTGTGGGTGTCTCGATACCGATTCTGGCCCAGGCGAGATACAGCGAGCCCCTGACCCCGTTTCTATCCATCCTGGCATGCACCGCGTTCGCGACGGCGCAGAGATGGTTCAATGACTCAAAATTCACGCTCCACCAAGCAAGACTTAAAAGCCACGATTTAATAAAGGGGCCCTTGCTGTTGCAAAAGACCTGAATTTCACCGGAGAAATCCGTCGAACATCATAGACGCCAGGTGGGTCGTCGTCTAAATTGGCGCTTGAGAACTATAGCAGACCGACAGAATGCATCCATCACTTGCACTTATCGTCTTCATGGTTGGTATTGCCGGCCTCTTTTTTCTCGATCGTGAAAGCTCCGCACGCACATCCAAAGCCCTCTGGCTGCCCGTCATCTGGATATGGATCGATGGGTCGAGGCCCATCTCCCTTTGGCTTGGGAGACCCGACAGCGGCCTGATTGACGAGATTGTTGCCGCGATTTTAATAGTTTCTGGCGTCATCGTTATCGTCCACCGCGGCAGAGATGCGATTTTTCTTGTTACTCGCAGCTGGCCGATAGCATTTTACTTTTCCTTCAGCCTTGTTAGTGTCGCCTGGTCCGATTTCCCAGCACACGGCTTTCAGCGATGGATCAGGGCTCTCGGAGACCTGGTTTTGGCCATGATTGTTGCTACGGACACCCAGCCGATTACAGCGCTGAATCGTCTGTTCTCGCGCGCGGGTTTTGTCCTTTTGCCCATGTCTGTCCTGTTGATCAAATACTACCCCGAACTGAGTCGAGGATATGATCCATGGAATGGGTTGCAAGTGAATACGGGAGTGACGACCAACAAGAATCTACTGGGCGTTATGGCGTTTGTGATCACGCTGGGTACATTTTGGCAAGTACTTAGGCTCTTCCTCGACAAGAAGCACCCCAATCGCGGTCGTCATCTGCTTGCTCAAGGTACTCTGCTCTATTTTGGGCTAACGACTTTGTTTATGGCTCACTCGGCCACATCCGGGGCTTCTTTCATCCTTGGAGCAGCATTTTTGCTTGCCACCGCTCTCCCAGTGATTCGGAGCCGCCCTGCGGCCGTTCATGCCTTCGTCCTGGCCATATTACTCGGGGGTTGCCTCACTGTTCTCCTCGGTGGCCGCGGTGGAGCCACCAAGGCTTTGGGGAGGGACGAAAACTTTACAGGTCGAACAGAAGTCTGGGAGGTCTTGCTTCCAATGGCACCCAACCCGATATTTGGTGCCGGCTTTGAAAATTTCTGGTTTGGGCCGCGCCTGGAATTTTTGTCGCGCCGATTCGGCACTATCAACGAGGCACATGATGGATATCTTGAGGTCTACCTGAATTTAGGCTTGCTCGGCGTGGGCTTGATCACTATGATTCTTGTTCACGGATATTGGGGTGCTGTCGGCGCCTTTCGCCGCAATTCGACACTTGGCGGCCTGCTAGTAGCCTTCGTTCTCGCGGCGGCGATTTACAACATCACCGAAGCTGGCTTTAGAATGCTCAGCCCGATCTGGTTTTTTCTACTACTGTCTGCAATGACTGCCAGGAACGTAATCGGTGTTTCCACTGACGCTCAGGATATCGTTACTGCGGCTAGCAATGCTAGGACAGTGAAACGCTTGTCCGGGCTTCCGCATGAGGTGGCAAGCCGGCGGCAATTGCGAACGCGCTCGATCAAGGCAGATTGAATTTCAGCGAGGAACCATGAGCATCGGCCGTACGGAGATTCGTGTCAAGGGAAGGAATACCAATGTACCTTCCGTGCGGGTTAACAACAGGATAGTCATTACTAAGGGCAGATGGCTCAAGGTGGCGACTGTCCACGACGAAGAGCTGGTGGAGGGAGAAATCTTAGGTGACCCTGAGTCGTTTGTTTCGAAGTTGAAGGAAAGCGGACTGGAAGCAGATTTCTTCACGTTCGCCCAGAAGCTGCCTGATACCACTCCAAGATACGCCTACCACATGGAATGGGACAATTTTGCTGTAATCCCCATAACGACCTATTCCGAGTGGTTCAAGAACCGCGCTGAGTCCAGCGTTCAAAGGGCAGTGCGGAAGGCAGCGAAGAGCGGGGTTGTCGTCAGGGTCGCGGAATTCGACGACGTGTTCGTCCGGGACATTATGAGCATACATGACGAGAGCCCTCTCAGGCAGGGGAAGCCCTTTTGGCACTACAAGAAGAGCTTTGAGGACGTAAAGCGGGAAAATTCCACTTATCATGAACGAAATGTGTTCCTCGGCGCGTATTTGAACGACGAATTGATCGGTTTCATACGGCTGACTTCCACGGACAAGACGGCGAACATCTTACAGTTGCTCACCAAGATGAAGTATTTTGATAAGCGGCCGGCCAATGCCCTGATTGCGAAGGCGGTGGAAGTATGCGAACAGCTGCAGATCTCCCATCTGCAGTATTGCAATTATGTTTACAACGACCCAAATAGTTCGCTCACTGAATTCAAAAGACGGAATGGCTTTGAGGCAATGTATGTGCCGCGATATTTCATCCCCCTTAAGTTAAAGGGCAAGATTGCCCTGGGACTCGGGCTTCACCGCGGATTCTCGGGGCGTATTCCCAAACCCTTACTCACTAGGTTGCTGAAAATAAGAGACTTCTGGTATGCGAAATTCAGGGCCGCTAAGCAAACTGCTTAGACAGAAATCCCGGGAGAGACATCGACAGTCGGGGAGCGTCTACAAATGAATAGGTCTAATGATTGGAGACAGTTCTGGGATCAGAAGGCCCGGATGAGTGTTTCGGATTTTGAAGTGGATCGCTTGCGGCATACCCAGGATGAAAAGATTGAGCAGCTTTCCGAACAGGAACTGATTAAGTTTATCGCCCCCGCTGAATCGGAGATAGTTCTCGATGCCGGATGCGGCACAGGTATGAATATTCTGCGAATTCACTCACGCGTTAAACGAATTGTTGGCATCGATTTCTCGTCGGAGTTGCTGCAGCGCTGCCGAAGGAGAATTCAGGAACATGGGATTGTTAACGTTGAGGTCCAGGAGGCGAACGTCACCGCCGTACCCTTGCCATCCTGTTCGGTAGACAAGGTACTGTGCATGAGCGTCTTGCATTATCTAAATGACCTGGAGGTACGCCAGGCGCTTACGGAATTTGTGCGGGTCTTGAGGCCGGGCGGGGTAATGGTTTTTCATGTGAAGAATCTTTCCTCACTCTACTGGGCGACGCTACGACCTGCGAAGAAACTGAAGGCAGTACTGAAGAGGACCAATCTGTTTGAGCATGTCCGGCGGGTCCGATGGTACAGTGACGAATTAGCATCCTTGGGATGCAGCGTTGAGGACTACGACTCGTTTAACCTATTCATTATCGACAAGATGCCGGAAAAGCTGGTCTCCGCCGTTCGTGGCTTCGAGATAAGGCATCACAACGACGTCTTTTTCCGTAGCCCTTTCGTTCGCAGGCATGGCGCCGAACTGATGATCAAAGCAAAGACACGAGCTTGAGCGTTAAACGGAACTGTCTCGAGTAAGTATCGAACCAGATACAAAATATGGCCACGAAGTTACCTTGTTCTTTTCAAGGAGCGGGAGAGTAGGTATGCCTGGGATAGCAGGAATAATCAGACGGGAATCGTACCAGGGAATAGAGCGAGATCTAGGTCTCATGGTGGAGTCGATGCGCCATGAGAAGGACTACGTTGGGAGTCAATATGTGAATGCAGAACTGGGCCTTTATTTGGGCTTGGCGTCGCATCCAAGTTCTCTTGGTCATTCGATGCCAATCATGAGCGCTGACAAACGCTACGTTCTAATTCTTGTTGGTGAACACTTTAAACTTACCGAAGAACACGCTTCCCAGAACGGAACCGGGAATCTGGATGATCGTGCCCGGGACCTCCTTCATTTGTTCGAGGAGTCGGGCGACAATTGCCTTGACCGATTAAATGGCTGGTTTTGCGGTGTTGCGATTGATCTCAAACTTCGCAAGGCAACCCTCTTCAACGATCGGTATGGCATGAGCCGGGTCTATTTCCATGAGGGAAAAGAAGAGTTTCTCTTCGCGTCGGAAGCAAAATCCTTGCTCCGTGTGCGCCCAGCGCTTCGAGCCATCGACCCGGAGGGTTTAGCGCAGTTTCTTCGCTTCAACTGCGTCATGGGGAACAGGACGCTATTTAAGGGGATTTCGCTGCTGCCGGCTGGGTCGTCCTGGGTCTTCGCCGGCGGCGCCGTCCCGCAAAAAGGGAGCTATTTCAATTTTCGGGAATGGGAGGAGCGGCCCGTTCTTAAGGGCGGGGAGTTTTATGAAAAATTTGAAGAGACTGTAACGAGAGTTTTCCCCGCGTATATGGAGGGACCACAGCCCGTCGGTTTGTCGCTGACGGCAGGGCTTGATACTCGAGTGATCCTCGCCGCTGCAATGGGGCAAAAACAGCCTCTTCCTTGCTATACATTTGGAGGCACCTGGGGCGAGACTTTTGATATCCGGACGGCTCGGAAACTTGCAGCTATGTGCGATAAGCCGTTTGAAGCGATCAAATTAAATGATCAATTCCTACGTGAGTTTCCGAGCCTCACCGAACAGAGCGTGTACATGTCCGACGGGACACTTGATGCCTGTGGGGCGCATGATGTGTATTTCAATCGGATCGCTCGCAAGCTTGCTCCGATCCGTTTGACAGGAAAATTTGGCAGCGAGGTTGTGAGGACGAGAAGACTCATTCGGTCCGGGGATTTCCCTCATGCTATGTTGCAGCCGTGGTTTGTGCCGTTCCTCGAGGAAGCTCAAACTTTCGATCACATTACCAAGGCCAGGCATCCTCTGACGCGGGTAGTCTCGGAAGAGTTGCCGTGGTACGAGTATGGCAAGGTGGCAGTGGAGCAAGCCGAAGTGCTTTTACGGACGCCGTACATGGACAATCGGGTTATTGAGCTAATGTATCAGGCGCCACCGGAGGTGCGAGCTTCGCGCGAATTGCAGGCCAGGTACGTTTATCAGAAAGGCGGCCAATTAGCCCGATTGCCAACAGATCTGGGCGTGATCGGGTCCGGCGATGGACTTCTTAGCAAGTTAACTTATATCCCGCTTTGGATACTGTTTAAGGCCGAATACACTTACTTGTATGCAGCGCCGCATTGGCTGACGTGGGCGGACCGAAAACTTGAAAGGCTAAGACCCGAGAGGCTACTGGCAGGACGACAGAAGTATGAGGGGTACAGGATCTGGTTTAAGACACACTTCGCAGATTTCATTCGGGATACGCTATTGAGCCCGAGGGCCCGCTTGACTGAGTTCTTCGACCCGGCGTCTGTGACAAGAGTCGTGACCGGACACACAGCGGGGACTCACAATTATCTGAACGAAGTCAACAAGATGCTGACAGTGGAGCTGATTTATTCTTCTCTTTTGGCGCCGCAGTAGAAATCAGTTGACGATAGCGAACAGACTGGTTGGAGCGGTGGGCGATCCTGAACTTTGGGTGCCTTTTGTCAGTGGGTGCGGATAGGTGTACGGTGCCCAGCCAGGTTTGGCAGTCCCGTTGAAGTAATCGCGGCCCGAGACTACGTAATTTGCGACCGTATCAGGATTGGGCGGATTCGGGCAATTATTGCCTTGTCCTGGAGGATAGTCGCCGTTGGTAAATGTCAACGTTCTAGTGTTGCCCCAGATGTAAACTGGCTCGTTGTCCCCTACATAACTAAAGGCGTCAATGGATGCCGGCCCGAAAACATGATTGCCGACACATCCAACAGATGTACCCGCGCCTGTACAGGTATAGTCTACCCCGTGCGCCGTTCCCTTTCCAGTGACATAGCCCATACCGACTTGACGTGGAGAGGGATAGTTAGCCCCGCCTGTTGTCCCAAGTCCCCAACAGGCGTGAGACCCTGCGTCACGATTTAGGTTTTGTACCTGCCAAGTAATGTCGTTCTTGGCATAAAATCCCGTAATTTGCGGCCACGCGTTGTTAGTCACAACCATTGTTCCGCCGCGAAGGTTAATCCACCCGTTGCCAAGAGAAAAGTCGAAAGCATTTCCAAAAACCTGATTGATTGCCACGTTGTTGTAAAATTCAAGGTGTCGTAGGCCGATATTGCTGGTATCAGGGCCGTGAGTGATGATGTAGGATTCGTTCATGAAGTTGTAGCGGAATACTCCCCTGGCACCCGAGTCGTAATCCGTCGAGATCGCGACGCCTTCGAGGTCGTTCGTCTCAAAGTACCCATTGTGCATCCCGGTGGTATCCGCAGTCCCCATAGTGGAGCCATTTGTCCATGACCAGTTACCAAGACCGTTGCTAGCGTCTACGGTCCGTATCACGGCGTTGCTGCTCTGCCATTGATTGGCGACGAATGAGTTATTCCAAATTACGAACTGATTCGTGTTGGCGTTTATCCACTCGGGATTGCCATGCTCAAACATGTTGTCGTGAATCAGGATGGACTGGCCGCCGACTATCCCCAAGCTACCATTCGTAGTGAACAGAATGTTATATCCAGGAGTATTACCTTCCGCAAAATGGATTCCACTGATTGAGGTGTGGTAGCTTCCGTCAATCGTGATGCTGAACATGGGATTCCCAGTATTGAGATTGTTTACGAGCTTCGTCTCGTTCACTCCCGGCGTGGTCAAGATAATCCACCGCTGGCAGTTGCTCGCAGGACCTCCAGAGCCAGTTGCTCCGCAAGTTCCGGCTGCGGTAGTGGCGTTTATCGTAAGTGCACCTGTCGAGGAGTTGTAGCTTGTGACGGTGCCCTGCAAATAATTTCCAGGATACGTAAGCTCCATGATGCGTATAAGTTGCCCATTTGCTAGAGTAGGCAGCGTCCCCGCGACGTTGTTGGCGGCAATAGTGAGATTGGTGCTTCCTGCTGTCAGAGCTAACGTGCTCCAGCTGTAAGCGACGGCGCGGCCAGAACTAGCGCCTTTAATGCTGATGCCCTTACCGGATATGGTCACTCCAGTAGTCCACGACACGCCCGCAGGACACGCCGGAATCGCGACCGTCTGGCCTTCCGTCGCCGTGTTGACCGCATTCTGAACATCAGTGCTGGAGCAGCTAGCGGCATTGATAGTCTGAGAGCTAGATCTTACGGCGAACAACGCAATCAGAATTAAGGTGAAGAAGATCGATTTAAACATGCGGTACATGACACCATCCCTTACAAAGGCCTCTATGAGGCTCGCTTACTGAGACAATGATCGTCTGCGAACGGGCGCAAATCCACTGTCCTGAAGTACAGTATTTGGACACTTGTTTCTACAAGCTCCGTCCTGGTCGCATGCTAAGCTCCGATTCACAAGGTTTGGCGTAGCCCAAAATGAAATTTGTCCGAGAGTAACTGAGCCAATTTCATAAGATCAAGTGCAAAGTCCCGTTATCCAATAACCTGTTACCCCGTCGCGAAAGTAGCGTGAGTTGTGCTCCCCACCGCTGCGCAACATGGGCCTTCGTCGTCGGATATGAAGAGGAGATGCTCGTGTCCAACGCAAGTGTCTCGGACATTTCCAACGAAGTTGGGCAGCCTGAAGGCCGCGCGGAAATCAGGAAATCGGCTTTCTACATGCCTGCTCTCGATGGAATCCGGGGAATCGCATTCCTTCTGGTCTTTTTCTCGCATTCCGAAGTTCTAGGCAACATTATTCCGGGGGGATTCGGCGTCACCATATTCTTTTTCCTTAGTGGTTACCTCATCACCACACTGCTTCGAATCGAAGTGCAGAAAACCGGGACTGTCTCGCTCCGGAAGTTTTATGTTCGCCGCGCCCGGCGCATTCTTCCCCCGGTGTATCTCACACTCGGGTTGGCCTATCTGCTGGGATACCTGGGCATTTTGTCTTCCCCAGGTAACCGTCCGTCGCTTCTCGCGACGGTCTTTTACTACTACAACTACTTCGAGCTTCTCAGTCATGGCCCAGGGCTACCGACGGGTCTCTCCGTGGTCTGGTCGCTCATGATCGAAGAGCACTTTTACTTACTCTTCCCGTTTGCATATCTCTTGGTCTCCAGGGGCCTTAGCCGGCGAATCCAGGCCCTGATATTCACCGGCGCTTGCGGTCTTGCCATGTTATGGAGGTTCTTCCTCGTATATGTTTTGCATACCTCTACAACTTTTAACGCTTGGACATACAGTGCCACGGATGCAAGGTTCGATTCGATCTTATGGGGTTGCATTCTTGCCATTGCCAGCAATCCCTGGTATCAGGAGGATCGCGACTCTTCCTTTCTCAACAAATTCAAAGGAACTTGGGCCCTGTTAGGCCTGGGCGGTCTTCTCGTGAGCTTCGTCTGGCGAAGTCCAGACTTCCGGGAGACGGCCCGGTACACGCTGCAAGGTATTGCGCTGTACCCTATCTTCTTTTATTGCGGTGCTGCAAAGCGCGGAGCGGTGCTGAGAATGCTAGAATCAAAACCGCTTATGACTATCGGGCACCTCTCCTATTCGATGTATTTGATTCACCTTCTCATTTTGCAGACGCTTTTGGATCATTTTATGATTGGAAAATTAGCGAACACTTGTTTGGCTCTTGCGCTTACTACAATTTTTGCCCTGATTATGCGCAGCCAAGTCGAAAATCCACTCCACAAGTTGATTCCTTAACAGGTGCCGGGAGAAGTTGGCCAAACTTACCGAGGAGTCCTTCAACATGAAGCCGTTGGTCTCAATCTTAATTCCCGCGTATAACGCAGAGGACTGGCTTGCATCTTCGCTCCAGTCCGCCGTCGCCCAAACCTGGCCGCGCAAAGAGATTATCGTCGTCGACGACGGTTCCAGGGACAGAACGGCCGAAGTGGCACGGCGATTTGCCTCGAAGGAGGTTGCGGTAGTGCGCACTGAGAATCAAGGTGCTCCCGCAGCTCGGAATCATGCTCTGAAGCTCAGCCGAGGAGATTACATCCAATGGCTGGACGCGGATGATCTTCTGACACCGGACAAAATCGGGTGCCAGCTTGCAGCGATTGGAGACACCGGCGACCGGCAAATCCTTCTCTCCGGGCCCTGGGCCTATTTTAACTATCGGACTCGCTTTGCGCGGTTCACTCCAAATTCTCTCTGGAACGACCTTTCCCCCGTCGAGTGGCTCGTCAGAAAAATGGGCGAAAACCTTCATATGCAGACCTCAACTTGGCTAACCAGCCGGGAACTTACCGAGGCCGCCGGACCATGGGACACGCGACTGCAGAGTGATGACGACGGAGAATATTTTTGCCGCGTGCTTTTGGCATCCAAGAGCACCCGATTTGTGCCAGATGCCAAAGTTTTTTATAGAAGGACACCATCATTGACTCGCGCGAGCTACATTGGGAATTCAGACGGCAAGAAGAGCGCGATGGTGATTTCGATGAAACTACACGTTCGGTACCTTCGATCACTGGAAGAGAGTGAACGTGTTCGAAAAGCTTGCCTCACATATCTGCAGACTTGGTACGAGAATTTCTACCCTGAACGGCCTGATCTCGTCGCTGAACTGCAAGGTCTAGCTGCAGAACTTCACGGAAACCTGGAAGAGCCTCGCTTGCGCTGGAAATATGCCTGGATGAAACCCATCTTTGGCTGGAAGATTGCGAAACGCGCTCAGCGAGTGTTGCCCCAGATGAAGTCAGCGCTGGGTATGTATTTGGATGGGATAATGTATCGACTGGAGACGCAAGAAACATTGGCTGGCAATACCGCCGAGTCGATTAGCGTCACCCACAAGCATTGAAAATGAGGAGTGCGAACGTGCCAAATTCGGCAGAACAACTCGACAAGATCATGGCGATCTGGAACGAACACCTGGAAGTCGCCAAAGCTCTTGCCCGGCTGGCCAACGCCGTTTCCAGCGCAGTTGACATAATCTATTCTTCCCTGGCTGCCGATGGCCAGCTCTTTCTCGCCGGGAATGGCGGATCTGCCGCCGATGCTCAGCATATCGCAGCGGAACTGACGGGCCGTTTCATGCGTGAGCGCCGGCCACTCCGGGCTCTTGCTCTGCACGGTAACACTTCGGCGCTCACCGCAATTGGCAACGATTACGGGTATGAACATGTGTTTGCCCGTGAGCTCACCGCTCATGCCCGACCGGGCGATGTGCTGCTGGCTATCTCTACCAGCGGCAACAGCCCAAATATCCGACGCGCCATCGAGGCGGCTCGTCAGTGTCAGGTATCCGTTATTGGCCTCGCCGGCGAATCCGGGGGATGGATGCGGACCGAATGTGATCTCTGTTTGTGCGTCCCTTCGAACTCGACACCGCGAATTCAGGAGATGCACATCCTGATCGGTCACACGATCTGTGAGATTCTGGAAGAGAGGCTCGCGGGATTATGAAACAGAAATTGCTAAAGCCCGTGGCGCATCACGCGATAGTAGGCTGTGAGCGAGTGAATTCGATTACTGAAACTACGACATTGAACGCAATTTTCCCCAAAACGACCTTGGAAAGGGGATTCTGAGATGAGCCACCAAAGCGCCGGCGGTTCTTCTCCTCTGATGGCCACCGACACGGCACCTGAGATCGCCGTCACACTACTTACTGGGGGTGGCGACCGACCCTATGCATTCGGCTTGGCAACGGAGCTCATTTCAAAAGGGGCCACGCTGGACCTGATCGGTAGCGATGACTTAGATTGTCCAGAATTTCGAGGCCGGCCCGGAGTGAATTTTCTTAATCTGCGCGGCAATCAGCGGTCAGACGTTGGTTCCCTGAGAAAGGCTCTCAGGGTCTTGATGTACTACGCCAAGCTGATTCGCTATGCTTCAGCAGCTAAACCCAGAATCTTTCACATTTTGTGGAACAACAAATTTGAGGTCTTTGATCGAACACTGTTGATGCTTTACTACAGGCTGTTGGGTAAGAAGATCGTATTGACCGTGCACAATGTCAACAGGCTCAGGCGGGATTCGAAAGATTCTCCACTCAACCGACTTACGCTACGAATCCAATATCGGCTTGCCGACCGTATTTTCGTTCACACCGAAAAAATGAAGCTGGAACTTATCCAGGAGTTTGGTATGCAAGGGGCCCGGGTCACAGTCATTCCGTTCGGGATCAACAATTCTGTTCCAAATACGTGTCTCACCCCACGCGAGGCAAGGCAGCGACTGGGCCTCCGAGACGGTGAAAGGACGATTCTGTTTTTCGGCAATATCGCGCCCTATAAGGGGCTTGAATACCTTGTCGCTGCGTTTCAACAGATTCTCACCCGGGATGACGATTATCGGTTGATCATCGTCGGCAGACCAAAGAACTGTGAGGGGTACTGGACCGCAATCCGGCAAGCGATCCGGGAGGACGTGCAGAGGGGACAAGTATTGCTCAGGGAGGACTACATTCCAGATGACGAGACCGAGGTCTATTTCAAAGCGGCGGACGTTCTCGCGCTGCCTTACAGGTACATCTACCAAAGCGGTGTCCTATTCCTGGGATACAGTTTCGGTCTGCCCGTTCTTGCAGCCGACGTGGGGTCTCTGAAGGACGAAGTCGTCGAGGGCAAAACGGGGTTTGTCTTTAGGCCTGAGGATCCCATCGACTTGGCGAAGGCCATTGAACGCTACTTCGCAAGTGATTTGTTTGCAAATTTGACCAGCCGGCGGTCGGAGATAAGAAACTTCTCGACGCAGCAGCATTCGTGGAACGTCGTTGGTCAGGTAACCTTGAGCATATATGCAAGCTTACTTCGAGGCGACATCCGGACATTACCCGACGGGGACGCGCCTGTTTCTCTATCAGATTAATCCGCTCCGAGCTCCGCACGTGTTCGACTCCTAGGGATATAGGATGTCCACCAAACGAGAATTGTTAGAAGTACTCAACACGGATCACCTGCATGCAGACCTAAAGGGTCGGTCTGTTCGCGGGGGATTGGTGACAATCGCATCGCAAGGTGCCCAGTTTCTCATGCAGTCAGTCGCAACGATTGTGCTGGCGCGATTGTTGACCCCTGCGGACTTTGGGATCGTGGCGATGGTTACTGCGATTACTGGACTGGCTTCGGCGTTTACTGATTTTGGTCTATCCGAGGCGACTATTCAGCGTAAGGATATCACCCATGAACAAGTCAGCACTTTGTTTTGGATCAATGTGGCAGTCGGGTTGGGACTTACGCTCGTCACAGCAGCCCTGGGTCCAGTGTTGGCAGGGTTCTATCGGGAACCACGGCTCATAAACATTACGCTACTCCTTTCTCTAACCTTCTTTATGGGCGGATTGAGGGTGCAGCCCACTGCTCTTCTGAAACGTCAGATGCGGTTTTCGTCCTTAGCGTTTCGGGACGTTGCATCCTATGCTCTAGCTGCCCCGATTGCCATCGCGATGGCTTGGCGAGGAGTCGGCTATTGGGCATTGGTTGCTCTGCCGCTGACGCTGAATTTTACTCAGATGGTGGTTTCTTGGATGATGGTCCACTGGAAACCAGGGCTGCCCCGTCGGGACGCCAAAGTTGGTTCCATGGTCGCCTTCGGGGGTAAAGTCTCAGCCTCATACCTAATTTTGAATATGAATCGCAGTCTCGATAACGTTCTGATTGGATGGTATTGGGGGGCCGCTCCGCTGGGTCTCTATTCGAGAGCCTACAATCTTTTGATGCTACCGGTACGCCAGCTCAGTGTGCCAGCTAGCAGCGTCACTATCCCCGCCTTCAGCAGACTTCAGGACGAGCCTGAGCGCTTTGCGCGATACTATCTGCGCGCCATCGGCCTAATCATTTGGATCACTGCTCCATTCTTTGGATTTCTTTTCGTTGCTGCGAAACCCGTAATTGTTTTGGTCCTTGGTGCCAAATGGGGGAACGCAGCGACTGTTTTCCAGATCCTCGTTATCTCTGCGCTTGGGCAGTTGCTTCTTGAGTCGACCGTCTGGTTGTTTGTGAGCCGGGGACAGTCAAAGCGGCTTCTCCGACTCCTGTTCGTCATCTCTCCAATTATTGTCGGCAGCTTTGTGGTCGGCTTACCTTTCGGAATCAGGGGAGTGGCTCTTGCTGGCTCCTTGGTTCTTCTTATCATTCTTCCCGGGATTCTCAAGTTTGCATTTCAGGGAACAACCCTGACCTTCCGACGTCTAGGAGAAGCACTCATTTGGCCAATTTCGCTCTCCCTCGGAGCCGTATTATGCTCAGAACTGGCCCTACATATAAGCCGCCCAGAGTATTTGTTTTGGCAGCTCCTAGTTCCCACGCTTGGTTTCATGGTGGTGTTTTCGCTCTCGACAATCCTGCCATCCGTGAGGGCTGAACTCATGTCTTTCAGGCGACTGTTGAGCAATTTGCGACCTGCCAGCAACACTGGCTAATACGCTCCGGAGCGTGATCCTCGCGAGAAATAGCTGGAAAATTGCAAACTGTTTTGCGTTGCTTATGCAGCGGCACCAAAAACAATTGGAGGCTCCAAAGCGCTAGGGTTGTGTTCTCATTCTCGCTAAATCATAAGTCAACTAACTACGCTAGCAGGCAAGATTTTCTGCGGTCAATTGAATCAATCGGCAGGACCGAAGGAACCAACAGAAAGTGAGAGGGACAATGCAAAAGACTGAACAAATGTACGAGAGGTTTCTCGACGAGTACCGATCTGAGGATGCAATCCGCAAATACACCACTGGCACCGCAGGCTTTGGAATCAGCTATCTACTGCGCAACGACTATGCGAGGGTGTATCTCGACGCAGTGGATTCCTACTTGCAAACCACAAAAGGACGGCCTCTTCGCATTTTGGAATTCGGCTGTGGTGCAGGGATGAATATAATGGCCATTGTTTCGCTTTTGGAGAAGAGAGGCTTATCTGTTGAGTGCGCGATTGGGACAGATTTTTCAGCGCCACTGCTCGAATCCGCAGTGCAGAACGCTAAAGCCTCCTTACCCCCCAGTCTTGCTGAAAAGCTGAGCTTCCACGTTGCACGTAATGAGCGGCTAGTGGAGGATCTGGTTGTCGCACGTGGCAAGGCGGCCGAGGATTTGGTTGAGTCTTTCGACATAATCGTGGGGGTCAACACATTTCGGTATTGCATCCGTCTTGGAAAAGATCGGGATTGCACCGCAGACATCTATCGCTTATTGAGACCCGGTGGGGTATTTATCAACATCGACATGAATGATCGATTTCCAGCATTTCGGACCCATTTGAAGCGTACGGTCGAAGACCCATCCGAGTCTTACCTACCCTCACTTGAACGTTATGCCGACCCGTTCAAGTCTGCCGGATTTGAAGTCATGATGAAGAAAAACTTCTGCTGGATTCCGCACTCGGCGGGATCGGCACTCACCTTGGCTTGCAGGATAGCGAGTCCCTTTCTCAACCTAGTGATTCGAAACCGCGCAATGCGATCGCTCGTCATTGGGCGGAAACCCGTAGAGGCCGCGCGCAGCTCTGCCTTAGATCAATAGAGATCCTTCTTGACGAAGTTGGCGATAATCCTAAACGGAGGCGAGCCCAGATGGAGAGAGAGCCGTCTGGGCTGTATCTTCGACTTTTTCCGTGTGCCATGGAAGGTCGCCGATGTTCTCAAGCCGCACGAATTGGGGGACGGTGGCTCGGAATACGCCGTGTTCGGATCGATTCGGAATGTTGCAGCCGCCCTCAAGCAGAATTCCAGGGGCAATCCCCCTGCTGCCTACTACGCGTACGTGGATGACAAGCTAGCTCTTTGCAACAGTGCCCTCCAATCGCTGTTCGGGGATACAAGCTTGTCACTTCAACCAGCACCCCCCGGCGAGCTCACCCTTCAAGTATCTGGGGATCTGCCTGACCTGGCCGGACCAATGGCCGGCCTCAAATGCTCACTGCGATTGCGAAGTGAAGATGCAGTTCTCGGGAGTGTTCGCGTGGCTGGAGCTCCCGAGTTTGCTACTCTCGTCTCAGCAGCTGACAGCCCGGTATTCCTCCGTTTTCAACATAACGGAGTGCCTATATATTTGTGCACGAGCTCCGATATGGTTGACATCGATCAACCCGTGCGCCGGGGTTTCTACGACGTCAAAGACCATTTCTGTTCCGCTGTTCCCCTGGTTATGTTCATCAAGTTTATGTTCCAGGAGATTGCCTGGCAGGCGCAGGAACTGGGCGCTTGCTTAATCATTGATGATCCACTGTTGAAACCTAAGTACGGGTTTTGCGATTTTCCGAAACTGCGTTCCCTCATGCAACGATATGAATTTACGACAAACATAGCGTTCATACCCTGGAATTGGCGCCGCACTTCTCCTGCCGCCGCCAAATTCTTCAACGATGAGTCGCGACTATTCTCCGTGTCCATTCACGGATGTGACCACACGGCCGGCGAATTTGCGTCGACTTCGACGGAAGGGTTGAACGCCAAAACCCAGCTAGCCCGTTCCAGAATGCGGAAGCATGAAATGCGTACAGGCATCCGGCATGATCCCGTGATGGTCTTTCCGCAGGGCGCTTTTTCGTCAGTCTGTCCCGAAGTTCTCAAGCGCAACGGTTTTCTTGCAGCAGTCAATACGGAGTTAATCCCAATGGATTCGCAAAATTCCCGCACGCGAATCAGGGACGTGTGGGACGTTGCCATTCTGGCCTATGACAACTTCCCGATTTTCACGCGAAGATATTCTTTCCATGGATTGGAGAACTTTGCGTTCGACCTTCTCCTCGGTAAGCCCTGCTTGATCGTAGCCCACCACGATTTCTTCAAGGATGACGGCCTTGCGCTGATCAATCTGATCGAGAAACTCGGATCCCTGAACTGTCGCCTTCGCTGGCGCTCTCTTGGTCAGGTCATTCGAAGAGCCTGCCGGCGGCGGGCAAATGGGGCGGGTAAGCTGGAACTGGAGATGTATGGCAATGAGTTATTGGTCGGCAACCCGTCAGATCAACCGGTTGATCTGACGATCCGGAAGAGAAGAAGTCACGATGAAATCGCCTCCGAGATACTGTGTGATGAGAAGTCGCTTGCGTGGACGACCGAGGGCGAATCCTTTATTTTTGACGAAACACTTGAGCCACATGGCGAAAAGTGCTTCCGGGTAGTTCTTCCCGAGCAAACAGACACTGGAAAACAGCGCCGGCCTTTGCGATTTGAACTTGCGGTGGCCACTAGGCGAATCCTCTCTGAACTCCGAGACGATTACCTCTCCACCAGCCGCATCCTGAGTGTCCCCGCAGAAAAGTTTAAGAATGTATTCAAAAAAGCCCTCTAGAGAGAATACGGCTGAGGGCGGATCGGGCGGAATCCAATTCCGCCTCTCTCATTTGCACATTAGCGAGACCGTGATCTTTTGATGGATCGTTGAAATACTTGAGTCACGAGGTTGCCTTAGCCTCGCAGCAATCTGATGTTCGCTGCACTTCTTCAACACAAAGACCATGTTGAATCCGGTCTCAGACCCATCGTCGGTTCGGCCCCCAATAATGCAGATCCCCGTTCTGGATTTTGAACCCCTTCACGAGGACTGACAACATTTGGGGCGAGCACAAACATGAATAGCGCAACGCCATCAGGCAACAACCAGGTTGTTCCGCGATTGTGTGGCTATCGACTCGATCCGATACAGGATCCGCGCTGGGCCCAGCTTGTTGAGAATCATCCCAATGCGTCGGTCTTCCACACCGTAGGCTGGCTCCGGGCCTTGCGACGCACCTACGGTTACGACCCCGTTGCTTTCACTACCTCGCCGCCGACAGGCGAACTGAAAAATGGCATGGTCTTTTGCCGTGTTAACAGCTGGTTGACGGGACGCCGTCTTGTCTCGCTGCCATTCTCAGATCATTGTGAACCTCTTTGCAGCTCAACCGACGACGTGAACTTCTTGATCCACTATTTGCAGGCGGCTAGGGACCATGAGGAGTGGAAGTACTTACAAGTGCGTCCCGTAAATGCGAATTTCAGTCAGTTAGGAAATGGAACAGGATGCCTGCCTGCCGCCACTTATTTTCTGCACACACTCGATCTACGTCCAGACTTGGAGAAAGTGTTTCGGAGTCTCGACAAAGATTCTGTTCAGCGCCGGATCCAGAGGGCTGAACTTGCCGGCCTCGCTGAGAAATGTGGCCGGTCCGAAGACCTTCTCAGAGATTTCTACGTTTTGTTTAAAATTACCCGGCGCCGGCAGCGCGTTCCTCCCACACCCCTCGCATGGTTCCGCAATCTGATACAGGAATTAGACGAAGTACTGGAGATCCGGGTCGCGTATAAGGATGAAAATCCTATCGCCGCAATCGTCACCCTGCAATTCAAAAACGTCGTCTATTACAAATACGGATGCTCCGATGCGCGTTTCAATAAATTCGGGGCAACGCCGTGGCTCTTTTGGAAAGCTATCGCGGCCGCGAAATCGAGTGGGGTGAAGGAGTTTGATCTCGGACGAACCGAGTTGGACAATCCGGGACTACTCGCGTTCAAGAACCACTGGGATCCGCACCCAAAGCGTTTGGTTTACTGGCAATATCCATACGTCTCTACTCTTGATTTCGCCAGCAACTGGCAATCAAACCTCGTGAAACGTGCGTTTTCAATTCTGCCGGATAGATTACAGACGGTCCTCGGGAAATTGATGTATCGCCACGTCGGATAGTGAGCAGGCGTCACTACGTGGAAGCTGTGCGATATTCTCCACCCCCCTTCTCGGCTGGCAATCTGGCTGTACAAGCAGCCCTGATTACCGACTGGAAGCCACGAACGGGACTTTCGCCGATTTCAGAGCGTGTCGAAATAGTCTCTATTTGGTAGATAGCTTTTCTCGGAACGTTGGCGCCAGAGTGCTACATTGTGAACAGAAAACAATGTTGGAACAGATTGTCCGGACCAAACCGTGATTCAAACTCTCTTGGACTACTACCGTATCCCCGAAGAGTCGCTCAGTGCAGCATCCATCACGGCCGACTCCGGGTCCGGAGAAGTGGGCTTCTTTCAATTTGGCGCGGGCAACACCTGTTATGGGCGGTGTAAGACCGGTGTTGTGTCAGGCATCGCGGATTCAGCACAAATCGACGCTTCGAAAAGCATTGGCCGATCCGGCTCGACCATCCAACTGCCATTTGACTTGACTGAGGTTGTCGAGAATCTCCGGCTGGAGCGGTATCGACAGAAAGGAAATGGGAGACTAGAGCTATTTGCGGCGAGTGAACCAATCCGCAAGTTCTATTATCTCATTCGGAAGTGTTTGCCATTTCCTATCCGCCGTCAGCTACAGCGGATTTACTTTCAAGAGTGGAGGGAACTGGTGTTCCCGGCATGGCCGGTAGACTTCACCGTGGACACCCTGCACGAGGAAGTCTTGCGTCTTATGCTACAAGTCAGCGGTGCGAAGAAAGTGCCGTTCATTTGGTTTTGGCCGGATGGAGCTCCCAGTTGCGTGATCCTTACGCACGATGTGGAGACCCGTGCGGGCCGCGACTTCACTTTCAAGCTGATGGATTTGGATGATTCATATGGGGTCAAGGCCTCCTATCAAATTATCCCGGAAAAACGTTATGAGGTTTCGGATCGTTACATAAGTGAAATCCGAGGCCGCGGATGTGAATTCAATATCCATGATTTGAATCACGACGGGAACCTCTATTCGGAGCGCGGGGAATTCGCTCGCCGGGCGGCAGGGATCAACGGCTACATCCATCGGCACGACTCGCGTGGATTTCGCGCCGGGGCAATGTATCGAAAGCAGGACTGGTTCGATCTCTTCAAGTTTTCGTATGACATGTCCGTTCCGAATGTCGCGCATTTGGAACCTCTGCGCGGCGGTTGCTGCACGGTTATGCCCTATTTCATTGGCAAAATCGTCGAGCTTCCTCTCACTACTGCGCAGGATTATTCGCTCTTTCACATTTTGAACGACTATTCAATTGACCTTTGGAAACAGCAATTTGCCCTGATCAGAGAGAGAAACGGACTAATCAGCTTCCTTACCCACCCGGACTATCTGGTGGAGCGCCGCGCGCGCGAAGTCTACGAATTACTGCTCGATTACATTCAGCAGGAAATCGTACGCGAACGGCTCTGGGCTACCCTCCCGGGAGAGGTGGATGGTTGGTGGAGAGCACGAAGTCAGATGAAGTTGGTGCCTCGAGGCGGCGATTGGAACATAGTGGGGCCGCAGAGTGAAAGAGCACGATTGGCATACGCTGTCCTGAGTGGTCGCCGGCTGGTCTATGAGCTCGAGGGGGTCTCTTCTCCGAAGACAACCTAGGCTGCTTTCGGAAACCCTTCCTCCGCCAAATTGAGGCCCCCGAAGCGAGCTTGCTTGCTGCACTCCGATCACCGATTTCGATTGCCCTGGACGACTAGGAAGCGCCCTAATTCGTCCAATTACGGACCACAACTTCCGTGAAAAGCGCCACTCTGAAGGCCAGAATTTGGCACTGAATTGACCCTAACTCGGTTTATTGGGTCACTTGGTTGGAGTTCGCCCTGGGAGAAAACTCGTTCATAAGCCATGGTAAGAGTTTTCCCAAGGATCAATGGATCAAGCGAGTAGGGGTTACTCGGGGTGGCGGTATGCCTTCTGCTCCGCGCATAACCCACGTATTTTCAATAACAAATCTCGTATGCGGGTGGATCCCCCACCGTCTTTTCTTGGCAGACTGGCAGCCGGATTGCAGCTTGGGTTTGGTGTTCTTGCACGCTTAATGGCGGTAGCGTGTCCGGGCGGTCATTTGAGGGTTGTTTGGCGTCGCATTACCCACCGATTATTTTCCAACCTACACGGTTTGCAACCAGTAGAATCTGAATTCTGAAGCACAGCTTCCCAAGGTCGCCAATTTCGTGCTGGGCCGAGTTTCTTGGTGGCGTCTCACGAGGAGAAGGAAAGTGCCATGCGTTTTACGGAAACTTGTGTTGTCGGCGCATGGGTAATTGACCCGGCTCCACACGAAGATGAACGCGGACGTTTTCTGCGAGCATGGTGTGCTCGGGAATTCAAGGAGCATGGAATCGATTTCTTGCCGGTCCAGGCGAACATGGGATTCAGCTTACAAAAGGGGACAGTTCGCGGTATGCACTTGCAGGTGGCGCCGGCTTTGGAAGCCAAGCTGATCCGCTGCACGAGAAGAAGCATGTTTGACGTGGTGCTTGATCTGAGGCCCGACTCTGTTTCTTATGGTAAGTGGCACGCTGAAGAACTAAGCGCGGAAAACGGTCGCATGCTGTACGTGCCGGAGCACTGTGCCCACGGTTACCAAACCCTCGAAGATGGTACGGAAATGTACTATATGACATCGCAGTTCTATACCCCAAGTGCCGCAAGGGGGGTGCGCTTCGACGATCCCGCATTTGGCATTAAATGGCCACTACCCGCCAAGGCTGTATCCGAGCAGGACCATGGTTGGCCGCTGGTCACGAAATAGGAGCTAGGTTCTATGATCGACACAGCACTCCGGGAGCGCGAAATCAGTGATCGCCCCATCCGAGTCGGAATGATCGGAGCAGGTGCGACAGGTCGTGCGATTGCTCTGCAGCTTGGGACGCCTGTGCCCGGAATTCGCCTCGCGGGCATAGCGAATCGCACCGTGCAGCATGCCCAGAGGGCATTCCGTGAGGCGGGCATTACAAATTGGAATCAGGTATCGACCGCGCGGCATGCTGAAGCCACAATCTCCCGCGGGCTTCCAGTACTTACGGATGACCCTTCGGTCTTAACCACTTGCGATGCCATCGACCTGATTGTGGAAGTGACGGGTTCTGTTGAGCCGGCGACTCGAGTTGTGTTGCAGGCATTCGATCATGGCAAACCGGTTGTGCTGGTAAACGCGGAGTTGGATTCTTTCCTTGGTCCTATTCTCAAGGCCAAAGCGGATCAGGCGGGGGTAGTCATTACCCATACAGATGGGGATGAACCTGGAGTGGCGATGACGCTACTGCGCTATCTCCGCTCCCTGGGGCTTCGACCCGTTGCCGCCGGAAATCTCAAGGGCATGGTCGATTATTACCGCAATCCCGACACCCAACGTGCATTCGCCGAAAAAAATGATCAGGATGGGAGGAAAGTCACCTCTTTTGCTGATTCTACGAAGCTGTCAATGGAAGCAACGGTCCTGGCCAATGCCACTGGTTTTCAGGCTGGCCGACGCGGGATGTACGGCCCCGCGTGTAAAGACGTTCGGGAGATGGCAAACCTGCTGCCCGCCGACCAGATGCTCAGCACCGGACTGATAGATTATGCCCTCGGCGCCGCTCCTTATACCGGCGCATTCGTCATCGTTCATGAGGACTCGCCGTTGAAGAAGGTTCAGCTTGCTTACTACAAGCTTGGCGACGGGCCGTTCTACGTTTTCTATACGCCATTTCACCTGCCTCACATTCAAATTGCCTCGACCATCGGGCGGGCGGTCATACATCGAGATCCGACAGTTGCCCCTATCGCGGGCCCCGTCTGCGAAGTGCTGACGGTTGCCAAACGCGATCTAAAGGCCGGCGAGCGTCTCGATGGCGTCGGAGGTTTCTGTGCGTATGGACTCATCGACAACTCCTCTACTGCACGGGCCGGGGCGGCTTTGCCGATTGCCCTGTCGGAGGATTGCGTGATGCGTCACGCCGTTTCCAAAGACCAAGTGCTCACTTTCGCCGATGTAGCGTCCCCAACTGGACGCATTACGGAAGAACTCTGGAAGGAGCAGGCGGCACGCTGGTCAAATGGGTCCCAGGAACTGGCTGCATCTTCGAAGGCAACCCCAGTAGCAAATCGCTAAGATGAACATCCGCCTCTTCTCGGCGCATTCTAAATTCCAGCGTGCCGCTTCGTCGGCTCGGGACCAGAATGCTTAATCGATCGTTCTGGAAGAGCCGCAATGTGCTGGTCACGGGGCATACGGGGTTCAAAGGGAGTTGGCTTTGTTTGTGGTTGGAATCCCTCGGAGCTAACGTAACGGGATACTCGCTGGCCCCGCCGACCCAGCCGAATCTATTCGAACAGGCACAGGTTGCGAATTCACTGCGTTCTGTTTGCGCGGACGTTCGCGATTTTCCCCGTCTCACGAGCGTCCTGGAGGAGTGCCGTCCCGATGTCGTAATCCACATGGCCGCACAATCGGTAGTTCGTCGCGGATACGAAGATCCGATTGAAACCTATTCCTCAAACGTCATGGGCACCGTGCACCTGCTGGAAGCAGTTCGGAAACTAAAACTTTGCTGCGCCGTAGTCAACGTCACCAGCGACAAGTGCTATGAGAATCGCGAGTGGATTTGGGGATATCGAGAGAATGAGCCCATGGGGGGACACGATCCTTACTCCAACTCTAAAGGCTGTGCCGAGCTAGTTGCTGCTGCTTACCGGGATTCCTTCTTTCCCCCTGATTCACATCCCGGCCACGGCGTAGCATTGGCCTCGGCCCGTGCAGGGAATGCTATTGGCGGGGGCGATTGGACGTCCGACCAACTCATCCCTGACCTAATGCGAGGATTTCTCTCCGGTAAAGCTTGTTTGATTCGCAACCCATCCGCGATTCGGCCATGGCAGTTCGTTCTCGAACCGCTGCGCGGGTACCTCATGCTCGCCGAGCGACTCTCGACGGACGGCCCCCGATTTGCATCCGCGTGGAACTTTGGGCCCGCGGAAACAGATGCCAAGCCGGTGGCTTGGATCGCCGACAAGTTAGCGAAATTGTGGGGAAGCGACGCAGCGTGGAACTTTGATGAGACTTTGCATCCGCGTGAGGCACGCTTCCTCAAGCTTGACGCTTCAAAAGCAAAAGCCTGCCTGAACTGGCATCCAGTGCTCCCCTTGGATTCAGCTCTCGAGTGGATCGCCGAATGGTACCGTGCATCTCAGGCAGGCGCCGATCTTCGATTACTCACCCGAACGCAAATCGAGCGGTACGAGGGACTCTTACAGGATTAAGGCCATGCGGCGCAGTTGCGCGCCTGCAAGAGATACTACGAAAGACAGGAGAAGCGCTTCTTATGGCAAACATCGTCGTTTTGGGGTCCGGAATGGCGGGCTTCGGTGCGGCTCACCGGCTACATGCCGAGGGCATTACGCCCACGATGTACGACAAAAATAACTACCACGGCGGCCATACAGCGTCCTTTCGTTCCGAAAGGGGATTTTTGTTTGACGTCGGCCCTCATATCTCTTTTACCAAGGATCCTCGAATTCAAAACCTGTTCGCGGAAAGCGTAGATCAGGAATACGAAACCGTCCAAATCAACCTGAACAACTACTGGCGCGGCCACTGGCCGCTGCACCCCGTGCAACTTCATCTTCATGGACTCCCGGAAGATCTGGTTGTGAAGGTGATCAATGATTTTGTGCAGGAACACCAGAAGCCGGAAATGCCAATAAAGAATTATGAAGATTGGCTGCTTTCCAGCTTTGGCAGGACGTTCGCTGTGTCCTTTCCCATGCAGTACACTCGGAAATACCACACAACAACCGCCGATAACATGAGCACTGACTGGCTCGGCCCACGCATTTACCGTCCCAGCCTGGAAGAGGTCTTGCGCGGAGCGATTTCGCCCTCCGCTCCCCACGTTCACTACATCACTCACTTTAGGTACCCGAGCGCGGGCGGATTCGTGAATTACTTGAAGAAGTTCGTCCCTCTTGGAAATTTGTATCTCAATCACGAGTTGGTATCAATCGACCCGGTTGCGAAAGAGATCCGATTCTCAAACGGGCACGTAACCGGTTATGACGGCCTGGTATCATCCGTGCCACTCCCGGACCTGATTCGCATGATCGCGGGCGTTCCGCCGGAGATTGCCAGCGCATCCAGACGCTTGGCTTGCTCCACCTGCGTTCTCGTTCATATTGGCGTGAGCCGCGCG